>Ga0214473_10006966_pt1 | contig 13451 bp, 14 predicted proteins | sample RVTome_7_FD_203509 | JGI IMG/M metagenome (GOLD analysis project Ga0214473, IMG submission 203509) | Soil microbial communities from uranium-contaminated site in the Upper Colorado River Basin, Wyoming, United States - RVT98D197 | ecosystem: Environmental > Terrestrial > Soil > Contaminated >...
TCTTCTTCGCGAGATAATAATTGGGAGAATTGGTGAGGCCCACCGCAAACTCCCCCCGCCCCACGCCCTGCCAGACCTCGGTATTGTCCGAGAGGATCTTGAGGCCGTTGGCCAGCAGCGCCTTGATGTAGTCCCTGGTGAACGCCTCGCCCTTCACCGCGACCAGCGCGGACACCCAGGCCAGCGACGTCCGCTCCCGCGTGCCGGCGATGGCGAGCTTCCCTTTCCATTTGGGGTCGGTCAACTCGAACACCGACTTCGGCGCCTCTTTCTCAATGACCAGGTTTTTGTTATAGAGGATCACCCTCGCGCGGCCGGAGATGCCCGTCCAGGAACCCGTCGCGCTCTTGAAATGGTCAGGAACGGCGTTCGTGGCGGGCGAGCGGTAGGGGTCCAGCAGCCCATCTCCGGCGAGGATCTCCATGATTCCCCCCTCCGTGGAGATGAACAGGTCGCCCCGGGGGTTGGCCTTCTCCATGCGGATCTCATTGGCCAAGCCGGAGGTCTTGCCCCCCTTGAGGTCCACCGGAAGGCCGGTCTGTTTGGTGAACGCCTCCACCACGGGTTTGATGGCCTTTTCTTTCCGCCCGGAATAGACGACGAGTCGGTCGCTTGCGGTCGCCGTCAGGGGCGGAGCCAGGCTGCCCGCCCCTGCCAGCAGAAGCGCCATCGCCAATAATCTGGTGAACATTACCCCTTGCATTTGCCGCAAACCCCGTAGAGCTCCAGTTTATGAGTCGTGATGGTAAACCCATGCCGGACCGCGACTTCGTCCTGCAGGTGCTCGATGTCGCAATTCTCGAACTCGATGATCGACCCGCATCGAATGCAGATCATATGATCATGGTGCCGTTTGTTGACGACATTGTCGTAATGCGTCTGGGCGCCGAAGTGTCGTTCCTGGGCGATGCCGGTATCGCATAATAGATTCAGGGTCCGGTAAATGGTGGCCAGCCCGATGTGCGGCTTGTGGCGCCCCAGCATCCGATAGACCTGCTCGGCCGTCACATGATCGTTCTGGAGGAAGGCTTCCAAGATGACTTCCCGCTGTTTCGTGACCTTCTGGCCATGCTTGGCCAGATGCTCCCGCAAGCGGGCCATTTCCTTTGCGTGCTTCATAATAATTTATAGAATTGAGAACGATTATTATTACCGTATCCAGCAGCCCCCGTCAAGTAGGGGCACGGCGCGCCGTGCCCCTACAGCCGATTCCATCAGCGGTTCCTTACGCCGTTGACAAGGCGCGCAGGGGTGTGGCCATAATCCGGCGTGCGCTCACCCTCCGACACCACCATTGACCGGCTGCTCCTGTTGTATCTCCTCGAGGTGGCGGCCCCCTTCGGCATCGACGGGGACGTGAAGTTCCAGCAACTGGTGTTTCTTTCGGAGTTGCAGATGCTGGGCAAGCAGGCCAAGGGCTTCCATTACCGGTTCTTCCGCTATGCCTATGGGGGCTACAGCAAGGACCTCGCCGACGACTTCGTCGGCCTGGGCGCCAAGAAGTTCCTGGACCCGGCGACGTGGAAGCTGACGTCGGCCGGCGAAACGGTCATCAAAGTGCTGCCCCGTGCCGTCACCGGCCGGTCTGAGAATGAGACCATCATCACCATCATCCAGGACATCGTGAAGGCCTACGGCAAGTTCGACAGCTCCAGCATCGTGCCGGAGGTCGAGAAGATCGAGCTGATCCTCCCCGAGAAACCCGACGCCGACGCCGAGGGCGTGACCCAGCAGGAAAACCTCCCCATCGGCCACATCTCCTTTCACGCGACCCTGCTCGTCCCCGAACGCGTACAGACCCCCGCGGAGTTCACGCTGGCGGAAGACCTGCTCGCGGTCCTTCAGGATGTCCTCAAATGAGCGTGTCGAAGGCCACCCCTGTCGCCGTGATCGGGGCCGGCGCCTGGGGGACGGCCCTGGCTTGGCTGGTGGCCGGGAAAGGGGAAGGGGTTCGCCTGTGGGTGTTCGAAGCCGCGGTGGCGGCCGAAATTGCGTCCACCAGGGAAAACCGGACCTATTTGCCTGGCATCCGCCTGCCGGAATCTCTGGAAGCCACCACCTCCCTGGCCGATGCCGTGCGGGGGGCAGAGTCCCTGATTTTCGCGGTGCCGTCGCATGCCGCGGCAGGCGTGCTGGCCCATGTGGCCCCGCTCCTGGAACCCGAAGTCCCCATTATCAGCGCCACCAAGGGCATTGAAACGGAGAGGCTCCGCGTAATGTCGGCGCTCATTGAGGAAACCATGCCTCGGCACCGAGGGCCGGTCTTTGCTTTGTCCGGGCCGAGCTTTGCGGTGGAAGTGTGCCGAAACCAGCCGACGGCGATCGTGCTCGCCGGGCCCCAGGGGCCTCAAGCGGTCGCGCTGCAAAAGGTGTTGATGACCTCGACCTTCCGGGTGTACCTGAGCGAAGATCGGCTGGGGGTCCAGCTCGGCGGCGCCCTGAAGAACATCATCGCGCTGGCCGCCGGCGTCGTGGAGGGGCTCGGGTTCGGCCACAATACCCGTGCCGCGCTCATCACGCGCGGGCTCGCCGAAATGGTCCGCCTCGGCACCGCCATGGGCGCCGACCCGCGCACCTTTGCCGGCCTCTCCGGGATGGGCGACCTCGTCCTGACCTGTACCGGGACCTTGAGCCGCAACCGCACGGTAGGGGTTCAACTGGGGGCGGGCAAGAAGTTGGCGGAAATCCTCGCCGCCACCCACACCGTCGCCGAGGGGGTCAACACGGCCCGGGCCGCCTTGGCGCTGGCCGAGAAACATCACGTTGAGATGCCGATTGTCCGGGAGGTGTGCGCGGTGCTGTTTGAAGGAAAGGAGCCCCGCCGGGCGGTGGCCGATCTCATGGAGCGGGCGGCTCGCCCTGAATTGGATCAGGTATGACGGCGGATCGGATTCGGCGTCTGTTGGCGCAGGTGGGAGAAGGCCGGCTTGGGGTGGAGGCGGCGACCCGCCGACTCAGGACGCTCCCGTTTGAAAACCTCGGCTTTGCCTCGGTGGACCATCATCGGGCCATACGGCAAGGGATGCCCGAAGTGATCTTCTGCGAAGGGAAGACAGTCCCGCAAGTGGTCGAGATCGCGCGCCGATTGATGCGGGCCGGTCATCCGGTGCTGGCGACGCGGGTCGAGCCGGAGGTCGCCCGCGCGCTGCGACGGATGGACCGTCGCGCCCGGTACGAGGCGCTGGGGCGGACGGTGGTGTTGCGGCCGCCCAAGGGGTGGGGAACCAGTGCCCTCCGCGGGACCGGCCACATCCTGATCATCACGGCCGGGACGGCGGACGTCGCGGTCGCCGAGGAGGCGCGGGTCACGGCGCAGGTGCTCGGCAACCGGGTAACGACTCTGTACGACGTGGGCGTGGCCGGCTTGCATCGGTTGTTGAATCATCACGAGGTTCTGGAAGCCGCGCGGGTTCTGATCGTGGTCGCCGGTATGGACGGGGCTCTGCCGAGCGTAGTGGGCGGGCTGGTCGGCCAGCCGGTGATCGCCGTCCCCACCAGCCGGGGCTACGGGGCCAGCTTTGGCGGGCTTTCCGCCCTGCTGGCCATGCTCAATTCCTGCGCCGCCGGCGTGGGGGTGGTCAACATCGACAACGGGTACGGGGCAGCATGCCTGGCCCATCGGATCAACCAGAGCACGAGACAGGGTGCCCGGCCGGGCACCCGGATTACCGTACCCTGACCTCGAAGCTTCCCTTCTTCTTCCAAGAGGTCTTGCGGGTCAATGGTCCATTCTTGCCGATGACCATCAACTTGGCCTGCACCTGGTACTCGTAGGTTCCGGCGGGCACGAGTCGCTTCGTGTGGTCGGTTCCGTCCCAGGTCTGGACGACTTCCACCAACGACGCCTCGCTGTTCTTTTCCCCCTCAGCCGGCCGATCTGGGAGCAACTGGCGGTCCGATAGCAAGCGGATCGACAGCTTCGAGGGGGATGTGATCAGGGTAGTTACATCCAGAACGGCCCCTTCGGGCACGGTCTTCGGTAACTCCACCATGATGGTCATGGTCAGGGAGGTCTCATCCGGCACGAAGGGGACGGGCGCCGGGTCCACCGAAAGGATCTTTAGGTCCGGGGGCTTCCCCTTCACCTTGGGCTTGGTCTTGGCCTTCTCTGTCCCCTGCTTCGGCTTGCCCTGCTTCGCCTGGTCCGGGGCCTTTGCCGCCTGGCTCAGGCCATCGCCGAACCCCGCGATCAACCACACCCCCAGGGTGACGCAAACCGCCAGGACCGCTGACCTTCTCCGCCAAACCTGGACCAGGGAAGGATGATTCTTGGGGGAAAACATACAGCAGATCAAGGTGAATAGCACACCCTCCACTCCCTGTCAACGAAACCGGCCGGGCCGTGCGGCCACTCATGGCAAAGGCTGCCGCGCTTTGCTAAGATGGCGCTCTGTATGAGGGTCGCGTACTTCGACTGTTTTTCCGGGATCAGCGGCGACATGTGCCTGGGGGCGCTTGTGGACGCTGGGCTTCCTCTGGCGGACCTCACCCTGGCCCTCGCCGGCCTCCGGCTCACAGGGGTCTCTCTCCACAGACGGCGCGTCACCCGCGGGGCGCTCCGGGCCACCAAGGTCGAGGTCGTCCTCGCCAAGGGTCTGGCCAAGCCCATCACCCTGCGAGACATTCGCCACCTTCTCCGGTCCAGCCGCCTTCCGGATGCGGTGCGGGACCAGGCGCTGGCGATCTTCGAGCGGCTGGCGCACGCGGAGGGCCACGCGCACGGCACCACTCCAGAGAAAGTCCATTTTCACGAGCTGGGCGTCCTGGACACCCTCGTCGATGTCGTGGGGACGGTCCTGGGCTGCCACCTGCTCGGCATCGAGAAGGTCTATGTCTCAGCCATCAACGTCGGCGGGGGAACCGCGGTCACGAAGCATGGGGTCTTGCCGGTGCCTGGACCGGCAACCGCGTTCCTGTTGAAGGGCCTCCCCGTCTATGCCGGGGGGCCCGCTCATGAGTTGACTACGCCGACCGGGGCCGGCCTGATGGCGGCCTTAGCCGGCGGACACGGCGCCATGCCGGAGATGATCGTCGCGTCCATCGGATACGGGGCCGGGAACTTCAATCCCCCCGGATGGCCGAACGCCCTGCGGGTCTTCATCGGAGAGACGGCGCCGGCGGCGGCCACCGATCGGATCCTGGTTCTGGAAACCAATCTAGACGACATGAATCCGCAGGGCTACGAGTTGCTGATGGACCGTCTTCTGGCCCGGGGCGCCCTGGATGTCACCCTGACCCCGGTGATCATGAAACGCGGACGGCCCGGCATCCTCCTGAGCGTCCTGACCGATCCGGCCAAGCTTGAGCCGGTGCTCCAGATCATCTTTGCCGAAACGACGACGCTGGGCGTCCGCATCCAGGAGGTGGCGCGGCGGCTCCTCGAGCGGGAGGTCACCGAAGTCCCGACCCGGTTCGGGCCGGTGCGGGTCAAGGTCGCGAAGACGCCGGGCGGGAAACGGGGGGTCAAGGCTCGCCCGGAGTACCAGGACTGCAAGCGGATCGCTGAGCAGACCGGCCTGCCGCTGCGGGTGGTCATGCGGGAGGTCGAGCGCGCCCTCAGGCAGGTTTCATGCTAGTCGCCCTTCTGCTCTTCGTCGTCGCCATCGCGCTCATCCTGGGAGGCGCCGCGGTCTTCACCAACGGCGTCGAATGGCTGGGCCGCCGGCTTCGCATTTCGGACGGCGCCATCGGGAGCATTCTAGCCGGCGTCGCCACCGCGCTGCCCGAAACGCTCATCCCGGTCATCGCCATCTTTTTCGGGGACAGCAAGACCGAAGCCGACATCGGGATCGGGGCGATTCTGGGCGCGCCGATGATGCTGAGCACTCTGACCATTCCCTTGCTGGCCGGCTTCCTCCTGCTTCTTGGCGGGATGCGGAAGCGGACGGATAAATTTGAATTGGACTACCATGCCGTTCGTCTCGATCTGTTCTTCTTCCTGGCCGCCTATGGGACGGCGTTCCTGGTGGCCTTGATGCCGGCGCCGGCCGTGCGCTATGCGGCGGCTGGGGCCCTCCTGCTCATGTACGGGTGGTACGTCAGGATTCATCTCACCCGCGGGGAGGTCAGCGAATTGGAGCTGGGCCCCTTGTATTTCTCCCGCCGGGCGGGCCGACCGGCGACCGTTCTGATCGTGGCCCAGGTGTTCGTCGGGTTGGGACTGCTGATCGGGGGCGCTCATATGTTCGTCCACGTCGTCAAAGACGTCGCGCTCGGCATGGGCGTCTCGCCGCTCCTCCTCTCCCTCATCGTGGCGCCGGTGGCCACGGAGCTTCCTGAGAAAATGAACAGCCTGCTCTGGATCTATCAGAAGAAAGACACGCTGGCGGTCGGAAACATCACGGGAGCCATGGTCTTTCAGGGCACGTTTCCGGTCTCGGTGGGGCTGATCGGCACAGGCTGGAACCTGGATGCGGCCTCTATGGTCAGCGTCATGCTCCCGCTCGTCGCGACAACCTTCTTCCTCGCTCAAATCCGCATGACCGGGCGGTGGCAGCCGCGCCTGCTGGTGGCGACCTCGCTCCTGTATGCTGGATACATGGGCTATCTGTTTTTCCGATGAGCCGGGGCAGTCCCCAGAACGATCCATTGAACGCGGGGACGGCCGTTCCCGTGGACCCCGCCCTGCGGGAAATGCGCCGGGTGCTCTGGGTGGTTCTGGGCCTCAACTGGGGTGTCGCGGCCGCAAAGCTGGTCTACGGCCTGATGACCGGAGCCGTAAGCATGCAGGCCGACGGGATCCATTCCACGTTCGACGGCCTGTCGAATGTGATCGGGTTGATCGGTCTCTGGGCGGCGGCCCATCCCCCGGACGCCACGCATCCCTACGGCCATAAGAAGTACGAACCCTTCGCCGCGGCCGGGATCGGGATCATGCTGTTCGGGACCTGCCTCTACATTCTTCGCAACAGCTATCTCCATTGGCGCGAGGCCGTCGTCCCGGAAGTTACTACCCTCAGCTTCGGCATCATGCTCGGGACGATGGCGGTCAACTGGGGGGTCATGACCTGGGAGCGGCGGCGGGGCGACGCCCTCCAAAGCGAGATCCTGGTGGCCGACTCCCATCACACCGCGAGCGACATTCTTTCCTCCTTCTCCGTACTCATCGGCCTCGCGGCCGTGCGGGCCGGCTATCCGGTCCTGGACCCGATCGCCGGCGTGGTCATCGCGGGCTTCATCGGTCACACGGGGGTGCAGGTCCTCAAAGAAGCGTCGCAATCGCTGGCCGATAAGGCCCGGATCGATGCCGACGCGATCCGCAGGGTCGCCCTCACGGTGGAGGGCGTGCGCTGCTGCAACGGGATCCGCACGCGGGGGCTCGCCCGGCACGTCTTCATGGACCTGTGCATCCACGTGGACCCGGCCATGACGATCGCGCGCGCCCACACCCTGGCGCACGACGTGGAGGAGAAGCTCAAGCACTCCTTCCCCGACGTGGCCGAAGTGGTCGTCCACGTGGAACCCGAAGACCATGGATGAGAGGCATCTCCGTGCTCTGATCGGGGAACGCCATCCGGTCTCCTCGCCGGCCTCCCTCCGACAAGCTGAAGAGTATCTGACCGAGCAGTTCCGCGCGCTCGGGCTGGACGTCCACTGTCATCCCTTCGACGCGTTGGGCGGGACGTATCAGAACGTCGTCGGGACAATGCCGATGCAGAAAGGGGACAGTTCCAGCACCCGTTGCATTGGAAGGAGCAACGGGTACCCGGAAGAGGGCCTGTCCCCGTCGCCGCTCATTATCGCCGCGCACTACGACACGGTCCCGGGCTCGCCCGGGGCCGATGATAACGCGAGCGCTCTCGCGGTCATGCTGGAAGTCGCCCGCTGCCTTCGGGGCCTCCCTTTGAGGAGAGCGGTCCGGTTCATCGGCTTCTGCCTGGAAGAGGAAGACCTGATCGGAAGCCTGGCCTACGTGGCCTCTTTGAGGACCGCTCATGAGGAGATCGCCGGCGCCATCGTGTTGGAATGTGTCGGGTACGCACGGACGGACGAAGGCTCTCAACGAACGCCCTCGGGGGTGACGGTTTCCGGGCCGTCGGTGGGGGACTTTCTCGGGATTGTGGGAAACGCCGCCTCTGCCGAATTGGCCGGCGCGGTCGAGGCCGCCGCCAACGCCCACGTCCCCGACCTTAAAACCGTCTCGCTCCTGGTCCCCGGCAACGGCGAGCTCCTCCCGGACACCCGGCGGAGCGACCATGCCGCATTCTGGCATTACGGGTATCCGGCCGTGATGCTCACCGACACCGCCAACTTCCGCAATCCCCACTACCACAGGTCCACAGATACCCTCGAGACCTTGGACCTGAGCTTCATGGAGAAGGTCGCCGCTGCCGTCACCGCCGCGGCCCTCGAGCTGAGCGCAAGGCCATAAATCATTTAATTGTGCCTTATTCCGCCCCCCTTTAAATCTTATGACCCACTGAGATCCTGCCGTTTTCTTGGCCATTCCCGGATACTCCCGTTTTTCTCCAACCATTTGAAGATCCGGCAAGTGTTATGCCAGTCGGGTGACTTTACCTGGAATCCACTCCCCACGAAAGACAGCGATTATCTTGGGGGCTGGAACGGCGAGACTCGGACTATACGGACGAGGAATACGTACTTCTAAAGAAACCTGGACTTTCATGACAAGTGTTCAATACCTTCACTATTCATCTCTCGCGTCCGGTACGCACGGCGGGCGTCGAAAAGCCTTGGTCTGCAGAAAGGAGGGTGGGATGCGTATTTCATTTTCTTTCTATCTCATCGCTGTTCTAGCGGGACTTCTGCTCATGCCGTCGCAGGCTGGCGCCGTCCCGATTGTCTTTTCAGGCTCTGGGGCTGATGCCGCCTCGATTCAAGGCACCGTGGACGCCTTCCGCACCGCTCTGGGAGGAGTCAACAACGGGAATGCCGCAGGGCCCTTCGCTACCGGCCGACGCGAGATCAACTGGGATGGCGGAGGAGCTGCAGCACCCGTTTTGACCAATATGCCTAAAGATCTCTTTAAGAACAACCGTGGGGCGTTCTTCGGTCCGAATACAACGGTTTTTTCAATCAGCGGGGCCCCCAATCCTGAGTTCGGTAATATCAATCCCACTTACCCCGATACTTTCACGACGTTCAGTGCCCCACGGCTCTTTTCTCCTACAAACAGCATTGTCACAGAGCAATTCTTCTTTGTTCCTGGTCCGAACACGACCACTGCCGCAGCGACCACCGCATTCGGCGCGGTCTTCACCGATGTAGACTTGGCGAATACGACGTCGATAGAGTATTTCAGCCCTGGAGGATTGCTCGGCACATTCTTCGCCCCCACGGCGAACAATGGCCTCTCATTCCTGGGGGTCCAGTTCAATGCGGGTGAGCTGATTTCCAAAGTCCAGATCACCATCGGCAATACCATCTTAGGTCCCAATGACGGAAGTCTCGTTGACGTCGTGGTCCTGGACGACCTGATTTATGCCGAGCCTCAAGTTGTCCCGGAACCATCCACGTTGACCTTGCTGGGCATGGGCGCCGTCGGGTTATACGCCGCTCGACGGCGAAAAGGCAGGCTCTCCAAGAGCAGGATTGCGGCCCAGAAAATGAGTAGATAGACCGGCAGAAAGCGTGCGCTAGTGGGTAGCCTTCTCCTTGAGGAGCGAGAGATGCCTTGCCGCTTCGCTTCCTGACCATTCCCAGGCACTCCCGGTTTTCTCAAACCATTTGACATCCAGCGGATCGTCTGCATGATCACCTGCGCGTTCCTTCTCACAGAAGCTCCCAACCTGTGCTTTTCGTACCCTACTGTGCTAAATAATCGTAGGCGATGGAATCGCGCATCAAGACGAACAGACCCCTCCTAGGCATCACCATGGGCGACCCGGCCGGCATCGGACCGGAGGTGATCGCCAAGGCGCTGGCCCGGCCGGTCGTCCGGCGGCTGTGCCGGCCCCTGGTGATCGGCTCGCTCGAGGTGCTGGAAGACACCATTCGAAGCCAGAAGATCCCGGTCAAAGTCCGGCGGGTAACCGCCCCCAACGCCCCCATCCCTGCCGGGGTGGTCCCTGTCCTGGACCCTCTTGCGGAGCCCTTGGCCCCCTTCACATCCGGCCAAATCTCGAAGGAGACCGGGGCGGCCCAGGCCCTCTATATCAAGGAGGCGGTCCGACTGGCCATGGAAGGGACCCTGGACGGGATCGTGACCGGGCCGATCAATAAGGAGGCGATCAATCTGGCGGGCTATCCCTATCCCGGCCATACCGAGATGCTGGCCGACCTGACCGGGGCCAAGGAGGTCGGCATGATGATCGTCGGCGGCCCCTTGCGCTTCATGTTCACGACCACCCATGTCCCGATGAGGGACCTCCCTGCCCTTCTGACACCCGAACGCATCGAACGCGCGATCCGTCTCTGTCACCGGGGGCTCACCGACCTGTTCGGCATCAAGCGCCCCCGTATCGCCGTGGCGGCGCTGAACCCACACGCCGGCGAAGGCGGATTGTTCGGGACCGAGGAGCGGACCGCGATCGCGCCCGCCATCGCGCGGGCCAAGGCCCAGGGATATCAATCCATCGGCCCGCTGCCGGCCGACACCCTAATCGGCCAGGCCGCCCGCGGCCGGTACGACGCGGTGGTGGCCATGTATCACGACCAGGGCTTGATCCCGCTGAAGCTCGCCGCCTTCGGCAAGTCGGTCAATTTCACGGTGGGCCTGCCGTTTATCCGCACGTCCGTGGACCACGGGACGGCCTACGACATCGTCGGCCGGGGGATCGCGGACGAGGGGAGCCTCATTGAGGCGATTCGCCTCGCCGCGTGGTTCGCCGGACGCCGCCGGAAACGATGACCCGGCCGGACCGGCGTGGCAGAGTCCCGGCCATCCGTCCCCGGAAGGCGCTCGGCCAGCACTTTCTGATCGATCACAACATTGTCCGCAAGATTGTCCGCCTGGCCGAACTGCAACCCGGCGAAACGGTCCTGGAGATCGGCCCGGGACGGGGTATTCTCACCGAGGCCCTTGTGAAGGCGGCGAGCCTTGTGGTGGCCATCGAGCTGGACCGCGACCTGTGCACTCACCTGCGCACGACCCTGGGCCACCATCCCAACTTCAACCTGGTCGAAGGGGACGCCCTCACCTATGATTACGCCCAGGCGCCGAGCCCTTTTCTCGTGGTGGCCAACCTGCCCTATTACATTTCCACGCCGCTTTTGTTCCGCCTGCTGGGGGAGCGCACGCGCATTATTCGGATGGTGCTGATGCTGCAGAGGGAGGTGGCCGCCCGCCTCACCGCCGTGCCTGGGAGCAAGGACTACGGGGCGCTCTCAATTTCGGCGCAGTTCTACTGCGAGGTGCGACAGGCCTTCAGGGTGCCCCCGACCTGTTTTCGCCCGCAACCCCGGGTGGGATCGGCGGTGGTGGTCCTCACCCCCCTGCCCGCCCCGCGGGTCCCGGTCAAGGACGAGACGTTCTACTTCAAGGTGGTCCGGGCGGGGTTCGCCCACCGGCGTAAAGCCCTGGTGAATTCGCTGCGGGATGAGGGATTCGATACGGAGAAAACGGTTGCCGCGCTGGAAAAGGCCGGCATTGATCCCCAACGCCGCGCCGAGACGCTGGGCATCGCGGAATTCGCCGCGTTGGCGGACGCCCTGAGGCCCCTCACCCTCCCCCCGTGATCATTTGAGGAGGGCCGTGCGGAAGTCCTCGTAGATCGCCATCAACCGGCTATTCTCCAAACGGTAGGCCGAGGCGACCACCACCAATTGGAAAAGCAAGACCAGCAGGCCGAGCCCGCACACCGCCACGGCCAGGAAGACCCCGCCCGGGGATGAGAACCCGCTGCCCAGGCCATAGGCGATCAGATAAGCCGCCAACCCGATCGCGACCGTCAGGAAGCAGAGCGCAGTCATCACCGCCGAGGACCAGGGCATCCGCTTGATTAGCGTGGCCGGGGCGGATTCCCCCAGCACTGCGAAGTGGACCGCCCCTTTGAGGGGCCAAGCCGTCCGGAAGATGAAGCCCATCCGCGCCCTGTCCGGCAACAATAAGATCGCCTGCTCTTCCAAAAAGAGCCGGGCCCACCCGCGAGGCAGTGTCATGACCCCGTTCGCATCGAATAGATCGCGCCGGACCAGGAGCGTGTCCTGGTGCCGCCCCAGGGCCGCCCCGTACTGGAGGGCCGTTGCCGTGGTGCGGTTGAAGGCCACCCAGTCCGCCACGATCAAGCCCACGACGATCACAGCTCCGAGGAGGAAGGCCGCATGCATAGACCCGAACGATACCACAAAACGCTTGCGTCCGCCCGCGGATGCGTGTACAACTCCCCGCGTGATCGAGCACGATGGCGGCCTGCGAGTGAAGGGAACGACCCTTTGGCTGGACGCCACCCGATCCCGCTCCTGCAGCTTCGTTTCCCACGCCCACAGCGACCACGCCGTTCGCCACCATCGGATCATCGCCTCTCCGCAGACCGCCCGTCTCTACGCGCATCGCCTCGGTCGCACGGTGGCCGACACGTACGCGTATCACGCCCCCTTCGAGGTGGACGGCGCCACCTGCCGGCTCCTGCCGGCCGGGCACATCCTGGGTTCCGCACAGATCCTGATCGAGCACGAAGGCCGGCGGACACTCTATACGGGGGACTGCCGGCTCCGGGAGAGCCTCACCGCCGAGCGGATCGCCGTGGAGCCGTGCGACGTGCTCGTTATGGAGAGCACCTTTGGCCGTCCGCACTACGTGTTCCCGGAGCCGGCCGAAGTGGCCCGCCGCCTCTGCCGCTTCATCGAGGCGACCTGGGATGAGCGGCGCACCCCCGTGCTGCTGGCTTACTCCCTGGGCAAGAGCCAGGAGGCGATGAAGCTGCTGGGCGATCGCGGGTATGAGTGTGTCGCGGCCGAGCCGATCTATCGGATCGCCCGGATCTACGAAGAGTTTGGGGTGCGGTTCGGCCGCTTCGACCTGTTATCGCCGGACCTGGCCGGGAACGCCCTGCTCGGGAAGGTCGTGCTCATGCCGCCCTCCATGAAGCGCTCGCAGGCCCTGGAGGACCTGGGCCCCTGTCGCACGGCCGTCCTGACCGGCTGGGCGATGGACCGCGGCTGCCGCTTCCGCTATCGGGTGGACGAGGCCATTCCCCTTTCGGACCACGCGGACTTTGCCGAGCTCGTCTCGCTCGTCCGCCAGGCGCGTCCGGCGAAGGTGTACACCGTCCACGGCTTTCCCGAGCTCGCCAAGCACCTGCGCTATCTGGGATTCGACGCCGACCACCTCGGCTGAGGTTCTCCCGGTCGGGGAACCCACATACCCCGTCGGCCTTCCACGACTTCGCCTACAGAAAGATACCTTGACAAGTTTACCTCGTTTGGCTACAGTGAGGCCGTTTTGTCGCAGTGGATCGTCCGCTTGAGCCGCGAGTCCCTGCCACACGGAAGCGTCGGCCCCTTACAGGTCAGAAAACGGACCGGAAGAACTGCACGGAGACCTACGAAAC
>Ga0214473_10006967_pt1 | contig 13450 bp, 11 predicted proteins | sample RVTome_7_FD_203509 | JGI IMG/M metagenome (GOLD analysis project Ga0214473, IMG submission 203509) | Soil microbial communities from uranium-contaminated site in the Upper Colorado River Basin, Wyoming, United States - RVT98D197 | ecosystem: Environmental > Terrestrial > Soil > Contaminated >...
GTTTCGGGCCGTTGGCCCAATTAAGACGGAGCGCATATGCCGGTGGGTCTTCCCCGACCCCCGGCCCCTGACCCCCAGCCCCAGCTTGTGAGTCGCCCCGTTTGGCGGAGACCCTGGAAAGCCAGAACTGGGAGGAGAGATGTCCACAACCAACGCCGATTCCCTCCCAGGGTTCGGCGTTTGTTTTTCCGGCGTTGGATCGCTGTCGGCTTTCGCTGTCGGAAATCGCGGCCCAGGGCCGGACGAGAGTCGGCGTTTGGTTTTGCAGGGACGAATCGCTATCGGCTCTCGCTGTCGGATGTCGTTTCGCGTCGCGGGACGAGGGTCGGTGTTTTTTCTTCGAAACCTGGAGGTGTTCTGTGATAATCATAAGGTCTTTCATTTCGGCCTATGGCAAGGCCGGATTCGGCCTTTTGGATATGAAATTCTGTTGCGGTCCAGTCTAGCCAGACCGCTTCGTTAGGGGTTTTGCCAGTGCCTGACCATCACGAACTCGCAAACTTCATCTGGTCCATCGCTGATCTGCTGCGGGGCCCCTACCGCCCGCCGCAGTACGAGCGGGTGATGCTGCCGATGACGGTCTTGCGGCGCTTCGACTGCCTGCTCGCCTCGACGAAGGACAAGGTCCTGCGGGAATACGAGCGGCAGAGGGGTAAGTTCAAGGGAGACGCCCTTGACAAAATCCTCAACCGTGCCGCCGGTCAGCGCTTCCACAACCACTCCCCGCTCACGTTCGAGAAGCTCAAAGGCGATCCCGACCACATCGACAAGCACCTCGTCAGTTACATCAGCGGCTTCTCGGCCAACGTCCGCCAGATCTTCGAGTACTTCGAATATGGCAACGAGATCGAGAAGATGCGCGAGGCAAACGTCCTCTATCTCGTCGTCTCAAAGTTCTGCGACGTGGACCTGCATCCGGATACGGTGCCGAACGCGGAGATGGGGCTGTTGTTTGAGAACCTTATCCGGCGTTTCAATGAATTAGCGAACGAGACCGCCGGCGACCACTTCACCCCGCGTGAGGTCATCCGGCTGATGGTGAATATCCTCTTCATCTACGACGACAAGCTCCTCGCCACGCCCGGTACCGTGCGCAAGCTCCTCGATCCGGCCTGCGGCACCGGCGGCATGCTGGCGGAGGCACAGAACTACCTTCGGGAGCACCACCGCGCGGCGGAACTGTACGTGTACGGGCAGGACTACAACAAGCGGGCCTTCGCCACCGCGGCCTCCGACATGCTCATAAAGCAGGTGGACCACAACGGAGGCGGCGACAATATCCGCTTCGGCGACATCTTCACAGGGGACCGCTTTACCGAGGAGCCCACCAGGACTTTCGACTACCTGCTCGCGAATCCGCCGTTCGGCGTGGACTGGAAGAAACAACAGAAGGAGATCCAGCGCGAGCACGACAAGCTAGGCTTCGCAGGCCGATTCGGGGCTGGCCTGCCCCGTGTGAATGATGGGGCGCTCCTCTTCCTCCAACATATGATCAGCAAGTTTGAGCCGGTCCAGCCCGACAAGCACCAACACGGCTCCCGCTTGGCCATTGTGTTCAACGGCTCGCCGCTCTTCACCGGTGGTACCGGGAGCGGCGAGAGTGACATCCGGAAGTGGATCATCGAAAATGACTGGCTCGAGGCGATCATCGCTCTGCCGGAGCAGATGTTCTACAACACCGGCATTGGCACCTACATCTGGATCGTTACCAACCGGAAGGAGAAACGCCGGAGACGCCAGATCCAGCTCCTCGACGCCCGCGAGCGGTGGAAGCCCATGCGCCGGAGCCTGGGGAACAAGCGGCGGGAGCTGGGCGAAGACGACATTGCCGCCATCGTCCGGCAATACGGGGCGTTTCGCATTACGGAAACGTCCAAGATCTTCGACAATGCCGACTTTGGCTATACCCGCGTCACCGTCGAGCGCCCGTTGCGGCTGCGCTACCAGATGACCGTCGAGGATAAAGCCCGCTTCCTAGACGCCTGCCCGCACCTGCTCGACGACGTGCAGGCCATCGATCAGAGCCTCGGCCGCGAACCCATGTGCGGCTGGAACGCTGTGCGTGAGCGGATCCTTGACCTGCTCAGTGAGCGCCGCTCCAAGTGGAAAGCTCCCGAGCACAAGATTTTCCGCGACGTGTTCACAAAGACGGATCCCGAGGCCGAACCCGTGCTCAAGGGTGGGCGCGACGAGGGATTCGAGCCTGACACCGCCCTGCGCGACTTCGAGAACATCCCGCTCAAGGAAGACATTGACGCCTACTTCCGCCGCGAAGTCCTCCCCCATGTCCCCGACGCGTGGATGGACCGTAGCAAGGACAAGGTGGGCTACGAGATCAACTTCAACCGCCACTTCTACCGCTACACCCCGCCGCGCCCACTGGAACACATCGACGCCGATCTGAAGCGGGCCGAGGAGGAGATCCTCCGGCTGCTCCGAGAAGTGACGACGTGAAGTCGGTATGGCCGCGGGTGCGGATGAAATTCGTACTGACAAAGATTGGTAGCGGCAAGACTCCGCTCGGTGGCGCTGAGACGTACGTGTCCTCAGGAGTAATGCTGCTCCGTAGCCAAAACATCCATTTCAATGGTCTGCGCGTGGATGACGTGGTTTTCGTCGATGAGGCGACCGACGCGGAAATGGCGTCAACAAGTGTTCGATCAGGGGATGTCCTGCTCAACATTACTGGCGCTTCACTAGGGCGCTGTACCGTCGTGCCGGAGAACGCGCCTCGCGCAAACGTAAACCAGCACGTCTGTATTCTGCGGCCGAATCCAAGTCGGATCATTCCTCGCTACCTGAATGCGGTGGCCCAATCGGTGGTGGTGCAGGATCAGATCTTCGCCTGGGAGAACGGTTCCTCGCGCGAAGGGCTGACCTTCGAGCAAGTTGGCAACCTGGAGATCACCCTTCCGTCGTTGCCGGAGCAGGTGCAGGTCGCACACTTTCTGGACCGGGAAGCCACGAGGATCGACACACTGGTAGCCGCCGAGGAGCGGTGGCTGGAGAGGTTGGCGGAGAAGCGTCGGGCACTCATCACGCATGCCATTACGCGCGGCATCGACCCCCGCGCCCCTCTCCGCGACTCCGGCCTCCCCTGGCTCGGCCAGATTCCGGCGCATTGGGAGACGGAGCGAGCCAAGTGGCTCTTTCGGGAGCGCGAGGAGCGGTCTGAGACCGGTGATGAGGAGTTGCTTACCGTTTCGCACCTGACAGGTGTCACCCGTCGCTCGGAAAGAGAAGTTTACATGTTCGAGGCCGAGACGACGGAGGGCTACAAGATCTGTCAGGCAGGTGACCTCGTCATCAATACCCTATGGGCCTGGATGGGCGCGATGGGCGTCTCGCCACTCAATGGTATCGTAAGCCCTGCCTATAACGTCTATACTCCATGCGGGCGCCTTGATTCTACCTACGTCGATGCCCTTGTGCGAGTCCCAGTATTCGCCGAGGAAGCCACCCGCTTCTCAAAGGGGGTTTGGACGTCGCGCCTCCGCCTCTATCCAGAAGGATTCTTCGAAATCATAATGCCGATTCCGCCCCTAACAGAACAGCGCGCCATCGTTGATCACATACAGCGAGAGACAGCAAAGCTGGAAGCTGTGCGCGTGGCCGCCGAGCGGACGATCGGGTTACTTAAGGAACGCCGCTCATCCCTCATTGCTGCTGCCGTTACGGAAAGCCTTGCCGTCGAAACTCTGCCAGTATAGCTTGGCGAGGGACGCATGGATTTCTTGGAAACACTACCTCCTGGATGTCCGCCCCCGGAAGCAAAAGAAATCAACTCGGAGAGTTTCGTATACCGTTTGGTAAAGAACAATCCGCCGACGATGCAAGATTTCCAGTCGTTGCGCTCGCGGCGGCCTGCCGGAAATTTCGGCATTATGTCCGAATGCCACGCGCGGGGCCTTTCGGTGTGGGCTAATGCCGAGAGCTGTGAAAATGCGCGGAGGCTAACGGCTTTGCGAACCATTCCGGTCTGTCGGATTGGATTGTCTGAGGGGGCAGGGTACATCCAAGAAACGTTCCAGTTGAATCACCGAACGTGGTGGCCCCTGAAAGCATTCGATATTCTGGACAATTGTGAAATGGTGCAGGAATGAAGACAATCCGGCATACGGCCACTTTGTACTACTACGATGGTGTCCAAGTCTTTGAAGGCCGTGACGCAATCGGCGGGCATTATGTAGCCATGCTGGTAGGGTCCGAGGGGGGCGCTGATCGTTATCTTGTGGTTGGCGCGTCTCCGGAGAACCTCAGACTATTCCGGGTCGGGGCCTTAGACTTACGAACTTTGCTTGAGCAGCGACCGGATGGTCAATGGTATTTGGCTGACCTGACTGCAGGGTGGGAACAGTCAATCTCGTTGGAGCCGCAGTCGGCCGAGTTGTCACGAAGCGCCCTAATGCCAGACCCCGGCTTCGTTCTCCACGGGGGTGCGATTCGAGAAGTGGAAACAGCCCTCAGTGAGGCACGAGCCCGGAACAACCTTGTCCTTGAACTCTCCTTGGAGCCCCCGGAGGCAGCGCAAGGCCACCGAATCCATGCTAACACGCTAAGCGGCATACTCCTTCATCTTCAAAGCTTGGTGAAACACGCCTACGCTAAGTCGGTACGCGCGCTTTCCAAGGAGGCTCGGAGGGCCCAAGATGTGACGGATGCCCACCTCCTGGATGTCGTGGTCCCGGCGGCACCAGGCTCTTTCCGGATTGTCCTAGAAGCCTCCCACGGTCCAGACTTGTTTGGCTATAGTGAGGTGTCTCGCGCCCTGGAGAAACTCAACGAACTTGTCGAGAGCCCCGATGACCCTGGGAAGACCCTTGAACGAGTGCGGCAGAACCAAGGGCACGTGGCAGCTGCCTACATCCGGCTCCTAGCTTTCCTCGCGAAATCGAGAAGCGGTCTTTCATACTCCTGGGCCACGCCGAGTCTCCCACGAGCCCATTCCAGGTCAATCAGTGAGCCCGAAACTTCCATGTTGGTCGAGGTATTGTCGAAGGTCGAGAACATCGGCGTCGAAAGCGTCACGCTGACCGGGCCATTACGCAAGGTCGACGTGGATGCCGGGACTTGGCGGCTGGGGTCGTACGGTGATGAGGAAGAACGCTCAGGGAAGATCAAACCGGATGGTCCGAGCCTGAGCAATTTGGTTACAGACAGAGTGTACCGCTTTACGTGCGAAGAGGTCTTGGGGGAGGTCTCTGGGACCGGCCGCGAGACGCACACCTTGTACCTTGTGGAATACCAGCCGTTCGATAGCTGAAGGGCGGGGCTCCGCACAACAGGATGGCGGCATTCGATTCTGCCACTTGAGTCATTTGATCCAACGCGAGACTGTTGGGAGCCATCTGTCATGACTAATGGGCAAGTGCCTGAAATTAAAGAAGTTACGACCTGTGCTCTTCAACGCCGCTATTTGACGGCCATTTGATTGCCATGCCCGAGACGAGCGAGAAGAGCTTCGAAACCGTCATCGAATCCCACCTGCTGGTCAACGGCTATGTGGCGGTAGACCGGGCGGGCTTCGATGCCGCCCAGGCGATCTTCCCCGAGGCGGTACTGGCCTTCATCCTAGAGACCCAGCCGAAGGAGTGGGAGCGGCTGGAGGCGCTCCACGGGGAGCGGACCGGCGAGCAAATCCTGAGTGACCTGTGCAAGTGGATGGATACGTATGGCTCGCCAGCTACGCTGCGACATGGGTTCAAGTGTTACGGGCGAACACTCCGCATTGCATTCTTCAAGGCAGCGCACGGACTGAACCCCGAGCTTGAAGCCCGCTATGCTGCGAATCGGGTGGGCATCACCCGCCAGTTACGCTACAGCGAGCGGCACGGCAATACCCTCGATCTGGTCATCAGTCTCAACGGCATCCCAATCCTTACCGCCGAATTGAAGAACCCCCTGACCGGCCAGACCGTGGACGACGGGATGCGCCAGTACCAGCAGGATCGCGATCCGCGCGAGCCGCTCTTCGAGTTCAAGCGCCGGGTGCTGGTCCATTTCGTGGTGGACACCGAGCAGGTGCTTATGACGACCCGCCTGGCCGGGACCGCTACACATTTCCTGCCGTTCAACCGCGGGTGTGACGGCGGTGCGGGTAATCCGCCGGACCCACAGGGGCGCGGCTATCGCACAGCCTACCTCTGGGAAGAGGTCCTACAGCGGGACAGCCTGTTGGATCTTCTGGCCCGATTCCTCCACATCCAAGTCGAGGAGCGCCGCACCGACGAGGGGCGAAAGGTAAAGCGGGAGACGATGGTCTTCCCACGCTACCACCAGCTCCAGGCCGTGCGGCAGCTCGTGGAGGCGGCGCGAGTTGAAGGGCCGGGGAATAATTACCTCGTCGAGCACTCGGCAGGCAGCGGGAAGAGCAATACCATCGGCTGGGTAGCCCACCGGCTGGCCTCGCTACACGATGCCCAGGACCGGCGCGTTTTCGATAGCGTCATCGTGGTGACCGACCGGGTAGTCCTGGATCAGCAACTTCAGGACACGATCTACCAGTTCGAGCACAAGCAAGGGGTCGTGCAGAAGATTGATGCGGACTCCAAGCAGCTCGCCGAGGCGCTGGAGACCGCCGTTCCGATCGTCATCACCACCCTCCAGAAGTTTCCGTTCGTGTCCCGCCACCTTCTCAAGATGGCGGAAGAGCGGGGCGAACAGGGGAGCGGTGTGCTTCCCACCCGGCGTTGCGCGGTCATCGTGGATGAGGCGCACAGCTCGCAGTCGGGGGAGACGGCGACGGAGCTCAAAGAGGTGCTCGGCGGCGAGGCCCTCCGGGAGGAGGCGAAGCGCCGGGCCGAAGAGGAAGGCCTCGCCAGCATGGAGGAACTCTTCCGCAGCATGGCCAAGCGCGGGCAGCAAGCGAACCTGAGCTTCTTTGCCTTCACCGCCACGCCCAAGCACAAGACCCTGGCGGTCTTCGGCCGAAACGGAGAACCCTTCCACCGCTACACGATGCGGCAGGCGATCGAGGAAGGGTTCATCATGGATGTGCTGCGCCACTACACCACCTATGCCGCTTACTTCCGCCTCCTCAAGGCCACCGCGGATGACCCGCACGTTGAGCGCAAAAAGGCCGCCAAGGCGCTGGCCCGCTTCATGCGGCTCCACCCTCACAACATCGCCCAGAAGACGGAGGTGATGGTAGAGCACTTCAATGCTGTCACACGCCACAAAATCGGCGGGCGAGCCAAAGCCATGCTCGTGACTGGCTCGCGCCTGGAGGCGGTGCGGTACAAACAGCATTTCGACCGCTATATCGCGGAGAAACGATACCCGATTAAGACGCTCGTGGCGTTTTCCGGCACGGTGTTAGATGACCTCGCCCCCGACAAGACCTACACCGAAGAGAGGATGAACAACGGCATCAAGGAGAAGGAGCTGCCCGAGAAGTTCGCAACTACCGAGTACCAGGTTCTCTTGGTGGCGGAGAAGTACCAGACCGGCTTTGACCAACCTCTCCTCCATACCATGTACGTGGATAAGCGACTGGCGGGCATCCAGGCAGTACAGACGCTGTCTCGCCTCAACCGCATCCATCCCCTCAAGGAAGACACCTTCGTTCTCGACTTCGTGAATGAGCGCCAGGAGATCCAGGAAGCCTTCAAGCAGTACTATGAAGGCGCCGAGATGGGCGAAGAAGTCGATCCGGCGCGGATGTACGAGCTGAAGGCCGAGCTGGACACCTCAGGGATCTACCTGGGTGAGGAAGTGGAACGGTTCTGCGCGGTGTACTTCAAGCCCAAGGAGCGACAGAGCCCCGCCGACCATCGGGAGATGAACGCCGCTCTGGACCCGGCCGTGGACCGATTCCGTGGCCTCCTCAAGTCCAACGAAGACGAAGCAGAACTCTGGCGCGGCAAGGTGGCCGCCTTCCGAAACCTCTACACCTTCCTCAGCCAGATCATCCCCTACCAGGACTCCGACTTGGAGCGCCTGTACACGTTCCTCCGACACCTGGCGACGAAGCTCCCGAAGCGGCGGGGTGGCCCTGCCTACCATTTCGACGATGACGTGCGCCTGGAGTACTACAGGCTCCAGAAGATCAGCGAGGGTTCGATCAGCCTCTCGGAGGGCTATGCCAAGCCACTGGACGGGCCGAGAGAGGTGGGGAGCGGCGTGGTGAGGGAAGAGCCCATTGCGCTTTCCCGCCTGATCGACCTCCTAAACGATCGGTTTGGCACCGATTTCAACCAGGCGGACCAACTGTTCTTCGACCAGATCGCTGAGGCGGCGGCCGGGGACGAGCGGCTCCAGCAGGCCGCCAAGGTCAATCCGGAGGATAAGTTCTCCCTGGTCTTCTCCAGTCTCCTCGAATCCCTGATGCTGGAGCGCATGGATCAGAACGAAACCATCGTCGCCCGCTTCATGAACGACGCCGACTTCCAGAAACTGGTCGCGGCCCACCTTGCCAGCGAGGCCTACCGCCGCCTTGGCGGCCAGAAGCCCGTATTTCCGAAGTATCCGTCGGTGTCAAAGCGGACCTAATCTGGGATTAGCGCCTCCCATAATGGGGGACCCGGCCGTCTCTTCGGTGTCAATGTAGCTTCCTGCTCTCGACTCCAGTCCGACGTGCCGAGGTGGGGGGATCCACCGCGGGTCGGCAACGCTTTCAAGAGCGTGTCGAGGATCCGCAGCGAAACCACCGAGACTCCCCTTGCCGATGCGGACAGAGTGGCAGCGCTTGGTCGATAACGGCTTGAATGCAGGCGCAGAACAAGTCTCGGTGGTTGTTGGGGTCCAAGGGCTGAGACGAGCGTAGAGAACTGCGCCTTGCACGATCCTCAAGCTACATGCTTACAAGACAGTAGACCTGGGCGCCGACGGGAGTTGCGGACACCAGAGCCTGGAGATCGGGGAGGTGTGTCCCCTCCGACGTGTCCCAGATAGCCAGCCGCTCGTACTCCGTGCGCTCCTGTTTGTATTGAGCCGCTGCGTGTACGGTACTGGCTTTAGGCACCCTCATGTTCGGAATCATGTAAAGGCCGGACCGTCTCGCTGGTCCGTTCCGACCCTGCATTTCCACACGCAATGCGCGGTCGACTCGATCGTCGTGAACCCGCCCGCGCACCCGACCGACGAACGCTAAGGCGGGGCGTGGCCACAGTGCCACAACGGCATTCATGACGGCGAGCAGGCTGGCTGTAGGCGCAAAGGCGTCTCGGATGCTCCTGATTGCCTGAATCGTCAGCACTCCGCCAGCGGCGGCACCTACGAAGGGTCGGAACAGGCGACGGTGAAAGGCGAGTTCCCCGGCAATCGTGTCGATCAGTGCTTCAACCGCATTCCTGTCGTCCACCCGTTGGCGTCGGAAGGGCAGTAACCGCTGCGGTGGCTCTGCGATCCGATGCGAAAGCTCATGAAACTTGTTCCAGTATCGCCGATCATCCGTGATTAGAAGATTGAGAACAGCAACCCACCGGTCCGGATCGTCCTCCGCGGCATGAACGCGCTGGAAGAGGAGCGCGTCGACCTTCGGGTTCTGCAGCTCGTCCCGCAACTGCGCAAAGCCCAATTCCCTCTTGCGGCGAAGGTATCGGTCTTCGAGCACGTCGATGTCGCGGGCCGTGCGGACTTCTTCGAATCGGACATGATAATGGGACGCCAACATGGCGGCGACAAGTTCTCCGCGGGGGGCAACGCCGGCAAGGATTGGATCAGCCCTTGCGATGCTCGCCGCGACGGCGTCCGCGACCATTTCCGGCCCGGCCCAACGCTTCCCCAGGCGGAGATGACGAGCAATCGCATCGAACTGCATCAGTTCGGCCGGCGTCGGACGTTTCAAGGTTCCCATCGGACTCTGAGCCTCAGCCCTCCAAGTAATCCTTCACCTTCCGATAAAACTTCAGCCAGTCCTCCACTTGCCAATCCTCTTGGCCGCCCGAGGCCCGGCGCGCCACAAGAGACCGGCGCCCTTGGAGTAAGCGAACTGTATCTCTGTAGCTTAGCTTCAACTGCTCGGCGGCCTGGGCTAGGGCACTTGGTATGGTAACCCCGCTTGCTGCCTGCCCTTCCGGCGGAGATCCCTCCAGCAACGTCTGGACGCTCACCCCTAAGCTAGTTGCGATCCGCAGCAGTTTCTCCCCGGACACCTCCGACAGTCCTCGCTCTATCTCTGAGAGATAGGGGGCACTGATCCTCGCCATCTGTGCAAGTCGTTGTCCTGTAATCCCTTTGGACATCCGGATGCTTCGGATTCTGCGACCAACCTCGATACGCAACGAGGTGTCCGCGGTCAAGATCTTCCTCCCTTCATTTTTCCGCTTGACAGGATTCGGTATGTCGAATATTCTTCGCTATAGAATATTCCGAACGGATCGACTAGCCGTAGGATATACCGTACCGGCTGAAAAGTCAATCTGAAGGAGGGGAGGCCAATGAAGAATGGACCATGATGGGTCGGCCCACCGAATCCCAATGGTGGAGCCGGCCGCGACCAGTACGAGTGGGCTTACAGTCTAACCTTTTCTTGGGCGTCCCATACAGCTCCTTCACTGTATGAAGCCTACGGAGAACAGTCATGCACGACAAGCACTCCCTTCGCGTAGTGGTCCACTTCCCTGCCGCCGAGGAACCATTCAAAGATGACGACGCCGATCCTTCGGAGACGGTTGGGCACCTCAAGGCGCGCATCCTTACGGCCTTCGGGCTGGTCGAAGGCACACTGCCCGACGGCAACATCGCGAGCTACACGCTGTACCACGACAGGAAGCCGCTCGAGAACGCGATGCAGACTCTTGGCGAGGTCGCGGGCCATCAGAAAGTGCTGCAGTTGAAGCTGGCCCAGCAGATCACGCAAGGCCAGTGAACGATCAGCTGTCCTACCTGAACTTGGCCGAGGACTTCGAGGGGGCGTTGCAGGTTCCGGACGCGTCAGGTTGGACGCTGACGAAAGCCGGCCCCCTCGAAGTCTGGGCAACGATGTCCCCGGCGAGCCATCCGGGTGAGTCCTTCCAAGCACGACTCCTCTGGAAGCGTTACCCTGAGGAGCCACCATCGCTCAAATTCCGCGACCCGGCGAGCGGCCGATTGGACCTGCCCTCCGCCTGGCCACGCCTGCCAGGATTTCGGCCCGCGAATCTCGACGCCTGTGTGTCCTGGTGCAGCGAAGGCTTCGCGCTCCACCCAGAGTGGCAAGGGGATCCAAGGTTTCGATGGGAGATACGGGGTAACGTCCTCTTGAAGGTCCTGCGCACGCTCCAGGGGCAGCTCGACGAGGCTTTTCAGGGACGTCACGCATGAACCCGACTTACTTTCCACCAGTCCTTAACTGGATCCTGCCCGCGCCCGCATTTCGCGAATCACTTCACGAGATGGCGCAGGACGGGGTCAAGGGCAACGAGGGTTGCGTCCTCTGGTTCGGCCGGCGCCACGGGTCGGTGGCCACGATCACGCACCTCGTCGCCTTGCGGGGGTCAGGCTTGATCAAGCGGCCGGACTTCCTAAGAATCGAAACCTGGCTCTTCAATGAGGTCGCCGATCTCGCCATAAAGTTGGGCTTGAAGTTGGTCGGTCAGATTCACACTCACGGCCGCGGGTACGGCATCGACCTCTCCCGGGCGGACAGATCGGGAGGGGTCGCCGTTCCGCATTACCTTTCCGTGGTCGCGCCCGACTATGCGCTGCGTCCGAACACCCGCATCAGTGACTGCGGAGTTCACGTCTTCGAGCCGGGGTACGGGTACCGACGGATACCTGCCCATCAGGTTCGGACGCGGGTGGATATGCCGCCAGGCCCCAAGGCCGCATGGACCATTGTGGGTGGGGATGCGCAATGACCCAGGACATCCGATTCAGTCGGCCCGTCGCTGCAGCAGAAAGGCTGGGCCTCGAGGCCGCCGACCGCCACCGCCTTCTTGACAAGAGCGTCCTCCTAACAGGCGAACCCGCCGTCCTGGCGACCGCCAACGGGCGGGCCTGTTTTCTGAACAGCCTGCAGCTGCTGTTCCGGATTTGCCCGGATGTCTCCGTGCTGCTGCCAGCCGAATCGCTAGACCTCCGCGCAATCTGCTCATCGGAAGTCGGCCGCCTGGCGTTCGGCAGGCCGATAACGTTTGTCGGTGCAACTGAGGTCAAGGACTGGGATCGATTCGACGCGATCTTGTCCGTCGGAACGCGGGGGTGTGCCGACCGGCCGTGGACAGTCATCAACTCCCAGGGTTGGCTTGCGCGGATCTCATCGAGTTCGACCGACCTTCCGAGTAACTGCGACCAGGCGAACCCGCTGGGCGCCCTGGCGGCCGCAGCGCTCGGCACTGCCGATGTCTTCAAGCGGTTGATCCAGCTGCGCCCAAACCGGGGCCGATTACTGGACGGCATGAGCTTCAGCCTTTTCACCTACCGGATAGGAACGCTGGAGCCGGGTCCCCCCTTGTCGCCGAGCATCGCGCTTAACCTAGTCATGGTAGGCGCCGGTGCCATCGGAAACGGCCTCGCAATACTTCTCCGAGAACTGCCAATTTGCGGACGAGTCAGCATTGTCGATCCGCAGGTGTTCGAACCCGAGAATCTCGCCACCTGCGCTATGATCGGTCCGCAGGATGTCGGCAAGCCGAAAGCCCGCGTACTCGCGGAATCCCTGCCGCGGAGCATTTACGTTCAACCCTACACAGAAGAACTCGACGTGTTTGTCAGCCGTCTCGGCACAGACATTCCCTTCCCCCGCGTGATCTTGGGTGCCGTTGATAACATCGATGCCCGACACGAGATCCAGCGGCTATGGGCGGACCTGACGATCGACGGTGCGATCGGGAATTTCAGCTGTCAGGTGAGCCGGCACCCCTGGGATGGGGATAACGCTTGCCTGATGTGCCTGTTCCAACGTCCCGCTTCCGAGTTGGCCGAACAGATCGGCAGCCGCCTTACGGGACTGCCGGTGGAACGGGTCCGGCAGAGTCTCTCGCCCCTCACGGCGGAGGACATACTGTCGCTACCGGAGCAGAAGCAACAGGATCTTCGTCCTTGGGTCGGTCGCCAGGTCTGTGCGGTTGTCACACACATGGTGGCCCAGCACCTGTCGGAGGAGGGACAGAGGGACGGCTTCGAACCGTCCGTGCCGTTCGCTGCCTGCTTCAGTGCCACCATGATGATGGCGGAGCTGCTCAAGCATCTCACCTCGGCCTCGACACCACTGGAGACGCGATTCCAGCTGGATATGCTCCGGGGACCCGCCTTCGGCCAAATGGTTCCGCAGGCGCGCCGACCTGATTGTCTCTGTGTTACTCGGCGCCGCAACATTGAGAAGGTGCTGGAAGCCCGAGCGCGATTTAAGAGCGTGACTGGCTCGGCTGAGGACGGGCTGTCGTAAAGCGGGACAGGGCCGTTTTTTCGCCGTAATAATAGACCATATAATGGGGGATCAGGCCGTTTTTTCGATGTCAAGGTAAAATCCTCCCTGCGACGTTGAGACGTCCCGCGTTCGTTCCTGTGCCCGCTCCTCCGGGGTGCC
>Ga0214473_10006968_pt1 | contig 13449 bp, 15 predicted proteins | sample RVTome_7_FD_203509 | JGI IMG/M metagenome (GOLD analysis project Ga0214473, IMG submission 203509) | Soil microbial communities from uranium-contaminated site in the Upper Colorado River Basin, Wyoming, United States - RVT98D197 | ecosystem: Environmental > Terrestrial > Soil > Contaminated >...
ACGCCGTCCTCGAGTATCCCACGGTCGAGAACATCTGTCAGTTGATCCACGCGCGGCTCGAGGGGAAGCTCGCGCACGCGTTCCGCGTCCGCGTGTGGGAAGGACACGGGAACTGGGCGGAGCTGTAGACCCCTAGATCGCTTTCGTCGTCGCGGCGACCATCAGCGCGAGGATCGCCATCCCGAGGAAGAGTACGACGACGTTCGCCCGGTTGAATCGCGCCTGAAGAGCCCCGACCTCGGGCTGGTGCGTGCACGCCTCCTCCTCCAAATGCGCGAGGATTCGCTTGGCGGTGCGCACGCCGACCAGCATCCCGATGGCGAACGTCGTGAGCGCGAGCGCGAGGGCCGCGAGGAGGACGAGGCCCCACGGGGTCCCGAACATCAGCGCGGGGCTCCACCCCCCGAGGACGCCGTACAGCAACGCGCCGGTGAGGATCGTCATGACCGCCGCGCCGGGGATGTACTGGACGAGGATCGGAATCAGGCGACGCAGGGCGGCCTTCCGGGCGGGCGGCTCCATCTGCGGCAGCGCGCGGCGGAGGACGCCGACGCCGTAGGCGACCGCGCCGATCCAGACGATCCCGAAGACGATGTGGAGGTACCGCAACACGAGCGCCGATGCCAGGGTGACCGCGTCTGCCATGGGTCTTCGGGCAGCCGAAAGGGGGACATGAACCTTTGTGCAACCCAAGGGTTTTCCGGCGCCACCGCATCCCGCGCACCGTGTCCGGGCTCGTCGACGCGATCGATGCGGAGTCCCGCGGGGACTACGCCCGCGCCGCCGAGGCGTACGCGAGCCTCGCGGACCACGGGTCGCCCCTCGACCGCATCGGGATCCACCAGGCGCTCGCGCGGTGCTACGAGCGGATGGGGCAGCCCCGCGAGGCTGCCCCGTGGCGGCGGCTGGCGGCGCGGGGCTACATGGGCCTGACGGACGAGGAGATGCCGCGCGAGGAGCGCCGGCACTACGCGCTCGTCGAGGCGCGGGCCGGCGTGCAGGACCTGGCGGGCGCACCGGAGCTCCCGGAGGCGTCGGAGGAGTACAAGGCGATTCTGGCGGAGAACTGGAAGGGCGGGCCGGAGGGCCTTACGCACGAGGGGCTGTTCGCCGGCCTGTTCTTCCGCGCGCGGGGCGACTGGGTAATCGCCGCCAAGTACCTCTTCGACACCGCGGAGGCGGTGAACGAGCAGGCCGTGGAGACGGGGGACGCGGGCCTCAAGGAGCTCGCCCTCGCCGTGTACGAGCTGGCGGAGGACGCTGCCGCCAAGGCCGGGCGGCCCGACGTCGCGCACGTGGCGGCACTGCGGGCGACCGCGCTCCGCGGCGGCCCGAGGCCTCAACCGCTCGGCGGCCTCTGACATGTGCACGCTGATCGCGCTCCTCGGCCTCGTGCCCGGGTACCCGCTCGTCGTCGCGATGAACCGGGACGAGTTCTACGAACGGCCGTCGCTGCCGCCGGGAGTCCGATCCGGGAGCCCCCGCGTCGTGATGCCGCGGGACGTCCGCGCGGAGGGCACGTGGATCGGGGTGAACGACCGGGGGCTCGTGGCGGCGCTCTCGAACCGCACCTCCGGGCTCCCGGACCCGAGCGCGCGGTCCCGAGGACTGCTCTGCCTCGAGAGCTTGGCGCAAGCGGACGCGCCGGCCGCGCGGTCTTCCGTCGTGCGGGACGCGCGGCGGTACAACCCGTTCAACTTGCTCCACGCGGACCCCGCACACGTCCTCGCCACGAGCCGCGAGGGCGGGGCCACGTTCGTCCGGGACGGCACCCCGGGCGTGAACGTGCTGACGAACGCCGGCCTCAACGCGGACGACCCGAGGGCGCACCGCGTCCTCCACCTGCTGCGGGACGCGAACACCCGGTTCCTCGATACCGCCGTCCGCTCCCTTCGGAACGCGCTCGGGGACCACGCGGACGCGGGCGGCCGGGCGATCTGCCACCACGGGGACCGTATCGGCACGCGGTCGCAGACGATCGTGGCGGTGAGCGACGCAGGCTGGCCGGGGAACCGCCTGTGGCACGGAGAGGGGCCCGCGTGCGAGGCGGACCTCCTCGACTTCTCCCACCTGTTCCAATGACCGTCATCCGGTCGTGATCTTGATCGCGAGGACCGGGCACGCGGTCTCGCACGCCATGCAGTCGATGCAGTCCTGCTCCCGGATCGGGTCCGCCTTCTTCTCCTTGATCATCGCCGGCAGGTCCGGGTGGGACTTGTGCGGGTCCGTCCCGGGCGTGTCGAACCACTCGAACACCTCGACGGGGCACACCTCGATGCACGACCCGTCCCCGATGCAGATGTCGAAGTCCACCGCCACGTGCGTGCCGTGGATCCCGAGCGTCTTCGGCGCCTCGACGGGTCCCCACACGTCGTGCTCCAGGTGCTTGTCCGCGACCTGACGCTTCTGCCGGAAGTCCGGGTCGATGGCGACCATGGCCGTCCGCTTTCGGCTACCCTCAACTTCTGAGATAAAGGTGACGTTATGCAGTGTGCGACACGCGGGGACGGCCGAAGGCTCTTAAGGGGACGGCCCCGATGGCGGCGCCGTGCCCGGCGTCACGGACGTGCACGTCCACGTCCAGCCGTTCGACATGCTCAAGCCGGAGATCCTCGCGTCGATGCAGAGGGAGAAGCAGGACTTCGGCCAGCTCTTGCGAATCTCGAAGGACCCGAAGGCGTTCCTCGCCCTCCTCGACGAGGCGGGCGTCGAGCGCGCCTGCCTGATCAACTACGTCGCGCCGGAGGTCATGGGCTACACGGACCGGGTCAACGACTACGTCGTGGAGTACGCGAAGGCGGACCGGGAGCGGCTCCTGCCCTTCGGCTCCGTGCACCCGCGGTTCACCCCGGACCCCGAGCGGGCGATCCGGAGGTTGATCCGGGAGGATCGGGTGGCGGGGATCAAGATCCACCCGCCGCACCAGCTCTTCGAGCCGAACGCGTACGTGGACGGCTCGATGCCCGCGCTCCGCATCCTGTACGAGGAGGCGGCGGACGCGAGGATCCCCGTGATGGTCCACACGGGCACGTCCGTCTTCCCGGGCGCGCGGTCGAAGTTCGGGAACCCGCTGGCGGTGGACGACGTGGCGGTGGACTTCCCGGACCTCACGATCATCCTGGCGCACGGGGGCCGACCGTTCTGGTGCGAGGAGGCGTTCTTCGTGATCCGCCGCCACCGGAACGTCTACTTCGACGTCGCGAGCATCCCGCCGAAGCGCCTCCTGCACTACTTCCCGCGCCTCGAGGAGATCGCGGACAAGACGCTCTTCGGGTCCGACTGGCCGGGGCCCGGGGTGCCGGGGATCGCCGCCAACCTGAAGGCGATCCGATCCCTCAGAATCAGCGCCGCCGCCAAGCGCAGGATCCTCGTCGAGAACGCCGCCGGAATCTTCGGCTGAATCGACGGGACGCTACAGCGCCAGGGCTACGTCGACGCGCCTCAGAACCTTCTGCGTGGGATCCACTTCGAGGAGGAGCCCCTCCAGCCTGTCGGTTCCAAGGAGCGGCTCTTCCCCCTCTAATGCGAAGACGATGAAACGCGTGCCCCGCCTGCCCAGAACCTCGAGTTCCAGCTCGGCTAGGATCCGCTCGACGACCCGATTGTCCGCGGTCCTCAGATGCACGACTCCTCGTTCGAGGGCGCCGAGCTCACGGGCCGTGGCCTCCGGAACCCACGTGTACGTCGACCCCGTGTCGACGAGCATCCGCATTGTCCTCGAGCCGCCCGGTCCACGAAGGGTGACATCGGCGAAGACGAACCCCATGGACTCGGCTTCGGGCATCCAACATACTAGGGACTTCGCCGTACATGTACTCTCCCAAGACGGGGCTCCCGACCGCGGGGGCGGGAAAGGCTTAACCTCGGCGGCGGCTAGAGGGAGTCGGGAGAGGCAGCGCCGTGGTCACGGAGTCCGAGACGGAGACGATCACCCTCGGCGGCGGCTGCTTCTGGTGCCTCCAGCCGATCTTCCAAGACCTGCGCGGCGTGGAGAAGGTCGTCGTCGGCTACTGTGGCGGCCACGTGAGGAACCCGACGTACGAGCAGGTGTGCACGGACACGACGGGACACGCGGAGGTCGTCGACGCCACGTTCGACCCGGGGGTCCTCCCGCTCGACGACCTGCTCCGGATCTTCCTCGCCGTCCACGACCCGACGACGCTGAACCGCCAGGGGCACGACGAGGGCACGCAGTACCGCTCCGCAGTCTTCTACCGCACCCCTGAGCAGAAGGCCGCCGCCGAGCGCGTGATCCTCGAGGTCGAGGCGAAGGGGCTGTGGGACGATCCGATCGTCACGGAAGTCACACCGTTCACCACGTTCTACCCCGGCGAGGAGTACCACCAGGACTACTTCGCGAAGAACCCGACCGCGGGGTACTGCCGTGCGGTGGTCGCGCCGAAGGTCGCGAAGTTCCGGAAGGGGTTCGTCGCCAGGCTGAAGACGTGAAACGGAATACGGGTCCTCGCACCTCATGACCACGGTCCAAATGGAGGGTCTTCTCCCGCTTCCCCTGGCGCGGACTTGGCACCTCTTGTGGCTTCACTATGACGAGCGCTCGATCACGGAGATCCATCCATGGATCACGGCCGGCAGGGTTGTGCGCGACGAAGGCGAGACATCCTTCGGGGACCTGAGGTTCCCGCGCGTCCGCGTCATCGACCGCGATCTCCGCCTCCGGGGGCGCAACGTCCCGGTGACCTGGACCGGGCGAGTGGACCCGCCCGACTGGTTCGAGTACCGGTTCCAGAGCGTCGACGGCACAACTACGGGGATGTTCCGCAACACGTACCGGGGAGGTGGCGGCGGCACGGTCGTCTCGACAAAGGCGGAGGTCTCCGCGCACGGCATCCCGTCTCTCATGGTGAGGTGGTTCGTGCGGAGGCTCCTCACCCGCGCGGACCGGGAGGACTTGGCGTACCTCGCCCGCATCGATGCGCAACCCAAAGGGACTTAGCCGCCTCGGTCTTCGTCCGCTCACATGGGGGAGAACCGCCTCGCGAAGGAGACGTCCTCGTACCTCAAGGGCGCCGCCCACCAGCCCGTGGACTGGTATCCGTGGGGCGAGGAAGCGTTCCGCAAGGCGAGGGCGGAGGACAAGCCGATCCTGCTCGACATCGGCGCCGTGTGGTGCCATTGGTGCCACGTGATCGACCACGAGTCGTACGAGGACCCCGAGGTCGCGGCGATCATCAACGAGAAGTTCGTGGCGGTGAAGGTCGACCGGGACGAACGGCCCGACGTGGACGCGCGGTACCAGGCGGCGGTGCAGGCGCTCGCCGGCCAGGGCGGCTGGCCCCTCACCGCGTTCCTCACGCCAGAGGGGAAGGTGTTCTACGGCGGCACGTACTTCCCGCCCGTCGAGGCGTTCGGCCGCCCGTCGTTCAAGCGCGTCTTGGCGGCGATCGCGGAGCACTACCGCGAGCAGAAGGCGGAGGCGACGAAGGAAGCGGACGCGCTCCACCGTGCGCTCTCCCAGCGCCTCCCGATGGTCGCGAAGGAGCCGCTCGACGAGGCCCTCCTGTTCGCGGTCGAGAAGCAGCTGAAGGCGCAGTACGACCCGCGGAACGGCGGCTTCGGCGGCGCACCGAAGTTCCCCCACCCCGGGACGATGGAGTTCCTCCTCACGCGGTCCTGGCGGTCGCGGGACGACGCACTGAAGAAGGTGGCGGTGGAGACGCTCCGCGCGATGGCGCTCGGCGGCGTGTATGACCAGATCGGCGGCGGGTTCCATCGGTACTCGACGGACGCGCGCTGGGTTGTCCCGCACTTCGAGAAGATGGGCTACGACAACGCCGCCCTCCTGGAGAACTACGTCCACGGCTTCCAGCTCACGGGCGATCCGCTGCTCCGGAAGACCGCAGAAGGCATCGTCCGCTGGGTCGACACGACCCTCTCCGATCGGGACCGCGGCGGCTTCCTCGCGAGCCAGGATGCGGACGTCGGCACGGACGACGACGGGGACTACTTCACGTGGACACGCGAGGAGCTCGAGGCGGCCCTCCCGCCGGACGAGGCGAAGGTCCTCGCGCACTACTACGGCGTCCAGGAGGTCGGGGAGATGCGGCACCGGCCGGACCGGAACGTCCTCTTCGTCGACGCGCCGGTCGAAGAGATCGCGCGCGCCCTCCAGATGGAGGCGTCGCACGTCCGCGTCCTCCTCTCGAACGGGCGGAAGCGGCTGCTCGAGGCGCGGGACCGCCGCCAAGCGCCGTTCGTCGACCGCGCGATCTACGCGAACTGGAACGGGATGTTCATCGCCGCATACTTGGAGTCGCACTCCGGCCTCGGGATCGACGGATGCCGGGACTTCGCGATTCGCACGCTCGACCGCCTCCTCGAGGAGATGTACGTCGAAGGCGAGGGCTTCCACCATCAGCTCGTGGAAGGGCACCGCCGCGTGCGGGGGCTCCTGGACGACCAGGTGCAGATGGCCCGCGCGCTTCTAGCGGCGTATGGGACCACCGCCAACCCGCGGTACCTACAGGTCGCGGAATCGTTGGCAGCGCTGCTCACGGAACGCTGGTGGGACCCCGTCCTCGGCGGCTTCTTCGATCTCGCTCCGTCCCTGGCGGCGGACGAGGGCGTGGAGACGCTGAAGGCGCCGCACAAGCCGATCCAGGACGCGCCCACGCCGGCGGCGGACGCCGTGGCGGCGATCGTCTTCGGGAGGCTGCACGCGCTCACCGGGAAGGCGGAGTACCGCCGGACGCAGGAGGCGATCCTCCGCACGTTCGCGGCGGAGTGCCAGCGCTACGGAGGCCTCTTCGCGGGCACGTACTTCCAGGCGCTCGACACCTATCTGAACCCGCCGGCGGAGGTCGTAATCGCGGGCGACCGCACCGATCCCGCCGCCGAAGCGCTGCACGCGGCGGCGCTCGCGACGTACCACCCGGGGCGCACGGTCCTCTTCGCGAACGCGGGCTTCGTCCCGGACGCCGCCAAGGCGATGCTCGACGCCCCGCTCGCGAAGGGCGGCCCGGTCGCGTTCGTGTGTAAGGGGGCGACGTGCCTGCCGCCGACCGTGGACCCGGTGGCGCTTCGGAAGGCACTTTCGACTCCCTGAGGTGCGAGTCCAAGTAGTCCCCGGCGTTTCCTCCGGCGGATGGAGCCGGAGGAGGCCCCGCCCGCGACCCTCGCGGAGGTCCGGCGGGAGATGAGCTGCCGGGTATGCCACGGGGACTGGAAGGCCTGCCGGCTCGCGACCTGCCCGTACCTCGCGGACGTCCGCGAATGGTTCCAGCGGCAGGAGCCGCTCGCGTCCACGAACCTGTTCGGCGCGTCGCCCCCGTCCGCGTTCGTGGGCTCGTGGGGCTACCCGAAGGTCCTCGCGGGCCCCCTCGTGCCCCCGATCCGCGAGGACACGTCGATGATGGACGCCCCGGAGCAGTGGGTCGACCGAGACGTGTGGGACATCCTGCGGTTCCGCCTCACGCTCGTCCGGGGGAAAGCGCCCCGCCGCGTGATCGACGCCCGCTCCCCGGACCCGATCCTCCGCACCGTGCAGGAGGGCGCGATGTCCGCGCGGCCGATCGATACGGAGCTGTGGCTGTGGAAGAAGCCGCAGCTCGAGTCGCCGTTCTCCGCCCGGGCGTCCCCGACGGGGCCGTCCGCGGACATCCGCAAGGTCTCGCTGGCGGAGAACCCGAAGGTCCCGCGCCGCGTGGACTACGTCGTCGACGACACGGACCTCCGCGCGGTCGAGGGCGTCGCGGACCTGTACGCGCACGGGGTGGCGCAGAGCCACATCACCCGCGTGTTCAGCGTCGGCCTCCTCGGGATGGGGAAGCGGCGGACGCTCGTGCCGACGGAGTGGTCGATCACCGCGGTCGACGACATCCTCGGGAAGCGGCTCATGGAGAAGGTGCGCGCATACCCGTGGATCGGCGAGTTCCGGGTGTTCTCGCACACGGGCGTGGAGAACACGGTCGCGGTCCTCCTCGCCCCGTCCGCGTGGGCGTACGAAGGCCTGGAGGCGTGGTTCCCGGAGACAAACCCGGTGCCGGCGCACGACCACGAGTTCTTCCACGGACGGAAGGACTACCCGCGGCAGCTCGAGGGCGCGTACCACGCGGTGCGGCTGCCGATCCTCGAGTACCTGGAGAAGGAGCGCCGCCAGGCGGCGGCGGTCGCGTTCCTCGAGGTGTACCGGGAGTGGATTCCGCTCGGGGTCTGGCGGTTCCGGGAGCTCGCGCGGGCGGCGCTCGCGAAGCCGCCGGAGAAGTTCCCGACGTTGGCGGAGGCGTTGGCGGCGATGGGGCGGCGCGTGCGCGTCCGCCTACAGAACTGGACGCGGCAGAGCGTCGTGATCCCGTACCTGAAGGGCCAGCGGCGGATCGAGCAGTACGCCTAGGACTTCGCCGCCTCGGCCTCAAGGCTTGCGCGCAGGTCCGGCGGGATGGGCTTCGGCTTCCCCGCCTTGTAGTCGTACATCACCTGCACGCTCTCCCCTGTGGCGAACAGCGTGCCATCATCCTTTGACTTCAGCTCGTACCGGAACCGGAAGCTCGACTCGCCGACCTTCGTGACCCACGCGGTCACCACGACCGTCTCCCCGTACCCGATGGGCGCCCGGAAGTCGCACTCCGCGCGCGCGAGGATGAAGTCGATCTCCCCGACATGCCGGACGCCGAACGTGCGGCGGTACCACTCCGAGCGCGCCTGCTCCATGAACGTGAAGTACACCGCGTTGTTCACATGCTGCATCCCGTCGATGTCGCGGAACCGGACGGGGATCTCCGTCGTGTACGGCATCGGGGCGCGGGAAGGGGCCGCGTCTTAAAGACTTCGCGCGGATTGCCGCCGCCCGATGGCCTCCCCGCCGTTCCGGCCCGTCCCCTTCCTCCTGGCGGCGTGGGCGGTCAACGTGTGCATCAACGCGTTCTACATCGCGCCCGCCCCGGTGTTCCCGCAGATGGTGGAGGATCTTGGAATCACGTACGCCCAAGCCGGCTCGCTGATCTCGTTCTACCTCCTCGCAATCCTCCTGTTCCAGATCCCGAGCGGATACGTGATGGACCGCGTGGACCCCCGGCGGAACATCGCAATCGCGTCGTTCGTCCTCCTCGGGATCAGCGTCCCGATGTCGTTCTTCCCGCGGTACGACGTCCTCCTCGTCCTCCGCATCCTGGCGGGCATCCCCGTCGCGTTCATCTTCGCCCCGTCCGCGTTCCTCACGTCCCGCGCGTTCGAGCGCGCGCCCGGTCGGGCCGTCGGATTGTTCCTGTCCGCGCCGCCGGCGGGTGTCGCCCTCGGGAACCTCCTGTCCCCGTCGCTCGCCGCCGCCTTCGGCTGGCCCTTCGTCCTGGCGGTGTACAACGTGCCGCTCCTCGTCCTCGTCCCGTGGTTCCTCCGGACCGCCCGGAACCTGCCGGAGCGCCGCCACGAGGCGTTCACCCTCCGCGAGTACCTCGGCGGCTTCCGGAGCCGCGAGCTGTGGAAGATCGGCCTCGCGTTCGCCGCCTCCTACGCGGCGTACATCTTCTACGCGAGCTGGACGACGACGTACATGAAGGGCGCGGGAATCGCGAATCCCGCGGTCCTCGGCATCCTGGCGGCGGCGATCCCCGCAGCGGGCATCGTGTCGCGCCCGACCGGAGGATATCTCGCGGAGACGCGCTTCCGGCGGGACAAACGATGGGTTCCCGCGATCGGCTTCGCGCTCCTGTTCGCCGCCAGCCTCGCGATCCCGTTCCTTGGCGCCGGGGCAATCCCCCTGTTCGTCGCGTGCGGCTTCCTCGCGCAGTTCCCGTTCTCCGTCTACTATCTGTTCTCCACGCAGATCCTGCCGCCGAAGTTTCGCGGGACCGCGTACGCGTTCAACAACACGATCAGCATCATCGGCGGCGCCATCTCGCCGGCGCTCGCGGGGCTCCTCGTCGACGTGACGGGCGGATTCCTGGCGGCGTTCCTCATGATGGCGGTGACCGCGCTCCTCGGCCTCGCCCTCTTGGCGGCCGTGCGGGAGCGCTAGCCGTCCTCGCGCGTCCCCGTGATGCGGATACGGAGGTCCGGGTTCCCCCGCAGCTCCTCGGACGGCGGCAGCGATTTGGCGGCGAGCTCCGCGTACGTCCGCCAGGACGCCTCGATCCGGAGCCTGTGGTGGTCCTGCACGTCCCCGATGCGCTTGGCGGGCACGCCCGCGACGATCGACCCGGGCGGGAACTCGGCGCCCTCCACCACGACGGCGCCCGCCGCCACGATGGAGCCAGAGCCGACCTTCGCGCGGCTCGTGATCGTCGCGTTCATCCCGATCAGGCAGTCGTCCCCGACGACGCACCCGTGGACGACGGCCCCGTGGCCGACCGTGATCCGGCTCCCGAGGAGGGTCGGGACGCCCGCGTCCACGTGCACGACCGCGTTGTCCTGGACGCTGCAGTCCTCCCCGATGACGATGCGGTCCATGTCCGCGCGGACGACGGCCCCGTACCACACGGAGGAGCCGCGGCCGATCGAGACGTCCCCGATCACGACGGCGGTGGGCGCGAGGTAGATCATCGCCGCGGCGAAGGCGGGGCCGGGAATCAACCTTCCCACGATTCCCAGGCGTGCGAACCAGAGAGGAAGGGTCATGTACCCACGAATTGCCACGGACCCCCGTTGGCGCGCGCGAACGGGAACGGGAAAGCCCTCGACGGCTCCCTCCTCGCCGGCCTCGCGGTCGTCGCCGCGGGGACCCTCGGCCTGCTCCTGCTCCCGTACGCACCGGCGAGCCTCGCGCACGGCCTCGTCCCCTCCCTCCTCGTCGTGTCCGTCGTCACCGCCGGCGTGTGGATCGTCCTCCGGCTCCTCGGCCCGGTCTACGAGCGCGTGACCGCGTCGAAGAAGGGTAGCTACGGGCAGGCGCGCTCGACGTGGCGCGTCGTGAGCTACGTCGTCCTGTTCGCCGTCCTCGTCGGCCTCGCGTTCGCGTACCTCGTGGACGTCGCGACCACGGCGTTGGGCCTCGGCCTCCTCGGCGCGGCGCTCGCGTTCGTCCTGCAGAAGCCCCTCCTGAACGTCGTCGGCTGGTTCCTCCTGAACTACCGCGCGGTGTACCGGATCGGCGACCGGATCGAGGTGAGCGGCGTCCGCGGGTACGTCACGGACGTCACGCTGATGTACACGGAGCTCCAGGAGTTCGGGAACTGGATGCACGGGGACACGTTCACCGGGCGGCTCGTGACCGTGCCGAACGCCGCGGTCGTCGAGAGCCCGGTGTGGAACTACACGCGGGACTTCCCGCTCGTCTGGGACGAGGTCGAGGTGCTCGTGACGTACGAGTCCGACGTCGAGGCCGCGAAGCGGATCCTGATCGACGCCGCGATGGAGGTCGTCGGGCGGACGATGTTCGAGAACTACGAGACGTACCGCCAGCACCTCGTGCTACGCGACCTGGAGCAGACGCTGATCACGACGCCGGAGATCCGGATGGACTTCGCGGAGTCCGGCGTGCACCTCTGGGTCCTCTACTTCTGCCCGCCGGAGACGCGGCGGCGCGTGAAGGCCGCGATCGTCGAGAAGGTGTGGACGCGGTTCCGGGCGGACCCGCGCGTGGACATGGCGTACCCGCACCTGGCGATCGTGTCCGGGGGCGGGAAGGTCCCTGCGGGGGCCGCCAGCGAGACCGTGCCTCCGGCAGAGACCCACCTTGAAGTCCCGGAGCCGCCGAAGCCTAAGCGAAGGCGGGTTCCACGCCCCTAGCCGCGGCACCGCCAGACGCTCAACGCCTCGCGTTCCGTGCGGTGCTCGGACGCATTCTGGCCATTCCGCCTCGCCACCGATTCGGCGGAACCCTATCTCGAGCCACGCGCTCGAAGTCTTCGATTCCGTCCAAGAATTCCGAGACACGAATCGTCCCGCTCAGGCCGCGAATGACATACCACCGGAGGGCGGCGCTGTAATGAATCGATTCGACGTCCCGCCAAGGTAAGTAGATCCTTCGGGACCAAGGCGATCCCTTCTGCAGACCGTCGGCGTCGAAACGGTGGAGGACCCCGAACGTCTCCACGAACAAGACCACCAACAGACCGCCAAGGGCCCCCAGGGCCACGACCACCCCGGCGAACTCACCGTCGGTCGAAAGCTCCTGGAGAAAGAGGCCCGCCATCATCCCGATGCCGGCGATGGAAAGACCCACGGTGAGGCCCTTCATCGCGCCGCCGTAGAGGAGGAGAATCTCACCGGACGGCCCGGGCGTCAGCCGACCCCTACGACGGGACAGGCCATACGCAAGCAGAACCTCCGTGAGAACCATTGCGACCGAAGCAGCGATTGCCCCCGTCCAGTCGAACCCGGCCACGCCAATCGAATGGAGACTCGACTATTCCAAGTTCACGTTCACGCTCTTGATCCTCGTGTAGAAGCGCACCGCCTCCAAGCCCTGCTCGTGCCCCAGCCCGCTGTGCTTCCACCCGACGAACGGCGTCTGCGGGAACGTGAGCGGGAACTCGTTGACCGACACCATGCCGACCTCGAGCTTGGCGGCGACCGTGTGCGCGGTCTTCAGGTCCTTCGTCCACACCCCCGCCGCCAGGCCGAACTCCACGGCGTTGGCGGCGTCGATGAGGTCGTCCGTCGTCCGGAACGACATCGCCGCCAGGACGGGGCCGAAGATCTCCTCCCGCGCGACCCGCATGTCCGGCGTCACCCCGTCGAACACCGCGGGGGTGACGAAGTTCCCCGCCGCCAACTCGCCGTCCGCGACCTTCGCGCCCCCGACGAGGAGCCTCGCGCCCTCGCTCGTCCCGACCTCGACGCACGAGAGCACGTTCCTCTCCTGCTCCCGCGACACGACCGGGCCCATTTGCGAGTCCTCCTTCAGCCCTGGCCCGAGGCGCATCTTGGCGGCGCGCTCCGCGACCTTCTTCACGAAGTCCGCGTGGATCGACTCGTGCACGAGGAGCCGCGACCCGGCCCAGCACATCTGCCCCGCGTTCTGGTACGCCGCGAACAGGACGGACTTCAGCGCGCGGTCGAGGTCCGCGTCCGGGAACACGATGTTCGGGTTCTTCCCGCCGAGCTCGAGCGTCACGGGCGTCACGTGCTTCGCCGCCATCTGCAGGATCTGGCGGCCCGTCTCGAGGGAGCCGGTGAGCGTGATCGCGCCGACGTCCGGGTGCTCCGCGAGCGCCCGCCCGACCGTCGAGCCCGGACCCGTGACGACGTTCACCACGCCCGGCGGCACGCCCACGCGCTCGCACAGCTCCGCGAACTTCAGCGCGGTGAGCGGCGTGATCGTCGCCGGCTTCAGGACGACCGTGTTCCCCGTCGCGAGCGCGGGCGCGATCCCGCGCACCGCCAGCGTGAGGGGATAGTTCCACGGGGCGATGTGCACCGTCACGCCGACGGGCTCGCGGAGCGTGTAGCTCAGCCGCGCGCCCGGCACGGGGATCGTCTCCCCCTGGACCTTGTCCGCCATCCCCGCCCAGTACTCGAGCGTCTTGTACACGAACGCGGCGTCGCCCTTCG
>Ga0214473_10006969_pt1 | contig 13449 bp, 9 predicted proteins | sample RVTome_7_FD_203509 | JGI IMG/M metagenome (GOLD analysis project Ga0214473, IMG submission 203509) | Soil microbial communities from uranium-contaminated site in the Upper Colorado River Basin, Wyoming, United States - RVT98D197 | ecosystem: Environmental > Terrestrial > Soil > Contaminated >...
AACATTTTTTCTATTTTATCAAGAGGTCTTTGCGACAATGCTTCCCACTGGCATAACCTGGCGCCCGTCGAATCATCATCAAGCCGTGATACGGCGATGTGATCTACTGAACCTGGGGTGGGGGATTTGCAGGAGCGGGCGGGTTGACGGTGACAAAGCGCTTCCTCTTTTTATCGCGGATGGCTTGTTCGTATACACCGAGCAGTTTTTCCGTCAACTTCTCAATGTTGAAGGACTGCGCTTTTTTATAAGCCGCTTCCGCGAACTTTTGCTTTCTATCTTGATTTGAGAGAAGTTTTTTGATCCCGGCAGCCAACGCCTCAATATTATTCTCGACAAGATATCCCTGCTGTCCGTGTTTGAGGATATCGCGTGTGCCACTCGCATCCACTGCGACGATGGGCAAACCAGCCGCCATGGCTTCAAGTGTTGCAAGCCCCTGGGTTTCTGTGACGGATGCAAAGCCGAATAAGTTGGCGGCTTTCATGTAGGAGGGAATTTCCGAAAACGAGAGCGAGCCGGTAAATGTTACCCGCCTGCGGATCCCGAGTTCTTTTGCCAGACCTTCAAGGTTTTTTCTCTCCTGGCCATCGCCGATCAAAACAAGGCGGAACCGGGGAACATCCTTTAGAACCAGGGCAGTAGCCTGCAATAAGAGCGGCCAGTTTTTTTCCGGTGCAAGTCTGCCGACAGAGATCATCACTGTATCATTTCCCCAGTTCCGTTTCTTGCGGATCTTTTCCCCGCTGGCTGTACGATATGCTTCAAGATCAATGCCTGTGGGAATAACAGTAAAGTTGTTCTTTAGACCATAGTCATTGACCAGTGTTTCGCGCATACTCTCCGAAGGAATAATGATATGTTGACAACGGCGCATGAAATCCTGCAGCCAACGATCTATGGCGTTCTTTAAAAAATTCTGGACTGTTTCCATTGGAAAGGGAATGTAGTGTGTGTACTCACGATACTGGGTATGGAAGGTAAATACCAAAGGCAGGTTAAGTTCCTGCGCTTTTGTTGCGGCGGTTTGCCCAAGGAGAAAGGGATGATGAGTGTGAATAACATCCAACTTGAAAGCGGGAAGCAGGCGGTCAATAAAAGGTGAGATGGGGATCGCGGTTGGGATGTCAACTCCAGTCGGCAGGCTCAGGCTTAGGTAGCGGAAGATAAACGGATCTTTGTCTATATAATTCGCCTCCTGCGCAAAGATGAATACATTATGACCCCGGCGGGTAAGCTCATCTCGAAACGAACGCACAGATCGGACGACCCCGCTAATCACTGGAAGATAGGTGTTCGTAAAATTGGCGATATGCATGGCTAACCCTTTTCATCCCTGCTGACAAAAGAGATGATATCGGTTTTTGTTTTCATAAAATATTCAAGAACATAATAGGCATACACGACCATGCCGGCATTCCATGAGAGCGGCGATTCGGACTGGTACCAAAAACTGGATAACGGTTTTCCATTGGGTCCATAAACTTCATGCACCTGCTGATCGCGCACAATGACTTCTGCAATACGAGACAGGATCGCGTGGGCTTCCTCGGGGCGCCCAACGCGGGCAAGCGCGATCACATGCCATGCCCCGATCCAAAGCCAGGCGGCATCAGTGTGATAATTTGCCACGCCACCCAGACGGTTTTCAAGCGCAATCAGGTGACGTGGATAGGATGGATAGGCGACTTTGGTTGGGACCGGGCTGGCCATACCGGTAATGATAAGCGCGTCCATGATGGAGTTGGCCTGATCCGTGGATGCCAATCCCCAGGCAATCGCCAATAGATTCCCGCTGCTGCTTAATTGGTCGAGCGCGTCACTGGCGGCGTAGTATCCTAATGTTGGACGCCAAAGATGTTCCTGAATTGCGCTTGCGACCTGCTCCGCTTTTTTTGCATAAAAAGATATTTGATCATTCAGCTCAAAATGCGTGGCGGCTTCAGCCATCTCCCGCAGGGCTTTCCAGTAAATCACATTCGTATAAAGTGCGCGTCCATTGCGGGCAATGCTATCTGCCCAATCCGCGAATGCTCCCTGGGTGAGCAGGCCGTCTGTAATATCCTTGACCGATCTCTCCGTCCAGGAGATGGCTTTGCCGAGTGCCTCCCAGTGCGTTTTAAGAAAATCGTGATCCTCGGTCTTAAAGCTGTAGTGGATGGCTGCGATCACCATCAAGCATTGACCATCCAATGAGGGCGTGCCATGTCCGCTCAGGTATTTTGGGCGCATGGGGATTTCAGTGGATTGTTCTCTTTCGAGAAGGGAGTGCATAAAGCGCGTGACCACGCCCATGGAATGTAGTTTGACCGGGAATTGTCCTGCGGGGGTTTGGTGATCAAGGAATGCCTCCAATGTATCTTTTACCACCTTGAATTCCTTCAAGGCCAGCAGGCCATAAGATGCGAAACTAAAGTCTCGAGCCCAACTCTCGCGGAAGTTGCGATAGCCGGCGTGCAGGATCTCTCTTATTTTGCGACTGCCAAAGCGGCGCATTTCAATTGCTGAACGAAGGTTATCTGCTGCAATAAACAGGGCGCGCGCTTCAACCGTATCAAAATCCTCGGCTTTGGATAACACAGCACGCGACATCAGCCTCGGCTGTTTGAGGATGGCGCGCATATATTGATACACGATCAGCGAGGCGATTCCCGCGGTTGCCCCAACAACCGCGCCTTTGATGAAGCTGGGAAGGTCGACACTTTTTCGAGACTGCATAAATACATTATAGCCCCGTGAGACGAGTTAACCTATTAAGAGCAATGTCACTTGGGTACAGGATGCCAACTGACTATACTATCGTTTATCTCATATTTGATTCGACTTTTCAATAGAAATTGAGAGTAGATATCATCGCGGTAAAAAAAACAGGAGGCACGGCATGTGCGAATTTTGCACCCGGCATGGAGAGGGGAAGAAGTGGTATCTAACGCCGTCATTCTCTGCAGAGAATGACGGCGTATTACGAATCGTTTGAGAGCGCATCCATCCGCGCTAGGATATCGTCGCGGGAGAAACTGGCTTGGAACGGCGGAAAATCCAGTTTATGCCAAACACGATTCCAACAAGTATTGCGATTGCGACAAGGGTGACCAATATCCATCCAAGGATTAACCAGGGATTGCTATACCACGGCGTTGAATAGTAGGACATGGCGCCATTCATGCCTGCCATATCCATGCTGGGCATGGTGCCCATGTTCATGCCTCCCATACCAGACATGCCCGACATTCCTCCCATTGCCCCCATGTTCATGCCACCAGAACCAGTCATACTTGTGCCACCCATCATGGGACATGTGCCAGTCTGCGCCCCTGAGAGCGGCAAATCTCCTGAGAGTGGCAAATCGGAAACTGGGGTGGTTTCCAGCGGCAGTATCGCTGTGGGTGTTGACATATCCATTTGCAGCTCCGGTCCTGTGCCCTGAGCCGCGGCGAGGATCGTAACGACCAGTAGAAATCCAATGGTCAAAAAGAGCGAACTGATCATTTTTCGAAACATCTTAGCCTCCATGATATTCAATGATTTTTTATCTTGCATGGCCGTTTACGATCTGACCATTGGCCATTTCGACGGCGCGTGTACCGAAAGAGACAAGCTGACGCGTATGGGTTACCATCACGATGGTAATTCCCATGTTGAGATGGAGATCGCGGAACAAATCCATGATCTCGACCTCGGTTTTTTCATCCAGATTGCTGGTGGGCTCATCCGCCAGGAGCATGAGCGGCTGGTTCATCAGCGCGCGTGCGATGACAACGCGCTGTTGCTGCCCGGCAGAGAGCTGGCGCGGGTAGGTTGTCAGTTTATCTCCCAGCCCAACCTTCTGAAGCAGCTGGATCGCCCGATCGCGCATTTCGGCAGGATTTTGCTGAGAGCCAAAGACTGTGGGCAAGATCACATTCTCGTGAACCGTGAGTGATGGCAATAGGCTGGGGAACTGAAATGCAAAACCTATTCTCTGGCTGCGTAGAAAAGACTGCTGTTGATCCGTCAAATTCCACAGGTTCGTGCCTTCCATTAATACTCTGCCGGAGGATGGACGGGTCAATCCCGCCGCGAGATTTAGGAGCGTGGTCTTACCTGATCCGGATCGCCCGACGATGAGAACGAATTCACCCTGATTGATCTCCAGGCATACTCCTTTCACTGCGGTGACCGAATTTCCCTTGCCAAGGGGATATGTTTTGGTGACATCATCTAGTTTAATCATCGCGGTCACTCCCTCATGGCAATGGCCGGGTCTTGCCGGCTGATCTGATAGGCCGGGAACAAAGCGGCCAGGTTGACGCTGAATAGAGCCAGGAGCAACCCCAAACCAATCTGGATCAACAGCGAGACAGGTGAAGGGAGCAGGAACGGAATTTCCAAAGAAACCATAATCAGTTTTCTGAACAGGAAAATCGCCATCCCAGCCAATGCAACCCCGGTCGCGCCTCCAAAGAAAGCCAGGAGGCTGGCTTCGGCCAGCAGAGATTGGAAGACATACCGGCGCGTCGCGCCTAACGCCCGCAATACTCCCAGCTCCTTGCGGCGCTCGTTGGCTGCCATCGAAAAGACCAGACCGATGAGCACCACAGACAATCCCCATGTCACACTTAGGATGACCAGGATGCTTTTGAGCAGGCCGGTCATCTGCCTGCGATAGGATTGAAACATGTTCGAGCTTTCGATGGGAGTAACGCCAGGTACGTTCTGCATGATCTGAACCGCGACGGTATGCGGATCACTGCCCGGTTTCACTTTGATCAAGGCCGCCGAAATACTATCAGGAGGGATCTCCAGCGCGCGCTCTGCCTGGATCTCTGATTTGCTGGCGATATCATATGCCGTGTCGAACGTGAGAAACATGCTCTGGTCCAGCCCGGTGCCGGTGGGTTCGAGATTTTCCTTGAGAGTCACCAGGTACCCATACACCTTGATGTTCTGTTCACCCTCTGTTGCGAAGATATAGCTGCCTCCCACAACCTCGCCCATGCGCAATCCGCCGCCCAGGTTCTGCTTGAGCCACGGCTGGATGGTGAAATCCGATCCCGGATCGTATGCGATCATGAACATATCGGATACGGAACAACAGTCTGCCCCGGTGAGCGTTGCCAGGTAAAGCTGCGGCGAAACAACATCCACACCCGGAATTTCGGCAATCCTGTTTAGATTATCTTCAGGCATCCAGAACCTGGCCGGAATACCCATCAGTAAGGCGCTCTCGACTTTTGCCTCGCTCCCTTCGGGCACTACCACGATATCTGCCCCCAGGCGATCGATCGCCAACCGCAGGCTGGTCTCTGCGCCGCGCATGACGAGCGTGGTGAACAACGCAAACGCTGACACCAGCAGGGCGCACAGGGACACGACCCCGTTGCGGAAAGCATTCCCAGAGATATTCTTCAGTGCAAGTTCAAATACGCTCATGCTGCTGCCGGCTCAATGAAGTTGCGCGAGGTTACGAGAGTAAACAGGCTGGCGCCCATGACCAGGATTCCCGACAATATCAGTAGTGGTTTCTCGATCATATTGCAGGGCATGGAGGCGTTGGCGCATACCCCAATCAAGAAAGTGGGGAAAGCAATCACCAGCGCGCCCAGCGCTAAACTAACCAGGTTGAGCGAGCGGAATGTTTCTTTGCGTTTGCTGGTGAAATTGAACACGCCAACTAATACCAGAGGTAGGGCCAGACCGATTTCGGCAAGGGCCGTCCAGTGACATTTCATTGGCACGGACCTACCGTCTGCTGTGGTCAGTGCCCGGCCATTTGCCAGGCAGTCGGTGAACAACGGCACGATGGCGATGACAAGTGCCAAAACGATCATCAGTACTCCCATAGTTTTGTTCATCTTTCAATCTCCTATTTGATTTTGATATGATGTTCTTAGTCTCTCACGGTCATTACACCGCGATAGATCAGGTGGGGGCAGTTGAACTGAAATTCACCCGACTCTTTGGGTGTAAATTCGAGAACCTGTTTATCACTCGGAGAGGCCAGGATCAGGGTTGCACTCTTCCTTGATTCCCATTGGAAGATCAATTCGTTGCCGCAGCCCACCTCTCCGAGCTGGCGAAAGATCAAGCGGACCGGCACATCTTTTATTACCGCAAAGTGCACAGGCGAATAGCCCTCTGGAGTCACGATCAGAGTCACTTCCTGAACTCCATCTGGGCCGATCGGTACTTCAACAGGTGGAGGCACCGAGAAAGATAGCGGGACATCCTCTATCGAAGAGTAAACCTGACGGTTGGCAGCCGGGCCCAGCGTATCCAGTATGAATTGCAGTTGATCGTAAGGGAGGAGGTTTGGCGTGGAAAACTCGACTTTTACGCGCACAGATCCCACATTCAATTCCATTCCCACCATATTACACTGTTCACCTGACTGACAGATACACAAGCATTGTCTTACATGCGATGCCACGCTGTCGGAATTCTGAGGGATGGGAATCCATTCACTCAGGGTAAGCGAGTATCCTCTGCGCGTCGAATAGATGAGCTGGATCATCTCTTCCTTGTTAGGTCCAGGCCGGTCGGTGATAATCTCCACTTGTTCACGATCGAAAACTTTCGGCAGATAGGCAGGGATAAGTACCTGGAAAGGCATCCTTGCCTGGGCGCTCAAGACCCTCTCGGCCTCGGGGGCCTCACGCGGCCCGGAAAAGAAGTTATTCTTTAACCAGAAAATGCCAGGCGCAAGGATAGCAATCAGGATTAAACTGCCTGCCATCCATCCTTTCCATTGAAGGCTTGATCTATTACTGGAATTACCTGGCATCCCATCCAACATGTGGCCGTTCTCCTGTATCGGTTCACATACCCGGCATACTTGGATCCATGATCATGAAGTTGCGCATCATGGTCATGTCTTCGTGCTCGAGGATGTGGCAGTGATACATATACATGCCCGTATGCGGCCCGAACTTCATGGCGAGCTTGACACGTTCGCCAGGCCAGACCAGAACGGTATCCTTCCAGCCGCTATCGATGAGGCCCTGGTTGATCGTACTGTAACTGCTGAGGAAAGCTGGCGCCGTGCGCTGAACGACCTGGAACTGGACATTGTGGATGTGCATCGGATGTGGAATGGGAGAGTTGTTGATCCATTCCCACGCCAGGGGCTCATCGCTGTTCAGTTTTTCATCTTCAGCCACCGCGGTTTCCTCGAAGACGCGCCCATTGATAGTCCAGCTCATCATGTGACCCATACTCAGCGTGAACGCATGTGGACTTGTAAAGTTGGGAACGTTGCTCGCCTCATACTGGACCGAGAGGGGGGGCAGCGGCCCGAGAGCAGGGCTTGTGGTGGCTTTATTGCCTACCTTCACTGTCAGGATGTCAAAGGCCGCACCGTTGGCGATGCTGCCCATCGTACCCATCATGCCTCCCATCATCCCCATGCCTCTCATATTGCCCATTCCGCCCATACTACCCATCATGCCCATGCCGCCTGCCTCAAAGGCCAGGCTGCGCAGGAATATCTGCTTCCCCGCGAGTTGGCTAAAATCTGCCCATACATCGATCCGCTCGCCAGGCATCAACATAATGTAGGGCCTGGATACGGCAGCAGGGAGCAGTCCGCCATCCGTGCCAATGACCGTTAGCGGCATGTTATTACTCCAGGCCAGCTTATAACTGCGGGCGTTCGAGCCGTTGAGGATGCGAAGACGATAGGCGCGAGGTTCCAGTGAGAATGATGCATCCGGAGTTCCGTTGACGAGGATGCGATCACCAAGAAAACCCCACATCATGTTCGGCTGGTAAAGGATTTGGTTGTTCTGATCATAAGACCGGTCTTGAATAATAACGGGCACATCGTTGGCTCCGGTGCTGGCACCCGGTACCGCGGTCTCCTCCTCCGGATCCCAAACGTACATCAGTCCTGCCAGCCCCATCATCACCTGTTCCGCCGTCCGGCCCATGGGATGTGGATGGAACCAGTACGGTCCGGCCCGGTCGATCACCTGGAATTCATAGACCTTAGTCTTGCCCGGTCGGATGGCCTGCATCGGATGCCCATCGCAGTCTTCCGGCACGCGCGGGCCATGTGGATGAATAATACTGGGCTCGAGGAGGTTGTTGTGGAAGAAAATGCGCAGTTTGGTTCCGCTTTTTACACGCAGGATCGGCCCAAGATAGCTGCCGGGCACCGCCTGGACTGTCACGCCGGAACCGCTCAACAATTGGCCTTCATAACTGTACACACGTGTTTCCTGCCCGGCAAAAATCTTCATCCGCTTATCGGTCGCCGTGAGCGCGATTTCCGCATCAGCAACGAAGGGTTGCATTGCTCTCGGGTTTGCGAGAGGCAGCCCAAAGGCACGGAGAGGTGTACTGAGACCGAGGGTTGCGCCCATGGCGCCGGCAAGTTTGAGAAAATCACGTCGGTTGGTACGCTGAAAGCCCATTTCACACCTCCAGTCAAGATCCGGTTTTGTACATTACCAACTACACAAGAATCGTCCTATATAAAGGACAGTATGTCAAATGTTGTTTGGCATAAAATGATATGACGATTCTCTTTATCATTCGGATATTTAAGGTGAACCCAGTGCGATCCTTTATGAAGCACATAATGTCATTTTTATATTACAGAGAAGTTTATTTTTTTGCTCTGGGGAGGAATGTTTGCTCCCCAGAGCAACTTAATTCGATCCAAATTGATCTCTCGTGTCTATTACGGGGCATCTCGATCTGCCCGTCCAATACGATAGGGCCTCATCATCTCGTTATCTTCATGCTCTACGATATGGCAGTGCCAGACGAATTGACCCGGAACGTTGAACTTTGCCCGGATACGGGTGACCTCACCTGGATAGGCGATTATCGTGTCTTTGAAGCCGGATTCCCAGGCTTCGGGAGGTCGCGGCTCGCCAACCGCTATGACATTCGTAATGTGCCCCATATCTTCAGTGAAGGTGATCGCCTGCCGGTTTACCACCTCGAACACCACCTCGTGTACGTGCATGGGGTGGGCATCAGCGGTGAAGTTGTAGAACTCCCAAACCTCGGTATCCCCGACCATCGGATTTTCAGTGACCGGATCGGACCACATCTTGTGCATCGCCATGCCATTGTTATCCACAGTGCCCAACACAGCTTCCGCTGGCCCATCATGGCCTGAGTTCATTGACATCATCTCCATCAGAGCCAGGGGTCGAGTCCTCACTTCAGTGGGAAGTGGTGGAATGGCTGGCAGCTGCAAATAGTGTGGGGGAGTGGTGGGATCGGGAGCCACCGCAGGTACAACACGGAATTCCATGATCTGGCCCGTTGATAATGGATCGGCCATCGGGAAGTCCACGCCCGGTTCACCGCCGCCGAAGGGCTCGTCAGGGCCAACGTTGCCGAGCACATAATTGCCCTCTGGCACATTGGTGAAATCTACGATGAGATCGGCGCGTTCGGCAAGACCCATCAGCAGTCGGTTGCCATGATCCGCAGTGATATTGACTGGCGCGGCCAGCAAGCCACCCTCGTTTCCGATCTGCCATACTTCCACGCCGGGAATCTGATTGAAATCCAGAATTAGGAAACGGGACTGGCAGCCGTCCAGGAAGCGCAGGCGGTAGCGGCGTTGTTCGACCGTCTGGAAGGGCCAGGTATTGCCATTGACCATGATCATATTGCCGAAGAACTCCGGGTTCCAAATCGGCGAGAGGTCAGTGTGCGGGATGAACGGCCCGGCAAATCCGTCGAAGAATTCGCGCGTGTTTGGATAGAAGAGCGAGCCATCGTTGTTGAAGGCGCGGTCCTGGATCGCGATCGGGATTTCGTAGTAGGTTTTGTTTGGTGGGAATGGATCTTCCGCGGCGGGAGCGGGGCCTGGAAGCACGGCTCGTGTGCCGTTACGGCTGTCTTTGACCGCCTCGTCTCCAGCCGGGCCACCGCGGACAATGTAGAAACCGGCGGGCCCTGCATAGACGTTGAGGCGAGTCATGCCCAGGGCATGGTCGTGGTACCAGATGGTCGAGGCCCGGTTATCGTTGGGGAATTGGAAAGTGGAGAATCCGTTGCCCCAAATGGCGCCAAATTTCAGAAGGGCCTTCAAGGCGAAGAAGGGGTACCAGGTACCTCTTCTGGCATAGCCTGCCGGGATATTCTTTGCGTTGGGTAGATACCATGCCTCGGCATATCCATCGCTTTCATCGCCAACGCCGACCGCGCCGTGTACGTGCGTGACAATCGGGACTGGGCCGGTGTATGGACCGGGCGTCTCGGTGAAGCTCGGACGTTTATCGCGGCCCTTTAGACCTCCGGGTGGATTCGCCCAGTGTAATGTTTGGTCAACCGGCAGCAGGTGGGGCAGGTACTTACCCCTGGCATCCACCAGGTCGTTGATCCATTTGACGCGTACCGGCACACCTGCCTTGGCCTCGATGGTAAGTGATGGGGCGTTGTGCAGCAGGAGCCCATTCTTGCTGGCTGACTTGACCGCGCCATAGCCCCAGACGGTTGTAGCTGGCAGACCGGCGGGCAGGATCTGCTGCTGGAACTGCTTCATGGAAATTTCGTAATAGTCGATCTTCTTACCTTTCTGCTTGATCGTTCCTGCCTTGGGCATGACAGGCGGGATCAGCAATGGAGTCACATATTTAGGAAAAAGTGCGGGATCCAGCGTGCCGCCGGGAATTGCAGCCCTGGCGCGCAGGATGAATTTGCCGTGCGAAGCGGCATACAATGAAAGTATGCCCGCTCCGCTAAGTTTTAGAAAGTCTCGTCTGTTGATCATGGCATCCTCCTCCAGGATGTTTGTTATGATGTGTTGTTGACCAAGCAACATGTGAGTTTCATTTTGCGGCATGACTATCGATCTAAAGTAGGGTCATTCATTAATGTGCTGGGGAACGAGAATGGCTCGCTCCCCAGCACATTTCTCCTGTTGTTGGTGTCTTCCAGCGTCAGCCACAGGCTGACGCTGGATTTGTGTTGTGATTTTATGGCGTCGTTACGAACACCACATTGGACCATAGGGAATTACCATATGGGTTGGCTGCACGGACTCGACAATAGAAGTCGAAATTTCGAGACACAGTCTGGGTGATCGAGGTTGCGTTGGCAGCGGCAGTGAAGTTCATCGGGTTCGAGAAGTTCGCCGCAAGCGAGCACTGTACGAGGAAGCTGGCCTCATTGTTGGAGTTGTCCGTCCACGTTAGCGTGACGCTATCGTTCGAGTTATCTCCCGGGATCGGAACTGCCACGCCTGCCATGTTCGATGGAGCAACCGCGATTGTCAAACTTACGGTCGCCGTGTTCGAAGGCAGAGACAGGTTGTCCGGGTTGGGCACAGTGTTCACGGCTATCACGTAATAGGCATAGGTGCTGCCAGCCGTCAGGCCAGTGTTGTTGAATGTTACCGTACCGCCCGTCGCGGTGCGTTGCGCGGCGGATCGATTGACCGTCCCAACCTGCGTGAATGCCCCGCCGTTGGTCGAACGCCAAACCTGGAAGAGGTTCTCGTTATTGGTGGTGTCGGTCCAGGTGAGCTGGGCCCGCGTTGGGTTGAACAGCAACCGCACAGCCAGGTTCGCCGGCGCCGGCATCGGGAGAGGTACAACGATGGTTGCCGTATTGGAGTACGCTGAGGGGCCGGCTGCATTCACGGCCGCAACCCGATAGGCATAGGTGTTACCGGGCACGACTGCGATGTCCGGGGTGGACACACTGCCGCCGGTGCCTGCTAATGCTCCGGGTGTGGCGATGACGGTGAAGGCGCCGCCGTTATCGCTCCGCTCGAGAACGAAGCCTGTTTCGTCGGCAGCGTTATCCGTCCAGGTCAGGTTGACCTGTGGGCCGACCTGTAGTGTTGCGACCAGGTTGGTCGGTGCCGCAGGAGGCGTGGAAGGTACAGGCGTGGTCACGGACAGAGGATCCGACATTGACTGGACAGTCTTGGCCGGGAATGCTCCGCCGTAGCCCACGGTATTCAGGGCAAGGATCTGGTACTGGTAGAGCGTGTTGGACGCGGCGGTCGTATCAGCGAAGGTCCGAATGCCGGTCGTGTTCTCCTGGTCGAGCGGCGAGGGGATCGTGCCGATATCGGTCCAGGTGATCGATCCGTCCGCCATCCTTTGAACTACGTAGGCTGTTTCAGCGATCGAGTTGTCATTCCAGCTCAGGTCGACTGTCAGGCTGCCGCCAGCCTCGCTGACTGTAGCAGCCAGGCCATCCGGTTTGACAGGTGGCATCGCCACCGATACCGGCCGCATCATGTCCATTTCTTCGTGGCTCAAGATGTGGCAGTGGTAGACATATTCCCAGCCGAAGTTGATGAGTTGGTTTACGATGGGCGCGGTCGGGTTGCCCTGGACATCCACGTTGTGGAACATCGCCGTCGAGCCCGCAGGCATCATTGGGTTTACCATGCGGATCGCGTTGGGCAATTCCCAAGGCAATTCCGGGATGATGGGCCGCAGGGCGACGATGGTGTCCTCCAGCGGAGCCATTCGTACTGTGTCCTTCCAGCCCAGTTCAGTGGCATCCGCGGGGATAATGATGTTATCCCACGTGACCCTGTTTACCAGTTGGACATCGTACAGGTGGAAGTGGATCGGATGGGTGTCGACGCCGTTGTGGGTGACGCGCCAGATCTGCGTCCCATCGGCAGCATTGGCGATAGGCGTGATCTTAACGTCACTTACCGGCAGGCCATTCGCATCGTAGGTCACATTGGCCTTCGGCAAGTTCGTGGCGTCGATGATCTCGGTTGCCGGGTTCACGAACGGATAGAGCGTGACGTTTTGCTGCCCTGGTGTTGGAGGTTGTGCTTCCACACCCAGGTTCGCCGTCATCCTGCCATATTCGTCAAACGTAGATGCGTTCGTCTCGTCGTGGATAGCCTTTGGCTGTAGTGGCAGCGTCATCTTGACGGTTGGGGCGCTCAGCGTGTTGAAGCCAAAGTTGAGCGTGTCGTTCACGCGTACCAGGCCATCGCAGCGTTGAAGCGTGCTGCCAGGAGCGTTGCAGTTGCTGCTGGCGGCGAAGCCTGTGCCGTAGGCCGAGTTGTAGGCCGCCTGGCCGACGATGATGGGGTGCTGCCCGGACTCGAACACGCCGGTGCCGTTGGCGTTGTGCTTGAAGGCGTTCTGCAATGCCGTCAGGTTGAAGGCCGGGGCCGCTGTGCCGGCTATCGTCACCTGCATGATGGTGCGTGTGTTCGGCCCATAGCCGGGCAGGATGGTCGGAGCGCCGACCGGGCTCAAGTCCGGGGCGCCGGTGTAGTAGTCGTACGATGGGACGCGGGCTGGGAACGCAGCGGGGGCGTCGTTGTACAGGATCAGGGTCTTGCCGGCGAACTGCGAGAAGTCGACGATGACGTCGGCGCGCTCAGCCGGAGCAAGCAGCAGCGAGTGCTTGTCCACGTTACCGACATCGAAACGGGTCGGGTCGGTGATTATAGTAGCGACCTGCTGGCCGTCCACAACTACTGGAGCGGGTAGGAAGCCGCCCTCGGTGCCGATCTGG
>Ga0214473_10006971_pt1 | contig 13447 bp, 14 predicted proteins | sample RVTome_7_FD_203509 | JGI IMG/M metagenome (GOLD analysis project Ga0214473, IMG submission 203509) | Soil microbial communities from uranium-contaminated site in the Upper Colorado River Basin, Wyoming, United States - RVT98D197 | ecosystem: Environmental > Terrestrial > Soil > Contaminated >...
CGCGCGGCCCGGGCTGGCTCATGTGGACCGGCGCGGGCCTCGCGGTCGCCGGGGCGGCCGGGTGGCTCGTGTTCTGGCTCCGGACCGACTCGCTCCACGACGACTACCTCGCGATGCCGACGGCGGAGACTCGCGACGACGGGCTCCTCTTCCGCACGCTCACGATCGTGTCCATGGGCGTGACCGCCGTCAGCGTGGTGGCCGCGCTCGTGGACCTGCTCTTCCTCGCACCGCAGGAGGTCGAGCGCGAGCGGGACCTGTCCTTCGGGCTCGACGGCCTGCGCCTGCGCTTCTGATCGGCGCCGAGCCACCCTGGCCGCCCAGTGTGGCCGACGGAATGCGCGAGCGGCGCGGTTGACCCGCGCCGCTCACTTCGATGCCAAGCAACTCGCGTCAGCAGACCGCGCCGTCGGGGAGACAGGCGTACGTGAACCAGCAGAGGTCGCAACGCTCGCCTGCGGGGCATCCCGTGCTCCGGCAGTCGGCCGGTTCCTCGCAGACACCCTCGTGCTGGATATCGATGCCGTGGCCGTTGGCCTCGCCTTCGTTGCCGTAGGTCACGCCGTCGCAGCCGCAAACCGGAGCGTAGATCTCGATCCACGCGTCAGGCATGAGCGTGCAGTAGCCCAGGCCGTCCGCGAGGCCGCACCCGTTGTCCGGGAAGTCACAGAACATGCCGGGCGGGCACTCGAGCCCCGCGAACCCTCCGCACGTCGGGGGCGGCGGGCAGTCGAAGACGGGGCAGCCGCAGGACGCCTCGGGGACGCAGATGGTCTCGCCGAAGCAGGCCGGGCACTCCATCTCGCCTTCGGCACAGGTGGGGGGCGCGTCCTCGCAGATCCCAGCGCACACGGCTGGGCACGCGGCGTCGTCGAAGGTGCACGGGGAGTGACACTCGTCGAAGCTGCAGCGCCGGCCGGGACCGCATTCGGCATCGTCGAAGCACGTCTCGACGCACTCGCAGGTCGGGCAACCGTGGTCGTCGACGCCGGGGCCGATCTCGCAATCGGCCGGGCAGGCGACCGGGAGACAGCCATCGACGCACTCGCCGTCGTGCGCGATGGGCACCTCGGCGCAGTCCGCCTCGCAGGCGTTGCCGTAGGTCACGCCGTCCGCACCGCAGACCGGAGCGTAGAAGTCGGCGCAGATACACTCGCCGCCAGGAGGAGGCGGCTCGACGCATCCTCGGGCGCCGCCGAGGACGGGGACGGCCAGGAGGAGAGCAAGGAGCGGAAGTTTGTTGGTGTGTTTCATTTGTGTCTCGCTGGTGGTATGTGGCCGACTGTTACGACCTTGAGCCACCATAAAGCATGTGTCATGCCAGACCCGGAACAAACGCGACGTTCTGCGAATAACAAAACACTTGAGACCACTTATCCGACAACATCGCCGCGCAGCCACCCTGTGCCAAAGTGTGTCTTCCGGACATTTCATTCGCGCCTGTTCCATGCGCGTTACAGCCGACACACGTCGTTGGTTAGACGTGCTTGCTACGACATATACAAACGGCTTAACCGGCGTCCCGCGCGTCGTGGCCTGAGGGGCCTCCGGAGTCGGGTCGGTGCCGTCGTCATCCCGTGGGTGGCCAGCCCGCGCTGGACCCGTCACGGAAACTCATCCGGCTCCACAAACGCTGCAAACTCGGGAGGTTACCCTATGGATTCCCTGAAGATCCTACACATCTCGCCCGATGATGGCCTTGCCGCCGGGCTTCGATCGTGTCCGTCCCCGTTCAAGAACGCGCCCCGGCCGCTTGCCGGCGCGCGGGGGCGAGGGCTCGGACGGGCGGGGACCTGTCGACGCCACTTGACCACTTCGCTGCGCGAGACGCCGACGAGACGCGATCGTCCCACCCTCCCGGCTGGTCCTCGCTCGTGAGTCCTCGGCCGCGCGCGCGCGTCCACTCCCTTCGCTGCGGATGACACCGCCCGCCCACCCCCGCCCGTAGTCCTCCTGCGCCCGCCTCGCCCCCGTCCCCGCACGCCGGCCGCCAGACTCGAGGACGTCACCGGTGGACCCCGAGCCCGGTGGCGGGCCGACCCCGGAGCGGGCGTGGCGAGTGCCGGGGCGGTCCCGAGCCGAGCCTTCCGCCGGGCTCGAGCCCTCGAGCGAGCGGTGCCCGGCCCTGCGCGAGCGCGCCGACCGGGCCGGATCTGCAGCGCGAGCGGCCCGCGCAGGGGTCGGCCCGCCGCCGGGCGCTCAACCCGAGCAGCCTGCATCGAGATGTGATCAATCCTCAGGTGGGTGCGGTGCGCCCTATTCCCGGAGCAGCACGTCGCAGTAGTAGCGAACCTTCTCGAGCAGGCGGCCGTGGGCTCGCTGGTGGATGTCGCGCTTGAGGGCGAGCAGGACGCGGCGTTGCAGCGTGTACGCGTTGACGACGCGCTTGGGCGGGGCGACGCCGCCGGCCTGCTCGAGCGGCGCGAAGATGCCGTCCCGCGGCTCTCCCCACGTGTCGAGGTCCCGGTCGTCGAGCCGTTCGATCATGGCGCGCGCGAGCTCGAGCTTGCGCGGCTCGGCTACGAGCTCAGCCGCCCACTTGTGAACCGAGGAGGTCACGGGTCCGTCGTGCTGGTCGACCGAGATCGGGTCGCCAGGGCCCTTCTTGGACTTGAAGCGCGCGCCGTACTGCACGGCTTCCGGCTCGTTGGCGAGCTCGAGGTAGCGGAAGATGCGCGCGAGCTCCGCCTCGGGCTCCGCGACCAGGTCCTCGTAGCGAACGTGCGCCGCTTCCACCGGACGCTCACGCAGGAACTTGGCCATCGCTGGCACGTAGCGCTCCACGATGGGGTTGAACTGTTGGGCCGCTTCCCAGTCGCCCTCGAAGAAGCTGTTCGCGTAGGAGCTGAAGATGGCCAAGGGGTGCCTCGTGAGCACCACGTACTTGGCCTCCGGGTAGAGCTTCGCGAGGAACGGCAGCACGAGCGCGTAGGCCGGCGTCTTGTCGAGGAATCGCGTGCGGTCGCTCGTCTCGAGCATCCGCGCGTAGAGTGTGTTCGCGTAGGCCCGGAGCGCGTCGAGGTAGTCCCGCTCACCCCCGGGTAGACCTTCGACGAAGAGCCGGATGGCCTCGGCCGAGTTGATGTGATCGAAGGGAGCCCGGTCGACCCGGTCGTAGTACCCGAGATAGGCGAGCGGGGTGATGAGATGCGGCTCGGGATGCGTGAAGATCTGCGAGTGGGACCCGAGCATGCGCTGCAGGAGCGTCGAGCCCGACCGCGGCGGTGAGATCACGAAGATCAGCTTGCGCTCGATGGTGCTCTCCATGGCAAGCGGGGGGAGTGTCAGATTTTTCGTGTGCGCGCCAGATCAGATCCGGTCCGGCTCCCCAACGACCTGCCGATCAGCGGCCGGTCGAAGGCCGGTCCGCCGCGTCGGCTTGTTGGGCGGCACGCTCTTGAAGGCGCTTCAAGAACGGATCCTCGACTTCCTGCGAGGCGAGCCACTTCAACTCCTCCTCCAATGTCATGCCCTCGATCTCTGCCGAGATCCTGTCTCGGGCCGAGCGCATCATCGCTACCGCGTCGAACTTCTTCTCGGCCTCACTCATCAGACAACACCTCCCGTGGCGTCCGGATCTCGATCATTGGGTAGCCCGCGCGCAGGTTCACGGAGTTGTAGCCCTGGATCCGTTGCAGGTTGACGATGTGTTTGAAGTTCCAGCTCACCAGCACGTCAACGCGACCGACGGTTGCGATGGCGATGTGCTGGGCATCGGCTCGCAACTTGGCCGAGAGGACGCCAGCGGCCACATACCCTTCTGCAAGCTCTTTCGCCTCCGCATCGAGCTGCAGCGTCTCGATGTGTGCCTCGGGTACGGCGGCGAGTCGCCTGCGGACCTCGGCCGGCGCCGCGGCGAGCTCCTGCACCGTCAGGCTGGACAGGACGAGGACACGTTCACCTCTGACGAAGCCCTTCATGAGCCGCACGGAGTGCTCGGCGAAGAGCTCGTCCTCGCATCCACCGAGGACCGAAGTGTCCGTGTAAATTCGGAGCTTCATGACCGCAGCTCATCCGAGTTCGTCGTCTCCATGTTCCATCCCGCCCCGCGTCGCTCCGAGTCTAGCCGCCATGAAAGGCCTCCGGAAGCCCTGTGACGGCGTCGACGGGAGGCGACATGACGTTCGATCCGCGAAAGTGCGGGTGGCCGCATCTAGACGATCTTCCCTCGATGATGGTGTGGTCCGCGCGGAGGTCAGGTCCAGCCCGGTTCAACCGGCCGGCCTGCGCCGCTTTCTTCCTTGTGCTATGTCGCTGGCCCCCCGAACCTCTCGTCAGGTGCCCCATGGCAGCGGAAACAGCGAGGACCCCAGCCCACCAGATCCGATCCACGCCAGCCCACGAGCCCGAGACGCTGGCCCATCGTGACCTTCTCACCGGTGACTTCTGGCGGCGCATTCCCGCGTTCCACGACGTCAGCGAGGCCGACTTCCTCGACCACCGCTGGCAAATGCGCAATACGATCACCAAGGCGCCGAAATTGTTGGAGAAGCTTCGTGGTCTGGTCAGCGATGGTTTCATTGCTGACGCCACCGAGGGCTTCCGGATCGCGCCCATGGCCGTGCGCGTGTCGCCCTATTTGCTGAGCCTCATCGATTGGTCCGATCCCTACTCCGATCCGATCCGGCGCCAGTTCATCCCCCTCGGGTCCACGCGCCTGCCGGATCATCCGCGGCTCACGTTCGATTCCCTCGCCGAGCGGGCCGATTCGCCAGCGCCGGGCGTCACGCATCGCTATGCGGACAAGGCGTTGTTCCTCACCCTCGACACCTGTCCCGTCTATTGCCGGTTCTGCACTCGCTCCTACGCGGTCGGGCCCGACCAGGAGTCCATCGAGAAGGTCAGCCTCAAGGCCACTTCAGACCGTTGGGACAGGGCCTTCGAGTACTTCGCGTCGCGGCCGGAGCTCGAAGACATCGTCATCAGCGGCGGTGACTGCTGGAACCTCCGAGCCGATCAGATCGAGCACATCGGCAAGACCCTGCTCGCCATACCGCACATCCGTCGCATGCGCTTCGCGACCAAGGGTCCCGCCGTGATGCCGCAGAAGATCCTCTCGGACCACGAGTGGGTGGACGCGTTCCTCGGCGTCGTGCGACAGGGTCGCGCGCTGCACAAAGACGTGGTCATCCACACCCACTTCAACAGCCCCAACGAGATCACGGAGATCACCAAGCGCGCCATGGATCGCCTCTTCGAAGAGGGCGTCGTGATCCGCAACCAGTCGGTCCTCCAGCGCGGCGTCAACGACCGGGAGGACACGCTCAACCTGCTCGTGCGGCGCTGCGGCTACCTCAACGTGCACTGCTACTACGTCTACGTGCACGATCTCGTGAAGGGCACCGAGGAGCTGCGCACGACGGTGGCCCGCGCCGTGGAGCTCGAGAAGCACGTGCGCGGCTGCACGGCGGGTTTCAACATCCCGACGTTCGTGGTGGACGCCCCCGGTGGCGGCGGCAAGCGCGACGTCCACTCCTACGAGCACTACGACCGAACGACCGGCATCTCCGTCTACACCGCGCCCGCGGTCAAGCCCGGCGAGCTGTTCCTCTACTTCGATCCGGTCGACCAGCTACCCGAGGCGGGGCAGCGGCGTTGGGCCGATCCCAACGAGCACGACGCCATGATCGCCGAAGCGATGGCCGCCGCGCGCTCCTGAGTCGATTTCCGTCAGGGCATGCGGCGAGGTCGGGCGATGATCACCTGCGACTCGCCCTCGGTCGACAGGGGGCTGCGGTCGAAGTCCCCCCAACGCTCGACGATCGAGAAGCCGTTGTAGTGGAGCAACGCCTCGAGCTCGGCGGGGAAGACATGGCGATGGGCGAGCAGGCTGCGCCAGCTGTTGTGTGGCTGGCCCACGCGCTCGAACGTGGAGTGCACCATCTGCACCTGTGTCACCGCGTCGTAGGAGAAGCTCTCGGAGTATCGGTGACGCGTGCCGTCCGGCGGCACACGCACCTCGTGGCCGCGGTAGGCGTGGTCCGGATCCCGGGCGAGCTCCCGCGCGTAGGGCATCAGCACGTCGAATGCTAGGCGTCCCCTCGGCGCGAGGTGAGCTCGAGCCGTGGCGAGGGCTCGCTCCCAGTCCCGCCGCGAGTAGAGGTGCATGAATGCGTTGAATGGCGCCAGGACGAGCCGGAATCGCCTGCGGAGGCGAATCCGCCGGAAGTCCCCCCTCCGCAGCTCGACATGTTTCCGCAGTCGCTGCGGAAGGCGGTTCAGCCGCTCCCGGGCCCTGCCGAGCATGGTCGGCATGAGGTCCACGCCCACGACGTCGACCCCGCGACGCGCGACCTCGAAAGCGACGCGCCCGGTCCCGACGCCCAGCTCGAGGATGGGACCCCCAAACGATTCGGCCAAGTCTGCGTAGAACCGAACGTCGCTACGTCGTCGCCGGTAGGTCTGGTCGTAGTAGAGCGGGTTACGGTAGGGGGCTTGGGTGCCCTCCGACAAAGCCCGGTCGCGAGCGCTCACGGCACGTCCTCGCCGCGCATCTCGAACTCGGACGGATCCCGTCCTGAACCGGGTCCGAGCTCGAGGAAGTCCGGCATGTCGGAGAGGATCTCCTCGAGGCCCATCTCTTCCACCATCCACCGTTCCCCCACGTGGCGCATCACGAAAGACACTCGACGGCGATAGGGTCGATCGAGAAACGTGCCTTCCGCGGTTGCGCGCAGAACGAGCCGTCCATCCGGGCGGGTCTCGCTTTCGTCCATGGACAGCTCGAGCCGGTTCTGCGCCACCGGATCCCAGGCCTTCTCCTTGATCTCGGCGCCCTCATCTCCCATCTCCTGGTCCGCCTGCTCGCGGGCGAGCACGGCCTGGCGGGCCTTGCCGATGGCAATGGAGAGGGCTGCCTGGTGGTCCCGCTTGCGCCAAGCGTCGAGGAAGGACTCGGCCGCGGCCTCTGGGGTGCGGGCGTCGATGCGAGTCGCCGCCGCGTCCTCGGCGGCGGACCCCTCCTGCGCCTCTTCGCCGAAGCAGTCGCTGACGAGCGCCACGGCTCCGACGACGAGCATGCTCGCCGCGATCACGATGACCAGGGTGGTGGGGACCCGCCGTTCGACTTCGACTCGCCCCGCCATGGCCGACCTCAGGAAACGCGCAGCAGGGCGCACTTGAGATAGCGTCCCTCGGGGAAGGAAGCCGGCACGGGGTGATCGGAGCCTTGCTGGCCCATGGAGAGCAACGTGACCTCCCGCCCGGCGTCCCGTGCGGCCAACCCGAGTGTCCGCAGGAAGTCGCCGGGCTTGACCGCAGCGGAGCAGGAGCAGGTTACCAAGAGCCCGCCGTCCCTGATGATCCGCAGGGCGCCCGCGTTGATGCGACGGTAGGCCTTGCGCCCCTGATCGAGATAGCGCGAGCTGGGTGCGAGCTTCGGAGGATCGAGGATCACCATGTCGAACACTTCGTTCTTCGAGTGCAGCTCGCCGAGCGCCCTTTTGGCGTCGGACCGATCGAAGGACACGCGGTCACCGAGCCCCTCGCGGGCGGCCATGGCGGCGCCCGTGGCGATCGCGGGCGCGGCGGTGTCGATCGCACTCACATGGGTGGCGCCACCGCGCAGCGCCGCGAAGGTGAAGGCGCCCACGTAGCAGAACGCGTCCAGGACCCTGCGTCCGCTGGCGAGGCGCTCCACCATCGCCCGGTTCTCTCGCTGATCGAGGTAGAAACCGGTCTTCTGTGCGGCCGCGAGCGCCACCTCGAAGCGGAACCCGCGCTCGAGGAAGTCCAGGGTGTCCACATCTGGTCCGCGAACCACTCCCGTGGTGGACTCGAAGCCCTCGAGCCGCTGCATGCGCTCGGAAGCTATTTCGATGATCGTACGGGCTCCCGTGACGCGGGCCACGTGGGCAAAGATGTCTGTTTCCCGTCGCTTCATGCCGACCGTGAGGAGCTGCACGGCTGCGACCTCGCCGTAGACGTCGATGATGAGACCCGCGAGGCGGTCCCCCTCCGCGTGCACGAGCCGGTAGCCTGTCGTGTCCTCCGATGGCAGGGGTATCAGCGACTTGCGCCACGTGGCCGCTTCCTCGATACGTCGGCCGAGCGCAGCGGACTCGAGCTCCTCGGCGGGATCTCGGGAGAGTATCCGAACGGGAATGGCGCTCTTGGGGGACCAATACCCCTTGCCGATGAATTGGCGCCGCGCGTCGACGACTTGCACGACGTCCCCCGGGGCCGGGGCGCCCTCCACCTCGTCGATGGCCTGCGCGAACACCCAAGGATGGCCGGCCCAGATGGGCTGGACGTGGCCGGGTCGCAGGCGAACGGCTGTCATCCCACATCCTTTAGTATCACGAGCGGGGCCCGCGCGCCTCGCCGATGCGCATGGCTGGCTTGCGCGGCGCGATTCCGGGCGATAATGTGCGCGACTGGACCGGGCGTCCCGGTCACTCGGAGGCACCGATGCCGAACCTCGGAATGGGCGAGCTCCTGGTCATCCTCATGATCGTATTGCTGATCTTCGGGGCGACGCGGCTGCCGCAGATCGGTGAGGGCCTGGGCAAGGCGATCAAGGGCCTCAAGCGTGGTCTGACGAGCGACGACGACATCGAGGTGGCTCCCACGGAGCGACGGATCGCGGACAAATCGAGCGCCGAGCCGGTGGCCAAGTCCGACGTGAAGGATGCCGAGGTGGTCGAGAAGAAGAGCTGACGGTCGCGTCGCGGCCTCACAGGATGCGTCCGGGATTCTGGACAGCCCCGTCAGTGCACCACCGACCCTCCAGAGCCGCGGCCGCACGCTCGCCGTAGGTCGGGGTCAAGCTCCTCGGAGGCTGCGGCCAGGCGCGCGTCCTGGGTGGTCAGGTGAGGCGCGAGCTGTAGGGCGATCGTGGGCGGCGTACGCGGGTTGAGGACCAGGGCCTTGCGAACGGAGTACCTCAGGACCCATCGCGGCGAACGGAAGATGGCCTCGAGGACCGCTGCGGTTACCGTGCGCCGCGCCGCCAGCCGGATCACGTCCAGCTCCGTCAGCCCGGGATTGCCGAGCAGCACACGAATGACGTCAGGGTGCGGATCGCGCAGCACCTTGGCGATCTGCTGGCGGTCGGCGCGCCGTGCCAAGGCCTTTCGCTCTCCCAGGGTCAGGGTGCGACCCCGGCCGAAATCCGGAATCGGCGCGGCCGCCGTTTCGTCTTCGGCCTCGGTCGAAGCCGTGCCCCCCAATAGCAGCGTCAGCTCCCACTGCCCGCGAGCCGCTGCGGCCGACGACACCGCCCGTCGCATGGCCTCGCAGGTCGGGTCGAGAAGGGCCAGGGACAGCGTGAGCAGGAGCTCCTGATACGGAGCCTTGCGCGCTTCGGCGCGGTGGGCTGCGACGAGGAATAGGTCGGCCACGTCGTCCACGCCCATCTCGAGGAGCTGGCTTCGCACGTAGGTGACGCGCAGCTGCGGGTCGGCAAGCGCGGCCACCCTGCGGGCGAGGGCGGCTGCCGATCGGGATGTGGCTGGCACGCACATAGGGTGGCGAAAACTCGCCGGCACCGCCAGGACGTCCGTCTTGACGCAGTGCGTTGGGGCGAGCTATTCGGGATGGTGGCCCAGATGGGGGCCTGTGGAGGCCGCGTGGACACCCCGAGCAGGTCGGACAGCGAGGATGCGGGAGCGCGCCTGATCAAGCGCTACGCCAACCGGAAGCTCTACGACACACGCGACAGCCGCTACGTCACGCTGCAGCAGATCGCCGAGCGCGTCCAGCGGGGCGAGGACGTGCGCATCGTGGACAACACGACCAAGGAGGACCTCACCAACGTCACGCTGGCGCAGATCATCTACGAGCAGCAGAAGAAGGGGGAATCTCCAGCCCGATCGCTGACGGTTCTGCGCAACCTCATTCAGACCGGCCGGGACCGGTTGATGACGAGCCTGCGGGAGGGGCCGGTGGGCAAGCTGGTGACGAGGCGGGAGGACGAGGCCCACGACGATGGGGTCCCGGAGGAAGGACCCAGAGGACCGGCGGCCGATGAGGGGCGGAAGTCCATGGTGGCGCAGTCGCGTGAGGCGTTCGATGACCTGTCGCGGCTCGCCGACGACCGGGTCCGGGCACTGGTCGGTGCGGCCATGGGCCACGTCCAGCAACTCCAGGCCGAGGTGCGCCGCCTGCAAGGACGGATCGAGGAGCTCGAGGCCCGGCTGGCGACCCGCCATCGCCGGGGTCGGGACTCGGAAGGGCCCGAAGAACAATGAGATTTCCAGCTCGACGTCGCTGTTGGGGTCCCTGAAATAGGTGGCGCCTGCGGGGTGTTGGTGCCACAGGTCAGGTCGATGGGAGTTGAGGCCGACACGCTACTCGTGATGGGGACCCGGCGGCGCTTCGAGCGGGAAGCGCTCGACCATCTCGATTCCCTGTACGGGACCGCACTGCGGCTGACTCGGTCACAGGCCGACGCCGAGGACCTGGTGCAGGACACGTTCGTGAAGGCCTTTCGCTTCCACGATCGATTCGAGCCCGGGACGAACCTCAAGGCCTGGCTCTTCCGGATCCTCACAAACACGTTCATCAATCGATACAGGCGCGCGACGCGGGAGCGGTCCGTCCTCGACGGCGTGGAGTCGGTGCCGGTTGGGGACGGTGTCATGAGCCGCGCCACCATGCGTGCGCTGAGCGAGCCGCTGGCGGACGCGGAGCGACCGATTCTCGCCCGGGAGATCCGCGTAGCGCTCGACTCGCTTCCCGACGACCACCGATTGATGATCCTCTTGGCGGACGTCGAGGAGCTTTCGTACAAGGAGATTTCGGACATCGTGGGGTGCCCCATCGGCACCGTGATGTCGCGGCTTCACCGAGCGCGTCAGAAGCTCCAGGTGCTACTCGTGGAGCAGGCGCGGTCTCTCGGCATCATTCCACTCGCCGACGACGCCTCGGACGACGTCCGAGAGACTGTGTCGCTGGCGGACTGGCGCCGAAGGAAGGAGGCGGGATCGTGACCTGCGACCTCGTCCTCCGGTACATCGACGCATACGTCGACTGCGAGCTGGATCCCACGGCTCAGATCGAGCTGGAACGGCACCTGGCGGTGTGCGCGGACTGCCAGGAGCGGCTGGTGCTCACCAAGCACCTCAAGGCCCAGGTCCGAAACAGCCTCCACGGGATGAGAGCTCCCGAGGGTCTGCGTGAGCGGATCGGGCTGGCCCTCGATGCGGCCCAGGCGGCTGCGGCGGCACCTGCGCGGGACCGGCCGCTGGTTCGCTGGATTCCGATTCGGGCACGGTACGCTGTGCCGCTGGCCGTGGCAGCCGGGATCCTGATGGTTCTCACCTGGTCGGTCGGGAGCCCGAACGGGGACGTCTCACAGGCCTCGACCATCCCGATGATCGAGGACGTGGTGAGGCTGCATTCGAGCCAGCTGCCCCCGGACGTGCCGCCGGTGCAGCAGCAGCGGGTGGTCAGCCCGCAGCAGGTAGTCAGGTATTTCCGGGACAAGGTGTCCTTCCCAGTCCGACCTGCGGTGTTCGAGCGCCAGGACGCGAGGCTCGTGGGGGCGCGGCTGTCCAATGTCCGCGAGCAGCGGGCCGCAGCGCTCTACTACGATGTCGGCGGGCGGCGCCTGACGGTCGTGGTGTTCCGGCCCTCGCGCGCGGTGGAGCTGGGCGGGCTTCAGCAGCGCGTGCTGGGCAGGGAGCTGCACTATCACCAGGTGGACGGCTACATCGTGCCCGTGCTCAAGGAGAACGGCATCACGTACGCCTTCGCGGGCGACATGGACCGCCGGTCCCTTCTGCGCCTGGCGGCGACGGCCCGCGTACGATACTGAGAAACGGTCGCGCTCTCTGCGCCTGTGAGGCCACCGAGTCTCCCGGTATCGCGCGCCATGGGCGTAACCCTCCGAAAAGGCGTCGGTTTGTACCGCCGAAACGTTGACTTGGGCAAGGGTTGGGCCATATGCTCCAGCGCTGCGGGTGCCTTGCCCCCAAGGAGCGTCCATGCCGCAGCGGATCCTCATATTCGAGAGCGACCAGTCCTTCGCCCGTGAGGTCGAGGCGAACTTCAATGGCCTCGGCGTGGAAGTGGAGGTCGTCTCGGATGGGAATACGGGCCTCGAGAGGGCCGCGGCCGCCCCGCCGGACCTGATCCTCCTCGCGATCGAGTTGCCGAGCATGAACGGCTTCCTCGTCTGCAAGAAGATCAAGAAGAGCGCAGATCTCAGGGACATCCCGCTGATCATTCTCTCGAGCGACACCAATGCGGACGAGATCTTCGAGCAGCACAAGAAGCTCCGGACCCGCGCCGAGGACTACGTCCGCAAGCCGGTTCCGTTCCCTGATCTCCTCATGCGCGTTCGCCAGTTCATCCAAGTCGGGGGTGCGGAAGACGCGCTTCACATCTCGGAGGAGATCCCCGTCGAGGCCGAGGCGGGCGTGGACGAAGAGATCGACGCGTTTGCTGACAGTGCTTTCGACGCGCTGATGATGCCGGAATCCCAGCCGGCGCAGGAGCAGGGCGGCGACGATCAAGTGGAGACCCTCGACGTCGATGTCGACGACGTGGAGGTCGTTGACGCCGTCGAGTTGGAGGCCGAGCCCGAGCCGGACGAGATCTCGCAGATCCAGGAGCGGGGCGTGGGGCCAGCGGCCCGAGATCGCGCAGCGGGCGACGTGGAGCTCGAGGTCGTGCAGGGAGAGCTCGAGGAAGCCAAGCTCCGCGCCGGCAGCCTCGAGGCGGAGCTCGCCGATGCCAAGCGGAAGGCCGCCGAAGCAGAGATGCTCCAGAAGGAAGTCGACGAGCTCAAGGCTCGGCTGGTCAAGGGCGGTGGTGGTGGCGTATCCAGCCGGGAGTTCCTGGATCTGCGCGAGGCCCTCAACCGCAAGGACAAGGAGATCCTCGATCTGCGCGACCAGGTTGGGGCGCGGGACAAGCAGGTGCTCGAGCTCCGGGACAAGAACCTCCAGGTCGAGCGCGCCACAGCCGACGCCGAAGACAAGATCCTCGTCCTCGAGCGCGCCCAGGCCGATAACCACGAGCGGCTCGAGTCCCTGCAGGCAGACAGGGAGTCGGCAGCGAAGCGCGAGGAGGATCTCAAGGGGCGGCTCGGTCGTCTCGACGAGAAGGCACGGAACCTCGAGAACGACCTCCAGGAGGAGCAACTCACCCGGTCGAGCGTGGAGCAGCAGCTCCGCGACGCGACGGCGCGCCATGCCAGTGAGCTCGAGGCGCTTCAGTCCCAGCTGACATCGATCAACTCTGCGCTCGAGGCGGCGCGCGGCGACGTCGAGTCGGCCCGCGCTGACGCCGGATCGGCCCGCGCTGAGATCGAATCCCTCCACGGCGAGCTCGAAGCGGCCGGAGCAGAGGCGGAAGAGCTGCGCACGGCCCATTCGGAGACGCTCGCTGCGATGAAGACAGAGCAGGGTGCGGCGCTCGACAAGTTGCGCCGCGAGCACCAGGCGGAGATCGATGGCGTTCGGGCCACGCACGAGGCCTCCGTGAGCGACCTCGTCGACGG
>Ga0214473_10006972_pt1 | contig 13447 bp, 14 predicted proteins | sample RVTome_7_FD_203509 | JGI IMG/M metagenome (GOLD analysis project Ga0214473, IMG submission 203509) | Soil microbial communities from uranium-contaminated site in the Upper Colorado River Basin, Wyoming, United States - RVT98D197 | ecosystem: Environmental > Terrestrial > Soil > Contaminated >...
TCATTTCTGGGTTTAATATCACCATCATTGCCGGACTATTCACCTTTCTGTTCAACCGTTTGCTTGGTAAACGGACTGGCGCAATTGTATCTGCCAGCGGGATTATTACCTACACCTTGTTGGTGGGTGCCAGTCCAGCGGTCGTTCGAGCTGCCATCCTTGGAATGCTGACCCTGCTGGGCCATCAGGTAGGTCGTCGTCAGGTGGGATTGAACAGTCTGGCAATCATCGGTGCCCTGATGGCGGCAATCACGCCCACCGTCCTGTGGGACGTCAGCTTTCAGCTATCCTTTGCTGCCACGCTCGGCATCATGCTGTATGCCGAGCCCTTCACCCAGGCTTTCAAACAGTTTGCAGTCCGTTTTACTTCCCCAGATAAAGCTGAACGTCTGGCAGGTACAGTCGGGATGTATTTCCTGCTGACACTGGCAGCTCAGCTTACCACGCTACCGCTCATGATTTACTATTTCAAGCGTATCTCCCTGACTGCCCTGATTGCCAACCCGCTCATCCTACCCGCCCAACCCCCGTTGATGGTTCTGGGTGGGCTGGCAGTCATTGCCGGCTTGCTCTTCCTGCCCCTGGGACAGTTACTCGCCTGGGCTGCCTGGCCTTTCACTGCTTATACCATCCGTGTGGTAGAGTGGATGTCTGCCATCCAGCATGGTTCCATTGCGCTTGGACAGGTCGCTTTCTCCGTCATCTTGCTCTCCTACGCCTGCCTCTTTGCCATCACATTCGCACGCTCCCATCTATCCAAACTATTTGCTCGCCTGACACCCGCTATCCCGCTCACCCTCCTGGTTGTAACTATCGCCATGGTATGGAAAGCTGCTTTTTACGCCCCGGACGGTTTGCTGCACGTCACCATCCTGGAAGTGGGAACAGGCGAGGCCGTTTATATCCAATCTCCAAATGGGCGCTCCGTGATGATCAACGGGGGGGCGAGCACCATCCGCTTATCTGATGCACTGGGTAGGCGCCTGCCACCCTTCAACCGTTCCCTGGACTGGCTGGTGGTCGCTGACATCGACAACGAAGACCTGTCGGGTATTGCGGGCAACCTGGAACGCTTCAATCCCGTCCATGTGCTGTGGGCAGGCAATACTTATGGCAGCCGTTCAGCCACCGACTTGTGGACGAAGCTGATGGACATGTCCATCCCGATAACCCGCATGCAGCACAGTCAGGCACTCGATTTAGGCATGGGCGCGTCCATGGAGGTCCTTTCCATCGATGCCCGAGGGGCCGTCTTACTATTAGAATGGGATAACTTCCGCTTGTTGCTCCCCATGGGGATGGATTTCGGTGCTTTGGAAAGTCTCCAGAGCACTTCAAATATGCGCAATGTTTCCGCACTGCTGCTGGCTGAATCCGGCTATGCCCCACTTAATCCACCAGACTTCATCTCATTTCTACACCCTCAGCTGGCGTTGCTCAGCGTCGCCCCAGCCGACCGCAGCGGTCTCCCATCCCCAGAAACTTTGGAAGCGTTACAGGGCTACACACTTCTACGCACCGACCAGAACGGGTGGATCGAGCTGACTACGGATGGGAGTCAGATGTGGGTGGAGGTGGAGAAAAATCCATAATCCTACTCGTGAATCGGATAAGATTACTTATTGACACAACACGATTTACCGTGTACACTATGTATCGTGTTAATTTGATGGAGGTTAAAGTGCTAAAAAATATTACTTTTAGCGCAGATGAAGAACTCATCCGCAAGGCACGCGAGCGAGCAGCAGCTGAGAGAACGACATTGAATGAGGAATTCAGGCGATGGCTAGAGAAGTATGCTGAGAGACCCCATTCAACAGCAGCTTATAATGACTTGATGAAACGATTTGATTACGTAAAACCTGGACGTTCATTCCAAAGGGACGAAATGAATGAACGGTAAATACTTCATCGATACAAATGTTTTCATCTATTCTTTTGATATAAACCAGCCCACAAAGCAAGAACGCTCCAGGGAGCTTATCCAGATCGGCTTGGGATCAGGATTCGGGATCATCAGCACTCAGGTGATCCAGGAATTTTTAAACGCGGCAACACGAAAGTTTGCAGTTCCGATGAAACCTGAAGATAGCAAGGCATATTTACGGCTAGTCATGAATCCATTATGTCAAGTCTATCCAGACCTCTCCTTCTATGAAGGCACTTTGGATCTTCAGGTAGAAACCGGGTATTCATTTTATGATTCTTTGATACTCTCAGCTGCAATTCGCGGTGGATGTAGTTTCCTTTTCACAGAAGACATGCAGGACGGTCAGGAAATCCACGGCGTTATGATCAAAAACCCATTTATATAATCAAGTGCGACCAATCATTCGTCGGACCTGGCAGCGCATTTTATGCTGCAAGATTTTTACACGCCGGTTGTAAGTTATTCCGCCTCTCGAAATCCTCGCTCCTTTGCCGTGCTACTCACTGCTGCTCACTGACCTGAATTGATCGATGTCAGCACGGATGGGATGCAAATGTGGGTGGAGGTGGAGAGGAAGCAGGATTTCAGGTGAACCTTTCCATGTGCAGTGACACGATCTCCATCCTCAAGCGTTCGGGCAGGCACAAAAGTTTATTTCTGGAAATTCGACTTCGCTTTCCGTCATGCCAGTAAAAAGAGATTCTCGGTTGCCGCTGAAATATGGATCCTGATGGCTATATTGGGGAGGCGCATACTTTCGACCTGCCTTGCGTCCTTAGCCTGAGGTGGCAAGCTGCAGGTATGAGATTCAATATCTTTTTTACTTTCCTTCATATGCTTCCTGCAGCTTTGCTATGTCCAGTTTCTTCATTGGAAGGAATGCCTGAGTCACTCGATTGATTCTTTCCTGGTCATTGCCTTGCAGCATCTCATTCATGCGCCTGGGTATGACCTGCCACGAAAGACCATATTTGTCTTTGAGCCAGCCGCAAGCCTCCGCTTCAGGCACGGCAGATAGTTTTACCCAATAATGGTCAATTTCATTTTGGGTGTCGCAATTTACAATGAAAGAAATCGCTTCATTGAACATAAAGCGGTGTTCATGAGCGCTGTCCATGGCTCCAAATTCCTGGTTGAAGAGCGAGAAAGCAGCATATTTTACCGTACCTTCCTTATCCGGTTCCTCGCGTTTACTGTAATGCAGAATGCTATCGACATTGGCTTCGCGGAACGCAGACGTCCAGAAATTGACTGCCTCTTCCGCCTTTCCACATACGCTGCCCACGAACATGATCACTGGAGTGATTTTCTGCTTTACGTCGGCTCCACTTGAATAAATGATTTGCCAGGAAAGCCCGTACTTATCTTGCACCCACCCATATCTTTCGCTGAAAGGGTAAACACCGAGTTCCATGAGCACCTGTCCGCCTTGCGAGAGACTATTCCAAATTGCATCAACTTCTCCTATCGATTTACAGGTGACATGGAACGATACCGACGGATTGAATTTAAAAAGCGGACCGGCACTGATCGCCTGGAATTCCAGACCTAAAAGATCAAAAGTCACAATATCTACTGAGCCTGAAGGAGTATTGTGAAGCACAGATGTGTTCTTGACCTTTGATTTAGGAAAAGTGGAGACATAAAAATCCGCTGCCTCTATGGCTTCTTTGTCGAACCATAAATGTGGGATTATTTTCTGCATAAGCTACTTATCCTGATTTTGGAATCCCTGACCGTATTCGCCAAGTTTTTTACGTCTGGTCAGTTATACATCCGTTTTATTATCTAAAGCAAACGATCCCGTTTTAAGCTCGCCGCCTGGTTCATAAGTAGCCACGATGACGCCTGTGCTTGAGGTTTTGGTATCGATTAGTTTGAGACCGGAGGGAAGCGTACCCTGGCCAAACAGCCGTTTGCCATTTCCAATTACGACTGGGAAAATCAACAGTCGAAACTCATCGATGAGGTCATGTTTTAGCAACGTTTGGATTAGATTGCTGCTGCCATGAACCTGCAGCTCCGGTCTGTCTTGTTCTTTGAGCTTCCTGATTTCCTGTACAACATCGCCTTTAAGTAGGGTAGAGTTGTTCCAGTCAACCTTACTGAGCGTCCTCGAGGCGACATACTTTTTCGCATTATTGAGTTGTCCTGCGCCGGGTTCATCTTTGGCATTCGGCCAATAGGCAGCAAAGATTTCATAGGTTTTCCTCCCGAGCAGAAGGTCGTATGGACTTGCCATGAATTCGCTCATATATGTGTTCATCATATCGTCCCAGTAAGTGACTGTCCACCCGCCGGAGATAAAGCCACCTGTGGGATCTTCCTCTGGTCCACCGGGAGCCTGCATTACTCCGTCGAGGGTTACAAATGTGCTAACAATAAGTTTTCTCATCTTATTTCCTCCTTTATTTATTCGCCAACGCTCGCCTACATTGCAAGACACCTGCAATGAGGTCCAGGCAGTGCTTAATCGCTATTTATTTTACAGATCGCCAGCCTCTTCACACTCATAGCCTCAGAAGTGCGAGTGCTGATGTAAAACCAGGGATCAGACCATTACCCCATAGGGGTTACCAACTGAAAGTAATTACCATCCGGGTCTGCCAGGGTGGCAATCCATCCGCCCTCCATTTCATAGGGTACTTTGATAACCACGCCTCCCAGGGCTTTTATACGCTCGAACTCCTGTTTGACTTGCGTGGTTTCAAAATTTAACATCAGACGCCCGGGGTCTTTGGTGCGACCAAGCATTTCGGAATGGTCCAAAATGGATAAATAAGATGCCCCCGCTTGCCAGCCATAGAAGCCATATTCTTCATCGACCATATCCGCTGGCTTTCCGAGGACTTTTTCATAGAAAACCGCCAAGACCTTGAGTTGTTTCGTCCCGATCATGACGGAGTTTAGATTAAGCATAGTAAGCGATCCTTTCTGTCAGCGATCCGAATGAACCAATTGTGGTTGCCTGAGCTTTGACGGATTGCCGAAGGTAGATTTATGTACATTATATGCCCCAATTATATCGTATTTGTCCGATATTCTCTGGCTATTTCGGCTGCCATCCTCGGTTATCCAGAGGTGAACAACTGGTAAGCCGTTGATGTTCGTATTTGATACAAGATTTGAATGATACTGCTCACGGATTCAAATAGATTTGACCCGACGAACTACCGCTCTGTCCCCCGTAATAACTTCCCCCATAGAAATACGAGTCCAGGCTTTCCAAGGCCGCTTTGGCATGCTCCACCGTCATAAAAGCGGCTTGTTCCGCCTGGATGGCACCCAAGTACCAGCGACCGGAGGCGGTGAAAGCTTCGATTTCATAGAAATACCTGAGCCACACCTGACCACACACCGAGCAGATCAAGAGCGATACGACCGCATATTTGTCGTCCATGCCCAGCTCTTTCTCGTTTACAAGAAAATTGTATGGCGCATTGAAACAACCACATAAAGCGGTTTGCTCCGGTCGGTAATGATCTTCTTCCGTCATGGTTTTACCACTCTAGCTCAAGCCCGATTCCCATTCATACGTCTCGACGATGACCCAACTGGCTACTTCCAGCAACGCCTCCCAGCGCTGCATGGCTTCGATGAATAACGGCTCATTACTGCGATGATCCTGGGCGAATTGCTCTTTACAGCGCTTATCCCAGGCAAGCGCTTCCCAGGCGGTCAGCAAGAGTCCGTAGTCTACGTAGATCGGGTTTCCAGTGTCGAACTGACGGTCGCCGTACTTCTTGAAGAATTCGAGGCGATCCCACCACAGGGGAAACTCCATGATCCAACCCGGCTGGCCACTCTGATCGGGACAGATGTATACTCTCTGGCGATATGCAGGCATGGGAGAACCTCTTGATATTACTCAGGTTTTGTCCACTATGGGGGACACCTGGTTAGATGCGACAGATAAATTATAACTGGACAGCGCAATGTAGAGGATACTTTTAAAGTTTGGGGGCGATTTTAAGGTTTGGAAGAATAGAACGACCCGAAACGGGAAAATAACTAATCCTTGTTTTTATGGGTTTACTATTACCTCACTAGTTGAGTTATCTACTTTCCGTTCAGTCGTTACTTGGTGTAGGCTGGGGTAGCTCTGCTCCACCGATGGATGCGCACACCAGGGTTAATGATTCAACCTGGGGCGATCACGCCAGGCTATGGCTGGATAAAAATGCCTCCATGGCTGCCTCGCCAGCCATCCTGACGGCATCCCTGCGCTCGGGGGACATATCAAACTCCATCGTTCCGATGCCTTTGGCAGGCAAATGGCAAATCTTATCATCATATGCCGAGAGCATAGCCCTGTCATGAGCTGAAAGAATGGTATTGGTTAAGCCATATATACGTAACTTCATGGCTTCCAACAAGTCAATCTGATTGAGTATGCCAGGTGCACTCGTGGATTGGACTGCTGTTTCTCCCGCCCCCGGTACTTCAAGCGACTCATCGATCAACAATCCAATCACATTCTCCGATTGCATACCTTCCCCCATGATCTCGTCGATGTTTTCATCACTCGCAACAAAAAAACTGATGGGGAAATTGGAGAGTAATCCTCCATCAATCACCCGGTTCCCTTCCAGATTACGCCCTCGATAGGTGCCCCATTCCTTCCTCCAGATCACTTCTTGCCAGGCAAAAGGAAAGCTCATCGACATACGCACTGCCCAAACGGTCGGTACCATGGGCGCAGTGCGGTGATTTAGCACCAGCATCTCACGACCGGTGAGATCAGAGGCGACAACTGATAAATCCCGACCGGTTTTTTGGTTAAACTCCGACAAAGTCGAATCCGCCAGACCACGACCACCGGCATTCAGCTTTTCCCGCAGCCAACGGATAATTTCATCCCCTGCATACCATCCCCCCCATAAGAGAAGCGAAGTGAGGTGGCGGACCAATTCTACCTTGATCATACTATTAATGAGATTGTCTACGATTGGCTCGATCAGGTCTGGAATCGCCGGATTATTCAATTCGGTCCGCAGCCAATAGCCCAGCTGATCCTTGACAATAATATCCTCGTAAACAGTCGGTGTATCCATAAAGGTCGTAAAACGAGGTTTCCCGTCAGGCGTCTCCTCAACGACTGCGTCCAGGGCTTCCTGTGCGCAGTACCCGGCAGCAATTAAACAAGCCGTAATAGAGCCGGCCGAAGTCCCAATTAGGCGGCGAGGTGTATGCCCATGGCGCTCAAATGCTTGTAATGCGCCTACGAATCCGACACCTTTCGCTCCACCACCTTCAAATACAAGATCGTATTCCATTATATTTTCCTCCTCTTTGAATGGTAGTACTATTTTATCAAGTTTTATTTTTTGCATGGAGGCTTTAAAGGATGATTACCTCTACAGCTGCGACCTTTATAACTTGATTGAACTCACAACCGATGGCATGCAGATGTGGGAGCAGATGATATACAACCCTATGCTTACGATGTTTCCAACAACAACCCGTATACTACTCTAAGCTCTGCGAAGTTCGTCAGCTGAGGTCACGGGCTGGCAATGTTTTGGGAAGGTAAAACTTTGCTCCGGTCACCTAACACTGACTGAAATAAATGTGGTCAATCGCGGTGATTAAATTCATAAAGGTATATCCCTTATGAACCTTAGTGCTCATATTATTACGACCCGTGAAGATCGAATCTCAGCGCAGGATAGCCGGCAAGTAGATTTGAGAATCTTCTTCCCACAGGAGCATGGAAATTACTGCCTGGAGTGAGGCTGTCTGCATGGCGTAGGTATCCGGATCTAAGACTCTGATTAATGCCGTGGAATTATATAATCGATCTTGATAATCACGGTATGTCAGACGAAGGAAATACTCACCATCTCCTAAATGGAGCAGGTGAATTGTATTGGATATCCCTACAGTCCGCCCATCCAGTGTCCATTTAACTTCATGTACACCTGGAGTAGCACTCACACTCATATCCAGCGCATCACCGCTTCGCAGCCAGGTCCGACCAACCATCCCGCCAGCAAGGGTGCTTTCTGGGACACCCAAAGCAGTCTTACTATGCTCCAACCCGAGTTTAGGTGAAATATAAGCCGAGAGCAGCGCGGCTAGCAGGAAAAGCGCCATTGGGAATAATCTTTTATGTAGCATAGTCCATCTCATCCCACGATTAATTGGTCATCTCGATTGCTGTGATCGGACGGCAATCATTCATTTGGCAGCCAAAAGCTGATCCGTCTCCGCTCGGGTTAAAATAAATCTGCAAGGTCTTTCCCAATGATTTTGCGGTCAGCAGAATACTCAAGACTCGGGCGGCATTCTTTGAGTCAGATGTGGGTGCGGCAAAATAATAGATTCCACCCGGTGCCGGGAGAGTGCACAACACGTGAACACGGGTTGAAAACGCACCAATGTAAGACGGAGTGCAAATAAATGTGTCTTCTGGGCTGTCTGAAGCCTGGACAACCACCGGAACAGCTGCGGCAGCCTGGGCTATAGCGAGCTTTCCGCCACCATTCCATAGATTTCCAGCCCAATGGGTCGCGAGTATACCGACCAAAATTCCAAACAATACTACTCCTGCGTAATAAAAGTATATTTTCCAAGTTATTTTTCCTGACATGATGTCCACCTCTTAAAGCGAAACAAGATTTTTAAAGAAACCCTTAGATTACGGGTAAATTCTACCTATATTATAAGCTTTTATTCCGGAGTGGCAATATCTGCAAAAAAGGAAACCCAAAAGCTTTGGTGTGCGGCTGAATAGAGGCTTCAGCTCTACTGCACATGGGATGATAAAATATAGACCCCGACCACCTGGAATACCCCGTTTTGGAGTGCATGCGGGTCTTATGTGTGGATGGCAGCCTCGATTGATCATCGCCTACCTCTGAATTAGCTCTCTTTTGGCGATAACTAATACCAAGTTGCCGTCAACTATCTGAAGAATTATTCACGATTGCCCCAAACCATAAATTATGCTACACTGTTAACAGTAATCCTATCCATCCTTGGAGGCAGCCATGACTGATAAAATCCTGGTCGTCGACGACGATCCTGATACCGTCAAATTCATCAACATTATGTTGAGCCGCTTGGGTTATCATGTGGTATCAGCCACCTCCGGGATGGAAGCCCTGGAACGGGTGCAGGTTGAACATCCCGACCTGATCATCCTCGATGTCATGATGCCCGGTATGGACGGTTATGAAGTCAGCCGTAATTTGCGCCGGAATCCCAAGACCGCCACCACACCTATCCTTATGTTCACTGCTAAAACAACCATCGAGGATAAATTGGCCGGTTATGATGCCGGTGTAAACCTCTACCTGACCAAACCCATTCATCCCATCGATCTGCAAGCCAATATCCGCAATCTGCTGGCTCAAAGGATGGGTAAGGTTGATGTTGTTGCAGGTGGTGATAAAGGCTATGTGGTCGGTGTCCTCGCAGCAACCGGAGGTGCTGGTGTATCTACTGTGGCGTTGAATTTGGCCATTACCTATTCCAAGAAATATAATACCAAGGTGATCGCCGCTGAGCTGAAGCCGGGGCAAGGCTCCTGGGCATTAGACCTCAACCTCACCGAGCCGGTTGGCCTGGCTAACCTGCTGAGCATGGAGCTGGAAGATATCAGCACGGATAGTGTCTCCAAAGAGCTGATCCAAACCAGCTTTGGAATAAAAATATTATCGGCCTCTAACAAGACCGAATACGTTGAATATGCGGCTGCCACACCTCAATTGGAGCTTGTGCTCGATTATCTGGCGAGCCTGTCATCCATGGTGTTCCTGGATATCGGTACCAATTTTCATCCAGGCTTCAATGCCATACTGAATAAATGCAATGAGCTGATCATGGTGGTTGAACCCCAACCCGTGCCAATCAAACGTTCCAAACTGCTTGCCAGCGAGCTTCACCTCAAGGGTTTTGGTAGCGTGAAGACCATGAGCACCGTCCTGGTTAATCGAACACGTTCCGATATCGTCTTGAATATCAGCCAGGTGGAACAGATTTTGGGGTATCCCGCGGTCATGGGTTTCCCACCGGTGGTCGAACAGGCTTACCGGGCTGCCGACCGGGCGATTCCATTGATTGCTGTCCAACCCGATGGCATCATTGCCATGCAATTCAATACATTGGCGAGTCAGATCAACGAGCGTGTACCCGCCCGATAACCAACTCCTCTTTATTACAATCCATCCTTGACGTATAATCCCGAATTATCAGTACATATCAGGAAGGATGATGGTATGGACAAATTGACCCGCATTGAACATGATTCGCTCGGGGACGTGAACGTCCCAGTGGAGGTCTTGTATGGTGCCCAGACACAGCGAGCAATAGGTAATTTCAACATCTCCGGACTTCGATCCTGGCGGGCGTTTATCTGGTCTCTGGCAGTGATCAAGCGCGCGGCAGCAGAAGTAAACCGCGATTTGGGCTTATTGAAAGATGATATTGCAGCAGCAATCATTTCAGCGGCGCAAGAAGTTATGGACGGGCAATGGGATGACCAATTTTTGGTCGATCCCTTTCAAGCGGGTGCTGGCACCAGTCATAATATGAATATGAATGAAGTCATTGCCAATCGCGCTACGCTCCTACTAGGCGGCAGGCTGGGTGAATATCGGGTCAATCCCAATGATCATGTCAACATGTCCCAATCGACCAACGATACTATTCCCACCGCCATCCGTTTGGGGAGTTTGTGGCGGCTGGATGAGCTTTTGGAAGCAATCGATGGGCTTTCGAAAGCCTGCCAACATAAAGCAATCGAATTCGATGATATTGTAAAGTCAGGTCGAACCCATTTGCAGGATGCTGTTCCAGTGCGTCTCGGGCAGGAGTTTGGTGCTTACGCCAGCGCCATCCAGCGCGATGCCGAACGGATCCGGCATGCAGCGGACGGACTGCGGCGATTGGGGATCGGTGGAACTGCCACAGGCACTGGCTTGAATGCCCATCCGGAATACCATCTGCGAATGGTGCATCGCCTATCTGAGCTGACCGGGTTGTCTTTGGCTAGCTCGGATAACTTGTTCGAATCGATGCAGTCGATGGCTGACGCGTCCGATTTCTCCGCCTCGTTGCGCACGTTAGCCATTACTTTAACGCGGGTAGCCAATGATTTCCGTTTGCTTGCCTCAGGTCCATCCACCGGGCTGGATGAGCTCCAGCTGCCAGCGATGCAACCGGGCTCGAGCATCATGCCGGGTAAAGTCAACCCGGTCATGGCTGAAATGCTCAACATGGCTATGTTCAACATCCAGGGTTGCGACCTGACCATAGCATTGGCATCTCAGGCCGGTCAGCTCGAGCTGAACGTGATGATGCCCATCATCGCCCATAACCTGTTCGAGATGATGCAGGTATTGATTGGATCGATTACTGCATTTACCCAAAAATGTGTACTTGGTTTACAGGCCAACCGAAGCAAAGCTGAAGGTTGGCTAGCAAAAAATGCGATTGTCGCGACTGCGCTTAACCCCCTCATCGGTTATACAGCCAGCGCTGCTTTGGTCAAGGAATCCATGCAGAGGAATATCACCATCCGTGAGGTGGCTCACGAGAGGGTGATTGCTGGTGAATTGAAAGACATCCAGGATGGTCGCCTAATCACGGCAGAGGAAATCGATCTCGCCCTAAAAGACTTTATACACCTGACCTATGGAGGAATCGTTGGTTGTTAGAACACGGATCGCCTGGTAAACCAGTTAGATAACCTGGGCAGTGCGTAACTCTTCCACGCCTTTTCGGTCAAACCCTAACAAATCGCGCAATATTTCTTCGGTGTGTTCTCCCAACATGGGGGGTGGCAACCGCACCTCCACCGGAGCAGTGGGTATCTTCAAGGGAGATGCCACCATTTTGATGGATCCAGCACTAGGATGAGGGACTTGTATAACCATTTGGCGAGCTTGCACTTGCGGGTCATCCATTAATTGATCGATCGAGTTGATCGGTCCACAAGGCACCCCGACTGTTTCCAGGATGGACAGCCAGTGAGCAATCTCAAACTGACTGAATAAATCCCCCAGAAGTGGGAGTAGTTTACCCCGGTTCTCCACCCTGCACGCATTGGTTTTAAATCGACTATCCAGCGCCCATTCTGGTTTACCTGCCTTTTCACAAAACTGCCTCCATTGACCATCGTTACCAATCCCGAGCGCAAAATAACCGTCACTAGCTTTAAATGTCTGGTAAGGGACAATATTCGGGTGTGCGTTACCGTATCGAAGGGGTTTTTCTCCGGATATAAGGTAATTGCTGCCCACATTTGCCAGCCAGGCCATCTGCGAATCAAGCAAGGAGATATCGATACGCTGCCCTCTCCCACTCCGCTGGTGGTCGAACAACCCAGCCAGGATGGCATTACAAGCAAACAAGCCAGCGGTGATATCTGCAATTGCCACACCCACTTTGAACGGTTCACCTTGTTCTGGTCCGGTGATGCTCATCACCCCACCCTGGGCTTGAATAATAAAATCATACCCAGGTAGTTGCCGGTAAGGCCCAGTGTATCCATACCCTGTAATGGTGCAGTAGATCAATCCTGGATGCAGGAGCTGCAACGCTTCATAGCCCAAGCCCCACTTTTCCATAGTATCCACCCGGAAGTTTTCCACCAAGACGTCACTTTGCTGGATCAGCTCTGTGAGAATTTGGATGCCCCGCTCTGATTTTAAATTGAGGGTCATGCTACGCTTGTTGCGGTTGACGCATAAGAAGTAGGCCGACTCCCCGCCTTTTGCGAATGGGGGTCCCCAATGGCGCGTATCATCACCCAACCCAGGGGCTTCAATCTTGATGATATCTGCCCCCAGGTCGGCTAACATCATGGTGCAGTATGGACCAGCCAGTACCCGGCTTAGATCCAATACCCGCACGCCTTCAAGGAGGGATTTTAGCGGGCTGTCCATCTAGCTAATAACGGAGCAAAGCGCCGATACTATCAAATCCAATCACTTTGTGTTGGTGCTGGATCACCTCAACATACCCTCCCGCCTTCATCACGGTATGCACTGCCATCTCGACGGCATCCGGGATTTGCTCAAATTTCGATCCACAATACTGGCATACGGGTAATTCCCAGGAGGTCACAAAACCACAACCCTGGCATTGATATCCCATCGCTCGATAACCATCTTGTATGACCAGGGCTTGCACTCTTCCGTCATGTACTGCACCCAGAGTATCATCCAGGTTGAGCACTGCTTTCCGCTCTTTGGCTGCCCCGGTAACTAATTTTTTCAATAGCTCTTCTTCCTTTTGGAACTCTACCTGCTTCCCAATTTGCATAGTCCGCTCCAGAACCTCCACTTTACTGGCTGCCATACTCATAGGAAACGTCCCAACAATTAAACTTTGCCAGCTTTTGGGTAATTGATTACGCAAGAAAGCAATATTTTCTTCGGTGCCGCCGATCAAGACACGGCGCACATTATTTTCACTAAAGAAATGGGTTGCAAAATCTGACACATCACGGATATTCCTCTCCGCAACTTCATCATCATAGCGGGTTTGCCCCGCCATTCCACCTCGCAT
>Ga0214473_10006973_pt1 | contig 13446 bp, 10 predicted proteins | sample RVTome_7_FD_203509 | JGI IMG/M metagenome (GOLD analysis project Ga0214473, IMG submission 203509) | Soil microbial communities from uranium-contaminated site in the Upper Colorado River Basin, Wyoming, United States - RVT98D197 | ecosystem: Environmental > Terrestrial > Soil > Contaminated >...
CGGCCAACCCGACACTCGAGCCGACCCCCACTCCTACGATGTCGGCGACGCCGTCGACCTTGGCCAGCGAGACTCCTTCTCCGACGGACGCGGCCAGCCCGACGCTCGAGCCGACCTTCACCCCGACGATGTCGGCGACGCCATCGGCGCCGCCCACCGAGGTTGCCCGTTTCTCCCCGGGCGATGTGATCATCAACGAGGTCGCTTGGGCCGGCACGCAGGCTTCCGCCAATGACGAGTGGATCGAGCTCTGGAACACGAGTCCCGACCCGATCAACCTGGATGGCTGGCGTCTCACGGATGGAGGCGACCTCGACCGCCTCCTCGCAGGCTCGATCGACGCCTACGGCTTCTATCTGATGGAGCGCACCGGCGATTCCACCGTCGCCGATATCCCGGCTGACTTCATCTACACCGGCAGCCTCAACAACGGCGGCGAGGCGTTGACCCTGAGCGATCCCTCCGGGCAGGACATCGACACCGCCAACGCCCCCGGAGGGCCGTGGCCGGCCGGTAGCGCCTCGCCTCGCTCCAGCATGGAGCGGCACGGCGCCTTGGACCTGCCTGCCAACTGGGGCACCTTCTCCGGCACAGGTGGGTTCGGCACCGACGCCGACGGGAATCCCATTCTCGGCACCCCGCGTCAGGCGAACTCCCCTAGCCTTTCGCCTTCATTGACTCCCACGCCCACGGCGCCTTCGCACGCGACGCCGTATCCGGAGGGGGCGCTGCGCATCAACGAAGCCGCCTGGGCCGGCACGCTGGCCTCCTCCAGCGATGAGTGGATCGAGCTCTTCAATCCCAGTGCGCATGCCATCCCGCTCGCCGGCTGGACCTTGACCGACGGCAACGATATCCACGTCTCACTTCAGGGCTTGATCGAGCCCGGCGCCTACTTCCTGCTCGAGCGTACGGACGATGGATCCGTGGCCGACGTCGCCGCCGACCAGACCTATGCCGGCGGGATGTCGAACAACGGGGAGGCGCTCTTCCTGATCGACCCGACCGGATCAGAAATCGACTCGGCCAACGCCGATGGCGGGCCTTGGCCGGCGGGCTCTGCCTCGAGCCGCGCCAGCATGGAGCGACAGGCGGGCCTGAGCTGGGGGACCTTCACCGGCTACTACGGAATCGGGAACGATGCCGAAGGCCATGCCATCCTCGGGACACCCGGCGCGGTGAACTCGGTTCTCTTTCCCACGCCGACCCCCACCTGGATTCCGGGCCGTGTCGTCATCAACGAGCTCCTGGTGCGTCCCCACTACGATTGGGAAGGGGCCGGCGGCGTCACCACTGCCGACGAGTTCATCGAGCTCTACAACCGCGGGCCTCAGCGCGTCAATCTGAGAGGCTGGGTCCTGGACGACATCGCCGTTGGAGGCTCCGCCCCCTACGAGCTGCCTGCGATCAACCTCGAGCCGGGCGAATATGTGGCTTTGTTCCGGACGCGCACCCACATCGCCCTGAACGACGGCGGTGATTCGGTCCGGCTGTCCGCCCCCGACGGCCACTTGATCGACAAGGTCAGCTACCTGCGCATCCGGGCGTACAACCTCGCGTACGGCCGGCTGCCCGATGGCGACGACATTCTGGCCTACGGTCTGTGGCCGACCCCGGGAGAGGACAACCTCCTGTTCGTCGAGCCCACTCCTACGGCGACGCCGACACCGCTCGTTTGTCCCCAGCCACGGATCGCCCGTCGGGCGGCGCTGGTTTTCAGGCCGGAGCCGTGCCCATGACGACCCCAAGCCCGTTTTGGCCAGCAAAACGGGTTTGGGGCGTCGCGACCTGGGCGCTCACCTTGCGTAGAGTAGGGTGGAAAGGACTCAAGAGAGGACACGATGTCTACCCCCTATCGGAAGCTCTACCGGTCGCGCCGGGACCGCATGCTGTTCGGCGTATGCGGCGGCCTCGGGGACTACTTCGGCGTCGACCCGACGGCGGTCCGCCTGCTCTTCATCCTGGCCGCCGTCCTCGGCGGGCACGGCCTGCTGGCCTACCTGATCGTCGCCCTGCTGGTCCCGCTCGAGCCGGAATCGGTCACCCCGGTGCCGCCTTCGGCCTGAGCCCGGCCCGCGCCGGCCCACCGAACACCCACGCGCGAAACAGGACGACCGGGACCGCTCCCGGTCGTCCCGCGACGGCGGGCTGTAGGGGACGTGTAAGGACCATTCTAGCCCGCCCGACCTACAATGAAGGCGAAGGCACCGCCACCCATGGGCCATGAGCTAGAACTCTCCCCACGAGTAAGGCGGCGGCGAGGCAACCGCAGATCAGCACCCTCGTCGTTGGACCTGCGCCAGAGGCACGCCCTTCCGGTCTATATCACCCGCGGCGGCATGGTCGAGCTGGCCCTCACGGAATTGGGCGCTCGACTCTTGTGGGTCCAACCGGAACCGACCAGCGACAGCCAGAACTGAAACCGAAACCAGGTTTCCTCCGGAAACCTGGTTTCGTCTTTCCCGCCTGCTATAATCCCTGTGCCTACCATATTCTCTTCTGAAGGAAGCACAGGGATAATCCTTGTGCCTACCATTGGTTTGTTGAAGGAAGCACAAGGATAATCCCGCAGGGGTAATCCGCGGCATGGCCCTGACTATCGACGAAGTACGTCACATCGCACGCTTGGCGCGCCTTCGGCTCACGCCCGAAGAAGAGCGGCGCTATGCCGAGCAGCTCTCGGCCATCCTCGATTACGCCGCCCGATTGTCGCAGGTCGACACGTCCGCCATCTCACCTACCGCGACCGTCTCGCCGTTCCCCGCCCCCCTGCGACCGGATGTCATCCAACCGTCGCTGCCGCAGCGCCGAGCCCTGGCCAACGCACCCGCGGCCGAAGGCGGCCTGTTCCGCGTCCCGCCCGTTCTCGAGTCCTGAACGGCCGGCCCCGCCGTGTCCAACCCGACTGCGTTGACGCTCCTCCAGGCTGCTGCGGCGCTGCGCGCCGGCGAGGTCTCGTCGGCTGAGCTGACCCGCGCCTGCCTGGATCGCATCGCCGCGCTGGACGGAGGGCTGCACGCCTTCCTCACCGTCACGCCCGAGATGGCCGAGGCCCAGGCGGCCGAAGCGGACCGCCGGCTGGCGGAGGCACGCCGCTCGCCTTCCACCGCCCTCCCGCCGACCGTCGGCATCCCCATCGCCGTCAAGGACGTGCTCTGCCTCCGGGACGTGCCGGCCACGGCCGGTTCGCGAATTCTCGAGGGGTTCCGCCCGCCCTACCCCGCCACCGCCGTTGCACGTCTGCTCGAGGCCGGCGTCGTGATCCTGGGAAAGACCAACACCGACGAGTTCGCCATGGGCTCATCGACCGAGAACTCGGCCTACGGCGTCACTCACAACCCCTGGGATGTCTCGCGCGTCCCCGGCGGCTCATCCGGCGGCTCGGCCGCGGCGGTGGCGGCGGGATTGTGTTGCGCCGCGCTCGGCACCGACACCGGCGGTTCGGTCCGCCAGCCGGCCGCCTTTTGCGGCGTCACCGGCTTGAAACCGAGTTACGGTCGCGTGTCGCGCTACGGCCTGATCGCCTTCGGATCGTCGCTCGACACCGTCGGCGCGCTGGCCCATTCGGCTGCCGATCTGGTCCCGCTGTACCTGGGCATGGCTGGCCACGACCCGCGCGACAGCACCAGCGCCCCCGATCCCGTCCCGCCGGTGACTCTCGACGGGGACGTCCGCGGTCTGCGGGTGGGGGTTCCGGTCGAGTACTTCATCGAGGGGATGCAGCCGGTGGTCGAGAAGGCCGTGCGCGAGGCGGTCGAGGTCCTGGCCTGGCTGGGCGCTCAGGTCAAGACGATCCACCTCCCGCACACCGATTTGGCCTTGCCCGTGTACTATCTGATCGCTCCGGCCGAGGCCTCGGCCAACCTGGCGCGCTACGACGGCGTGCGCTTCGGGCTGCGCCGGGGGGAGGACTTGGCAACTCAGTACCTGGCCACCCGCGGCGAGCTGTTCGGCCCGGAGGTCAAGCGGCGCATCATGCTGGGCACCTACGCCCTGTCCGCCGGCTACTACGACGCCTACTATGGGCAGGCGCAGAAGGCCCGCACGCTGATCCGTCAGGATTTCGACCGCGCCTTCGCCGAAGTGGACGTCATCGCCTGCCCCGTGGCTCCGACGACGGCCTTCGGCATCGGGCAGCACGGCGATGACCCGCTGTCGATGTACCTGGAGGACGTCTTCACCCTGCCCGCCAACCTGGCCGGCCTGCCGGCGGTGGCCTTCCCCGTCGGCTTCGACGCCGACGGCTTGCCGGTGGGCATGCAGCTGCATGCGCCGCGTCTGGCGGAAGCCGAGCTCCTGCGGGCCGCCGACGCTTACCAGCGCGTCACCGACTGGCACACGCGGCGGCCGCAGCTCCAGGCCGCCTGAAGATCGAGGAGGGCGAAGCATGCGAGTCGTCATCCCGATGGCCGGTTACGGCACCCGCCTTCGGCCGCATACCTGGTCCAAGCCCAAACCCCTGATCACCGTCGCCGACAAACCGGTGCTGGGCCACGTGCTCGACACCTTCTCGCACCTGCCCTGGATCGACGAAGTCGTCTTCATCGTCGGTTACCTGGGCGAGCAGATCGAGGCCTACGTCGCCCGGGCCTACCCCCATCTGAAATCGCGCTACGTCGAGCAGCGCGAGATGCTCGGCCAGTCGCACGCCATCTGGCTGGCGCGCGAGAGCCTGCACGGCCCGATGCTGATGGTGTTCGTCGACACCCTGATCGAGGCCGACCTCAGCCGCCTGGCCCAGGAACCCAGCCCGGGCGTTGCCTACGTTCGCCCCGTGCCCGACCCGCGACGCTTCGGCGTCGCCGAGGTCGGTCCCGACGGCTGGGTGCGGCGTCTGGTGGAGAAGCCCGAGGACATGAGCAACAACCTGGCGGTGGTGGGCCTCTATTACTTCCGGGAAGCCTCCGACTTGCTCACCGCCATCGAAGAGCAAATGGCCCGCGGCACCAAACTCAAGGGCGAGTTCTTTCTGGCCGACGCCGTCAACGTCATGCTGGAGCGCGGTTTTCAGATGCGAGTCGAGCCGGTAGACGTGTGGATGGACTGCGGCAAGCCGGAATCGTTGTTGGAGACCAACCGCTACTTGCTCGACCATGGCCGTGACAACTCGGCCGAGGCCGCCCGCCGGCCGGAGGTCGTCATCGTGCCGCCGGTGTACGTCGATCCGACAGCCGAGGTGCGCCACTCGGTCATCGGTCCGCACGTGACCATCGGCGCCGGCTGCGTGGTCGAGGGCTCGGTGCTCAAGGACTCGATCGTCGACGCCGGCTCGAACATCATCGACACTACGCTTTCGGCCTCGCTCATCGGCCGCGACGCCCGCGTGATCGGGCGCTTCCGCTCGCTCAACGTGGGCGACTCGTCCGAAGTCGGCTTCGCCTGAGTCGGGACGAACGTCGGCTCCTGTCCATGTCGGGGCTCCTTGCCGCCGTCCGCCGACTGCGCGGAGGATGAGATCAGGATGCCGGGCGACCTGGTCGAGTGCCACTCTGGCTATACTTATGCCGAACGGCCGATCGCCCTGGAATGGGAAGGCCAACGATGCGAGATCGAGACCATCGAGGCCGCTTGGCGCATCCCCGGCGGCCGCCGGTTTCGCGTTCGGACTGTGGACGGCCGGGTCTTCGAGCTCTTCTACGGAGAGCTCTACGATGAATGGCGCGTCCATCTCCCCTAAGAGCCGCCAGCCCTGCAAACGGAAGGTTCCCGGTTTCCAATCCCCGGTCTCCAGTTCACTCACGAATACGAAGGACTGGAAACCGGCGGCTGGGAACTGGCAACTGTTGCCGGCGGCTGGAGGCTTTACATGAGGGACTTTGTCGCCCGCCGTGTCGCCGCCGTCCCGCCCTCCGGCATCCGCCGTTTCTTCGACATCGCCGCCACCATGGACGACGTCATCTCGCTCGGGATCGGCGAGCCGGACTTTGTCACTCCGGCCCCGATTCTGCAGGCCGGCATCCGCTCGATGGAACGCGGCGACACGCACTACACCTCGAACTCCGGCACGATCGAACTGCGCCAGGACCTGGCCGAGCACTTGCAGCGCCTTTACGGCGTCGCCTACGACGCCCGCAGCGAAGTCCTCATCACCGTCGGGGTGTCCGAGGCCCTGTATCTGGCGCTGACCGCCGTCCTCGACCCCGGCGACGAAGTCATCGTTCCCACGCCGTGCTTTGTCGCCTATCAGCCGGGGGTCGTGTTCGCCGGCGGCACACCCGTCCCCCTGGAGACGTCGGTGGAGGACCGTTTCCAGGTCTCGGCTCAGGCGCTCGAGCAGCTGATCACGCCCAAGACCAAGGCGCTGCTCATCGGCTACCCCAACAACCCGACCGGCGCCGTCATGACGCGGGAGCGCCTGCAGGCTCTGGCGGGGATCGCCGAGGCCCACGACCTGCTGGTCATCTCCGACGAGATCTACGACCGCCTGGTGTACGGCGGCCACCAGCACGTTTGCTTCGCCTCGCTGCCGAACATGCGCCCGCGCACGATTACCTTGGGCGGCTTTTCCAAGGACTATGCCATGACCGGCTGGCGCATCGGTTACGCCGCCGCGCCGGCTGAACTCCTCGCCGCCATGCGCAAGGTCCATCAATACACGATCATGTCCGCCCCCACCATGGCCCAGGCGGCGGCGCGCGAGGCCCTGACCAACGGAGAGGAATATCTCCAGGCGATGGTGGCCGAGTACGACCGCCGGCGACGCCTGATCGTCTCGGGCTTGAATGAACTCGGGCTTCCGACCTTCGAACCCCTGGGCGCCTTCTATGCCTTCCCCTCGATCCGGGCCAGCGGGCTGAGCGACGAGGTCTTCGCTGAACAGCTGCTACAGGAAGAGCGCGTGGCCGTCGTCCCCGGCAACGCCTTTGGCGCCGACGGCGGGTTCGTGCGCTGCTCGTACGCCACGGCCTACGAGAAGATCGAAGAAGCCCTCGAGCGCATTCACCGCTTTATGCAGCGGCATGGATAGTGGTCAGTGGTGAGTGGTCAGTGGCCAGAAAGGACACGGCCTTTACTGGCCACTGACCACCGGCCACTGACCACTTCCCCTGTGGTCTAATCCCTCTCATGATCACGTTCGAGCCGGTCATCGGGCTGGAAGTGCACGCCGAGCTGCAGACTCTGTCGAAGATGTTCTGCGGCTGCGCCGTCGTCGACGCCACGACCGCCGAGCCCAACACCGCCGTCTGCGAAGTGTGCACCGGCCTGCCGGGCACCTTGCCGGTCATCAACGCCCAGGCGGTCGCGTTTGCCGTGCGCATCGCCCTGGCACTCCACTGCACCGTCCGCCCGACCAGCGTCTTCGCCCGCAAGAACTACTTCTATCCCGACCTGCCCAAGGGCTACCAGATCTCGCAGTACGAGCTGCCGCTGGCCGAGAACGGCTGGCTGGCCATCCCCGCCGCCGAGGGCGAACGCCGGATTCGGATTCGGCGGGTCCACCTGGAAGAGGACACGGGCAAGCTCCTGCATCGGGGCGACGCCTCCTTCATCGACTTCAATCGATCGGGGGTCGCCCTGGCAGAAATCGTCAGCGAGCCCGATCTGCACACCCTGGAAGACGTGAAGGCCTTCGCCCTCGGGCTGCGAACCGTGCTGCGCTACCTCGAGGTCGCCTCCGGCGACATGGAGAAAGGCGCCATCCGCTTCGAGGCCAACGTTTCCTTGCGGCCGGCCGGGAGCCGAGAGCTCGGCACGCGCACCGAAATCAAGAATCTCAACTCCTTCCGTTCCATGCTGCGGGCGCTGGCGTACGAGATGGACCGTCAGGAACGGAGGCTGCGTTCCGGCGAGCGAATCCAACAGGAAACCCTCGGCTGGGACGACGCCCGGGGCGTGACCTTGACCCAGCGCGACAAGGAGGAGGCTCACGACTACCGCTACTTCCCCGAGCCGGATCTACCTCCGCTGCTTCTCCGCCAGGAGTGGATCGAGGGAGTGCGCGCCGAGTTGCCGGAGCTGCCGGACGCCCGCCGGGCACGCTTCGTGTCAGCGTACGGTCTGAGCCCGCGCACGGCCGCCGTCCTGGCCTCCGAGCGGCCCAATGCCGACTACTTCGAGGCTGCCCTGGAGGCAGCCCCGGCCGTCTCGCCGGTCCGGATCGCTCACTGGATGGCCGGCGAGCTTTTCGCGATCCTGCACGCCGACGGCGTCGAGGTCGCTGCCAGCCGCGTGCGGCCCGAGGCCCTGGCCGAGTTGGTGGCCATGGTCGAAGGAGATTTCATCAGTCCGGCAACCGGCAAAGCGCTCCTCCAGCGCCTCGCCAGGGAGGGCGGAAGCCCGGGCCGCCTGGCGGACAAGGCCGGACTCGACCAGCTGTCGGATCCGTCGGCTATCGATCGCCTCATCGACGCGACCCTGCAGGAGCATGCTCCCCAGGTGGAACAATACCTAGCTGGCAAGAAACCCATCGCCCAATGGTTGTTCGGCCAGGTCATGCGTGCGGCCGGAGGTCGAGCCAAGCCGGCCGTCGTGCAGGCTCGCCTGACGGAACGCCTGGCGGAGCTTGAGAAGAGTCGCCTGCCCGGGTGAGAGACGACACTTGCCCCCTCCCCGGCGTTGCTTTACCGTTCTGCCGGCCCGCAGGAAGCGGGCTTTCATCCCCTCCTGAGGTGTCTCCGTGAATGCATTCGAGATGGCGCAGGCTCAGTTCGACGGCGTGGCCGGCAAGATCAACCTCGACCCTGCCGTCGCCGCCGTCCTTCGCTGGCCCCTGCGCGAATTCCGCTTCCAGATCCCGGTGCGGATGGACGACGGATCGATGAGGGTCTTTTTCGGCTACCGCGTCCAGCACAATGACGCCCGCGGCCCGGCCAAAGGCGGCATCCGATTCCATCCCAGCGAAACCGTCGACACCATCCGGGCCCTGGCCATGTGGATGACCTGGAAATGCGCCGTGGCCGATATCCCCCTCGGCGGCGGGAAGGGAGGCGTGGCGGTCGACCCGGCGACTCTGACCACCGGCGAGAAAGAGCGCCTATGCCGCGGTTGGATCGACCAGATCTACAAGAACATCGGGCCCCGGCTGGACGTCCCCGCCCCCGATGTCGGCACCACCCCGCAGATGATGGGCTGGATGATGGATGAGTACATCAAGATGGCCGGCAGCTATGCGCCCGGTGTGATTACCGGCAAGCCGGTCGGCGCCGGAGGGTCGCTGGGGCGCACCGAGGCCACCGGCTTCGGGGTCGTCTACACCTTGCGGGAGGCCATGGCCCATCTCGGCATCGACCCCAGCCAGACCACCGCCAGCCTGCAGGGGTTCGGCAACGTCTCCCAGTACGCCGCCATCGGCTTTAAAGAGCTCCTGGGGGGCCGCGTCGTCGCCGTTTCCTGTTGGGACCGGCTCGACAACACCTCCTACACCTTCGCCAAGGCCGACGGCATCGACGCCCGCTTCCTTCAATCCATCACCGACGTCTACGGGGCGATCGACAAGGCCAGAGCCCGGCAGGCCGGCTACTCCATCGAGCCGGGCGAGGCCTGGATCTCGAAGGAAGTCGACATCCTCATTCCGGCGGCCATCGAGGGTCAGATCACCGGGGAGACCGTCTCGAAGATCAGCCGGCGGGTCCGGCTCATCGCAGAAGGCGCTAACGGCCCCACCACGCCGGAGGCCGATGTGGTCCTGAATCGGAATGGGGTGTTCGTCATCCCTGATTTCCTGTGCAACGCCGGCGGTGTCACCGTCTCCTACTTCGAGGGCGTCCAGAACGACATGAATTTCTACTGGAGCCACCAGGAGGTGTTACAGAGGCTGGACGAGAAGATGCGCAGCGCCTTCAAGGGTGTGCTCGAGACGTCGCTGTCGCAAAAGGTCCCCATGCGTGACGCAGCCTACATGGTCGCCATCGATCGTGTCGTGCACGCCATGCAGTTCCGCGGCTGGCTGTAGCCTCCGTTTCTTGACGACTACCCTCCGGGGAGGACTTGTTTCCTCCCCGGATCTCTTTTCCTTATGGGAGGAATAGTAAGAGTCGTAGTCGTCGTAGGGGACGGGAAACGGGGGAGAAGGCAACGAATGGCCTCGGGAGCCGCCAGGGGCGGGGGCTAGGGGGCATTTGCTGCCAACGGGTAGGGCATGTAGGCGGGGAAGTTCTCCACAGGATGACTGTGGGGGGAAAGTGGATGCCGGCGGGAGGATTCCGCCCGTCTCGCTCTTCACCCCTATGGATTGGGCCCCCTCCCCGCGTGCCCCCATATATAAGGAAGGATGCGTCGCGGACAGGCTGTGTTTTCCCCAGTCAGAAGGGTTTTTCCACAGAAACGGTCGGGTTATCCACAGAGGGCGGGCTTCGGAGGGGGCGTAGAATGAGGGCTGTGGAGCGCCCGGGGATGGGCTTTGGAGAATTCACCGGCCGATGGGCCGAGTCCCTCCGGAAGGCGTGGGACGAGCTTCCGGAAAGCCGTCGCGCCGAATTGGCGCGCGTCCTGGGAGTCCTCCCGGTCGATCTCATGCGGTGGCGCCGCCTGGTGGAAGAGGCCGCCGCCCACCTGCATCTGGCGGCGGCCGATCGTCGCACGGTCGCCATCGTCGGCCCGGCCAACGCCGGCAAGTCCACGCTGTACAACCAACTCATCCGGGCCAGCGAGGCCCGCGCCGCGGTCAGCGCGGTGCCGGGGACAACCCGCCAGGCCCAGGCCGCCGACGCCGGCATCTTCACGCTGATCGATACCCCGGGGGCGGATGCCGCCGGGGCGGTCGGACTCGAGGAGAAGACGCGCGCCCTCCAGGCTGCCCGGCAGGCCGACTTCCTCCTGGTGCTCTTCGACGCTGCGCACGGTATCCGCCCGCCGGAACGGGCGTTGCTCGAGGAGCTCACCGCGCTGGAGAGGCCGGCCATCGTCGCTCTCAACAAGATCGACCTGGTACACCGCGAGAGGCCGGCCGTCCTGGGGCGGGCGGCGGCGGATCTCGGCCTTCCCGTCGAGCAACTGATCCCGCTCTCGGCCAAGACCGGCGAGGGCATCGAGCGCCTGCTGACCGCCGTGGCCAAGAGCGAGCCGGGCATCCTGGCAGCCCTGGGCCAGGCGCTGCCGGGCTACCGCCGCATCTTCGCCCGGGCCGCCATCGGTCGGGCGGCCTCGACGGCGGCGGCCATCGCTGTCACCCCCTTGCCGATCATGGACTTCGTCCCGCTGATCGCCGTGCAATCGGCGATGGTGCTGGGCCTGGCACGCATTTACGCCTACCGGCTCACGCCCGCCCGGGCGCGCGAGCTTCTGGTGACGTTTGGCATCGGCCTGCTGGCTCGCAACCTGTTCTATGAACTGATGAGGCTGGGCGGGCCTCCGGGCTGGCTGGTGGCGGCGGCGGTTGCGGCGGGCACGACCACCGCGCTCGGGTATGGAGCTCAAGCCTGGTTCGAGAGGGGGGAGCGCCTGTCGCGCGATCGGCTGGCCTCGTTGTCGCGCCAGGTTGGGGAACGCGTCGCCCGGGACCTGACCTCTCTCGGACGGCGCCGGCCGGGTCGGATAACGATCGAGCAGCGAGTGGAAAAGACGCTGGCGCAGGAATCCGAGGAGTCCCCGGCGGCGACGACCTGATCTCCGGAGCCAGGCGCGAAGCCCTCGGCGTACCGCCGGACGGGCGCCGCGCACGGAATCAACCTCTTCCGGCTCGCCTTCGACAGCCTCAAGGTCAACGGAGGTCTATAATCCCTGCACTTACCATTCTTCCACTGAAGGAAGTGCAGGGATAATCCCCTCGTGACCATCCCCACCCTAACCCTCAGTTCCGAAGTCTCTGAACTGAAGCGATCCGTCATGCGCGACCTGCTGCGTCTGGCGGTCGACCCGGGCATTATCTCCCTGGCCGGCGGGCTCCCCGCCAGCGAACTGCTGCCGACGGCCGAGCTGCGGGCCTGCCTCGACGCCGTGATCGAGCGGGACGGGGCCCGAGCGCTCCAGTACAGCCCACCGTGGGAGCCCCTCAAAGAATGGATTGCCGCCCACATGCGCGGGCGGGGTGTACCGTGCCAGCCCGGCGAGGTCTTCATCACCAACGGGGCCCAACAGGGCATGGCGCTGCTCTCTCGCTTGCTGCTGGATCGAGGCCAGGTGGCGGTGGTCGAGCGGGTCACCTTCACCGGCGTCCAACAGGTCACCGCCGGGCGAGGCGCGGCGGTGCGACTGCTCCCCACTGACCTCAAGACCGGGGCCGACATCGACGCCCTGGAGGAGGCCCTGCGCGAGGAGCCGCGGCCGCGCCTGGTCGTGCTCATTCCGGACTTCCACAACCCTCTGGGGGTGAGCCTGCCCTCTGAGAAACGCCGTCGGGCGGCGAGCCTGGCGACGGCTTACGGCGTGCCGCTGTTGGAGGACGATCCGTATTCGTCCCTGCGGTTCGAGGGCGAGACGGCGCCCCCGATCAAAGCCTATGATGACGCCGGGCTGGTCCTCTACATCGGCTCCTTTTCCAAGATGATCGCGCCAGCCATCCGCCTGGGTTGGATCGTCGCCTCGCCCGAGTTGATCACCCACCTGACGGTGCTCCGCGAATCGATCGACCTGGAAGCTTCAGGGTTGATGCAACGGGCCGTGGCGAAGTTCCTCGAGGACGGAAATCTCGGTCCCCATCTGGAACGGTTGACGGCCGCCAACCGCGTCCGGCGCGACGCGTTGCTGGACGCCCTTCAACACGAGCTGGGGGATTTGGCCACCTGGACGCGGCCGGACGGCGGGCTGTTCGTGTGGGTGACGCTGCCGCCGGACATCGACACCTGGGAGTGCTTCGAACCGGCGCTGCAGCGCAAAGTGGCTTACATCCCTGGGGCGGCCTTCGATGTGGCCGGAGGTTCGCGCAATACCCTGCGCCTCAACTTTAGCAACGTTTCCCCGCAGCGGATCCCCGAGGCCGTCAACCGACTGTCGCAAGCCCTGCGGGGGAGATAGTGCTCCTGTCTTTGCGAGGCGTGCCGAGCCCTTCGGCTTCGCTCAGGCCGTTCACCGCCCCGGTGCACCCCGTTCGGACCGAGACCCCCGGTCCGCCGGGGCGAAACGGCCGAAACGGGTGCGCCCCGCGGGCCGGAGCCCGCATGGCGCCGGCCTCGCGGAGCACCCCGGAGGGGCGGACGGGGTCAGGCTCCGTCGAAGCACGCCGAAGCAATCTCTAAGCCGTGGGGATGAGATTGCCACGTCCCCTTCGCTCCGCTTCGGGCTTGCAATGACATAGGAGGGGATGGCTCGTCAATCCGACGATGAGCCCTCATCTATTCGTGAAGGACGCAGCAAACGCTGCTCTTCTTCGAGTGGTTTAATAGAGGGGCGGAGCTGCCGCCGGCGCGGTGACCCGGCGGTCGCACGGCTCCTTGACGTATCGCTTTGATGTGAGGATCGATCGGTGGACAGAGGCGCGGCTGGCGGCTGCCACGCGCCCGGGAGGCACGGTATGGCCGAGAAGGCACTCGAAGCGCGCCCGATCACGGAAGAAGCGGACTTTCTGCAAAT
>Ga0214473_10006974_pt1 | contig 13446 bp, 5 predicted proteins | sample RVTome_7_FD_203509 | JGI IMG/M metagenome (GOLD analysis project Ga0214473, IMG submission 203509) | Soil microbial communities from uranium-contaminated site in the Upper Colorado River Basin, Wyoming, United States - RVT98D197 | ecosystem: Environmental > Terrestrial > Soil > Contaminated >...
CGGGTTCTCCTGCAGGTGCACATTGCGTTCAACCCCCTTGAGCCTGATCGTGATGTTCGTGTTTATCGTGGTGGTGACCACTCACCCTTTGGCGATACGTCAATCCTGAGCCCTGATCTGAGCCCTTGTCTCGGCCATCCCAGGCGTCCCAATGCGGTCAGATTCGCCCACCGGAGCCAACGTGGAACTGTGGGTCGCTACGCCTAGAATCCGGTATGCGCTACCAACTGACCCGATTCGTGCTCAGATGCGGGTCTACCTAATGATCCGGCGCGCCATTTGACCCCCGGGGCCTGACCCCTGGCTCACTCCGAGGCGCACGTCACCAGCTGCCTTTTCCTCGTGGTTTCGGCGGGTTATGGCAGGAGTACAATCGAGCGCCGTCGGGAGGAATCCGGCTGTGGCTAAGACCGAGCCGGGACAGGCCAGCCTGCGCGAAGAGCCCGATCCCCAGAACAAGGAACGCCTACGCGAAGAGGCTCCATCTGGGGGCGCGCGCGAAGGGGGCTGGCTGCCTGAGCTGCGCGCCTGGTTCTCGCGCCGCTGGGCCACTCGGCGCGGGCGTGGGGTGCTCGCCGGGTCGGCGTTCGTCGCCGCCACCGCTGCCGCACTCGCCATCATGTTCGTGGCAGGCGTCTTCTCCAGCCCGAGCGATCAGGTGCGCGTCCCCGGCGTCAGCCCCAGCCCGAGCGATCAGGTGCGCGTCGAGGTCCCGTGGGACACCACCTTCCAAATGACGGCGACGAAGGCCGACGCCATCGGCGTCGATCCCGACACGGAGTTCGCGCTCGCCAGCGCGGAGGACCTGCCCGTGGAAACGGTGCGCGCGCTCCTGCACGTCGAGCCGGCGGTGAAGCTGAGCGTGGCGCGCGAGAGCGCGGGCCACTACCGCATCAGCGCAGTGCAGCCGCTGGAGCCCGGCAAGGTCTACCGCTTCCTGATCGAGGACTCTGCAGCAGGCACGCCGCATGTGCTCGCCTCCTTCGCGTTCCAGACCAAGGCGCCGGTCGGCGTGATGCAGACGATCCCGGGCAATCAATCCACCGGCGTGCCGATCAACACCGGCATCGAGCTGACGTTCACGCAGGAGGGCGTCCAGGACATCGAAGGACACTTCCGGGTCGAGCCTGACGTGCCGGGCCGCTTCGAGGTGCACAAACGCGTGATCGTCTTCGTCCCCCAGGGCGAGCTCGCGCCGGGCAGGCTCTATACGGTGACCGTCGCGCGCGGACTCACCGTGGAGGGCTCCTCGGAGGTGATGGCGAACGACTTCGTCCTCCAATTCGAGACGAGCGACACCGCGCGCACGGGCGAAGTGGCCCGCCAGCCGGTCCTCAACTTCACGCGCAAGACGGCAGAATCCGCGACGAGCGAGGCGCCCGCACTCGAGACGTACACGTCGGCGAGCGGCAACGTGACGCTGTCTGTCCAGGTCTACCGTTTCGACGGCATGCAGGGGTTCCTCGACTCGCTGGAGGAGTACGAGCAGCTCCCCGTCTGGGCCGGCGTCACGCGCGAGGCGTTCGTCACCGACACGACCGCCCTCGATCAGGTGGCCAGTTTCGATACGGACCTCCAACGCCTCACCGAGTTCGGCAAGGGCTTCATCCAGTTCCCGGCGCCGCTCCCCGCGGGCTTCTACCTGGTCCGTTCCGAGTTCAACAATCAGCCGATCCAGACCTGGCTTCAGGTGACGGACGTCGCGACGTACGCAGCGCTGGCGCAGGACCGCACGCTGGTGTGGGTGAATGACCTGAACACGCAGGCGCCGCTCGCAGGCGCGCGCGTGGAGTTCATCGGGGCGGACGTCTCAGGCGAAACGAGTGGCGACGGCACGCTGACGCTCGATACACCTGACCAGTCCGTTCAAAGGAGGCCGATCGACTCCGGCTACACGAGCACGGAGGTGCGCGGCAACCTGCTCGTCACAGCCCCCGACGGGCGCGTCGCCGTCGTGCCGCTGAGCTCAATCGAGGGCTACTACTCCGGCTACTACTCGCGCTACGGGCAGTCCGCCAGGGACGACTACTGGCACTACATCTCGACCGATCGGCCATTCTACCTGCCGAGCGACACGGTCCGTTTCTGGGGCATCGCCCGGCCGCGAGAGAACCCGGGCAGCCGAACCGTGACCATCCAGCTCAGCAGCTACTCGTACCTCGGCTACGACTACCAGCCCGTGGTCGTCGCGGAGATGGAAGTGGAGGCGAACGGCCTCGGCACGTTCACCGGCGAACTCCCGTTCGCGGGCCTCTCGCCGAACCAGTATGACCTGACGATGAGCGTCGCCGGGCAGGTGATCGGCCAGGTGTCCCTCCAGGTGCAGACGTACACGAAGCCCGCCTACCAGATCAGCGTGACGCCCGACAGGCTCGCGGCGTTCGCCGGCGATGAAATTACGTTCTCGATCGATGCCACCTTCCTGGAAGGCAGCCCAGTGCCCGGTCTCGCGCTCAATTACAACGTCCCCGCCGCCGGGCAGGTGACCACGGATGAGAACGGCCACGCCAGCGTCACGGTGATTGCCGGCGCAGTCGATGAGGCAAGCTACTACGCCACGCAGACAGTCATGACAGTGACCCCGGTGCGCGCCGAGGAGGGTGAGATCGTCGGTGAGGCGTGGGTCTCGGTCTATCCCGCGAGCGTGACGACCTCGGCCCAAACGGACGTGGATGGCGACCAGGGCGTGATCACGGGCACGGTGCACGGAGTCGACCTCTCGCGCATCAACGATGGCACGTCCGAGGGGTACCAGGATGTCCTCGGCAACCCCGCGGCGGGGGTCACGGTCTCCTTCGATATCACCGACGTCTCGTACCGCCAGACCGAGATAGGTGAGTACTACGACTTCATCGCCAAGATTGTGCGCAAGCAGTACCGCTACGACGAGGTGCAGGTCCCGCTGGGCACCTTCACGGCCGTCACAGACGTTAACGGCGCGTTCCACTACACCTTCCCCATCGATCAGGAGCGCTACTACCGGATCAATATGCACGTGACGGACGGCCAGGGCCGCACGGAGTCGCAGCAGCTTTACGTGTCCGGCTCGCAGAGCAATTTCAATTACGCCTCCAACTACCTGTACCTGCGCCGCCCCGACAGCACTTCCAGCGTCTTCGGCGGCACCGTCCAGTTCGCGCTCGGCGCACCGGTGTCGCTGGCCATGTACCGCGGTTCGGACGAGCTGCCGTCCGGCGGCGTGAACCGCTATCTGTACCTCAAGGCACAGGACGGCGTGCACGACTACACCGTCCAGAGAGACTCCACGTACCAGTTCGACTTCGCGGAGGACGACCTTCCGAGCGTCACCGTCACGGGCGTCTGGTTCAACGGGCGCACCTATCTAGAGGTGAACTACGGCTACGAGATACGCTTCAACCCCGCCGAGCGGGGCATCAACATCGATATTTCGCCGGACAAGGAGCGCTACGAGCCAGGCGACCAGGCGAAGCTCGATCTCACAGTCACGGATCAGAATGGCGCCGCCCAGAAGGACACTGAGATCAACATCTCAGTGGTGGACGAGGCCCTGTTCCTGATCCAGGGCGCGGGGCAAACGCCAAACGTGCTTGTGGCCGTCTACGTACCCGTCAGCCCGGGCATCTTGCGCACCTACGCCTCGCACCAGTATCCGAACGACGTCCAGGCCGGCGAAGGTGGCGCCGCTACCGGCGGGCCACGCACCCATTTCGCCGACGTCGCCTTCTACGGCAGCGTCACGACGGACGGCGATGGGCATGCCTCCGTCAGCTTTAAGCTGCCCGATAACCTCACCTCTTGGCGCGTGACCGCGCAGGGGTTCAACGATCGCATCATGGCGGGCACGGCACTGCGCAAGATCCCCGTCGGCCTGCCGTTCTTCGCCGACGTGACGCTGAGCGACGAGTACCTGGTGACGGACGAGCCGGAGGTCCGCCTGCGCTCGTTCGGAGGTGCGCTCAAGGCGGGCGACGAGGTGACATTCTCGGTCAGTGCGCCTTCACTCGGCATGAACACGCCAGTCGAGGTCCAGGCGCCGGCGTTCCAGGCGGCGCGCGTCGCGCTACCCGAACTGAGCGAAGGCGAGCACGAGATCCTGATCGAGGCCCGCTCCGGTGATCTCAACGACCGCCTCGTGCGCAAGATCCGCGTCGTGGTGTCGCGCCTTGTCTCGGCTCGGACGCGCTTCTACGAGCTGGCGAGCAGCCTGCATGTCGAGGGAAGCGACAGCGGCCCGACGCGCGTGGTCTTCTCGGACCATGAGCGCGGGCGCTACTTCGGCCTCCTCCAGCAGCTCACGTGGGGCTACGGCGACCGGCTCGATCAGATGCTGGCGCGGGATGTTTCGGCGGAGCTGCTCGAGACGTTCTACGGCGACATCGACGTACGCGGCGAGCCCTTCGACGCCTCGATCTACCAGACGCCGGAGGGTGGCATCGCGCTCGTCCCGTACGCCGGCCAGGACCTCACGCTCAGCGCGCGCGCGGCTGCTGTCGCGCCCGACCGCTTCGGCGCCGCAACTCTGACGCGATACTTCCTTGGCGTGCTCCAAGACCAGGGCGAGACGCGCGAGCGCCAGGTGATCGCGCTGTACGGCCTGGCCGCACTAGGCGAGCCCGTCCTCGTGCCGCTCCAGACGCTGCTCAAGGAGACCGACCTGACGTGGCGCGAGCGGCTCTACGCCGGCCTGGCGCTGGTGGAGGTGGGCGACGACACAAGCGCGCGTGCTGTCTACCAGGGCCTGATCGATGAGTACGGCGAGAGCAAGGCGCCCAACTATCGCCTGCGGGTCGGCGAGGACCAGGACGACATCCTGGAGGCGACGTCACTGGCTGCGATACTCGCCGCCGGCCTGGGCGACAGGCTGGCGCCGCAACTCTTCGATTACACGACCGAGAACTACACCAAGGACATCCTCGTCGAGCTGGAGCAGATCAGCTATCTCGCGAAGGCGCTGCCGCGGCTGTCCTCCGCGCCCGTGCGCTTCGTCTACACGGTCGATGGCAAGCGCACGCAGGTGACGTTGGGACGCGGCGAATCGCTGACGATCCAGGTGACGCCCGAGCAATTGGCGAGCCTCCGGGTGGAGCCGATCCACGGCGCCACCGGCATCGCCTCGTTCTACACCGCTCCGACCGATGCTGCCTCCGTGCATGTCGACCCCAACGTGACGGTAACGCGCAAGTACGGTGCGGACCCCGCGACGTTGCACGAGGGAGAGCTCGTGCAGATCATCCTGAGCGCCAAGTTCGGCGCGCAGGCGCTGGACGGCTGTTACCAGCTCACGGATCTGCTGCCGTCCGGCCTGCGGCCGGTCGCGCGCCCGTACGCCTGGGGCGTGGCGCCCGGCGCGAACTATCCGTATCGCATCGATGGCCAGCGTGTCAGCTTCTGTGTTTCCGATGCCCCGTCCAACCAGGGCGCGTCGTATTGGGCGCGGGTCGTCACGACGGGCGAGTACATGGCGGAGCCCGCGCTCATCCAGTCGATGCAGAGCGCTCAGAGCATCAACTTCTCGGCGGCCGACCGGGTGATCATCCGTTGACGCGCCGCACGAGGGCCCCTGCCTGGGCAGGGGCGTCCCTGATCGCGCTGGCACTGGGCAGCGCGTCCTGCGGCGGAAGCGCGACAACGACAGCGCAGCTCGCGCCCGCTACTCATCCGGCGCTCTTCTACAACGACGCGCTGTTCTTCTCGTCCGTGCGCGCCGCGGCAACGCTGCCTTTGGCCGAGGGTGACTTGGCCGGCGCCATCATCCCGCACGACTGGAGGGGAGGGGAGTACATCGCGTGGCTCTTCCGCTCGCTTGCCGAGCGCGACCCGCTGGCTACGGTGATCCTCATCGGTCCAAACCACGACAACGAGGGCTACCCCGGCGTCCTCACGAGCGAGCTGGCCTGGTCGACCCCCTTCGGCCTTGTCCAGCCGGACCGCGAGCGCATCGACGCGCTCATGGGCCGGGGCCTCGTCTCAACCGACGAGCCCGTGCTCACCACCGAGCACTCGGTCGCCGGGATCATGCCCGCGATCGCCTACTACCTGCCGGGCGCGCGCGTGGTGCCGCTGATCATTCGCGGCGACGCCGGGCCGAAGGATGCGGAGCGCCTCGGCCGAGCGCTGGCTTCTCAGCTCGATGGCGCCACGCTGCTCGTGGCCGCCGTCGACTTCTCGCACGACCTGGTCTCCAGCGCGGCGGAGCGCAACAACGCCGTGACGCTTACCGCGTTGCGCGCCGGCGACAGCGCGATCCTCTTCACGCTCGACAACCGGTACCTCGACTCGCCGGAATCGATCGCGGTCCTGATGACCTCAATGGCGTCGGCGGGCGCTGGGCCGTTCGTCCTCACAGCCGACACGAACTCGGCCGCGCTGCGTGGCGATGAGCTCGCCCCGACAACGAGCTATCTGGTCGGCTACTACACCGCGGCCGCCGGCTCGGCCGCACTTCCATAGGCTCGTTCCGCCTCGGCGTCCTGCACCAAAGAGGTGACACTACGTATCCGATCGACAGTCGTGATTCCCGGGAGCCAATCTTCGGCTCTCGCGGCGAGGGCCTCCACAGCGATGGGGATGCAGGCAGTACGGCCTCGTCACATGCTCAGGCACGCCACTCGCTGTGGCGTGCCATGGCGCGGAGTGGTTGGAGATGCCAGGCGCCACCAATGCTTACCTGAGCCTTATCTGAACCCTTATCGCGGCCGCCCCAGGCGTCCCACTGCGGTTTCGACCGCGAGTCGGGCGTGCGTCAGCGGCCGCGATCGGCGCCACGATGCGCCTTGGCGATCGCGGCGTAGCCGTCGTCGTTGGGATGGATGTTGAACCCCGGATCGCCGATGTGGGTCAGCGCCAGGGCATTGTCGCCGACGACGGTGTAGCCGTCGATCACGATCGCGCCAAGGGCACCGGAGATACAGGCGACGAGGTCGTTCAGGCCGATGTTCATCGGGTTTGACAGGGCGGTGCAGTCGATCGTGAGGTCCGCGCCGAGCAGCCCGACGTCCACGACGCCCTCGAAGCCGCTGCTGGTGCCGCCAAACGGGTTGTACAGCGTCAGGACGAAGACCTTCTCCGCGCCGGGATCGCCCAAGAGCGCGTCGCCGAGCGACGCCATGATGGCCGGATAGTTCGCGGCGACCGTACCCATGGCGGACGCAACAAGCCCCTGGCAGGTCGCGCTCGCCGGATTGACGACACACGGATCGGTCGGTTCGTTGAGCAGATCGAGCAGGTCGTTGCCGCCGAGGCTCAGCGTGACGATCCGGGTGTCGGTCGTCGGATCACTGATCGCGGCGATCGCCGCGGCCGCCTGTCCACCGGCGAGGTACGACGTCGTCGTCTCGCCGCGCACCGCCAGGTTGAGGTACTGCTTTGCACCGCCATGTGGCTCGCCGGGAAAGTAGTCAGACAGGAGCGCCGTGTAGGAGGTCGAGGCCGGGTCGGATGCTCCGTCACCCCACGCCAGCGAATCACCGAGGGCGACGTAGACCGTCGACGGACTGCCCGCCGCGACCGGCGTCGCGATCATGATGGCCAGCACCGGCGCTGCGAGTGCGCTGAGATGGCGCATGGTACGCACCTCCGCGGTGTCGGCCGTCGACCGCAGCGGATCGCCCGCCGGGCTAGGGTCGACGGCGCTTGAGGTGACCATGCGCCATCGGCCCCGCGGCGTCAAGCGCCTCGTGCCGTTGCAGTCTCGGTTTCGCGGGCAGTCCGGCCGGCCGCACGCCTCCCGCGCCCGTTCGCGACTCATGGTTCGGCTCCTCATTTGGCTGGGGTGACGGACCAGCCGCCTCCTCGGCCCGCCTGAGCCACACCGGCCACCAAGGGGCAGCTCCGCCAGAAGCATCCCCGGGTCGGCCCTGATCGAAGCCCGTTGCGATCAGCGTGACCTGCACCTCGTCCCGTACGCTCGGCTGCAAGCTCATCCCGATCTCACGACGTCGAATCTGACCCAGATTGGGATGCATGGGCCACTCCGCCAAGAATCCGGTATGCGGTACCAAATATGGCCCCAACGGTCCATCCACGCTCGGATTCGGGCTGCCGAAGGTCCGGCGATGAGGGCAACGCCGGCGAGGCACAGACCTGTACGAGACTCTCAGGAACGCAAGCCCGGCCGCATAACGTGTATCACCCCGCAGGGCGAACGGCTTTTGCCAACCGGGTGGGTAGCCATTACTCCTGCTGTAGCCGCCTGCTCGGTGGGCTGGGTTAGACTCCACCGGCCATGGGAGGTGCGACGCTCTTCACGCGATTTCCCGGGAACCCGATCATCACGGTCCAGGACTTGCCCTACGCAGCGAACACCGTGTTCAATCCGGGTGCTGCTCACATCGACGGGGACACCGTTCTCCTGATTCGCGTGGAGGACCGCCGCGGCCTTTCGCACCTGACCGTCGCCCGCAGCACGGAAGGAATCCACGGCTGGTGGATCGACCCGCAGCCAACCTTCGCGTCCGATCCGGGGCGCCATCCCGAGGAGGTCTGGGGCATCGAGGACCCCAGGGTGACCTGGATCCCCGAACGCGAGGAATATGGGATCGCCTACACGGCGTTCAGTCGACGCGGGCCCCTCGTCTCGCTCGCCATGACGCGCGATTTCCGGAAGTTCATCAGGCTCGGCCCGGCCATGCCGCCGGAAGACAAGGACGCGGCGCTCTTCCCGCGCCGGATCAAGGGACGTTGGGCGCTCATCCACCGCCCGACGCCGCGCGTCGGCCCGTCCCATATCTGGGTCTCGTACTCGCCCGATCTCCGTCACTGGGGCGACCACTCGCTCCTCCTGCACGCCCGCGAGGGGGCCTGGTGGGACGCCGGGAAGATCGGCCTGGGGCCGCCGCCGCTCGAGACGCCCGAGGGCTGGCTCATTCTCTACCACGGCGTCCAATACACCGCGAGCGGCGCCATCTACCGGATCGGCCTCGCCCTCCTCGACCTCGAGGATCCACGGATCGTCCTCCATCGGAGCGATGAATGGGTCATGGGGCCAGCGGAGCCGTACGAGCAGGCCGGCGACGTGGCCGGTGTCGTCTTCCCGTGCGGCTGGGTCCACGACCCGGCGACGGACAAGCTACGGGTCTACTACGGCGCCGCGGACTCGAGCGTCGCCGTCGCGACCGCGCTGCTGTCCGATGTCGTCGCGTATGTCCGGTCCTGCCCCAAGCCGGATCGGCGACGGTTCTCGGACCGCCCCTGACGGAGCTCTCTGATCCGTTCGACGGAGAGGAGCCACACCAGGGTCGACTCGGCGCCCTCATTCCGGTTGACACCGCCCGCCTCGAGGCCGTCGCGGCAGGCGCCGCGGTCCGGGTCGGCCAGTGCGAGCCCGCCGTCGTTCGCGCCGAGGAACCAGCGGTAGGCCAGCGTCGCCGCCTTCGCCCAGCGAGCATTACCGGTCGCCTCCAACGCGGCGGCCGCGGCGAACACGATGGAGGCGGGCTCGATAGGCTGCTGGTCCCAGGCCGCGGGACGGCCCCCGTGGGGCCACCAACCGCGATTGCCCACCGGTCGGAGACAGCCCTCAGGCCCCGTCTCCGCGCCGAGCAGCCAATCGAGAACCGACGTCCCGAGGGCGACCAGCTCGGGCCGCTCGAGTCGGACGCCGGCGGCGATTAGTGCTTCGGGCACGATCCCGTTGTCATAGGTCACCGGGGTCTCGGGCCACGGCCACGCGGGATCGGCGGCGCGCGCCCGCTCGACGGCCGCCGCCAGCCGGTCGGCAAGCGCCTCGAGCGCAGGCTGGGCCTGGGGTGGTGATGGCTGGCCTTCGACGGCTGCGGCGCACCCCAGGAGCGCATAGGCCGAAGGGCGTGCATGGCTCAGGGCCAAGGCTGCCGGCAGCGCTGCGATGAACAACTGGCGCGCACCGGCCACGATCGCTCGATCATGGCTGCGGGCGATCGCCTCGCCAAGCGCCTGGACGGCGCGGCCATGGGCGTCCTCCGAGCCGATCCATTCGAGCCAGCGCCCGTCGCTCGTCCGGAGGTTCCGGAACCTGCCGGTCGCCGGGTTGAACGCGGATTGGAGGAACGCGAGCTCGCGGCGGGTCGCAACCGCGATGATCGGGCCCGCTTCCCTCGCAGCGTGGCGGAGGTCGACCCGCAGCAGCCGGGCAACGTCGTCGGTGCAGTAGCCGTGGGTCGGATCGGGCCGGCGACCGTTGCCGAACTCGAAGATGCCCACGCGGTCGCTCAGCTCATCGAGGTGGCGCCGAGTCACGGCGGGGACTTCTTTGGCCGCGGGAAGGGCATCCGGGACCTCGGGTGGCGGCTCACCGCTGTCGGCGACCGGGCCCGGCGAGGGCACGACCCCACCCGCGCGCTGGATCGCCATGCGCATGGGCTCCCGCGCGGGCCTTCCCTGTTCTGCGACGACCTCGGCGAACAGCAGGCTATAGCGCTCCGCGACCCGCGGCCAGATCATCGTCCGGCCAAGCGCCTGTGCTCGGCGGCGATGACCTTCCCGGCTGCCCTTATCCATGAGCAGGCGGGTCAGCGCTTCTGCGAGGGCATCAGCGTCGTCAAACGGGACGAGGACGCCGCGCCCCTCGCCTAGGAGCTCGATTGCGTGCTCGTATGGCGTCGATATGACGGCGGTCCCCGCGGCGAGCGCATAGGCAAGTGTCCCGGAAGTGATCTGCTGGGCATTCTCGTACGGGGTCACGAAAATGTCGCTGGCCGACAGCCAGGTCGCGAGCTCGGCATCGTCCACGTAGCGATTTACGAAGTGAACCCGGCCCTCCAGGCCTAGGCGGGCAGCCTGCTTTGCGAGCTCCTCGCGGTAGGTCTCCCCACTCCGGCGGCGGATGTCCGGGTGAGTCGCCCCCACGACCGCGTAGCGAGCTTCCCCCACGTCCCCACCGATCCGGGCGAGCGCGTCGATGACGAGCCCAAGCCGCTTGTGCGGTCCGAGCAGGCCGAAGCTGAGGATGAGCGGGCCCTCGCCCATCCCGGTCAGCGCCTTCGCCATCGCCGGATCCAGGGCCTTGAAGTCCGGCACCCCGTGCGGGATGACCTTCACCCGATCGGCTGGGACGCCATAGCCATCGACGAGGATTCTCCGGCCGCGCTCGGACATCGACACGAGCCGCGCGGAACGCTTGGCGAGCCGCTCGAGGATCTGCCGCTGAAGGAGGTTCGGGTGGGCGAGGATTGTGTGGAGCGTCGTGACGACGGGAACCGTCAGGGCATCGAGGAAGCCCAGCAGGTAGCCGCCGCTCCGGCCGCCGAAGATCCCGTACTCATGCTGGATGCAGACCAAATCGACGCCGTCGGCCTCGAGCCTGGCGGCCAGGCGACGGTACTCGGCCCGGTCGCCCTCGTTCAGGCAATGACGGACAACCGCCGGATACGCGTGCTGCTCTCCGCGGCGCTCCATGGCGACGACCTGGAGTCCGTCGTACGTCAGCCGGTCTGCCCGAAGCCCCTCCACGAGGTCGCGGGTGAAGGTGGCGATCCCGCATTGTCGGGGCACGTATGTCGCCAGGAAGGCGATCGACGAAAGTTCGGTTCCCGGTGCCGGTTCGTCGCCGAAAGGCGGCCGCACGTGGCACCTCCAATCTCCGAGAAATATGCTACTCCGAGGTGTCGCCCGTCGCCCGGGCGCTCGCAGGAGCGTCGCGACGGCCCGCACCCTCGGTCGGGGCGGCATTTCAACCGAGCGCGTCTGGGCTACTGCCTTCTCGAGGCGACGTCGTCGACGGGCGCGCTTTTGGCACGGATCCGGCGCCTCGCCCGCGAGATCCGCCGCACGAACAGCCGGGTCAGCGCGCTGCGGTCCCGCATGGTGCCGGGCCTGCTCGCCGAGACCCGTGCCATCGCGTTCGCCCTCGAACCGCGGGAGCTGGAGGATCGCTATCGGTTCAAGCGAGTGAAGGCGTTGCGCGTGAGGCGTGGGCGCTAGCGGTAAGGCGCCAGGATGCGCCCGCGCGACTGCCAGGCCGGCGGTGCGAGATGTCCATGGCTGCCGATCTTCCTGCTGCGAGGAGTCGGTTGGCACTGTACGGGCACCGGAGGCGCACCGAGCATGGGTTCCGGCACATGGAGGTGGTATGCACGCCATCCAGGCTCCACGCTGGCGAACCGGTAGTCGGAGCGTCCCATGCTGACCGCGGACCTCCTGGGCATGGTTGCGCCGGGGCTGCTGGGCGCACCTCTCCTCGGCGCGGTGGCGTTGTGGCTGCTGCCAGGAGGGGACCGTGGTCAGGCACTTCGCGCGCCAGTCACCCTGGCCGCTCTCGTTCTGCTGGCGGCCGGACTTCTGGCCGCGCTTGTCGTCGCGGCCGCCGGGCCACCGCGGAGCGTGGAGGTTCCATTCGCGCTGGAAGCAGCGCACCGGCCGGTCGCCTCGATGGCGTGGTCGCTGGCGCCCGCCGTCCTCGCTCTCCTCTTCGTCGCCATCGGCCTTCGTGCCAAGAGCCGATCTCTCGTGGCGCTGGCACTCCTCCAGGCGGCCTTGGCGCTGCCCGCCGCCGTCCGCGATCTGGCGGATTCGGCTCCGCCAGCCAGCGTCGGGTCGTCGCTCATCCTGGATCCGCTGGCGGTGGTGCTCCTGGTCGTCTCGGTGGGGGTTGGGGGCCTGATCGTGGTCTTCTCGCTCGGCTACGAGCCCAAGCATCTCCGCGGTGGCGGACACGGTCCGGCAGCGACGAGCAGCTTCCTGGCCTGGCTCCTCGTCTTCCTGGCGGCCATGCACCTCTTGGTGCTGGCCGATGATCTCCGGCTCCTGGCCGTCGGCTGGGAGCTGACGACGCTGTGCAGCTACGTCCTCATCGGCTTCGACGGCGACGAGCGCGCGAGGGCCGCCGCCGAACGGGCACTGGCCTACAACCTGTTCGGTGGCGCGGCGTTGGCCCTCGGCCTCCTGCTCGCCGGCCCGCACGCGACGCTGAGCGGCCTGCTCTCGCGCCCCGAGGCGGCGATGCTGCCGGCGGTGCTGGGTGCCATGGCCGTGGCCGCGGCAACGAAGTCGGCCCTGGCCCCGTTCCACCCCTGGCTGCTGGGCGCCATGGTGGCCGCGGCACCCGTCTCGGCCCTGCTCCACGCCAGCACCATGGTCAAGGCCGGCTCGTACCTGTTGCTCCGCCTGTCGCCCGCGATGAGCGGCGCCGGGCTGGGGCTCGCCGTGGCCGTTCTCGGCGGCTTCAGCTTCGCGATGGCGGCGCTGCTCGCCCTCCGGGAGCGCGACCTCAAGCGGGTCCTGGCGCTGTCGACGGTCGCCTCGCTCGGGCTGCTTGCCGTCGCTGCCGGGCTCGGTTCGCCGGTGGCGCTGGCGGCCGGCGTCGTGCTCCTCGTGTTCCATGCCGCGGCGAAGGGGCTGGCCTTCCTGGTGGTGGGGGCGAGCGAGCAGGTGACCGGCACCCGCGACCTCGAGGCCCTGGTGGGGCTGGCGCGCGCGCGCCCCCGGCTGGCGGCTCCGTTGCTGCTCGCCGCAGCGGCCATGGCGCTGCCCCCGTTCGCCATCGCGGGG
>Ga0214473_10006975_pt1 | contig 13445 bp, 12 predicted proteins | sample RVTome_7_FD_203509 | JGI IMG/M metagenome (GOLD analysis project Ga0214473, IMG submission 203509) | Soil microbial communities from uranium-contaminated site in the Upper Colorado River Basin, Wyoming, United States - RVT98D197 | ecosystem: Environmental > Terrestrial > Soil > Contaminated >...
GCCTGGCGCTGCCTCTCATATTGCCTAAATGTAGGCCATTTGCTATTACTTTCCAAGGACTATCCGATGGCTAAAAGCCTCCTCTTCCTGGGCTGCCTGCTGTTGCTGCTGACGCCGCTCGGCTCCTGCGCGCGCCGGCAGGCGGCCGAGCGCATCGAGCTGCCCCCCACGCCGGTGCTTTCGGTCCGTTCGACCTGGGCGGTGGTCACCTCGCCGTTCCTGCGCGTGCGCGACGAGCCGCTGGCCAGGGCGGCCGTGCTGGCCCACATCCGCCGCGGGGCGGTGCTGGAGGTGCTGTCGCGCACGGACCGCAAGGAGGAGCTGGAGCAGATCAGCTCCTACTGGTACCAGGTGAGCTACGAGGGCCTGAGGGGCTGGGTTTTCGGAGCCTTCCTGGAGATCGTGGATTCCAAGGCCCGGGCCGAGAGCCTGGCCGCCGAGCTGGACTGAAGCGCGCCGGGCCGCATGGACCTGCGGGCGCTCGCCGAGTTCGCCTATCACCGGGTACTGCCTTGGGCCGCACCGCCCCTGCTGGGGGCGGTGATCGGCTACGTCACCAACGACATCGCCATCCGCATGCTCTTCCGCCCGCTGGCCGAGAAACGCCTGTTCGGGCTGCGGCTGCCCTTCACCCCCGGGGTCATTCCCAGGCAGCGCTATGAGCTGGCCGAGAGCATCGCCCGCATGGTCTCCAGCGAGCTGATCACTCCCGATGCGGTGCGGGGACAGATGGCCGGCGCGGGTTTCCGGGAGCGGCTGGAGAGCAACGTGCAGTCCCTGCTCGGCGACCTGCTGGACCGTCCGCTGGCGGAGCTGGGGGGAGCTGACCGCGAGGCGCTGCTGGGCTCACTGGAGCGATTCCTGGCCGACGCGCTGGCCGGATTCTTCTCTTCGCGCAGCTTCATCCACGGCGCGCGCGCGCTGATCACCGGCGGGGTGCACCGGCTGTCGGACCTCACCCTGGCGGAGATGTTCGCCGGCGCCCGCCCGGGGGGCCCAGGGCCGCGGCTGCCCGGACTCGGCGAGCTGGTGGCGGAACGGCTCCTACCGATGCTTTCCTCCCCCGAGAACCGCCGTCGCGCAGCGGGCGCGGTCCGACGCTGGCTGGAGGCGCGGCGCGCCGGCAGCCCGGGGGACCCACAGCCTGCGGAGGGCGGGTGGTCCGGAGGGCAGGCTCCGGCTTTGCCCGCCGAGCTCATCCAGTCCATCGGCGCACTAGGCGGACTGGCCGTGACCCCGCTGCTGGAATCCCTGTTCGGCTGGCTGGAGCAGGGCCCCACGCGCGTCGAGCTGGAGGGGAGGGGCAAGGACCTGCTGCGAGGGGTCCTGGACAAGCTCAACGTGCTGCAGAAGTTTCTGGTCAGCGCGGGGCAGTTCGACCGGCGGCTGGAGCAGAAGATGCCGGAAATCGTGGAGGACTCCCTGCGCGCCCTGCGGGAATACGCCTTCCACCCCCGGACCCTGGACAGGTTGAAGCGGCTGCCGGAGGAAGCCCTGGAGCGCTGGAGCCGCCGTCCGGCCGCCGAGGCCCTGGCGGGGATCGAACCGCAGGAGGCCGCGGATCTGGTGGAGCGGGCGCTGGCCGCACTGGACGGCGAGTCCTTCCGGCGCCGCCTGGCCCGGGGGGTAGAGCGCTGGGCCGAGGGCCGGCGGGAGCGCTCCCTGGGGGAGCTGGCCGGGCGCCTGCTGGGGCTGGGCGAACAGGAGCTGGCCGAGCTGGCCAGCGTGCGGGTGCTGGATTATCTTTCCCGCCCGGAGTCCGCCCAGGCCATCGCCGCCGAGGTGATCGGCTTTTCCCGGCGCTTCTTATCGGAGCACGAGGGAGATTCCCTGCGCAGCCTGCTGAAGGTGGAGGGGGAGGCCCAACGCCGCGCCGGAACCTGGCTCTCCGCCCGGCTGCAGGGAGTGCTGGAAAGCCGGGTGCCCGCCCTGATCGAGAGCTTCGACATCAGGCAGCTGGTGACGGCCAAGGTGAACGCCCTGGACGTGGCCCAGGTGGAAAAGCTGCTGCTCATGGTCATCGCCCGCCAGCTGAAGTGGATCAACCTGTTCGGCGCGATCCTGGGGGCGCTGATCGGGCTGGCCCAGCTTCTTCTGCGTCTGCTGCGTTGACCGGGCGGGCTTTTTCCCATAATATTGGGGCGGTCGCTATGGAAACGGCCAACCTGCTGCTGGTCGACGACAATCTCGAGCACCTCAACCTCATGCACGAGATGCTGAAGCTCGAGGACCGCTACAAGCTGTTCAAGGCATCCTCCGGCGAGGAGGCGCTGCGCCTGCTGGCCGCCGAGGAGATCCAGATCGTGCTGTTGGACGTGCTGATGCCCGGGATGGACGGCTACGAGGTCTGCCGCCAGATCCGCCAGCGCTACTCGCTGGCCCCCATCCAGGTGCTCATGATCTCCGGGCTGGAGCAGCGCGGCGACCTGGAGCAGCTGCTGGAGTACGGTGCGGACGACTTCATCAGCAAGCCCATCACCCCGCTGGAGCTTTCTGCCCGGGTGCGGGCGGCGGTCATCCGCCTGCAGGACCATGCCCAGTACCTGGCCGGCCGGGCCGCGGCCACCGGCGACGGGCGGCGCGGGCGCATCTCCTCGCTGCTGGCCGAGAACCGGGAGCTGCGGCGGGAGTACCAGAAGGTCCGGCGGATCAACGAGGATCTGGAACGCAGCTGCCAGGAGCTGGAGATGCTGGCCTCCCTGGATCCCCTCTCCGGCCTGCTCAATCGGCGCACCCTTTTCCAGCGCATCGAGATCGAGATCGAGCGCTCGCTGCGGCTGGGGCTGCCGCTCACCGGCATCATGATCGACATCGACCATTTCAAGCGGGTAAACGACAACTTCGGCCACCCCTGCGGGGACATGGTCATCCGCGAGATCGGGGCCCGCCTCACCCGCAGCCTGCGCAAGTACGACTACGCCGGGCGCTACGGCGGGGAGGAGTTCTTCGTGCTCTTCTCCAACACCACCTCCGAGCTGGCCCGCAGCATCGCCGAGCGCTTCCGCAAGGACGTGGAGGACTCCGCTTTCCCCTGGGAGAATGAGATGCTGAAGCTCACTGTTTCGATCGGCATCTCCCAGTACATCCCGGGAGAATCCCCCGAGCGCTGGATCAGCCGGGCGGACGCGGCCATGTACCGCGCCAAGCAGCGCGGGCGCAACCAGACCGAGCAGATATAACCGGCCGCTGCCGCGGCCCCCTGGCGGTCAGCCCCCGAGAGCCCGGGTGTACCAGCCGTAGATCGCCTTCAGGCGGTGATAGAAGGACTCCTCGCGGGACCTGGACTTCTCCAGCCCCAGGAACTTCATCGTCTTGCCGCCGGTCAGGCCGTAGAACAGGATGTTGCTGCCGTAGGGGATCAGGCAGATCCAGCTCAGGCTCTCTTCTACCTTGATCATGTTGAGCCCCAGGTAGCGCATGGGGGTCAGGTTGGTGGTGTGCAGGCTCAGGACCCCGTCCTCGAAGTAGTACTCGGCGCGATAGATGGTGCCGCCGAAGGTCAGGTCCTCCTGGAAAAGGTAAACCTGTTCCACCGCCGGGATCTCCCCCGGAAACTCGCGGTCGGGGAGCGGCCGGCGGTTGAGCGGGTCGTCGATGAGGTGGGACTCGGCGAACAGGGTGCGCATGCGCTTCCGGCTGGCCGAGTAGTATTCCAGGCCCTTCATCCCGCTCACCGCGTTCATCAAGTTATAGAGCCTGCGCAGGCCTTCGGGAGTGTCCAGAGCCTCGCCCGTGCCCGGGTGGACTGCCAGGATCTCCACGCCCACGGTCAACCGGCGGGCGCTGATCTCCTCCAGGATCTGGGCCCGGCGGGGCAGCTGCGGCAGCAGCCTTGGTGAGGCGCCGCCGGTCAGGCTGCCGCGCAGCTCTCCGGAAGCTTCCAGCTCCTGCCGGATGGCGGGCTCCAATGGCTCCAGACGGGGGGCCTGCGCCCCCAGTCTGAGCAATCCGGCGAAGGCGAGCAGCGCGATTGTCAGGCTTCTCAGGCTCATGGTATGCTCAATCTATTCGACTCAGGCTTTCCACTGCAAGAGGCTTGGCTTGATTCCTATGGCGGAGTGTATAGTCTTCACCGGCGGCGGCACGGCGGGGCACGTTTTCCCGGCCCTGGCGGTTCTCGACGAGCTGGCCCCGCGTTGGGGCGGCCGGGTGGTGTGGATCGGCTCTTCTTCCGGAATGGAGCGGGAAATCCTCCGCCGGCGGGCCATCCCTTACTACGGCATCCCCACCGGCAAGCTGCGCCGCTACTTCTCCCTGGCGAATTTCCTGGACCTGTTCCGGGTCCTGTTCGGCTTCTTCGCCTCCCTGGCCGTGCTATTCAGGGAGCGGCCCCGCCTGGTGTTTTCCAAGGGAGGCTACGTCACGGTTCCGCCGCTGGCCGCCGCCCGCCTGCTGGGCATCCCCTCGTTCACGCACGAGTCCGACCTGAACCCCGGGCTGGCCACCCGCATCAACGCGCGCTCCGCCGAGCGCGTGCTGGTCAGCTTCGCCCAGTCCGCCGGCTACCTGCGGCCCGCGCTGCGGGCCAAGGTGCTGCACACCGGAAACCCCGTGCGCCGCGCCCTGCTCGGGGGGAATCCCGCGGCGGGCCGCGCCCGGGTCGGCTGCCCCGCGGAGCGGCCGCTCCTGCTGGTGCTGGGGGGCAGCCTGGGCTCCGCGTTCATCAACGATGCGGTGGAGCGGGGTCTGCCCGAGCTCACTTCGCGGTGTTTCGTGGTGCACCAGATGGGCTCCGCCCATTACCGGCCTGCCGGCCGGCCTGGCAACTACGCCGGGGCGGCAGCCCTTGGGTACCATGCCGTGGCCTTCCTGGACGAGGAGCTGCCCGACCTGCTGGCCGCCTGCGACCTGGTGCTTTGCCGCGCGGGGGCCAACACCCTCTGGGAGCTGGCCGCGCTGGGCAAGCCGGCGGTGCTGGTCCCGCTGGGCAGCGGCGCCAGCCGGGGGGATCAGCAGGAGAACGCCCGCTATTTCGCGGGGCAAGGGGCGGCGCTGGTGGTGCCGGAGGAGGAAGGCGGGCGCCTGGTGGCGGAAGTGCTGGGACTGCTGGCGGACCGTTCGCGCCTGGCGGAGATGGGGCGCAGGGTGCGCGAGCTGGGCCGGCCCGAAGCCGCGGCCCGGATCGCCGAGCTGGTCCTGGAGCGGGCCAGATGAGCTTCGCCTCCATCGACATCGTCTTCGCCGTCCTGATCCTGGTCCTGGCGGTGCGGGGGGCGATCCGGGGTTTCGTGGCCGAATTCGGCTCCGTGGCGGCGTTATTCCTCGGCCTGGGGGGGGCGATCGCGCTGTACAAAGCGGTGGCCGCTCTGCTGGACAGGTGGTTCGGGGCTTCCCTCTGGAATCCGCTGATCGCCTTCCTGGTCGTTTTTCTGCTGATCTACCTGGTGGTCAAGGCCCTGGAGCGCCTGTTGGCCGCGCTTTTCGACAAGCTCAACCTGGAGCGCCTGGATCGGGCCATCGGCCTGTTCCTGGGGCTGGCCGAGGGCCTGCTCCTGGTGGGGGTGCTGCTGGTCCTGCTGAACTGGCAACCCTTCTTCGATACCCGCGGCCTTCTACGGGAGAGCCTGTTCGCCCGCTTCCTGTCGCCGCTGCTGCCGTCCCCCGAGCGCCCGTTCAGCCATGTTTGAGAACATCATCGGCCAGGCGGCCGCGGTGGAAACGCTGCGCAGGGAGCTGTCCGCGGGCCGGCTGCCGGCCGCCATCCTGCTTTCCGGACCGCGTTATTCCGGCAAGCTTTCCGCGGCCCTGGAGATCGCCCGCGTGCTCACCTGCGGCCAGCGCGGTGAGTGGTCCTGTGCCTGCCCCTCCTGCCGCCGGCAGCGCCTGCTCCTGCACCCGGCCACCCTCCTGGCCGGCTGGCGCTATTTCGAGGCGGACATCGCCGCCGCCGCGGATTGCCTGCGCCGGGTCGGCAGCGCGCCGGCCCGCTACCTGTTCATCCGCGCGGTGCGCAAGCTCACCCGCCGCTTCGATCCCCCGTTGTGGGAAGGCGAGGAGAGCCGCCTGAAACCGGTGTCCGGCGCCCTGGCCCAGGTGGAGGAAGCCCTTGACCTGCTGTCGCCGGAGGAGGCGGCCGGAGAGGCGCCGATTGCGGAGAAGATGCTGGAGGGCGTGCTGGCCGGCTGCCGGCAGATGGCGCGGGCCCTGCCCCCGCAGAACATTCCGCTGGGTCTGCTGCGCCGCGCCGTCTCCTGGCTGCACCTGACCGCCCCTGGCACCGGCTCCCGCCGGGTGCTGATCCTGGAGGCGGTCGAAGGGCTGCTGGAAACCTCTTCCAATTCCCTGCTCAAGACCCTGGAGCAGCCGCCAGGCGACGCCTACCTGATCCTGACCACCTCCCGCCGGGCGGCGCTCGCCCCGACGGTGCTCTCCCGCCTGCGCACCTACGCCTTCTCCGAGCGGGGCCCGGAGGACACCGCGGATGTGCTCTCCCGCATCTTCCGCGAGACCGAGCGGCAGTACGCCAGCCTGCGCGACTACTTCCTGGCCTGGCAGGAGGTGGACCCCCGGGAGCTGGAGGCCCTGGCCCGGCGCTTCGCGGGCGTGGCCAGCGGCCAGGAGACGGAGCAGGAGGTGCTGGACCGCTTGAAGGAGCTGTTCGGGGACCGCAAGGCGGGGGACGCTCCGGGCCGGGAACGCGCCTCCATCTTCTACCAGGAGCTGCTGGCCCGTTTCCGGGCCCTGCTGGGCGAGGTGGAGCCCCGGCGCCTGGCCCGCTGGAACGCGCTGCTGCGCGGTCACCTGGAGGCCCTGGAGCGCTACAACCAGAGCCCGCTGCTCAACCTGGAGTCGCTGCTGCTGGGCCTGAGGAGAGCCAATTGAGAAAATTCCTGCAGCGCGCGCTGGCCATCATCGACAAGATGGACCACGCCCAGATCCGCGTCCTGCTGGAGGACGTGGCCATGGAGAGCGAGCTGCAGGAGATGGTGCTGGAGTCCATGAGCGACGGAGTGGTGGTCACCGACCGGGAGAACCGGATCCTGCTGGTCAACAAGTCCGCGGAGCGCATGCTGCCCTTCAACGTTGGGGACCCGGCCGAACGGGTGCTCTGGGAGTGCATCCGCGACCGCGAGATCGCCGCCTTCTTCCGCCGCGCCCTTTCGGGCCTGGACAAGGTGATCGACCGGGAGTTCACCCTGACCGAGGGCTTCGTGCGCACCCTGGCGCTGACCGTCATGCCCCTGGTGCGCCAGGGGGCGATCCAGGGCAACATGATCCATATCGAGGACGTCACGGAAAAGCGGGCCAAGGAGGCCCGCCTGCGGCGGGCCGAGAGCCTGGCCGCCCTGACCACCCTGACCGCCGGCGTGGCCCACGAGATCAAGAACCCCCTGGCTTCCATCGGCATCCACATCGAGCTGATCCGCAAGGCCATCGGCGGCCGGCAGACGGTTTCCTCCGCCAAGGTCTCCGAGAACCTGGAGGTGATCAAGGAGGAGGTGGAGCGCCTCAACCGGATCGTGGTGGACTTCCTGTTCGCCGTGCGCCCGATGAACACCGAGCTGCAGCTGGAGGACCCCAATCCCCTGGTGCGGGAGCTGCTGGAGTTCCTGCGCTTCGAGCTGGAGCAGGCGGGCATCAGCCTGGAGCTGGAGCTGCTGGAGCCCTCGCCGTTGATCCGCCTGGACGCCAAGTACCTGAAGCAGGCCCTGCTCAATATCGTCAAAAACGCCATCGCCGCCATGCCCGGGGGAGGCCGGCTGCGCGTCGAATCCCGGCGCAAGGGCAACACCCTGCAACTGAGGGTGAGCGACACCGGGGTGGGCATTCCCGAGGAGAACCTGGACAAGATCTTCGAGCCCTACTTCACCACCCGGGATTTCGGCTCCGGCCTGGGCCTGACCCTGGTGTACAAGATCGTCAAGGAGCACCTGGGCGAGATCGCCGTCAGCTCCAAGCCCGGGGAGGGCACGACCATCACCCTGAGCTTCCCCATCCCGCAGAAGGAGAAACGCCTGATCGGTTACCAGGAGGAATCCCGATGAAGTACAACATCCTGGTCGTGGACGACGAGAAGAACATCCGGGAAGGCCTGGCCAAGCTGCTGGAGATGGAGGGCCACCGCGCCGTGCCGGCGGCCGACGGCCGGGAGGCGCTGGCGCTGCTGGAGAGGGGGGACGTGGACCTGGTGGTCACCGACCTGAAAATGCCCAACCTGCCCGGCGACGAGCTGCTGCGCCGCGCCCTGGCCGCCGTCCCCGGGCTGCCGGTGATCATCCTCACCGGGCACGGCACCATCGAGAGCGCCGTGCAGGCCATGAAGCAGGGGGCCTACGACTACCTGACCAAGCCGGTGGACATGGGCCGGCTCACCCTGCTGGTGGCCCGCGCCCTGTCGGAGTGGGAGGTGAAGCGGCAGTACCGCGAGGCCCTGCAGGAGCTGCAGAAGCGCAGCCAGTTCTCCAACATCATCGGCAAGAGCGACGCCATGCGGCGCATCTTCGAGGTGGTGCAGCTGGTCTCGGCCAGCAAGGCCTCCGTGCTGATCACCGGGGAGAGCGGCACGGGCAAGGAGATGATCGCCGACGCCATCCATTACAACTCGGACCGCAAGGACAAGCCGCTGATCAAGGTGCATTGCGCGGCCCTGAGCGAAACGCTGCTGGAAAGCGAGCTGTTCGGGCACGAGCGCGGCGCCTTCACGGGCGCGGTGGCGCGCAAGCGCGGCCGCTTCGAGCTGGCCCACCGGGGCACCCTTTTCCTGGACGAGATCGGGGAGGTGAGCCCCGGGGTGCAGATCAAGCTCCTGCGGGTGCTGCAGGACAAGACCTTCGAGCGGGTCGGCGGGGAGGAAACCATCGAGGTGGACTGCCGGGTCATCGCGGCCACCAATCGCACCCTGAAGGAAGCCATAGCCCAAGGACAGTTCCGGGAGGATCTTTACTACCGGCTGAACGTGGTGAACATCCACCTGCCTCCCTTGCGGGAGCGCAAGGAGGACATACCGCTGCTGATCTCCTCCTTCCTGACCGAGTTCGCCGAGGCGGCGGGAAAGCGCCTGGAAGGCCTGGACGCCAAGGCCCGCGCCGCCCTGTACAGCTACCGCTGGCCGGGAAACGTGCGGGAGCTGCGCAACTGCCTGGAAAGCGCCGTGGTGCTCTCCCGTTCCAGCCTGATCACCCTGGAGGACCTGCCTCCGCATATCCGCTCGGATGCCGATAAGAACTATGTCAAACTCTCCCTGGGGCTCAGCCTGGCGGAAGCGGAAGCCGAGCTGATCCGGGCGGAGCTGCTGGCCCAGAACGGGAACAAGACCAGGGCCGCGGAGGTGCTGGGCATCGGGCGCAAGACCCTGCACCGCAAGATCCAGGAATACGGCCTGGAGGGCTGAGGGCGAGATGAAACGATCGATATTTACCAAGCTGCTGCTGCTGTTCTGCGGCCTGGGTCTGGCCTTTCTGCTGCTGGGCGCGGACCTGTGCCTGCACCTGGCCGGCAGCGACCTGGCCGGCTCGGATCGGCGGGCTTTCGATGCAATGCAGGAAAAGGCCCGCGACGTCGCCCACCTCACCGCCCTGGGCCTGCTGGAGCCTTCCGGCGCGCGCCACGCCCTGCTGATCGAGCGCTACCGGGAGCTGCTGAACGACCTGCACGCGCTCCCGCCGATGCCCAGGATCCTGTTCCCCGACACGGAGGTGCTGGCCTCCTACGCGGAGCTGCGCCAGTGGGGACTGGCGGTGCTGGAGGGGCTGCCCGAGAGCCTCCAGGCCACGCCCGCGCCATCCGCCGAGCTGCTCCGGCCGCTGCTGGAGCGCACTCGGGAGCTGGAGCTGCGCCTGCGGCGTTACGAGATCAGCTGGGAAGGCCACCTGGACCGGCAGCGACTGCTGGGCGGCATCGGCCTGGCGGTATTCGGGGCCGGCGGCCTGGCCGCGCTCCTGATGCTGGTCTTTTTCGTCTTCCCGGATCTGGCCCGCGACGGGCAGCTATTGATGCGCTTCAGCCGCGCCCTCGCCCAGGGGACGGCCCAGCGCGAGCCGACGCTCTCACGGCCTCGGGGCGACGAGATCGGGGAGCTTTTCGAGCAGCTGCTGCGCCTGCAGCACCTGCGCATGTCCATCGCCGAGCTGAAGGATCTGGTTTTCGAGCTGGGGCAGCGCGCCGGCGAGGCGGAAGCCACGGGGGGCCAGGTGTACAGCACGGTGAACCGTCAGGCCGACCTGTTGGAGCGCACCGCCGCCGGGTTCAGCGAGGTGGCCGCCGCGGTCCGGGCCGTGTGCCACATCGCCCTGGCCAACAGCCAGACCGCCGCGGCCAGCGGCGGGGAGGCAGGCGCCATCGGCGGGGCGATGGAGGAGTCCAGCGGCCAGATCACGGCTTTGGAGCAGAACGCCGCGCGCATCGAGGAGATCACGGAGCTGATCCAGGACATCGCCGACCAGACGGACCTGCTGGCCCTCAACGCCTCGATCGAGGCGGCGCGGGCCGGGGAGTTCGGCAGGGGCTTCACGGTCGTGGCCGCCGAGGTGCAGAAGCTTTCGGACCGCTCCAGCCGCGCGGCCACCGAGATCGCCGCCCTGGCCCGCTCCACCATGGAGACCGTGCGGCGGCTTTCCCAACGCTACGCGAACATGCACCTGACCATCGGATCGCTGGGACGTGGCTTGGGCCGCCTGGGGGAGGACACCCGGCAGGTGGTGCAGAACTCGGAGAAGGTGGCCGGCACCATCGAACGCACCAGCGAATCGGTGGACGCCATCACCAACCTGACCCTGGAGGGGCTGAACGGCTCCGCGGAGGCGCTGCGCGCCAGCCAGGAGCTGAAGGCCACCGCCGAGCGTCTCGGCGCACTGGCCGCCGGGCTGGAGGAGTTCTGGAAGCCGGTATCGTTGAAAAGCCTGCAGGCCAGCCTGCAGGAGAATCGGCCGCTTCCGGCAGCGGAGGTTTCCGAGGCCAGGTAGGGCGGGAAGCGGGGACCGACCGCCGCGACCCTCAGCCGCTTCCGGTCCCGGAAGCCTCGGAATCCTGGCGCTGGGCGGCCGAGCCGGCCTTGCGGTTTTTCACCTCCAGATAGCTCAAGACCCAGTAACCCAGCAGGCTGCCCACCCAGACCACGATGATCAGGTAGGCATTGATCTCCTTGGGCAGGACCACCGAGGTGACCGACACCAGGGCCAGGTAGGCGCACATGCCGTAGATCACGGTGAGGATCTGCCGCTCGCTCAGGCCCATGGCCAGCAGCTTGTGGTGGATGTGCTGCTTGTCCGGGGAGATGATCGAGCGCCGGTGGCGCAGTCGCCGCAGGATGGCCGTGGCCGTGTCCAGGATCGGCACGGTCAACAGGGTGACGGGCACGATCAGGCTGCCGAAAGCCGCGGAACGGGGGATGCCGCCCACCAGGGGCAGCGCGGCCAGGGTGAGACCCAGGAACAGGCTGCCGGAGTCGCCCATGAAGATGCGCGCCGGCGGGAAGTTGAACAGCAGGAAAGCCAGCAGGGCCCCGAACAGGGCGAAGGCCAGCACGGCCCCCCGGGTGGAGCCCTGCAGCAGCGCGATCGCGCCCATGGCCGCCGCGGCGAAGGCCCCGATGCCGCCGGCCAGGCCGTCCATGCCGTCGATCAGGTTCACCGCATTGGCGATGCCCACCAGCCAGACCACGGTAACGGGGTAGGCGGCCAGGCCCAGGTTGATGCTGCCCAGGTAGGGAAGGGTGACGCTGCGGATCAGGAAGCCCCCGGAGGTGATGATCGCCGCCGCGGCCAGCTGCAGCACGAACTTCCAGATCGCCGGGAGGTTTTTGAAGTCGTCGTACAGCCCCACCAGGTGCACGATGGTCATCCCGCCGAACAGGGCGATCAGGCGCGGCTCCAGGAGGCGACCGCCGGCCAGGCGGGGCAAAGCCAGCGCGACCAGCACGACGGCCAGGATGAAGGAGAGGAACAGCCCGGGGCCGCCCATGCGCGGGATCAGCCCGGTGTGGATTTTTCGGCTGTCGGGGCGGTCGTACCACTTGTGGCGATGCGCCAGGCGCAGCACCAGCGGCAGAATGAGCAGGTTGATCAGAAAGGCGCCGGCGGCGGCCAGCAGGGATGCCCAGATCATCTCTATTTGACCGAGTCCAGGATAGGGCATGCCTATTGCCCTGTCAATCCGCCCTGGGGCTACAAGCGCAAGGCCGCCAGGCGTTCGGCCGCGAGGCGGGTGTCTTCGATCGAAGGCACCAGGGCGAAGCGCACGTAGCCCTCGCCGGGATTCTTCCCGTCCGCGGTCGGCTCGGCGATCCAGCTGCCGGGCGTGGTCACGATGGCCAGCTTCTCATCCAGCAGGAAGGTGGCGAACTGCACGGAGCTCATCCCTTTGGGCACGCGCTGCCAGACGTACAGCGTGGAGGCAGGGGTGCAGTCCGGCAGGCCCGCCTTGACCAGCGCCGCGCAGAGCAGGTCGCGCTTGGCGCGGTATTCCCGGCGGAATCCCTCCACGTGCTCCTCCTCGCCGAGGGCGGCCACGGCGGCATCTTGAAGGAAGGTGGGAGTGCCCGAGTCAATGTTGGTCTTGGTTTTGCGGAAAATGGCCACCAGCTCCGGGTCGCCCATGACCCAGCCGATCCGGTAGCCGGTCATCGCCGAGCGCTTGGACAGGGACTGGAACACCAGCACGCCCTCCTTGGCCACATTCAGGCAGGAAACCGGCGGGGCGCCGAAGTAGATCTCGGAATAGGCCTCGTCGGAAGCCACGATGATGCCCCGCGTCCGGGCGAAGGCCAGGGCCTCCCGGTAAAAGGCCTCGTCGGCCACGGCGCCGGAGGGGGAGTTGGGGTAGTTCAACCACAACACCTTGGCCCGCTTGGCCACCTCCTCCGGGATGGAGGCGAAGTCCACCCGGAAACCGCTCCCGCTGGAGAGCGGGAGCTGATAGGGCCGGCCTTCGGCGAAGAGGGTCCCGCGCGAGTAGGGCGGGTAGCCGGGCGACGGGCAGAGCACGATGTCGCCGGGATCCACCACCCCCTCGTGGAAGTTGAACACCGCCTCCTTGGACCCGATCGTGGAGGAGATTTCGGAGGCCGGATCCAGCGCGACCCCGAAGCGCCGCTGGGCCCAGGCGGCCACCGCCTGGCGGAACTCCAGGCTGCCCACGTAGCTGGGGTAGCCGCTGGAGCGCCGGGCTTCCAGCGCTTCGGCCGCCGCCCGGCGTATGAAGGCCGGAGTGGGGGTGGTGGGGTCCCCAACGCCGAAGTCGATGGGCCGCACGCCCCTCGCCTTGAGCTCTTCCACCTTCTTGTCCACTTCCTCGAACGCGTAGGCCCCGATGGCCGTGAGACGCTTCGCGGCCCTATTCCTCATCGTCTTCTCCTTCTTCGTAGTAGTAGGTACCCAGGAACACGTAGTCCGCGGGACCGGAAGCGTACACCAGGTTGTCGGCCTCCGACCAATCCATGAACAGGTTGCCGCCCTCCAGGTGAATCAGGGTCTGCCGGTCGCCGAAGCCGTTCAGCACGGCGGCCACCG
>Ga0214473_10006976_pt1 | contig 13445 bp, 14 predicted proteins | sample RVTome_7_FD_203509 | JGI IMG/M metagenome (GOLD analysis project Ga0214473, IMG submission 203509) | Soil microbial communities from uranium-contaminated site in the Upper Colorado River Basin, Wyoming, United States - RVT98D197 | ecosystem: Environmental > Terrestrial > Soil > Contaminated >...
GGACCCAGCCGGGAGAGGACGTTCGCCATCTGCAGCAGGATTCGGCCCGCGCTAGAGGGGGTCCATTGTCTGGTGTTGCCGGGTGTTGCCTGGCGTTGCCTGGGCTAAGCCGGGAGTCCAAGACCCTTAACCGTCTTTGATTCCCATGCCCCTTGTACGGAATCGAAATCGGCGCCTCAGGATCTCCCCCTTCCTGGAGACCCTGTTGCGCCGTCTCGTCAGCCAATTCTTCAGGAGGCGACGAGTCGCAGGATTGGCCGCCGGTCTCCGATGGCGAATCTTCGGACCCGCAAGAGGCGGAGACTACTCCGGCGCCGTACGGCCACGTCTCCTTGCTATAATCCCGGAAGCGGAGTCAACACAGTACGGCGTCCTGCCTGTTCAGGCCGGGCGCAGATGGCGATCGGGCCATGGTTGAGGACGCCGCTCGGCTCCTCGGCGCCTGGTCGAAACGGCGTGCAGGAGGACGGGAGCGCCGGCGCTTGGAGACGGCGGACGAACCCGATGTTGCCGTTGCGCACGATGCCCGTCACCGCACTCGGTGTCCCGGAGGTGGGTGGGGAATGGCCACATTTCGCAGTGACGTGATTGGGAGCCTGCTCCGGCCGCCGTACCTCAAGCAGGCGCGCCGACAAAGGGCCGAGGGAAAAATCGGCCATGCCGAGTTCAAGAAGATCGAAGACCGGGCCGTGCGCGAGGCCGTCGATCTTCAGACGCAGGCAGGCGTCGACGTGCTGACCGACGGCGAGATGCGGCGCTATGCCTTCTTCGGCCATCTGATTGACTCCGTGGAGGGTTTCGACAAGTTCGGCGGCTGGGCGATTCCGTTCCGCGACGAACAGGGCAACGAACTGGTCTTCAAGCGACCGGTTGTCGTGTCGCGCCTGATCCGGCGGCGGCCCCTGTGCGGGGAGGAATTCACCTACCTGCGCGCCTGCACCGACCGACCGACCAAGGTGACGCTGATCAGCGCCCAGCAGGCGGCTGCCTACTACGACCCAGAAAAATCCAGGGGGGCCTACGGCACGATCGAGGCGTACTTGGCCGATGTCGTGGACATCTTGCGGACCGAGGTCGACGAGCTGATCCGGCTGGGCTGCACGTACATTCAGATCGATGCGCCGCAGTACGCCGCGCTGATCGACCCGGGAATCCGCGAGGGCTACCGCGAACGGGGCAACGACCCCGAGAAACTGCTCGATCGCTGCATTGAGCTGGACAACGCCGTCATCGGTGACCACCCGGAGGCGGTTTTTGGAATTCACCTGTGCCGGGGCAACAACCAGAGCAAGTTCTACGCCAGCGGCGGCTACGACCCGATCTCGGACGTCTTCCGCCGCACTCGCTTCCAGCGGTTCCTGCTCGAGTACGATGACGAGCGATCCGGGGGGTTTGAGCCGCTCCGGCACGTCCCGGAGGACCGCACCGTGGTGCTGGGGCTCGTGACCACGAAGAAGCCTGCGCTGGAACGCAAGGACGAGCTTAAGAAACGCATCGAGCAGGCCGCCAGGTACGTACCTTTGGAGCGGCTGGCGCTCAGCCCGCAGTGCGGCTTCGCCTCCACCGAGGAAGGCAACCTCATTTCACCCGAGGATCAGTTGGCCAAGTTGAAACAGGTGGCGGAGACGGCGCGCGAGGTGTGGGGAAGCCGGTAAGCGCGTTCGTCGGGTCAGGTCGAAAGCGAACCACGCGCCCTCACCGTCCTCGGTGAGGGCGCGTGGTCTTGACAGCGCGAGACGTCGCCTGGCTACCGCTCGCTGTACGGCGGGGCGGGGAAGACGAGATCGGCCGTGGCGAACTCCTGCGGCCAGATGAGCTGAACCACACCCTCCTGGTACTGGAGGATAGCCACCTGGACGTTGCCCGTGCCATCGGGGTTGAAGGTCACGGGCCCCACGACCGTATCGAGATCGGTGGCGGCGATCGCCTCCCGGATGGCCTCGCGATCCAGCGTGCCGGCGCGCTCGATGGCGTCCGCCAGAATCTGGACGGCAGCGTACGACGGTCCTACGATTGGGTCTGCCGGCCGACCCATCATCTCCGCGTGGGCAGCGTTCAACTCGTCCACACCGGGAAAGTCCATGGCGTTGTGCCAGCCCGGAGAAAGTAGGACGTAGTCGCCGACGGTTCCAAGGTCGCGCCACGTCGGCGCATCCGGAGCACGGATCAAGAGAGCCAAAGGCGGCGCGAACCCAAGTTCGCCCATCTGCCGGTAGATGGTCGTGCCGTCCGGCGGGGTCGGCAGGGCCAGCAACACCTGCGCGTCCGCCGCCTGGACCGCCAGGATGCTGTCGGTGAAGTCGGTCGAGCCGGGCGTGTATACCTCGTGCGCGACGATCTCGTAACCGCGCGCCTCGGCTTCGTCAGTCCACAGCGTCGCCATCTCCACGCCCCAGTCCGTCGACTCCTGAAGGATCGCGATCCGGGAAGGACGCTGGTCTTCGGGGAGGCTGTCCAGCAGGTCGAAGGTGGCGCTGGCCAGCCCCGGCGACTTGGGAAACGGCGAGAATAGATACTGATTGCCCTGCTGATGCACCGAGTACAGCGCAAAGGCGACGCCCAGATAGGGGACCTGGTTGGCCTCCGCCACGGCGGCGGCCGCAGCGTGCAGGCTGCTGCCGAAGCCGCCCAGGTAGGCGACCACCTCATGCTCGGAGTTGAGCGTCTCGAGATTGCTCACCGTCGTGTTTGGGTCGGACGCGTCATCCAACTCGATCAGCTCCAGCGGGATCTGGGTGTCGTATTCCTCGACGTAGACGCCTCCTGCGGCATTGACGGCCTCGACGGCCAACTGATAGCCGCGCTGCACTTGCGCGCCACCGCCGGCGAAGGCGCCGGTCAAGGGGATGACGGCGCCCACCTTGATGGTTTCGGGCGCCGGAGGCGGCGCTTCGGTCGGCGCCTCCGTGGCGGCCTCCGCCGGCGGGCTGGTGGCCGGGGGCTCGGTCGTGGCGCCCCCGGCACAGCCGGCCAGCACCAGGCCTAGCACCATCGATCCTAGGACCAACGTCTTGACTCGCATGTTCTCCTCCTTTTGGCCAGACAACGGATTCGGACCCTACCCAAGAGGCCGGCCCTCAGCGGGCTGACCGCCTGCCTCTTGCCGCCATGAGGACGCCCGGGTTTTCGCCCAACCCCAGAGTCGGTGCCAACCCTCCAGAAGCCCACCCGGGAAGAGCAAGACCACCAGGACGAACAACGTCCCGAAGATCAGCAGATGCGTATCCACGAACTTCGCCGCCACCACATCTCTCACCAGAACAAAGAACAGCGCCCCCAGAATCGGTCCGGCCAGCGTGCCGATGCCGCCGACGAACACGACAATCAGAGCGTCGAACGTCCACACGGCGCTGAAGGTGTAACTGGGGTAGTAGCTCACGTGAAAGAAAGCGAAACTGCCGCCCGCCAGTCCGGCGATGACCGCGCTGAGCACGAAGGCCGTCAGCTTGTGAAAGAAGACGTTGGTGCCGATGGCGCGGGCGGCGTCCTCGTCCTCCCGCGCGGCCATCATCCCCAACCCCAAGCGCGAGTGCTGCAGATACACCGTGACGGCCACGCCCACCAAGACGACCGCGAGGAATACGTAGTAGCGCGCGATGAGATCGTAGGCCCGCAGCTCCTCGCCGGGGAGACGGGTGACCAACGGGAAGACATTCCCGACGGTGATCCGGATCGCCTCGGCCAGTGCCAGGGTGCCGATGGCGAAGTAGATTCCCTTGAGGCGCAGTCCCGGGTAGCCCAGGAAGAAAGCGGCCAACCCCGCCATGGCCGCGCCGGCCAGAAGACTGATGGCGATCGGCGTCCCATCCAGCCACAGGAAACGGGTCACCAGCGAGCCCATCCCAAAGAACGCCGCGTGACCCAGGCTGACCTGCCCGGCGAATCCGCCGATGATGTTCCAACTGAGGGCCAACGCCGCCGCCAGATAGACCAGGATCGCATCGGTCAGAACCGACTTCTCCGAATTCACCAGCGGCAGACCCAAGGCTGCCACCAGAGCCAGGCCGCCCAATCCCCAGCCCGCCAAGCGGCTACGCATGAGCGACTCCAAAGAGTCCTTGCGGTCGAAAACTGAGGAAGATCAGGAAGATCACCAGCCCGACAATCTCACGGTATTCCCCGCCGAGGTGCAGGGAACTGATCGCCTCCGCAACCCCCAGCAGGATTCCGGCCAGCAGGGTTCCCCGCACGCTCCCCAATCCGGCGAGCACGACCACGATCAGCGCCTTGAGAGTCCACTGCAAGCCGATCGACGGGTTGATGCTGAACCCGACGCTGATCAGCACGCCGGTCAGTCCGGCCAGACCGGCGGCCAGCGCGAACGACACCAGGTATGCGCGCTGGACGTTGATCCCGGTCAGCGCGGCGATGGTCCAGTCCTCACTGGTGGCGCGCAGCGCCTTGCCCCAGGTGGTACGAGTCTGGAAGAGGTCCAGCATGACGGCAGCGAGGATGGCGATGGCCAGCCCGGCCAGCTTGACGACGGGCAGCCGAACGGAGCCGACCGTCCAGGCCAGCGTCGAGTAAGCGGTGAAGATGGTCCGGTTATCTGCGCTGAACAGGCGCACCGCTGCTGTGTGCAGGATCAGCGTCAGCCCGAAACCGATAAGCAGGGAGTTCTTGATTCGGCTGGCTTCGTTCGACCGGACGATATGTGCGAATAGGAGCCAGTGCAGAACCAACCCCATCAACATCAGAAGGGCGAAAACGACCACCGCCGAAACGAACGGGTCGATTCCCAGCAGGGAGAACATGAAGAAGGTGGCGTAGCCGCCGACCATGATCAGCTCACCATGGGCCACGTTGAGAACGCGAAGGACACCGAAGGCCAGGGAGAGGCCCAGGGCCGCCAGTCCGTACACCGCACCTATGAGAATCCCCGACACGATGGTCTGCGCGACGATGTCCATGGTTTAGAAGCTGAGGTACGCCTCCTTCACCAGCGGATCCTCCATCAAGTCGGCGGTCGGTCCCTCTCGGACGATCCGGCCCAGATTGATGATGTAGCCGTATTCGGCGGTCTCCAGCGCCAACTGGGCGTTCTGTTCCACCAGCAGGATCGAGACTCCCTTCTGTCGGATCTGTTCGATCACCTCGAAGATGCGCTCGATGACCAGCGGGGCGAGGCCAAGCGACGGCTCGTCCAGCATAAGCAGATCGGGCCTGGCCATCAGGGCCTTGCCAATCGCCAGCATCTGCCGCTCGCCGCCGCTGAGGGTCCCCGCCGGCTGGGTCTGGCGCTCTTTCAGAATAGGGAAGATCTGAAAGACCTGGTGGAGCGTGGCGTCGCGGTGCGGTCGGGCGCGGGCCGTCGACGCTCCGAGATACAGGTTGTCCAAGATGGTCAGAGTCGAGAACGTCGCCCTCGATTCGGGGATCAGGACCAATCCCGACTGAACGATGTCGTGTGTGGATCGGCCGATCAGCGATCGTCCAGCGAAGGTCGCCCGGCCGCCTTTGACCGGGAGCAGGCCCATCAGCGCCCGAAGCGTCGTCGACTTCCCGGCTCCGTTCGGGCCGAGCAGCGTCACGATCGCCCGCTCCGGAACTTCAAACGAGACATCCCAAACCACCTGGATATCGCCGTAGGCGACCTGGAGGCTATTGACGGTGAGCATGGCGGTGGCCGAGATAAGCGTCGATGACTTCCTGGTTGTGGATGATCTCCGCCGATGTCCCTTCAGCCAGCTTGCGCCCGGCGTTCATCACAATGACCCGCTGGCAGGTGCTGGTGATCGTCTTGATGATGTGTTCGACGACGATCACGGTGATCCCGGCCGTGTTGATCGACCTGATCAGCGCCAGCGCACGGGGGATCTCGTCCGTGCTGAGACCCGCCATGAACTCATCCAGCAGGAGCAGCCGAGGGCCCCCGGCCAGCGCCCGCGCCACCTCCAGCCACTTCCGTTCGACGATGGTCAGATCGGCTGCCCGGCGATCGGCTTTGGCCGCCAGCCCCACTTGCTCCAACACGGCGTAGGCTCGCGCCCTCGAGTCCCGCCGCGTCGTCGCCTGGGCATGGCTGAACAGATGCCCGGCCGTCACGTTTTCCAGCGCGGTCAGATGCAGGAACGGGCGAACCATCTGGAAGGTGCGCGCCAGCCCCTTGCGGGCGATCTTGTGGACCGGCAGCCGGGTGATGTCTTCCCCTCCAAAGATGACCTTGCCGGAGGTCGGCGTCAGAAAGCCGGTGATGACGTTGAAGCAAGTGGACTTGCCCGAACCGTTCGGCCCGATCAGGCCGACAATCTCGCCTTCCTTCACACAGAAGGAGACGTCCGACAGCGCATGCAGTCCGTCGAAGTCCTTGGAGACGTCGACTAGCTCGAGCATGAATACCTGAGAACCGGCGTCAACACCCCGCCTCGATCATCGGCGACCACGGGGGATCGCCTTCGTCCGAGTTCGTGGTGGCCGACAGCGTCCCGAAGACTCATCGGGAATTCAGCTCAGGCTCACCGGTAGCCTTGTGAATCCACGGAAGTTGGGCGTCCGCACGCGTTCAGCGTTGGCGAGGTCAACTTGCCAGGAGCGGCTGGCGGCCAGGAGCTCCTCGAACACGGTATACGACATCGCCCGCGCCAGTGGCCCACCAACACAGAAGTGGTTGCCCTGCCCCAGTCCAAGGTGCCGTTGTTCGCCACGGTGGAGGTCGAAGATATCCGGGTGCTGGAACTGACGCTCGTCCCGATTGGCCGACCCGATGTGGAGCAGGACCTGCGCGCCCTCGGCGATGGTCCTGCCGTGGAGTTCCACGTCGTGCTGCGGCGAGCGGACGAAGCCTTGGGCGGCGGCATCCCAGCGCATCCCCTCCTCCACGAACGCCGGAACGAGTGTCGGGTTCTCCCGGACCTCCCGGTAGACTTGCGGATGCATTGCCAGCGCACATGCCAGGTTGGTGAACAGGTTATTGGTCGATTCGAAACCGGCGGTCAGGAAAGTCATCGTCGTCATCACGACCTGCTTCTCATCCAGGTGTTGCCCTTCTTCTTCAGCCGTGAACATGGCGCTCATGAGATCGCCTTCCTGCCCTAGTGCCTGCCGCTGGCGGGCGAGATCCTCGACGTAAGCCCGCAGGTGGCGCATCGCCACAACCTGTTTCGGTTCTTCGTCGCCGGTGGGGACTTCTCGCAGAAAGAAATCGTCCAGCCAATGCCTCAGCTGGACGAAGTCATCCTCCGGCACGCCGAACATCGTCCCCAGGATCGCCGCATTGAACGGCGCGGAGATCTCGGAGACGAATTCGAACCTGTCGCTGCCGGCCGCCTTGGCAGCAAGCTCCTTCGCCAGGGATCGGATCTTGGGCTCGAGATCGGCCACGGTGCGCGGGGTGAAGGCCTTGTTGACGATACCTCGCGCCCAGCGGTGACGCGGCGGGTCGGTCGTGCCCAGGGTAAGCCCGATGCGCTCGGGCATGTCGTTGACGAGGTTGCCGCGCCGCTGGGAGGACCACGTCTTCCAGTCCTTGAAAGCGTCGACGACGTCGGCGTAGCGACTCAATACCCAGATGTCTTCCACCTCGGAGTAGTGAGCAGGATCGTTGTCCCGCATCCACTTGTAGGTGGGGTACGGATCGTCCGAGGCGATGATCATCAACTCGTAGTTGAACGACATCGCGACTCACCTCGAGGCCGGCCGGGCCGGGCGCGGGGATTGCATACACGTATGCGAATATACACCGGCCGTCCTAACGTGTCAAATAAGGTCAGATTGGTGCGAAAGGGCTTCCAGGACCCGGTCGATGAACCCTTGCGCAGCTCCGGCGGATGCCGTCTCGTCCTTGAGCCACTCCCAGTCCAGCGGCGCCTGGGTGCGCTCCCGCACGACGTCCACCAGATGGCGATTCTCAGCCTCAGCGATCCGGCTGGCGGCGCGCACGACAGCGGCCGCCTCGCTGCGGCCGAGGGTGCTGGCCAGCGCATAGGTGATGGCCTCGGCCAGCGTGAGCCCCTGGGAAGCGGCCAGATTGCGGCGCATCCGGTCTCCATCCACCGCCAGGTGGGCAGTCAGGAACTCGGCCTTCCGCACGGCGGCGGCCGTCAGGCTGAACATCCGCGGAAGGGTAATCCACTCGATCTGCCAGCCGTGCGTGCCGCGTTCGTGTTCCTGAATCAACGCCTGGTGCATCGCGCTCACCAGCCCGGCGCTGCTCCGGGCGATGGCCACGATCTGCTCACTGACGATCGGGTTGTGCTTCTGGGGCATCGTGCTCGACCCGCCGCCTGTCGGGCCCGCCTCGCGCACCTCGCCGACTTCGCTCTGGGCCAACAAGATGATGTCTCCGGCCATCTTGGCCAGCCCACCGTCGACGAGCGAGAGCCAGCCCGCGATCTCGGCCAATGTGTCGCGTTGAGTGTGCCACGGCATCGGCGCCACCCCCAATCCCAACGCCTGCGCCAGAGCCTGCTCAATCGCCAGGCCGCGCCCACCCAGGGGCGCCAACGTTCCGGCGGCGCCTCCCAGCTGAACGACCAGCAAACGCGGCTTGATCTCCTCGAGGCGTCGTCGGTGACGCAACAACGGAGCCAGCCAGCCCGCCACCTTCAGCCCGAAAGGGATCGGCACGGCTTGCTGTGCGTGAGTCCGCCCCGCCATCCACGTGCCACGGTGATGGCGGGCCAGGTCTGCGAGGTTGGCCATGACGGATCGCAGGACGTCTTCCAGGTCGGCAAGAGCTTCGCCGATGACCAGCACCAGAGCCGTATCCATCACGTCCTGCGACGTGGCCCCGAAGTGAACCGCGTCGGCCGCCTCCGGGCCGACGTGCTCTCGCAGCTGCCGCACCAGTTCGATCGCCGGCACGCCATCCGCTCGGGTCCCGTGGATCAGCCGCTGATAGTCGACCTTGAACGAGGCGGCGCGGGCGGCGATGGTCTGCGCCGCCTGCAGGGGGACAACGCCCGCATCCGCCTCCACCTTGGCTAGCGCCACTTCCACGTTCACCATGCGCCGCACGAAGGCTTCCAGCGAAAAGCGAGCTTCCATCGCGGCGTCGGCGAAGAGCGGTCCGGCCAGACCTTCCGGAGACCACGCAAGTTGGCCGCGGCCGACGGCGGCGTCGCCGCTACGGTTCGAAGAAGATGGTTTCGCCATTTCCCTGCAGACGGATATCGAAGCGGTAGGCAGGCAGGTCCCCCGTCTCCTCACGCCGGGCGATCAGGGTCTGGCGTTGGGCCGGATCTTCAATCGACGCGAGGAGGGGGTCGGTGTCGTTGGAAGGCTCATCGGAGAAGTACAGTCGGGTGATCGCATGCAGGAGCAGCCCGCGGGCGAAGACCCGCACGTCGATGTGGGGGGCCTGGATCCGGTCGGCGCCCCATGCGACCGGCCCCGGCTTCACTGTCTTGAAAATGTACTCCCGGTCGTGGTTCGCCGTCCCGGCGCGGCCGAAGCCCCGGAAGTGCGGGTCCGCCTGATCGATCCGTGGATCCTCCGGATGTTTGTGGATGCCCTGCGAGTCGGCCTGCCAGATCTCGACGAGGGCGTCTTCCATCGGAGCGCCGTCGCCGTCGAGGACCTGCCCGCGCACCAGAATCCGCGGGCCGAGGGTATCGTCGTCGGTCAGGATATTCTCGCCACCGTGGAGCAGCCCAAAGGCGAAGAACGGGCCGACCGTCTGGCTGGGTGTCTGCTTGCCCGAGGGAACGGGGCTAGGGGCGTTCATGAGGGGTTAACCGCGTGCCCGCCAGGACGATGTCGAAGCGGAAACCGAGAGCCCACTGCGGGACGGTGACGTCGTGGGCATAGTGGGAGATCAAACGCTGGCGCGCCTTCTCATCGGCGGTGCCGTTGTAGATGGGGTCCAGGGGAAGAAGCGGATCGCCCGGGAAGTACATCTGAGTCACCAGCCGGGAGAGAAAGTTGGTGCCGAAGACCGAGAAGTGAATGTGGGCCGGCCGCCACGCGTTCTCATGATTGCGCCAGGGGTAGGCGCCCGGCCGAATGGTGACGAAGCGGTACTCGCCGTTGTCGTTGGTCAGACACCGCCCGGCTCCGGTGAAGTTGGGGTCGAGCGGCGCGGGGTGCTGGTCGGCCTGATGGATGTACCGGCCGGTCGAATTGGTTTGCCAGATCTCGATCAGCGCCTGGCGCACCGGCCGGTCGCTTTCGTCCAGCACGCGGCCCACGACAAGGATCCGCTCGCCCAGAGGCTCTCCATTGACCACGGCGTTGCGGGTGAGATCGGAGTCGAGCTCCCGGACGTCATCGTAGCCGTACACCGGGCCCGTGAGCTCCGAGAGGGTTTGGGGCAGGGGGAGCAACCGGCGCTGCGGAGCGCGCTTGATCGTGGAGCGGTAGGCCTCGTGCAGGTACGGCGGATGCGACTGGCGATCCATGGTTGTGACCACGGCGGGCGGTCTATTCACGGATATCAGCTCCGCTTGACCGTTTGGTCGGTGTCCACGGCCTTGGCGATTCCGAAAGCAGAATTCGCGGCGGGGACACCTGCGTAGACGGCGACCAGCAGCAAGACTTCCCTCAGCTCCTCGGCCGTGACCCCCGTGTTGCGCACGGCGCGGAGGTGCATCTCCAGCTCGCTCCCACGGCCCAGCGCGGCCAGCATGGCGATCGTCAGCATGTGGCGGGTGCGACGATCCAGGGTGCCTCGGCTCCATACGTCCCCCCAGACCGCCTCGGTGATCCATCGCTGAAAATCGGCGTCCAGCGCCGTCTGGCTGGCTTCTGCCCGGTCGACGTGCTCTTCTCCCAGCACCTCGCGCCGGATCTTCATCCCGCGTCGATGGCGGTCGTCAGCCATAACCCTGGTCCGTCAGGAATTCGCTGATCGCAGCGGCAGTCTCCCTCGGCTTCTCCAGGCAAGGTAGATGCGCCGCACCCTCGATGAGCCGCAGAGATGCCCCTGGAATGGACTGGGCCAACCGGCGCATCAACTCGGGCGGCGTGGCCACGTCCTCGACTCCGCCCAGCACCAGCGTTCGGGCCGTGACCCTCCGCGCCGTGTCGGTCAGGTCGGCGTCTCGCAAGCCCTGGCAGGTCGCGGCGTACCCTGCCGATGGCGTGCGGGTCAGCATGTGGAAGAAGCCCCTGCGCTCGGCCGGGCGCTCGGCGGCGAAGGCGGGTGTGAACCATCGATCCAGCACCATCTCGCCGATCGCCTCCAGACCATGCTCGCGCACGGCGCGGATCCGTTCATCCCAGGCCTCCGTCGTTCCGATCCTTGCCCCGGTATCGCACAGGACCAGCGCCGCGGTCTGGCGCGCCCGACGAACGGACAGCTCCAGCGCCACCATCCCCCCGATCGAGATTCCAATCGGGATGAGGGTCTCCAGCCTCAAGTAGTCTACAAGCCTCCCCAGATCGTCGGCCAGATCGGTGATCGAGTATGGGCCGTTCGGGCCGTCGGTCAGACCGTGACCCCGGCTGTCATGGCGAAGGATGTCGAAGCGGGGGGCGAAGGCTGGCACCACGGCGTCCCAGATGCGCAGGTCGGTACCCAGCGAGTTGACGAAGAGCAGCGCCGGTCTCCCTAGCTGGCCTTCCCGCCGGTAGTGCACTGTGATTCCGTCGAGTGTGGCAAACATGGCGGCGGTCTTCGGGTTGCGGGAGCTCATGCGTCGCCGATTGCGCTCACGATACGCTCGACGACGCCTTCCAGATGTCGAATGGTTTCCTGCCGGGCCAGGTCGCCGTCGCGTTTGACACAGGCTTCGAAGATCCGCCGATGGTCGGCCCATGCCACGGACCGGTTCCCCGGCTGATCGAGGTACAGGCGGTTGTAGGGGCCGAACTGGTTGCGCAGCTGCTGGACGTGACCGATCAGGATCGGCTGAGGGTAGGCGGCGTACACCGTCATGTGGAACTCGTTGTTGAGGACCAGCAATTCTTCGAAGTCATCGGTCCGGTCGGCTCGCCGCAAGATATCGGCCAGCTGCTCCTCGCCTCTACGGCTCATGCGCGGCGCGGCGCGCTCGGCGGCCGCGCCTTCCAACACGAGCCGGATGAAGAGCATCTCCTCCAGCTCTGCCAGTGTTCGCTCGGCGACGATCGCGCCCCGGTTCGGTATGATCGTCACCAGATGTTCGGCGCCGAGGGTGCGGAGGGCTTCCCGCACCGGGCTGCGGCTGACGTGCAGGTCATCGGCGATCTGCTGCTGATCGAGTTTGTCACCCGGTTTGAAGATTCCATGCAGGATCGCGTCCCGGATGGCATCGGCCACCGAGCTCTCGCGGGAGCGGAGGGGCTCGATGGTGTAGCGGAAGGTCGGCTTGCTCGTTACGTCCATGCTTGGATTGTGAGAGGACGGCACTCCGCGGACCCGCCCGATCGGTCTTCCGAAGAACTGCATACGTGCATACAATGTATACATGATTTATCCGAATTGCACAAGCTGTCGGCTCCCCGCGTTGCCCTAGGAGAACCGAATATGTGGCTAGCACTCGTTCACGGCGCTTCTTTTGCCACTGCGCCTCTCCTGTCGCTTAGCCCGTTCAAGGTCTTCGTCTTGTCATCGTCGCTGCAGAAGGGCTGGCGCCATTCGCTACCCCTGGCGCTGGCCCCGCTGATCGCGGACATCCCGGTGATCGTGCTCCTCTGGCTCATCCTGCGGCAGATGCCGGGCGAGGCTGTCCGCATGCTGCGGATCGTCGGCGGGGGCTTCTACGTCTACTTGGCGATTGGCCTGATTCGCAACTCGACCCGGATCGTGGACTCAGACGCCGTGCGCAACACCGAGCGGCGGTCCTTCTGGCAAGCGATCACTGCCATCTGGGTGACTCCGCAGGTGTACATCAACTGGAGCCTGATTGGCATACCGGCGCTGATGGCCCAGGCCGACGAGTCGGTGTCCAATGCCGCGGCCTTCCTGCTCGGGTTCTACTTCGTATGGGTCGGGGGGCTGGCGGTACAGATCACCGTGATGTCGCAGGCCGGCCGGCTCGACCCGAATATCACCCGCCTGCTGATGACGGCGGGAGGTCTGATTCTCATCGGATTTGGGGTGTATCAAGTCTGGATCGGGGCGCGAGGGCTGCTCTTGTCCTGACGTACCCTCGTATCGACGCGCCAGAAGGCCTCGTCACGCCGAGGGGTTGGCGCCATCACGGGGCGGAGGAGGAAATGCCCACGCCGCCGAGCACCGACCGGCCGGAACTTCGTGAGAGACATCATCGCTCAGCCATCGGCACGCGGAGCGGCGCTGACGACGGATGGCTGACGGCTGATAGGTGTTCTTCAGGCGACGGTGGGAGATGCGGCTCGTCCCTCGGCTTCGCCCCGGGATGCTTCGCGGTCCCGAGCCCTTCGGCTTCCCACAGGGAAACCCACGCATGAGGGTTTTGCAGGACCCGACTCCGACAAAACAGAACCTTGTTCGGCTTCAGCCGGATTCCGTGTAAGGGTCTGCTGATTCTGGGCTACCTGGCGGACCCATACCCTTGACCGTCTTCTGGGGCCGGGCAACGGACATAACGCAATTTCCAGGTTCG
>Ga0214473_10006977_pt1 | contig 13441 bp, 14 predicted proteins | sample RVTome_7_FD_203509 | JGI IMG/M metagenome (GOLD analysis project Ga0214473, IMG submission 203509) | Soil microbial communities from uranium-contaminated site in the Upper Colorado River Basin, Wyoming, United States - RVT98D197 | ecosystem: Environmental > Terrestrial > Soil > Contaminated >...
ACTCGGCGAGTGCCACCACCTCCTCGATGCGCTCGAGGTTGTCGCGATGCAGCACCACGTTGAGCGTGAGCGGGAAGCCCAGCTCCTTCACCCAGCCCGCCACCGCGAGCTTGCGGTCGAAGGACCTCAGGCCGGCGATGCGGTCGGACGCCGGCGCGGCGACGTCCTGGATCGACACCTGCACGTTGTCCAGGCCGAGCTGACGGAAGCCCGCCAACCGCTCGCGGGTGAGCGGGATGCCGCTCGTGATCAGGTTGGTGTAGAGGTCGAGGGCCCGCGCGTCCTCGATGAGCGGCTCGAGATCGCTGCGGACGAGGGGCTCTCCGCCGGTCAGGTGGACCTGCACCACCCCGAGGGCTTCCGCCTCGCGGAAGACCCGCCGCCACGTCTCCGTGTCCAGCTCCTGGTCGTGGCGCGCAAAGTCCAGCGGGTTCGAGCAGTACACGCAGCGCAAGGGACACTTGTACGTCAGCTCGGCGATCAGCGTGTAGGGCCGGCAGGCCTCGGTCATGCCCCGTACCCCACGAGCCCTCGCTCCGCCAGAGCGGCCAGGAACGCTTGCATCTCGCCCTCGATGGCCGCCCGCGGCTGCTTCGAGTACTTGTCGGCGAGGCGCTCCGCGATCTCGGCGATCGTGTGCTCTCCGGTGCAGAGCTGCACGATGTCGGCCGCCGTGGGGTTGAGCTCGAGCCCTTTCTCGGGGTAGAGCAGCAGGTACCGCTCGGTCTTGCGATCGAACCGGAGCCGCGCCTTCGGGGCCAGGCGGGGCCGGGCGTCGGCGGGGATCACTGGCGGGGGCCCCAGGCAGGGTCGACGTAGGCCGCGTAGACGCAGTCGAGGAGGTGCCAGAGGACCTCGGTCTTCCGGATCAGGGCGTCCACGCAGCGCTCCTGGGCCGCGTAGGTCGTGGCCTGGCGCACCACGAAGTCGATCGCCTCCTGGGAGTCGTCGCGGGCCCGCGTGACCCGGGTCCGGAAGTACCCGAGGACGTCGGGGCTCACCCAGGGGTAGTGCTTCTCCCACGCGAGGATCCGCCGGGACATCAGATCGGGCGCAAAGAACTCGGTGAGCGACGAAGCCACCGCCTCGACGAGCGGGCGCTGACGCACCAGCTCCACGTAGCTGTCGCAGGCGAAGCGGACCCCGGGGAGCACAAGACGGCAGCCCGCGACCTCCTCGCGATCGAGCCCGACGCCGGCGGCCAGCCGCAGCCAGAGCGCGAGACCTCCCTCGCCGTCCTGGCTGCCGTCGTGGTCGTGGATGCGGTGGATCCAGAGCCGGCGAAACGCCGGATCCTCGGATTTCGAGAGGATGATCGCGTCCTTGATGGGGATGCGGGTCTGGTAGTAGTAGCGGTTGAGGACCCACTGCTGGAGCTGGAGCTGCGTGAGCCGGCCCTCGTGCATCATCACGTGGTACGGGTGATGATCGTGATAGCGGCGCTCGCCCTCGCTCCTCAGGCGCTCGGTGAACTCCTGCCGGCCGAGGAGCGCAGGGGCCTCGCTCACAGCTCGATCTCCATGCCGTCCCGGGCGACCTCCCAGCCCGCGGCCTCGGCCAGCGCCCGTTCGGACGCGTCCTCGCGCAGCAGGGGGTTCGTGTTGTTGATGTGGATGTAGATCTTGCGCGGGACGCGAAGACCGCCGAGGCCTTCCAGGCTGCCGTCCTCGCCGCCCACGGGGACGTGCGCCATCTCATCGGCGCGCTTCGTGCCGAGCCCCCCGGCGATCAGCTCGTCGCTCGACCAGAACGTACCGTCGAAGAACGCGCAGTCCGCATCAGCGAGCGCCGCACGGACGGCTGGGGTGATCCGACCGACCGCCGAGGCGTACGCGAGAGTCCGGCCCGTCGCCCGCTCGCGGATCCGCAGCGCGACGTTCTCCTCGGGGTCGGCGGGCTGCAGCCCCTCGAGGTGGACGGGCGGCTTGCCCGGAACCGCGATCGCCTCGACCGAGAGACCGCTCGACCGTCCGCCCTCGAGCGTCAGCTCCTCCTCCCGGCCGAGCGTCAGGCGGCGCCAGGTGACCTGGCCCTCGAAGCGTTCGAGGGTTCGATAGAGCACGTTGCCCTCGATAAACCCCCGCCGCACGGCGTCGGTTGCGTAGAGGGTGATCGGATGCGACTCCCGCAGGGACAGCAGCCCCAGGCAGTGATCGAGGTCGCCGTTCGTCAGGACGATTCCCTGGATCGGGCTGTGCCGTGGGGCACGAGGGTGCAGGGGCGGGAACCCCTCGATCTGCTGTCGGATCTCGGGAGAGGCGTTGAAGAGGAACCAGGCCGCGCGGTCCGCCGAGACGGCGACCGACTCCTGCGTCCGCGGCCGGGCTTTGATGCTCGCCTCACGGGCTCCGCGACAGTTGGAGCAGCCACAGTTCCACTGTGGAAAGCCGCCGCCGGCCGCGGAGCCCAGGACTCGGACCAGCAAATGCGGCCTCCACAAACACAGCAGCCCTTCACCCGCCCCAGCGACCGGGGCGAAGGGCTGCTCAAGGCTTGCCGCTCAGCGGCGACTACAGACCGTTGTCGTCCTGCTGATACCGGCCGATCTCGGCGTCCATGCTGACTTCGACGAACTCGGGTGTCGTCCATTCCATGGGCTGTTCTCACCCCCCCTCGTGATCTTTGGTCGGTGTAGACCCAAGCATGGGCCGTGCCACGCCTTCGCATTTGCTAAGTCGCTGATTGGGTGGCTGCTTCTCAAGACTGCCGGATGCGTGATTTGACCCGATTGGGGGATATGCCCCACCCCATTCCCGGTCACATCTTGAGCTTGAACTTCGCCATCCGGTAGCGCAGGGTGTCTCGGCTGATGCCGAGGAGCCGCGCGGCGCTCGTTTGGTTCCCATGGGCGTCCGAGAGGGCCCGCTCGATGATCGCTCGCTCCCACTCCGCGAGGCGGATCCCCTCGGGGGGGAGGCTCCCCGGGTTGGCCGGCGTATCGCCGACCGGCGGCGCGGTCTTGCTCTTCGGCAGCGTGCCGAACAAGCCAGGATCGAGCTCGGTCGCGCTCGGCGCCGAGGCGAGCACGGCGCGCTCGATCGCGTGCCGCAGCTCGCGGACGTTGCCGGGCCAGTCGTGCTCCCTCAGGCTCGTAAGCGCAGCCTCGCTCAGCCGCGAGACGCGCTTGCCGTACTTGGCGCTGAATCGCTTGAGAAAGAGCTCGGCGAGGAGCCCGATGTCCTCCGCCCGCTCGCGCAGCCGCGGAAGATGTATGGTGACGACGGCGAGACGGTAGTACAGATCCTTCCGGAACGACCCCGCGGCCAGCATCGTGGTGAGGTCCTTGTTCGTCGCCCCGACGATCCACGCGTCGACCTTCCTATCCCGTACGCTCCCCACGCGCCGCACCGTGCGTTCCTCGATGGCGCGGAGCAGCTTGCCCTGGAGCGGGACCTCGAGGTCGCCGACCTCGTCCAGGAAGACGGTCCCCCCCTCCGCCGCCTCGATCAGCCCGATCCTGGACTCCTTGGCGTCGGTGAACGAGCCTTTCTCGTACCCGAACAGCTCCGTCTCGATCAGGCTCGGCGGGAGAGAAGCGCAATCGACCTCGATGAACGGGCCACGCGCCCGCCGGCTCTGCGCGTGGAGCGTCCGCGCGACCAGGCTCTTTCCCGTTCCGGTCTCGCCGGTCAACAGGACCGCCGGGGCTTCGGCGAGCGAGGCGAGGTGCTCGACCTCCCGGAGGACCTGCTGCATCGCCGCGCAGCGGCCCGCGAGGGACGCGATGTCGAAGCCCCGCGCTTCTTTCTCCCGGTAATAGCGCAGCTCCTGGCGCAGGCGGCGGTCGTCCTGTGCCCGCTCGACGACGATCCTCAGCTCCTCGAGGTCGATGGGCTTCGTGACGTAGTCGAAGGCGCCGAGCTTCATCGCTTCCACCGCGCTTGCGATCGTCCCGTGGGCCGTCATCATGACCGCCGCCACGGAGGGATCGTGCGCGCGGACCCGCTTCAGGAGGTCGAGGCCGCTCACCTTGGGGAGCCGGAGGTCGAGAAAGACGAGGTCCGGGTGCATCTTCTCCAGGAGCTCGATCGCGCTCTCGCCGTCGCTGGCAACCTCCGCCTCGTAGCCCTGCTCCTCGAGGAAGAGCTTGATCGATCGCGCGAGTGTCCGCTCGTCGTCTACGATCAAGACCGCGAAGCGCGCCATCAAAGGACCGGTTCGCCGATCGGCAGCGTGATCGTGACGACCGTGCCCTTCTGCTCCACGCTCGAGATGCCGAACTCCCCCTTGTTCTGCTCGACGAAGCGCTTCGCGATCGCGAGGCCGAGTCCGGTGCCATCCGCCTTGGTCGTGAAGAAGGGCTCGACGACCCGGAGGATGGCGCCGGCCGGGATGCCTTCGCCCGTATCCGCGATGGCGACCTCGACGACGCTCCGGTCCGTCTCCCGTTCCCGGGAGCGCGCCGCCAGCGAGAGCGAGCCGCCGCTGGGCATCGCCTCCAGGGCGTTTGCCATGATCTCGATGATCGCCTGCTCGACCTGCGGTGCGTCGACCCACGCCTCCGGGAGCTGGGCATCGACATCGAGGTGGAGGCGCACCCCCTGCTTCGAGATCTTCTCGTCGAAGACCCCGACCACGCCTTCCACGAGCTCTCGCACCGACGTGGGCGACGGCGAGAAGGCGACCGGCTTGGTGAAGTCCAGCAGATGCACGATGCGCTTCTCGAGTCGATCGACCTCGGCGATCACGGCGGTGAGCTGCTCCCGCAGCGGGCTCGCCGCAGGGAGTCGATGCAGGCTCACTTGCGTCGCGGCCCGTATGCTGGCCAGGGGGTTGCGCAGGCCGTGGGCCACGGCTGCCGCCATCTGGCCGAGGGACGCGAGCTTCTCGGACTGGACGAGCTGGGACTGCGTCTCCCGTAAGCTGTCGATCTTGTGCCGGAGGTCCTCCTGCGCGCGCTTGAGACGCTCCGCCATCCGCACGAAAGCCCGGGCCAGGTCGCCGATCTCGTCCTTCCCGCTGGCGTCGAGGGCCTGAGCCCGATCGAACTCGCCCTCGCCGACCCGGTCCATGATCGTCTTGAGATCCTCGACGGGGCGGGCCAGGTTCCGCGCAATCAAGATGGAAAACAACCCGCTGAAGATCGCGGAGGCGGCAACGATCACGACGAGGAGGAGGGTGGTGGTGTGGGCGCTGGCCTCGACCTCGCCGAAGGCGCGCTGGACGGTGCGCGTCCGCGATCTCGCATAGATGGTCGTGATCGTGCCGTCGAGGGAGGGGAGCAGGTGGCCGTTCAGGTCCTCCTGCATGAGCCTGAGCGCCTGCTCTCTCTTGCCATCCTCGAACAACGAGAAAAGGCGGGCGGCCAGGTCGCGAAGCTCCCCGTCGAGCTGCTCGAAGCCACCCACCAGGCCCAGATCGGCGGGATCCACGGTCGCCGCCTTCCACTCCGCGAGCTTCGACCGGGACAGCGCATCGAGCCGCTCGAACTCCGCCTTGGCCGCAGGGTCCTGGCCGCTGAGGTAGTCACGGATCTTCCGGAGCTTTCGGTACGTGGAGGACTCGACCTCGGCGAAGATCCGCGCCCGCGAGAGGCTCAGCTGCAGGCGTCCGATGGCAGCCCTCTGCTCTCGAACGCTCCAGAGGGCCAGCGCGCCGATGACGGCCAGCGGGACCGTCATGATGCAGAAGGCGACGAGAAGTTTCTTCTTGAACGTCACGCTCGACGCCGATCCTAGGCGTGCTTCCCGCCGCAATCAAGACGGCGGCCGGGGCGGGGGCGGGGCGCGGCCAAGACGCGCCGCCCGTTCTCGATGTAAGGTCTCTGCCGTGGCCGCCGTCAGCCTGCGGACGTACGTCTTTCTCGACAACCTCCAGCACCAGCTCGCAGGCTTCATCGGCACCACGGCGCGCGGCTTCCCCCCGGTGGGCGGTGTCGCCGCGATGTTCATCGAAACCGCGCCCGGCCTCATCATCAACCGCATCACCGACGTGGCCCTGAAGGCCACCGCGGCCACCCCGGGGATCATGGTGGTCGAGCGGTCCTTCGGCCTGCTCGAGATCCACCATCGGGACCAGGGACAGGTGTTGCTGGCTGGACAAGCGGTGCTCGATCATCTGGGCCTCGTCGAGGCCGAGCGGCTCCGACCGCACGTCGTGTCCGAGGAGACGATTCGCGGCATCGAGCCCTACCACGCCCAGATCATCAACCGCATGCGCTTCGGCGACATGCTGATCGCCGGCGAATCCCTCTTCATCCTCGAGGTGGAGCCCGCCGGCTATGTGGCTTTCGCCGCGAACGAGGCGCTCAAGGCGGCGCGGGTCAAGCTCGTGGACGCGACCCTGTTCGGAGCCTACGGCCGGCTCTACCTCTCCGGGCCCGAGGCGCAGATCGATGCGGCGCGTCAGGCGTCGCGCCGCGCCATCGAGTCGCTGCCAGGCCGGGATTGGGCGCGTAGCGGTCCGGCCTAGCGTCGGCCTGCTCAGGCGCTCTGGCAAGCCCCGAGTTATGACGGCCGTCATAACTCGCGCGCCCCGGCCGGCCCAGGATGCGAGCGTGGCTCCGCCTCTGCGGGCGCACACGGCCAGTGAGATGGATTCAGGAGGAGCGATGATGAAAGTTCGGGTTCGGCGATTCGTACCGTTGACGTTGGGGCTCGCGCTCGGCGGCCTCCTCGTGTCGGCGGCGCCGGCTGGCGCGCAGCCGAAGGACGTGGTCGACACGGCGCTGGCCGCCGGGACCTTCAAGACGCTCGCGACGGCGCTGCAAGCGGCTGGGCTGGTCGAGATCCTGAAGGGCCCGGGACCCTTCACCGTCTTCGCGCCCACCGACGACGCGTTCGCGAAGATCCCCAAGGCCGATCTGGACGCGCTCTTGAAGGACAAGGCGAAGCTGACCGCCGTGCTGACCTATCACGTCTTCGCGGGCAACGCCAACTCGGCGGACCTCAAGGCGCTCAAGGACCTCAGCACCGTTCATGGCGGCCGGATCAAGATCGACGCCAGCAAGGGACTGAGGGTCGACAACGCGACGGTGATCAAAGCAGACGTGCCGGCGAGCAACGGGGTGATCCACGTCGTCGACACGGTGCTGATGCCGAAGTAGAGGGGACTCCAGGGGCCGATCAGTACATGATCGTCCTGGTCAAGTGGTGTGGCCAGAACGTCGTGTGGTAGTGAGTCCAGATGCGCGCATCGATCTGCGGAATGATGATCTGCAGATCGTGCGGGCGAATGCGGTTGATCTCCTCGCACAGCAGCGCGGTGGCATAGACGCAGTGCGCCCGGATCTCCACTTCCCAGCGGCTGTCCCGGGGGATCAGCTGGTGGGTGTTGATGGCGCGCTCGAGCGCGGGCGAGTAGCTCGTGATTCCTAGCAGCCGCAGCCCCACCGGAACCATGTAGTCGGCGAAGGCCGTCATCTTGCCGACATCGTCCAGGCGGAAGCCGCCGGTCTTCCTGAGAGCTGAGTACACGAACCACACGCCCAACTGCGACAGCTTGTAGAACTTGATCGTGTGGCCGTCGTACTCGCTCACGTCGTTGAACCGGGGGAATTCCTTGACCAGCCGGTCGATCAGGCCGTTGCCGTTGTCATAGAGCCGGGGAGAGCACGACTTCACGAAGTTGCGGAAGCGGCCAGCGTACTTTTCTTCGAGCACCCCTCCGACCTGGTGAAGGACCTGCATCTTCTCGTCCAGCATCGGCAGCTCGATGTTGCCGGCGAAGATGCGCTCGAGCTCCGGCCGCGTGACCCCAGCGAGGTAGCGTCCGTCCAGGACGGGAATGCCGTTGTCCAGAGCCCGCTTGATGCAGGCAAACAGCGCGTCGGAGTCGGACCAGTGACGCCCGGCGTAGTCCACCTGGAACTTCAGGTGGCTCGAGAAGTCCGTGAACGCCGTGTCGATACAGTCGGCCGTGAGAATGAAATCGATGACGTCCTCGGCGCTGCCCTCGCCGATGCCAAAAGGCATCTGGTAATCCGGCATGGGCAGTTCCTCGTATGCCATCCAGCCGGACACTTCCTTGATCTTGCCGAGGTGGGTGCGCACGTCGCGGGAGCGTTCGATCACGGGGCGAAGACTGTCGAGGACGGGGCTGCCCGTGAGCTGGGGCCAGGCCAGGGCAGAAGCGTTGCCGGACGCGAAGAGGCTCTGAGCTCCCGCGGCCGACAGTGCTCCGATCGCTTGGAGTCCCTGTAGACACCGCCGACGTCCCAGGATCCACGGGTCCAGCGTCAGGCGTCGAGCTTCAAGCGGCATCTTTCCACCTCAGGGTTCGGGTTCGGTCGGGCCACGGGTCGTGCCGGGAGGCCGTAAGGCCGAAGACGGGACCCGGGAGCAAGGGTCATCGGGGACACCCCGCGCATTCTACCGGAGCGCGCCAGAGGGCGAGCGTTGCCCGGTTCCGCCGCGATCGAGTAGGCTTCGCCGACGTCGCCGCAACGGTCGGCGACCTTGGCGACGCGAGCCGACACTTTCGCGGGGGGAATGCATGAGGTTGGGTCTGCTGGGCGCGTTCCTGGGATTGCTGGCTGCGCCGGCCGTGAAGGCGCCCGCACCGAAGCCGCGGCCCCCCGTCGTCGTGCTCTCGATCGACGGTCTGAGCCCCGATTACGTCCTCGCGGCCGATCGCTACGGCCTGAAGATCCCCGAGCTGCGCCGCCTGCTGGCCGAGGGCGCCCACGCCTCGGCGGTCGAGGGCGTGCTGCCCACAGTGACGTATCCCAGTCACACGACGCTCGTCACGGGTGTGTCGCCGGCGAAGCACGGCATCTACTACAACAACACCTTCGATCCGCTGGCGCGCAACCTGGACGGCTGGTACTGGTACGCCGAGGACCTGCGCGTGCCGACTCTGTGGGACGCCGCGGGGAAGGCGGGGCTCGTGACGGCGAGCGTCGACTGGCCGGTGACGGTGGGGGCGAACATCACCTACAGGATCGTGCAGTACTGGCGCACGGACATCCCCGACGCTCCCGACGACGCGAAGCTTGCGCGGGTGCTCTCGACCCCGGGGCTTCTCGACGAGGCCGAGCGCGCCGTCGGGCGTTACCCTTCAGGCTATGCCTACGACGTGGCGGCCGACACCCGGCGTGCGGCGTTCAGCGAGTGGCTGCTCGAGACGAAGCGTCCTGCTTTGCACCTGGCCTATTTCTCGGGCCTCGACGAGGAGCTGCACGAGAGCGGGCCGGGCAGCCCGAAGACGCTCGCGGCGATCGAACGGCTCGACGCACTGGTGGGCCGGGTGCGCGCCGCCGCCGAGCGCTCGGGCGGCGGCCGCGCCGTCTTCGCGGTCGCATCCGACCACGGCCACGCGCGCACCGACCGGGAGCTGAGGCTGAACGAGGCGCTGCGTCAGGCCGGACTGATTCTCCTCGACGGCAGGGGCAAACCCACCGACTGGAAAGCCATCGCCTGGGGCAGCGGCGGGTCCAGCGCCATCATGCTGAAGGACCCGCACGACGAAGACACGCGCCGCCGCGTGGCCGCGGTGCTGGAGCGAGTCGGGGCGCTGCCAGGCTCACCGATCGAGCGCGTGTTGGACCCCGCAGAGGCGCGCGCCGCCGGCGGCTTCCCCGACGCGGCCTTCGTCGTCGCCGTGAAGTCCGATTTCAGCATAAGCGACCGCATGGAGGAGCCGCTCGTCGGGCCCACGCTGCCGGTGGGGGAGCACGGCCACCTGCCCGGGAACCGCGCGATGGACGCGGTGTTCCTGGTGGTCGGGCCGGGCGTACCGGCCGGCCGCGACCTCGGGCGCATCGACATGCGCGACGTGGCGCCCACGCTGGCGGAGCTGCTGGGCGTGCCGCTGCCGCAGGCCGAGGGACACAGCGTGTTCGCGGCGGCCCCGCGCTGAGGCCCTAGCGCTCCCGGACCGCGAAGTCGACGGCGGCGCGAGCGCTCCTCGTTTGCACGTTGTCCGTCACCGTGACCTCGAGCAGGTACTCTCCCGGAGGCAAGAGCGAGAGCGGGAGATCTTGCACCGCTCCGAGCTGGTGCCCGGCTTCAGGGTCGAAGCCGGCGGGCAGCGTGCGAGCGTCGAGCTGCTGGGACGGCAGCCGCGCGTGGGGGACGTACAGCTCGGCAGCCAGCCTCAGCAGCAGGTATTCGATGCCGACGTTCGGCTTGCGGCCGGCGCCGAGTCCGGCGTTGTAGATCTGGAACACGACGGCAGGCTCAGCGTCCTGTGCGAGCTCCCGGCCGGCCACCGGGACGATCTCGAGCGAGCCGACCGCGTACGGCCGCCGGGCCTGCAGCTTCGCCTCCAGCGGCGCCGGCAGCGGCTCCACGCGCTCGGCCACGATCAGGCTGCTCAAGCTGAGGGCATCTTCCGAGAAGTCCCGCGCGGCGAGCGCCTGCCGCATCACGGCCGACCTCGCGGTGGCCGGGGTGTCTCCCACCTCGCTGACCGCCACGTACAGGACGTGCTCCCCTGGAGGCACGGCCAGCGCACGCCGCAACCGGAACGGGTGAATGTCGTCACCGGGCATCACTTCTACTACATGGGAGTCCTCGAAGATGTAGGGACCCCGCGCGCCCTCGCGTTCTCTATCCACGAGCCCGAGCCGCGCCGACGCCTCACCGTAGCGGGAGCTGCGGCGATGTTGCGAGGCCGCTCCCCCCACGGGAAGCTCGCCGGGAGGGAGGCCGAGTGTCGCCAGCTCCATACCGGCCGGCCCTCCTTCGCCGGCGGGTGGGGTGACGCCAGTCGGAACGACCCGCAAGTACACCACGAACGCAGCCGGCTGCCTCGAGTGCTCGCTGATCGTGAGCGAGAAGGGGACGTACGTCTGTCCGGCTTCGCCCTTGAGGTAGTGCGGCTCCCAAGCGAGCGCCAACCCGCTGCCCGCTGGGGTGCCGGCGGCCAAGGCGTCGGTCAGCGCCATCAGGTGCAGCACGTCGCGCCGGCGTGCAGCCTCGTCCTTCTCGGGATCCTCGGGCGCAGGCCATCCCAGCGCCGGGGACACTGCGGCCGATCCGGCGAGGGCCGCTACGAGCAATACACGCAGGCGCACGGGGCTTTGCCGGCATCGTAAGGCCCCTGGCAAGGCCACGCCCGGCATGACGGGCGTCATGGACCGTCCTGCGCGTCGGGCTACCCTCGCGTCAGGGTTCGTGTGCGGACTCCCATGAAGACCAGGTGGCTGCTCGTCGCACCGGCCGTCGTGGCCGCGGCCGGCGCCGTGCTGGCGACGACGGGCGTGCTCTCGCTCCTCCGCGCCGAGCACAGGCGGCTGCTGCGCGCCCGCCACACCGCGCGCGGTGAGACGGAGCTGCGGCTCATCAACCCGGCCGGGGCGGCGCTCTCGCTGTACCGCGCCGGGGACACACTCGACAGCGCCGCGCCGATTGCCCTGGCGAGCGCCGAGACCTGGCTGTCCGAGGGGTGCTACTTCGTCGAGGCGAAGAAAGGCGGCCGGCGGCTGCTCTTCCCTGTGACGATCGACGGCACGGGAGTCGGGCCGGAGCCGGACGGTTCCTGGACCGTGACCGTCCGCGAGCCGGCCGCGGAGGCGCCCCCCGTCCTCGATGAGCGCGGCCCCGGCTTCGCTTTCATCCCGGGCGGCTACTTCACGATGGGCGAGCGCCAAAACCCCGGTCAGCCTCATCGTGTCTGGGTGGCGTCGTTCCACCTGGCGGCGTTCGAAGTGACCAACCGAGAGTTCCGCCGCTTCCTCGCCGACCCTCGGGGCTACGAGGACCGCGCCAACTGGACGGCCGCAGGATGGGCAAGGAAGGCGACCAGCCCGTCGCAGGCCACTGCGCGCCTGGCTCCCTCCGACCCGCGCCACCCGCGGTTCGGCCGCGACGAGCTGCCGGTGATGCTCGTGACCTGGTACGAGGCGAGCGCTTACGGTCGGTGGCTCACCCGGCGCCTCGGAGACGGTCGGTGGCTCTTCCGGATGCCGACCGAGGCCGAGTGGGAGAAGGCGGCCCGCGGGCCGGACGGCTTCGACTACGGCCTCGGCATGGAGCTGAGCGAACCGCAGGCGAACCTGTACAACTGGAAGAAGAACCCCGACGCGGCCGTCACCCTCGTCGCATGGCAGGAGTCGCCGAGCCGCTGGCGGGCGAACCGCTACGGCGTCTACCACGCCTCTGGCAACGCCCGCGAGTGGACGCAGTCGGTCTTCCACCACTACAACGCGGATCATCCTTGGCGCGACGACACGCGCAACGCCGACGAGACCAGTGGCATGCGCGTGACGCGAGGCGGCTCGTGGTACAGCGCGAGCGCCGTGCGCCTTCAGCTGGCCTACCGGGAGGAGTTCCAGCCGGAGCTCAGCAGCGACGACCTCGGCTTCCGGATCGCCGCCGTGCTCGGCGCGGGAAGCGCGGGTCGGGATCGCCCATAGGCCTTGGTTGGCTGACTCGGGGCAACGAGCCGGGCGCAGCTAGCCTCTCACCGCTCACCTCAGCGCGGGCCTGCGGCTCGCTGCGCCGGTTCTGGACCTGGATGCTCGGCTACGCGTATGGGATCCGGGTCTCATCGTCGGCGTGATGCTGGTGGCCACCCACTGGCGCCTCGGCACGCACTTCGACAACTCCGCCGTGACGCGTTTCACGGCCTTCGGCCGAGAGGTGGTCCTCGAGCCCGGCTCGTGGGCCCAGTACCGGACGCTGATCGTCCTGCCGCGGCTCATCCTGCCGCGGCTCATCCTGCCGCAGCTCATCCTGTGGGCCGGCCTCACGCTGCTCGCGGGCCTCCTGGTCGGCTGGCCCTGCTACGTGGCCGCCCGGCGCCGGGCCGCGCGGCCCTGAGCCGGCCCACGGGGCTGCGGCTCGGCGCTACTTCGCCGGAACGGAGAGGCCTTCGAGGCCGGTCCCCTTCTTGGCGACGTAGAAGGCGAGCGCCTTGACGGGCGCGGTGGCGCTGGCGTTCTTCACGTTGTGCACTTCACCGGCCGCGGTCTGGAACGCCTCCCCTTGCTTGACCGTCACGGGGCCCTTGCCCTGCACCTCGAGGGTGACCGATCCCGCCGCGATATAGACGATCTCGTTGCCTGACTGGGTGTGCTTTCCGCTCTCTGCTCCGGCCGGAACCTCGCGGAGGACCAGGATCGCCTCCAGTCCCCTGGCGCTTGCCAACTCCGTCCGGGCCAGGATGGTGCCGGCTTTCAACGGATCCTGGGCGCGCTCAGCAACCGGTTGCCCAACGCGCCTAGCGCAACGCCCGCGGCCAAGACGAGCCCGCGCCACAAACGAATTCGCTTCATAGAACCCCTCCTGAAAGGAATAGGCTGACTTATACCACGTCACGCCAAGTCGGCGCTTGCGGCCTGCCCTACGCTCTCGGCTGGGCGCGTAGAGAAAGCCCAAGGCCAACGCACGTTATGCTGGAGACGTGGACGGCGAAGAGCGCCTGTCGCAGAGCCGAGCGGCGCAGGCATGACCCCGCGCCGCGCCGGGCCCAGCGACCGTGCCGCCGTCGTGGCGACGCTGGAGCGGGCGTTCGTGCGCGACCCGGTCTTGCGCTGGCTGTTTCCTGAGGAAGCCTC
>Ga0214473_10006978_pt1 | contig 13441 bp, 9 predicted proteins | sample RVTome_7_FD_203509 | JGI IMG/M metagenome (GOLD analysis project Ga0214473, IMG submission 203509) | Soil microbial communities from uranium-contaminated site in the Upper Colorado River Basin, Wyoming, United States - RVT98D197 | ecosystem: Environmental > Terrestrial > Soil > Contaminated >...
CGAAGACGAACGCCCAGCTCGCCCCCCAGTCCGTATCGTGGCTGAAGTCGATGGTCCCATCGGGCCGTACGCCCATCCCGACGATCGTGGTGAGTCGCGCGCCTGGTCTCACTTGCGCCGTCCTCTCGAGCGCGAGAGGCAAGAACGTTCTCATCGTTCCGCTGGGGAACCGGGTGGAGCTCTCGGCAGGGCCAACGCCGGGGAGGGACACACCCGCGAAGATGGGCGCCGCGTCCTGCGATCGAAGAAGGACCAGCCCTCCGGCCAGCGCCGCGAGCACAACGACGCCTGCCCCGATGCCGGCGAGGATCATCCAGGTCTTCGCGTTGCCCCGGCGCGTCGAGGAGCGAGGCGTGTCCGCCGCGATGCCGCCGGGCGGTCCCGGCAGGGCGGTCGCCATCTCGTCCGCGCTGGCGCAACGCTCGCCGGGCGATTTGGCCATCGCCCGCTCGAACACCGACGCGACGCCAGGCGGAACCTCCGCGCGAAGCGCGCGGATCGAGGGCACGGGATCGCCGAGGATCGCGTGAATGAGCTCGGCCGGCGAGTTCCCCGTGAACGGCCGCTTGCCTGTGAGGGCCATAAAGCACAGCACGCCAACTGCGTAGAGATCCGTCCGCCCGTCCACGGGCCTGCCGAGGGTCTGCTCGGGTGACATGTACGCGGGGGTACCGAGGGCGACGCCCGTGCGGGTCAAGCGGGTGTAGCCGGTCCCCTCCGTCATGCGCGCGATCCCGAAATCCACGATGGTCGCGTGGTCGAAGCCGTCGCCGGTGGGCCTGACGATGATGTTGCCGGGCTTCAGATCGCGGTGAACGACGCCTGCCCGGTGGACGGCACCGAGGCCCGAGAGGAGCTGCCGCGCGAGAAACACGACGCGCGGCCAGGCCACAGTGCCTTCGCGTCGGATCAGCTCGTGCAGCGAGATCCCGTCCAGGTACTCCATCGCGATCCAGGCAAGCTCGCCGTCGCGACCTGCGTCGTAGATTCGCAGGATGTTGGGATGATCCAGCGCCCCCGCGGCCGCCGCCTCCCGCTGGAACCGCTCGAGCTGCTCGTCGTCATCGCTCAGCATGCGATGAAGCACCTTGATGGCCACGCGTCCGGACGGACCCCGCGCTTCGTAGACGGCGCCCATGCCACCCCGGCCGAGCAGCATGCCCAGAACATAGCGACCCCCGAGGGTCGTGCCGGTGAGTTGCTCGTGGGAGGGTCCGCCGTGGAAGGCCATGGGAGCCGCGCCATGATCCCACGGAAACCCGTCTCGTTCCCACGGCTGAGTGCGGGGGCATCCGGAGCGGGCGCCGCGGTCTTGACGCCTCGCGCCATCGGGCGGAGGCTCCAGCCGTGATGGCCTCGAACGAAGGTGGCGGGCGTGCCTCCCGATGGTGGGCGTGGCTGGTGGCTTTGGGCGTGCTCGCCACGGCTGCGGTCGCGATCTGGCTGGCGGGCGCCGACACGTCGGTCGAGCCCGGCGGCGGCAACGAGGAAGTCGAGGGTCCGCCCGAAGAGGCCCTACCCGAGGAGCTCGGCTGGCTCCTCGACGACCCCCAGGCGCCGCCATCTCCGCGGGACCGCACGCGGCCAGGTGGAGGTGAAGCCCGACCCTGGGGGCCCGGCGAAAGAGGGGCCGGCCGCGGCCGGGGTCGTGGCCGCTGGGGGGGCGACGGCGGAGCGGAGGAGCGCCGAGCGTGGTTGCGCCGCCGCATCAACATCGTGCCGTTGGGTGCCACGCCGCCGACGATCGCGCCCGAGCAAGTGGCCGAGGCCATGCGCGAGCATCGTCAGGCCTTCCGCGACTGCATCGAAGCGGCAGGCGGATTCGAAGGGTTCCGCGCCCTCATGCGCGGAGACGCTGGAGCGGCAGGTCAGCGCACCCTGAGCTTCGACATCGCCCCGAACGGCGACCTCGCGGAGGGCTCGCTCGCGATGGAGCCGCCCATGCCCGAGCCGATCGCCGGTTGCTTCTCGCGGTCCTTCGACAGCGTTCAGTTCGAGTCGCCCGGGCCGGACGGCGCCCGCGTCGAGATGCAGATGGGCCGGCCGCGTGGACGCGGCGGTCGCGGAGGCGGCGACCCGTCTCAGATGAGCCCGCAGTAGACGTCGGGGATCACGCCGCGGTTGTTTCCGTTGCGGCACTCGAAGACGTCGCCGTCGGGATCGACCACGACCGTGACTCCCCTGGCGCTCGACATCCCCGCGGGAATGGTCCAGCTGCAGCTCACCTCCGTGCACTCCGCGGGGCCGAGTAGCCGCGGCAACGCGGTCTCGCACGCGATGGGTGCGCCCACGTCCGGATCGCCCTCGTAGAAGACGATGCGCGCCCCGTCGGGCACGGGGTTGGTTCCGCGGTTGCAGACGTTGGCCGCGAGGGTGACCGTGCCTGTCATGACGTCGCACAGATCCCCGGCACGCGCGAGCGAAACGGTGAGATCGGCGGCTCCGCGGCGCTCGAGCGAGCCCTGGGCATTCATGCGGAAGTTGTTGAGCTCGGGGACGGAGTGGTTGGCCACCCACGCGCTCGTGCGAGGGATCTTGCCGTCGTCCGCTACGTGCGTGACGGCGTAGGCGTGCTGGTTCCAGATCGGGCGTGAAGCGGCCCAACGATCCAGCTCGTCGCGCAGCACGACGATTCCGGTGGACGACGTGAAGGTCGAGGTGCCTCGAGTGAAGATCGGATCGGTCCCCGGGCAGGGCACGCCGGAGGTCATTGCGACGACGATCTCGCTGTTAAAGTCACCGTCCACGTCCGCGATGATCGGCATCTCGTATCCGGTGCCGCTCGAAGAGCTCCTCGAAAACAGCACTTCGCCGTCGGTGCCCCGGTAGATGCGCGTGAAGCATTCGTCGGCGTAAACGACCTCGGCTACGCCGTCCGCGTCGAAGTCGAAGACCGACGATCCCGTGACGTTGGAGCTGCGGTCCTGCGATGGCCGGCTCCAGAGCACACCACGCGGCAATCCCGCCACTCGCGTGCATCCCGGGCCACTGTCCCCTGCGATGTCGCAGTCCAGATCGAAGACCGTGTAGCGGCTTCCGCCAGCCACCGCGAACTCGCGTCGCCCGTCGCCATCGAAGTCCCCGATGGTCGGCGGACCGCCCCGCCCGGCGACCGCGCTGCCCTCGGCTGGCAAGGACCAGGGGCCGAAGACGATGTCGCCGCCGATGGTCATCACGCGCACCCTGCCGGTGGCGGTCGCCAACGAGTCTGGCGCAGGCGCCGAGGCGACGACGATCTCGGCTCTTCCGGACGCGTCGGCCACCGCGCCCGGAAAGTCCCCCAGATCCGCCACGGCCACGTGCCCCATCAGCACGGCCTCGGCGGCCTCGCCAGCGGGAGGGGCCCAGTAGGACTCGAGCACCCAGCCCGGGCCGGCTGGATCCCACCGGAATACCCCATCGTGTCGGACGAGCTCGGGCTCGGCGTCCCCGTCCACGTCTGCCGCCACGGCGAAGAGCCCGAGGCGCAGGTAGTTGTCGTAGGTTGCGGCCGGATTGAGAAGGCAGCCGTCGGCGTCGTAGACGAAGTTGTCGAAGAGGACCTCGGGGCGGCCGTCGTCGTCGAGGTCGTGCATCGACGGGCCGTTGTTGTTGAGCCAGTCGTTCGGCATGTGTCGGGGCTCGCCCGAAACGTCGCAGCGACGCCCGTACCAGCGCCGCACGAACGTGCCTGCCGTCGCGTCCCACCCGAAGGCGACCAGGCCGCCGCTGGTTTCTCTGGCGAATAGGGATGCGGCGACGATCTCCGGTCGTCCGTCGGCTGCGCCGTCGAGATCGCCGATGGCGAAGTTGGATGCGTAGAGAAGCCGATCGGCCGGGTCCGTGAGGCTCGCCTGCTCGGTGCACGTGCGGCCATCGAGGACGCGGAGCACTCCGCCCTCGCTCGTCCCGTCGAAGCTCGCGAACACGATGGAGGGCGCCAGGACCATCGGATCGTCGTCGAGGTCGAAGTCGGTGACCATGGGTGCGCTGTAGACGTTGCGCCACGTCGAGTAGGGTCCGTCGTCGGCCGGGCCCTCCCAGCGGCACTGCTCAGCGGGAGTGAAAGCGCCAATCTCGATCTCGCGCTCGCAGCTCGGGTCGGTCGTGACCTCCGGCGGAACGCCATAGGGAGTGCAGCGCCCGTCGGAGTCGCAGTAGCTATCACCCGCGCAGTCGTCATGGGCCGTGCATGGTCCGAGATCCACGACGCAACCGCCGTGGGCGCAACGCTCGCCGGCGCGGCAGCACGAGCCCGAGCAAAAGATGCCGCTGTCGCAGCTCGCGACGGCGTCCGGCGCCACGGGTGAGTCGATCGCGGCATCATCGCCGATCTCGACGCACCTCCCATCGGCGCAGACCCCGCTCGGGCACTCGGCGCTGCTCACGCAGCTCCCGGGACCGTCCCCACCGCAGCTGCATCCCTGCGCAGTCCCGAGGAGCACGGTCGTGGCCAGACCGCACGCGAGAGCGATTCGACGATGCAAGCCCATGCCGCAGGATCGCCGCCGTGCGTCCGAGCGTCAAGCCGCCGCGGCGCCTCGCTCGGTCCGGATTCAGGATCGGCTCTGAGCGTTCACTCCGCCTGGAACCCGGCGGTCTTGTGCGCGCCGTCGCAGAAGGGTTTGTTCTGCGAGTGACCACATCGGCAGAGCGCGGCCTTCGTTCCCTGCCAGGCCCGCCGGCCGCTGGCCGCGACGATGCTGAAGTTGCCGGCGACGAGGAGCGGACCGTTCTTGGCCCGCTTCACGACGAGGGGACCGCCCTCGGTCGCGATGCCATCTCCGGCCTCGCCGACGGATCCGTGATCGCGAAAGCCCGTCTCCTCGTGTTGGTTGTCGCAGAACGGCTTGTTCTGCGATTGCCCACAGCGGCACAGGGCGGCTCGAAAGCGCAACCCTGGAAGGTCCGCGGGCGCTCCATCGATCTGGAGCTCTCCCCTCGCGTAGAGCGGCCCGTTGTTGCTCACGAGAACCACGTTGCTCGTCGCCGCTTCTTCCGCCTTGCCGCCGTCCTTTCGGACGAGGTTGAGCGCCCCGGTGGGGCAACGCTGCACGACTTCCAGCGCCTCATCGGCGCTCACCGCGTCCGGACGACACCACGGGTCCCGGCCGCCCACGAAGAGATCGCCCTGCGCGTGGCCGCATTCTCCGACGTGGATGCAAACGCGGCCGTCCCAGGTCACCTCCGCCGAGCTTCCGTCGTACTTCACCGGTCCCTTGTCGCCCGCCACCGTGCCTCCTCCGCCTCGGACACCTAGGTTCACACCTGGGTCAATCATGCACCCATCCCCTGCCTTGACCAGAGCAGGACGAGGGCGGATACTGAACAAGCGTTCCGTATCCGTCGCCGTGGCCTCGCTCCGTGCCCGCATCTGCTGCCTCGATCTCGACACGTTCTTCGTGTCGGTGGAGCGGCTCCTCGACCCGAGCCTCGAGGGCAAGGCGGTCATCGTCGGCGGGCGACCCGGCCAGCGTGGAGTCGTCACCGCGGCGAGCTACGAGGTGCGGGCGCTCGGAGTGAAATCCGGCATGTCGCTCACGGAGGCTGCGCGGCTCGCCCCCGACGCCGTGTACCTGCCGACCCGGCACGGCGTGTACGGCGACTACGCGGAACGCGTCCGACGCATCGCCGAGCGATTCTGTCCGGTCATCCAGATCGCGAGCATCGACGAGATGTACATGGACTTCGCGGGCTGCGAGGAGCTCTACCGGCGCGAGCGCTCGGAACCCGACGACGCGGTGGTCGATCGCGTGGTTCGCGAGATGACCACGGCGGTGCAGTCCGACGTCGGCCTGCCGTCGAGCGCAGGCGTGGCCTCCTCCAAGCAGGTCGCCAAGATCGCCAGCGGCCTGGCCAAGCCCCGCGGAGTCTTGTTCGTTCCCGCTGGACGTGAGGCGGAGCTCCTCGCGCCCCTGGCTGTGCGACGTTTTCCGGGAATCGGTCCGGTCGCGGAGCGCAAGCTGGCCGCCCTCGGCATCGTGACGCTCGGCGAGCTCGCGACGATCTCCGAACGCGAGTTGGCGCGGGTGTTCGGAGCGAGGTCCGCGTACGTGCGCGATGGCGCGCGTGGAGCCGGCACGACCGACCTGAGCCGCGACCGACCGGCCTTCCGAGAGCACGATCCCTTGGGCGGAGCCGTGGGGAGCATCTCCAACGAGCGCACGTTTCGCGAGGATGTCAGCGATCCGCACGCGGTCGAATCCATGCTCTGCGCGCTCGCCGACCGCGTGTGCTGGCGCGCGCGCCGCCGCGGAGTGAAGGCGCGTACGGTCACGCTCAAGCTCCGCTACGCGGACTTCCACACCATCAATCGATCGCGCACCATGACGCCGACGTCGTCGGAGCTGGAGCTCTTCCCCGTGCTCCGCGACGTGTACCGCCGAGCGCGCACGCGCGCCCTTCCAATCCGGCTCGTCGGCGTTGCCCTGTCGAATCTCGGGGTCTTCGACGAACAGTTGAGCCTCTTCCCTGGGACGGGCACCTTGCACGACGCCGTCGACACGCTCCGGGAGCGATTCGGCTACGAGGTGATCGGTATCTCGGCAGGCCGCGGCACTGGCAGGCGTGGCTCGGGCGGCGCCAGCGTGTGATGTATGATCGCGGTCGGGACCCAACGCGACAGGAGACCGATGCGCCAGCACGCCAGCACGCTCCCGCTGATCTGCTTGCTCTCCCTGATTGCCGTGCTCGGCTGCGGCGACTCGAGGCGCGATCGCGGCCGCACGGACGGCGCCCCCGGCGCCACGTGTGGCCCGGCGACCTGCGCAACCGGCCTGCGCTGTTGCGACCACTGCACCGGCTCGTGCATTCCGGCCGAGTCCGGCGCGTTCTGCCCGGATGACGCCGACCCCACGCACGAGTGCGCGGCCCCGTGCCGGGCGAACGGAGACTGCCCCATGGGCCAGGAGTGCCTCGCGCCCGGCGAGAGCCGTCCGATGTGCGGGATTGCGTGCATGGTGGAGGCGCTCTGCGTAGACAGCAGCGAGTGCGACACGGGTCAGGTGTGCGCCGAGTACCTCGGCGGGTGCTGCTCCCCCGGAGACCCCCTGTCCACGCAGTGCGTCATCGCGTGTACTCCGGAGGCGTGCGTCGCAGGCGAAGCCTGTGCCATGGACGGGATCTGCCGGCCCGTGCCCTGCGATGCTGGCTTCACCTGTCCCGCGCATTTCACCTGCCGCGTCGGTGAAACGGGTGCGGACGGTCATGGATGTATGCGGGACGCTTGCGAGAGCGACATCACGTGCGGGAGTGGCGCGTGCGTGAAGAGCTTCTGCTACGACGGGCCGGGTGCTTGTGTGACCCCGATGGCCGTTCCCTGACGGCGGAGCGCACCGCACTACGCCTCGACGGACCTGCATATGGATCGCACCAAGCCACCGCTCGTGGGCATCAACTTCCCGTGGGTGAGCTGCGGGCATGATTTCGGGCCGCACCCGCCAGCCTGGGGCGGGGACAGGGGGCCGAGGGACTGGTCGGACGTCGAGCGGGAGCTCAGGGAGCTTCGCGACCTGGGGCTCGAGGTCGTCCGGTGGTGGATCCTCGGGGGCGGCGTCAACTACCCGGTCGGCAGGAACGTGACAGAGGTCGGGGAGCTCGTCGCGACGGGGGAGGGCGCCCTCCACGCGATCGTGGATGCGGGGCTGGGTCGCCCAGCTCGCCGGCTCGCGCGGGACTTCATCGAGGGGCGCCGGTTCCGCGAGGTCCGTCTCCATCCCGAGACTCCGCCGCCGCCTCTGCCCGCGGCCTTTCTCGAGGACTTCCGCGGCCTCCTCGATGCGTGTCGGCGGGCAGACGTGAGGCTCGTGCCGTCGCTGCTGAGCTTCGAGCTATTCCAGCCGGCCGTCGAGCTGAACGACGGCTTGGTCAAACGCGGGCGCCGTGCGCTCGTCTTCGGCAATCCTGGAGAACCGTCCCAGCTCGAGGCGTTCCTCGATGCGACTCTCAGCCCGCTCCTCACGGCATCGGACGACCATCGGGACACCCTCTTTGCCTGGGAGGTGGTCAACGAGCCCGAGTGGGCCGTGATCACGGGGCCGGTGCAGCTCGACCGCCCGAGCTACGGATGGGTGCCGAGCCTGCACACGGTGGAGCCCGCCGAGATGTGCGCGCTGATCGAGCGCGGCGTGCAAAGGATCCTGGACGCGGGGTTCGTAGCGACCGTCGGCTTCGCAGACGACGCGCCCTCGTGGCTCGCCCCCGGGCTCGTGGAGACGCTCCGCGCCCATGCGGCTGCGGGCCGCTACGTACACCAACGCCACCACTACCCAACGGTCATCGCCGATCACAGCCTGCCGCGTCACGACGGCAGGCTGATCACGCCCTGCATGCTGGGCGAGATGCCCTCTGCCCAGGCCTCGTCCGCGTCGAACATCCGCTGGCGCGACCGGGAGCTCCGAACGACCGAGCGGGATCCGGATCGCTATCTCGCCGCTCGGCTCGATCTGGCGAAGAGCCACGGCTATCCGGTCGCGTTGATTTGGTCTGCGCGCTCGGGTGACGAGCGACGCACGTGGGACCGGGCCCAGAAGGACCAGGTTCGTCGATACCTGCGCGGGAGCTGAATCCCCCTCGACGGGCTTGACCGCCGTGAGGCACCTGGCAATGCTGGTCCCCGGGGCGGGCACACCCGTCCCCCTGGCCACGGATGGAAGACACCCCCGGACGAGTCGTCGGCGACCGCTACACGCTCCTCGAGGTTGCGGGCCGGGGTGGGATGGCGACCGTGTGGCGCGCCCTGATGCGCGGCGCCGCGGGCTTCGAGCGTCAAGTGGCGCTCAAGCGCATCCATCCCGAGCTGGCCATGGACCGGGAGTTCGTGCGCATGTTCGCTGAGGAGGCCCGCCTCGGCTCCCAGATCCTCCACCCCAATGTGGTGCAAGTCCTCGACTTCGGCGTCGACGAGCTCGGGCATTATCTGGTCCTCGAGTGGGTCGATGGCATCGACCTCGAGCGGTGGGTGCGCACCCACACCGCAGCGGCTGAGGGGACGCCATGGCACCTCGTGGCGGGCATCACGATCGAAGTGCTCAAGGGCCTCGGAGCAATGCACGGCCGGTTGCTCCCGGACGGGTCGCCCGCGCCGGTGTTCCATCGGGACGTGGGCCCGCGCAACATTCTCCTGGGCCTCAGCGGGCTTGCGAAGCTAAGCGATCTTGGGCTCGCGCGCGCCATGGACCGAGCGCGGTTCACCCAGCCGAACGTCATCAAGGGTCGACTGAGCTATCTCGCCCCCGAGCTCACGCGCGGGCGCGATCCGAGCGTCCAGAGCGATGTGTTCGCGGTGGGCGTGACGATGTGGGAGGGGCTGGCCGGCAGGCGCGTCTTCGATGGCAAGACGGATCGCGATGTCATGCTGCTGGTGCGCGAAGGGCACGTGCCACCCCTGGCCGACGTGAGACCGGACATCCCGGAGGCTCTGGCCGCGGTCGTGGCCCGAGCGGCAGCACGAATGCCCTCGGCCCGCTACGACTCGACTGCGGAGATGGCCAGTGCGCTCGCAGACATCCTGCGCAGCGACGGGTCGCGCACGGAAGCCGGCGTGCTCGGCGCGAGCGTGGCGGCCGCGTGTCAGCAGATCCACAGCGACGAGGAAGGGGATTTCGTCGACAGCGATCCCGTGATCTTGCTGGACCGGCCGCGGTCGAACGGGGACGGATAGGGGTGCGCCCGTGGGCTGCGTGGCCGAGGAGACCATCGTCGGGCTCGTCGAGGGAAGCCTCTCTCGGGCGACTGCACGTGCTTCCTTCGCGCGCGCCGACCGCGTACGCTCCACGATCGTGCGCATCTTCCTCGAGCTCCTCGATTCCGACGGCGACGTGACCCGCTCCGCCGTGTTCGACGCGCTCCCGGTGATGGTGGGGGCTCTCGCGCAACAGATGCCACAGACAACGTGGAGCTCCGCCGTGTTCGACGCGCTCCCGGTGATGGTGGGGGAGGGCGAGCGAAACGACTTCCAGGTCGAGGGCCTGGAGGAGTGGGGTGTCCAGATCGAGGAACGGGAGGGACGCCTCGTCGTTCGCTGCCGCGGTCAGACCCGAGAAGTCGACCAGAGCGCCTCGATTGTCCTCGGGAAGCGGACGGTGCGGATCACCGTCCTTCGGGACGCAGCGGTCCCGGGCGCCTGTCCCCGCTGCGGAGGGGGGCTCAGCGCCCAAGAAGTCGGAGGGGCGTACCGAGCGATCGCCCGTGAGGAGCAGGGCTGCCGTACCTGCGGTGTGTCCGTGCTGGCCATAGACGAGGCTGCATGGGAGATCGGCGCGTTCTCGGAGCGCGCCCGCGACGAGTGGGTGCACGTCGCGGTGACCATGCGCTGCCCCCGCTGCGTGCAGCCCATGATGCGCGTCTTCTTCCGAACCGAAGCGGGGGAAGCGGACGTGGAGCGCTGCATCCCGTGTGGGACGGTCGTCATCGGTCCCGAAGATCGCGCGCGCCTCGCCGGCGCTTGAACCGGATCACTTCACGGTTCCACCGGGCTCGCCACTGGCGAGCACAGGGGTGAGCTTGCCCGAGCGGTCCTCGGCCATCAGGATCATGCCGCAGCTCTCGAGGCCCATCATCTTGCGCGGCGCGAGGTTCGCCACGACGACGACGAGCTTGCCCAACAGGTCTTCCGGGGTTAGGTGCTCGGCGACACCCGCGAGGACCTGGCGTCGCTCGAAGCCCAGATCCACCTCGCAGCGGATCAGCTTCTTGGACTTCTCGACGCGATCGGCCTCGAGCACCTTGCCGACCCGAAGATCGAGCTTGGCGAAGTCGTCGTATGCGATCGTCGATCCGAGGTCGGCGTAGGGAGGGCCCTCGGGCATTGCCTGGCCGCCCTCGAGCTTCGCGACCTGCGCTTGGATCGCTTCGTCCTCCACCTTGCTCACGAGAATCTGCGGCTCGCCCAGCTTGTGGCCGGGCGGGAGCAGCGGTCGAGCCGCCTCGTCCCAGCCCAGATCCCCTTCGCCGACGCGGTCGCTCGGGCGCACTGAACGCAACGCGAGCATCTCCCGCAGTCTCGCACAGGAGAACGGCACGATCGGCTCGAAGAGAATGCTGAGCGAGGCGCAGATCTGAAGCGAAGTGTAGATCGCGTTTCCGCACGCGCGCATGTCCGTCTTGCGCGTCGCCCATGGCTCGCTGTCGTTGAAGTACTTGTTGGCCAGGCGACCCATGGCCATGATCTCCGAGGCCGCGTCGCGAAACCGGTAGGTCTCGATGCAATTCCCGACACGAGCCGGGAGCTCGGCGAGCGCAGCCAGGGTTGCGCGGTCGAGCCCGGACGGTTGCTCGAGCGCCGGCACGACACCGTCGAAGTGCTTGGCGGCGAAGGTCAGCGATCGATTCGCAAAGTTGCCGAAGGTGTCGGCCAGCTCGTTGTTGACACGCGCCTGGAAATCATCCCACCCGAAGTCGCTGTCCCGCGTCTCGGGCATGATGGTGGTGAGCACGTATCGCAGGTAGTCGGGTGGAAACGACTCGAGGTACTCGTGCAGCCAAACGGCAACGCCTCGACTCGTCGAGAACTTCAGTCCCTTGAGGTTCAGGAACTCGTTCGCCGGCACGTCCATCGGAAGGACGTAGTCGCCGTGGAGCTTCAGCATCGCGGGGAAGATGATGCAGTGGAAGACGATGTTGTCCTTCCCGATGAAGTGGACCAGCTTCGTGCCGGGGTCCTTCCAGTACGCCTGCCACCGCTCGGGGTCGCCGATCGCAGCAGCCCACTCGCGCGTCGCCGAGATGTAGCCGATGGGAGCGTCGAACCAGACGTAGAGGACCTTGCCCGTCGGGTCGAATCCCATGTCCGCCGCCACGTCTTCGGGAACCGGCACGCCCCACGGCAGGTCGCGTGTCATGGCTCGCTCGGCGAGCCCCTCTGCGAACCAGCTCCGCACCTGCCCCAGCACGTTGGGTTTCCACTGGCCATGCTGTGAAATCCATTCTTCGAGCCACTGCTGGCAGCTCTGCAGGGGAAGGTAGAGGTGCGTGGTCTCCTCCAGGACCGGCGTGGCGTTCGTGATGGCGCTGCGGGGATTGATCAACTCCTTGGGGCTCAGGGACCGCCCGCACTTCTCACACTGGTCCCCATAGGCGTCGTCGTATGCGCATGCCGCATTCGGGCATGTCCCGCGGACGAATCTGTCCGCCAGGAACATTTTCGCCTCGGGATCGTAGAGCTGGAGCTCGGTGCGCGGCAGGAACGCCCCATCTCGTGCGAGTCTTCTGAAGAACCCCTGGCTCGTTTCGTGATGAACGGGCGCCGATGTGCGGCCGTAGTGGTCGAAGCTCATGCCGAATCCGGCGAAGGCGTCGCGGTTCATCGCGTGGTAGCGATCGACGATCTCCTGGGGGTCCACGCCCTCGGCCCGGGCCCGCAGCATGATGGGCACTCCGTGCTCATCGGAGCCGCAGATGTAGATGACGTCGCGGCCCTTGAGGCGCTGGTACCGGCAGTAGATGTCTGCGGGAAGGTACGCCCCGGCGAGATGGCCCATGTGAATGGGCCCGTTCGCATAGGGGAGGGCCGACGTGACCAGAATCCGTTCGCCACCGGGCCTGGCACCGGAAGCTGGCTCGAGCTGTCCCATGGCGGCGCAGCTTACCTCCGTCCCGGCCCGAAGTGAGCTATCCTTCGGTGCGGAGCTCCATGTCCGTTCGGAGCGAGATCACGGTCGTCAAATCGAGCCGGGACGCCAGACGCCTCGGACGCTACATCCTGTGCGACCTGCTGTCCCAGGGTGGCATGGGCAAGGTCTACCTCGGCAGGGTGGAAGGCCCCGGCGGCTTCGAGAAGCTCGTGGCCGTCAAGGTCATGCACTCCCACATGCTCCTTCAGCGTCCGGAGCTCCGGACCATGTTTCTCGACGAGGCCCGCATCGCGGCTCGGGTCTCCCACCAGAATGTCTGCTCCGTGTTCGACTTCGGCGAGGAGAAGGGCGTGCTCTACCTCGTCATGGAGTATCTGAACGGCCAATCGATCGAGGACATCAACGAACGGCTGTCGCTCGATCCGGAGCTCCGTGACGATGCCCTGTTCTACACGAGGGCTGCCCGGATCGTCGCCGAAGCGTGTGAGGGGCTGCACTGCGCTCACACTGTGAAAGACGAGAAGGGTCAACCCCTGCACGTCATTCACCGTGACGTGTCGCCCGGCAACGTGTTCGTCACGTTCAACGGCTCTGTCCGCGTCATGGATTTCGGCATCGCTCGCGCCACGGGCCGGCTCCACCAGACCGAGGCCGGGGTGTTCAAGGGCAAGCTCGCCTATGCGTCGCCGGAGGCGTTTGCGGGCAACGAAGCCGTCGACGCGCGCACCGACATCTGGTCCATGGGCGCGCTGCTGTGGGAGCTCCTCGCGGGCCAGCCCGCCTTCCTGAGGGACACGCCCGCCAAGACGCTCGGCGCCATCGTGCGGGAGCCCATCGTGGCACCTTCTTCGGTGCGCCCGGGGATCCCGCAGGAGCTCGATCGCATCGCC
>Ga0214473_10006979_pt1 | contig 13441 bp, 14 predicted proteins | sample RVTome_7_FD_203509 | JGI IMG/M metagenome (GOLD analysis project Ga0214473, IMG submission 203509) | Soil microbial communities from uranium-contaminated site in the Upper Colorado River Basin, Wyoming, United States - RVT98D197 | ecosystem: Environmental > Terrestrial > Soil > Contaminated >...
GGTCGCTGCGTGGCTTCAACTACCTCCGGTGACCCAACGGTCATTGTCGCGCTGGTGGAGGCAACATTGAAATGAGGATTGTCGGACTTGATTGCCTCATACCCTCATGAACCCTAAGGACGCCGTATTACGGTCACCCGAGGCTTCCAGGTACAGCCACAACCGGCGCTCGAACTCCTCGGTATAAGCCGAGTGTCAGCGCGTCGTGGGAATTGAAGAATGTCTCAACAAAGAAAACGTGCTGGACACGGTCGATATCGGGAATGATTACTTCGCTGCTACCGATGGGACCGCGGTTGCCGTGGCAGAACGTCGCCAACCTCTTGAGTATCGCAGCACCCGTGATGTGCGGAAATTGGGATGCAAAGACAGGCGACCGGAGAAAATACCGAACGTCTTCTTTATCGGGCGAAGACTCACGTTGCGGATGGCGACTGACGAGTCCAAACGTGGGCTGTTCTTGCGACTCCACGGTGCGCCAGAGCGTGGACGTAATCGTATTGCCGAATTCCTTGCCGAGCGCTTTGACTCTGTCGAAAGACAATGGAGTACTGAAGAGTCGCTCGACAAACGCCTCCTGCAGAAAGAGCATCCGCCCAGCGGCGTAATTCGCCTCTACTTCTAGTTGCTGCTGACATGTCAAGCTCAGGGTCCGCTTCATGTCGCCGTGCATGACCATTTCATGCCAGGGGAGTAAGCTGTGCCCTATCTCGTGGGCCTCACCCCATCGTTGTTTGACTGCCGGAAGATCCGAATCGAGCAAGATTCGTTTGCGATCTGGTATCCAAAGGGCTTTCAGGTCAAGTTTCTTCACCACGTCCCACAGCAGGGCTGGACGCTTGATGACTTGCTTTCCAGCAAGTTTCAGACGATGCACGGTTTCCTGGAGTGCGCCGCCGTCAGTGACCGAGTAGAACGCTTTATCTAGTTCGAGAAGATCACGAACGATTTCCAGGCGCAGCGGCGGTTCGGGACTCCCGACATCGCGAAGAATCTTCGCGATTCGGGAATCGATATCGTATGAGGTCTTTTCATTAAGGAAGATGTTCTCCAATACTTATCCTCCATCCGAAGCCTCGACTAGCACCTTTACGAATTCCTCAAACGCCTCCTTTTCGTCATCGGATAACTTGCTCATGGGTTCAGACCTAGCTGCAAATCGCACGGCAGCTTCGCTAAGCACTTTTCGCGGCTGAGCTAGTCCGGCAAGCTCCGTTAACCTCGGTGCAGGGAGCTTGAGAACTTGCGCTAATTGATAAACGGTCCGGGGTTGTGGAACTGTATCGTGTTCCGTCTCAATCGCTACGATCTCGGCCAGTTCTACATTCGCCGCATTAGCGAGTGCCTCGACACTAAGTCCTCGTTCACGACGGGCATACTCGATCAGCCGTCCAAAGACTTTCGGCACTTCGGCAACAGCCGACTGAAACATACCCAGATCCTGAGCCAAACCTCCGACCGCTACCGATGTGCAGAGGTCCTCGGCGTCAGCCATACGACGCAACCATTTGGAATTCGGAATAGCCTTGTTCTTCATGTTCTCCGTCATTTCTCACCTCCATCGCTTAAGTGTTCTTGTGCCTCTTTCCGGCTGAGTTCGTAATACGGGAGATTTTGTTTGTTCGCATCGAGACCCAGTTTGGTCATGCGACATTCTTTTCCCGCGTAAAACGACTCCGCCTGGGGCAAGGCATGGAGGCCGACTCTGCCACGAAACCCTTCCTGCTCGCTTTGTAGAACAGCGACGTAGAAAAGCACACTCCCTACGCCCCGAAACTCGCCCTTTCGTTGGAGTTCCTGAACGTTCCAGTTCCAGGGTGCTGACTCCAGGTAGTCAATGTAGACCAGTGGTTTTCCGCCTTCGAGTCGCGAAACATAGGATGCTGTCTTGGTGAGCATGATACCCTGAGTCGCGCCTTCAAACTCAATAATGAAACCGCTCGACTCTAGTAGCTTCAATTCAGGGCCTTTCTTGCTCCAATCCCAATGCAGGCTCTGCGGCCACGTTCGCTTATCGATTCCGAGCCGCACTAATTCCTGTTTGATCTTGGCCCGATAGGGTCCCCACTCTCGCTCAATCGCTGCCAAATCCTCGGGCTTAATGCCGTCGCGCAACGTGGCAACGACCTCTTGGTCGTCTGCACGGCGGAGAATATTGACAGTGGATTGGCTCATAGCACTACCAATTCAGCCTTCTTCTCTCCCTTGTCCTCAAACACAAGCTTCTCCCCGCGCTCCAGCCGCAGATCCACCATTTGGTAGAGCCGCAGTGCCTGACGCAACACCGCAGTTTTGGACAGATCCTTTTTCGACGCAAGCTCCTCAAGGGCCGTCATTTCGGGGTCAGTCAGGTTGAAAGTCATGGTTCGTTTCGTCGCCATAGCCGGATGCCTCCTTTAGTACAATCATACAGTATTCGGCTAAAAAGTCAATTGACTTTAGCTAATAAATAGCTATACAATACATACGTGAGGCGAGGTCATATGTTTGCGAACGACGTAAGCCCTTGCTGTTATTGACCTTCTATTTAGGAGACAGAGACATGTTGAATGAAGAGACCAGCCAAAACCTGGACGAGGTCGTGGAGGATGTAGTCGACCTGGAGGAATACGCAGCGACTGGAAGACGGCCGCCCCGTGCGAAACGCTACCGGATTCGAATTGACCGCGAGCGGTACGTCGTTGAGGTGCCGTCGATGACGGGGCGTGAGCTACTGCGACTCGCCGGCAAGACTCCGCCGGAGCAGTGGATGATTACCCAAAAACTCCGCAGTGGCGAAGTCAAAAAGATCGGCCTCGACGAAACGGCCGATTTCACCGCCCCCGGCGTGGAGCGATTCATGACTCTTCCGCTGGACCAGACGGAGGGATAAGTCATGCGGCGGGAGTTCGAGCTTCCTGAGGCCGACCGCGAGTTCCTCGCAGCTTACGGTCGGCCTTGGGAGACCATCGTGCAGGGCTCTAGCCGCTGGCTCCTGATCCAGGAGTTCCGTGCGCCGCCTGGCTACGACCATTCGGTAGTGACTGCGGCATTCCAGATTGAGCAGAATTATCCCGACACGCAGCTCGATATGGTTTGGTTCTACCCTCACCTCTCGCGGTCCGACGGCAAGGAAATCAAAAATCTCTCCAAGCATCAAGTTGACGGCAAAGAATTTCAGCGCTGGTCGCGTCATCGAACCGAACAGAACAAGTGGCGTTCCGGGGAAGACTACTTGGGGACACATCTGGCGCTCGTCGACGAGTGGCTGCTGCGAGAATTCAGAAGGAACGGTCAATGAATGCGACCCTTCGCGTGAGTGGAGACCAGCACCTCGCACTGAGACAGCATCACTTTCCCGGTGACGGTCTCGAAGCGGCAGCACTTATTCTGTGCGGCCGGCGCGAAGAAGCGGAGCGTGGCATTTTGACCGCTGCAGAGATTTTTCCGGTTCCCTACAGCGCTTGCCGTGAACGTCGGGCAGATTATCTTTCGTGGCAGACCGAGGCAATCATTCCGGCTCTTGAGAGAGCGACAGCCAAGAAATTCTCGATCGTAAAAATCCACAGCCACCCCACGGGATATGAACAGTTCTCAGCCCTAGACGACGCTTCGGATCGCGCGCTATTTCCTTCTCTCTACGGCTGGTTGGACGACGTCCCCTATCACGCAAGTGCGGTCATACTGCCAGACGGTCGTATGTTCGGCCGGATTGTGGATGAGGATAATCGGTTCCGTTCGCTCAACAGAATATCGATTGCAGGAGACGATCTCCACTTTTGGGATCGAGCTCAGCATTCTCTTACCGATGGATTCATGGTCCGCAATGCTCAAGCGTTCGGCGCTGCAACAGCGACCATTCTCAGAGGTCTTTCGATTGCCGTAATTGGTTGCTCCGGTACCGGAAGTCCGCTTATTGAACAACTTGTCCGCTTGGGTGTGGGAAGGCTGGTTCTCGTCGATCCGGATTCGGTCGAGGAGAAGAATCTCAATCGCATTTTGCACACGACGATGGCTGATGCGAGATTCGGACGGACAAAAGTGGATGTGCTGCACAAGGCAATCGAGTCAATTGGCCTCGGGATCACAGTCCAAACGTTTGCGCAAACCCTTGACCATCCGGAAGTCGTTCGCGCGGTCGCGGGTTGCGATGTGGTATTCGGTTGCATGGACACAATTGACGGGCGTCATCTATTGAATCGACTGGCAACGTTCTACGTGTTGCCGTACTTCGACCTTGGCGTAAGGCTCGTGGCTGATGGTGAGGGTGGCGTGAGCCATGTCTGCGGAACGGTGCATTACTTGCAGCCGGGCAAATCTAGCCTGTTGAGTCGAGGTCTCTACACGACCGCGCAACTTCAAGCGGCAAGTCTGCGGCGAACGGATCCGAAAGAATATGCGTCGCGGGCCGCTGACGGCTACATCGCCGGAGTTATGGAAGAGCGTCCAGCAGTAATCAGTGTCAACATGCTCGTGTCGAGCTTGGCTGTACAGGAGTTCCTCGCAAGGCTGCATCCCTACCGGCAATTCGACAACTGGGAATTCGCGATTCATCGCGTGAGCCTGGAGCAGGGTCAGTTTTTTCATGAAGCAGAGGGCGAGCCCTGTAGAGTGTTGTCGCGGTGGGTCGGCCGAGGCGACCTCACACCGCTTCTTGACCTTCCGGCCCTTAGTGAAGCAGCGAGGATTTGATGAGCTGGCTGAAGCGAGCTTGGCAGTGGCTGTCTGCGATTTTTCACCGTAGGCCGCGTCCCTGCAAGGCTGTTGAGGCAGCGGATTTGCCAGAAACGATTCGCCCTCAGGAAGTCTATCTAGTCGGGGAGAATGGTTATCTCTGGTATGTAGCGATGCTTTGTCCCTGCGGTTGCGGTGAAACATTGCAACTAAGTTGTCTTCCCAATGCGCGCCCGCGCTGGAGTGTAACATGCCACCCCAACCAAACCATTTCTCTTCATCCCTCGGTGGCTCGCACGAAGGGATGCAGGAGCCACTTCTTCCTCAAGCGTGGGCACATTATCTGGTGCGGTAAAACTGTCAGGGCGCTTTGAAGCTCCGGAATCTTCTCACGAAGGTTGACGGCGGCGGCCGAAATGCCCTTCGGACAGGAAAGGCGGATCTGCACACTAAGGGACCCAAGTAACAGCCAGTCGTGGCGCATGGGCCTTCTTAAGTAACCCCCCGAAGATGCCAGCGAGTTTGACCCAGCGGGCCTATTATTGGCCCCGTCTGTCCGATGTCAAAGACGCGTTCCACGGAATGCTGCCGCCTCGCATGCGCACATGCGCACAAGTGAGCAAACTCACAAGTGCGCAATCGCAATCACCGTCACGCGCTAATACTCGGCCACACAGTAATTGCATAATGCCCGTACTAATGCGTTTGTTCGCTCACCGCATTAATCCTCCGATGAATGGCGCTTTGGTTCATTCACAAAACGGCTGCCCGAAACGCTCATTGCCACCCTACTCTGTGCTCAAGAGCATTCGTGCGTAGCTTACCAGAATCGCTTGACGCTGAGCTGACTACATTGCGGATAAATACCCAAGCAATCGCTCCCGCTCCGTGCCGCTCTTACCCATTCACAGTATGGACAAAATACATTCTTGCGACACGCTTTGTAGTCGATCTACCATCGCTGCATGGGATACGTTGTGGCCGTTACTGGCAGTAAGGGCGGGGGAGGCAAATCAACCCTCAGCGTCCATCTTGTTGTGTACCTTGATGACATCGGATGCGGCGTGGGTTTAGTTGACGCCGACTACAACCAATGCACCTCCACAAAGTGGCTGGGACGTTTGGACCATAATATCACGGTCGACGTGCTACCGAGCGATCTTGAAGAGCATCAGCGTGTGCGCGAGCTTCGCCGCAAAGTCAGACGGCTCAGAGAAACTCACGAGTTTGTCGTGATCGACACGAAAGGAGAGGCATCTACACTTACAGATGCGGCGCTCCTGATGGCAGACCTTGTGTTGATCCCTTTTCAGCCGTCTGGCCCCGATATCTGGGAACTTGAGAGCACAATCTCTGCAGTTGTCGTATCTCAAGAGGAGAACCGCGGTAAACCAGACGCTTATTTAATTCTTAACCAGACATCCGAAAGCGATGCTGTGGGGCGTGAGGTTCGCGAACTTGGCCAGAGCTACGGCATTCCCACAGCGAAGCACACTCTCAAGCGCGTGAATGCGTACCGCGACGCTGGGGGAATTGGAACCGTAGCTACCCGTCTTTCTGGGCGTCGCTCGCGACCGCACCGCGATGCGATGATCGCGCTCTTTCGCGAGGTGCTTCGAGATTACATGCCACAACAACGAAGGGAAATAGCCAATGAGTAAGCCAGACTTTTCCGGTGAAATGGAGTTGCTTGCCAATCGAAGCAAACGCCTTCGTGCTTTGGTGGCTGATCAGAAACAGGAAGAAGGTGGACAGTCGAAACGCAAGAAGAATGACGTGACCCATCAATCCACCGGACCGGCCGCCGTGCTTGAGCGTCCAAAAGCGGTCCGTGAGACACATCAAGACCAAGCTGCTCCATCAACAGTCAGCAGCTCTGACGATTCGAACTTGCGTACAGAACCGCTTGATAAGCAGGTAGAGCAGGTCATTCAATCCGATAATCCAGCTCGGCTCAGCCACGACAACTATGAGTGGTCGCGTAGGCTCGCCTACCTCAGTACTCGGATTCCGGAGGATATGCGGAATCTTATTGACGACCTCCTGTTCATCTTAAAGAAGGAGGCCAAGAAGGATTTAAGTGATGAACCGACGCTGCAAGACCTTGCTCGCGAGGCATGGGCAGGCCTACTTCAAAAGCACAAAGACCTATTCGCCCAATACGACGTGCGCCCGGGCGGTGACAGCCTGTAATAACCTATAAGAAGTTGGACCGAATCGCTAATGGAACAATCGAGGCCACATTCTTAGAAGCCACTCTATCCGTCGAGACGCCGTAGGATACGGTCATGCCCATGGGCCTGGTGCTCTCCAGCGCATTTCGAATGCTTCCCCCGACTCGACTGCTTCGGCAACCGGCCGGAGAAACGTGCTGACAGCACTCGTGACTTCCAGGAAGCCCACCGGCGCACTCTGTAATCGAGACTTCCGTAAGAATCCCGCCCATTGAGTTTGCTTCGCAGCATTGCCGCCGAAGTCTGCGGTCCAGGCGATCGGGCTAGCTGTGACTGTTGTACCCCGATTTCCAAATGTGCGGCGCACCGCCTCACTCAGAACCGGACCGTCAAAATCGAATTGCCGCGAGAGCAGCCAGATATCAAAAAAGTCTTTCATTCGGCTGTTGAGTTCAGCAAGCTTGACCATCGCTTCAAACTTCTCAGCCACCGTCGTCTCGCGGCTGTAGCTGTAAAGCTTGGGCGCTGCGAAATCGAGGATGGTCGGATAGTCGCTCAAACTCGCGCCTGGCACGATGACATCCCCAAAGCCAACGTCAATTTGCATCGACGCACGCGACTTTTGCAGCAACCCAATAAACGTCACCCGAACACCTTCGTAATCGGCGTCCTCCTTGATTACCCGGCCTTCGAGACTCGCAGCGTCAAATATCAACCCGTCCTCTTCCACGGCCTGTCGACAAACGTCTCTAAACACTTCCGCCATCGAAGCAACATCATTTGGCATTCTCGCCAGAAAGTCGATGTCTTTCGTCGGGCGCGAGACAGGACTCCGCCACACAACGAGCATCAATGCGCCCTTTAGCACGAACTTGTCGGCATGCGCCGACTTCGTCAGTCGGTACAAGAACCGCTCCATGGCAAAGTATTGGAGCAACTCCTGAAACGGGCGGCCGGTTTCCTTTGCCCGTTTTTCCAACCGCGCGCGGACCGACGCCGCAATGTCTTTCGGCTTGCCTTTGGTCACAGAATTGCCTCCAGATACGGTCGCATCACGGATGCCACTCTGCAAATCTTCGCATAGCGAAGCAGCGCGTCGACTTTAATCGTTCGTTGTTCCTTGTAGAACCGCAGCGCCTCAAGCACCGTGTCCATCCCAAGCTTGTTGCGATACTTAAAGCAGTCGGCAAGTGTCTTTTCACGGTCGTAAATCCGCACGTCGACGCCATCTACCCGCTCCCTCGTAATGCCGGCCGAGAACGACTCGCCGCTAAAGCGGAATACTCGAAGCGGCGGGTAGTCGAGCCGTGGCGGCTCGCTGTTGCGCGAGATGGCGAGGTAAATTTCGTGCGGTATCTGCGTCGTCATTTCGTGGTAGGCCAGTGCCGAGATTAGACAGATGACCCCGCTTGGAACCTTTTCGGCGACTGTCACAAGGTCAGGGCTGCCCAGCGGGGGTGCGTCATTCAGGCGATACAGCCCTCGCGTCACCCGCTCAATCGTGTCCGCTTCAAGCATCGCTCGTAGCGTATTGCGATGAATCCCCGCCCGCAGCGCATCCGCCATGCGGACAATTCCACCGCAGGCGCGGAAGATTTTGGCGGCCCGTTCAATGGCCGCAGGCTGAGGTGAGGCTTGCTGTTTTGCCACGGTACAATATACCTCCAAATATTCCTATATGGAGGTATTATGGACCATGCGTTGTGGCCTGTCAAATGCGCTCCCGTTCAAACAGCCCAGCAACCTAGCCGCTGCGGAAAAGCTACCCGGCAATGCTCCTAGCCCCGCTGGCCAGTGGCCGCCCACATGAAGCAAAAGCTCAACGGCGCGAGCCTGCCCTACAGAGCCGGCTTCGCAAGCCACATTTCTCGATTAGCCGTCGCGAATCAATCGGGAAAGCGGCTGGCTGCGCAGCGAAAATCGCCTATTATGAAAGAGTTTCATGGAAGACTGGACAGTGCTGCGGGGGACCAGGCCGTTCCTGCGCGGCCATCCGTGGACACTCCTCCACATCCGCCATCCGACCGTCGTGAAACTAGATCGCCTACAAACCTTTTTCTCTACCAGCCCGTCGGCCAAGCTCATGCGTTCGCCGCATGCGGCACACATCGTGTATTTCCTTCATCGGCACTTCAAGGAGTTGGATCGGATCGTCTCGCCCCATTCGTTGCTCGTGCAGCAGCTTGGCGAATTTCTCGACGAGGTGCATCAGGCCGAGCCGGATGTGTTGAAGGACCGAGCGGAGACATACGTGACCACCTGGTCGACTGGCGATAGCCGCTGGCTGCGGCGTTTTCTGGACACCGCTCACGCGGAGGCTGTCTATGAGTTGACGCCGCATACGGAGGACGTGCTCAAGTTCCTCAACGACGTGCTGGAGCGAAACTTCGGCTTCGTGGGAACGGAGTCGCGGCTGAAGCGGATCGTTGACACGCTATCGGACATCGTGGTCCGCGGCTCGGCCGATCCGGCGCGGCGGCTCGATTATCTCCGCACCGAGCGGGAACGGATCGACCGCGAAATAGCATCCATCGAAGCGGGCGACGAGCCGGTGATCTACAGTTCGACGGCAATTCGGGAGCGGTTTGCCGACGCCCTCTCCGACTTGGCATCGCTGCAGGGAGATTTCCGCGCTGTGGAGGAATCGTTCAAGGCCATCACGCGGAACGTCCAGAAGCAGCAGGTCGAGCGGGAAGGCTCGCGCGGGGAAATCCTGGGCTTCGCGCTCGACGCGGAAGATAATCTGAAGTCCCAAGACCAAGGAATCAGCTTTGACGAGTTCGTGCGGCTTGTGCTTTCACCCCGCAAGCAGGACGAGCTGGAAACGATCGTCCTGCGGCTGCACGAGATTGAAGCCCTGGCCGAACAGGTCGAAGGAATGCGGCGACTCCGTGGCATGATGGGAAGTCTCTCCGACGAGGCGGAAAAAGTTCTCGGCACGACGCGGCGATTGAGCGCCACGCTCCGGCGGTTGCTCGACACGCGCGTCACCGCAAGCCGGCTGCGATTGGCGGAGATCTTGCACGAGATTCGCGCTGCCGCGGTTCGGCTGGCCGAACGCCCACCGAGTGATGCGTGCAGCATCGAAATCTTTGCCGAGCTGGATTTGTGCAGCGCCTCGGAACGGACGTTTTGGACTGCCCCCAGCCAGTTCGAGGCGCAAGTGCTCACGGAGCACCAGCCCAACGAAGATGACCTGCTGGCCACCTTCCGCCGCTTCGCCGAATTGCGGCGATTGGATTGGACCGGTATGCGAAACCGGATCGCCGACATGCTGCGTGATCGGGACCGTGTTCCTCTGGCTGACTTGCTGGCCGTCCATCCGCCCGAAAGCGGCGCGGTGGAAGTCCTGGGCTATGTCCAGATCGCTCACGACGACGGCCATCACATCGACCCTGACCAGATCGACATCTTGCGTTTACGCGGCAACGCTGCGTCCTGCGCGCAGGACGACACGTATGAGTACGAGGCGCCACATGTGGTGTTTCTCAACCACCGGCTGCGGGCGCTCGTCGGTGGCCTGCGATACGGAGAAACGACGCGATGACCGATGCAGACCAACAAGTGCTGCCCGAATTCCGCGAGCTTGGCATCGCCGCGGTGCGATTGCTGCAGGGCGTCCTCTACGAGGAGGACGAAGCGGCGTGGAACGCATTGCTGGCGAATGAATCGGAGCTTGCCGAATATTTCGTGCGAATCGGCCTCGTGCTGGTGATCGACCGCAGCGAGGGGCTGGCCTATCTGCGGCAACTCAGCGACGATGAACGGACGAGCGGCTACGAACGGCTGCCGCGCCTTTTCCGCCGCACGCCACTCGGTTACGACGCGACTCTGCTGTGCGTCGTATTGCGGGACGAGTATCGCCGGTTTGAGGACGAAGACCTGGACAACGACCGCTGCGTCGTGGAGGTCGACATTTTGCTCGACGCTTGGAAGTCGTTCTTTCCCGCCGAGTCAGACGAGCTGCAGCTCCGCAAGCGGTTGACGGCCACGCTGCGCCGTTTGGAAGACTTGAAATTTGTCAAACTGTTCCAATCCGAGCCGGAGGCGTGGGAAGTTCGCAAACTGCTCAAAGCCCGTCTTCCCATCGAGGAGCTCGAAAACCTCCGCGACCGGCTTCTGGCGGCGGAGAGAATGGGCGAGTAAGCGAGTAGGTGAGCACTTGAAGTCGTGAGTGATCCGAGCACAACCTCCTCACTTACCCGCTACACACGATAGGAAACTACCGTATGGACCATCTGCTGTTTGACATCCGGCCGGAGCGGCCCGGTATTCGTTTACATCGGCTCGAAATGCTCAATTGGGGAACGTTCGACAGCACGAATGGGCAGGTTTACCGGTTTGAGCCGGCGGGACGGACGGCGCTATTGGTGGGGCACAATGGGTCGGGCAAATCGACGCTGGTGGACGCCATGCTGACACTGCTCGTGCCATCGAATATCCGCAATTACAACGTCGCCGCGGGCGCGAAGAAGACCGAACGCAGCGAAAAAAGCTACATTCGTGGCGCCTACGGACGCACCAGCGATGATGCCCAAAACACGTTCGTCCAGTACCTGCGCCCCAAGGTAGGCCATCTCACGGCGATCGCCGCCGTATTTCGGGATGAGCAACTCGACCGCGCGTTTACCGTCTGCCAGGTGCTCTATCTGACAGCGGACGGCACGCCGGACAAGGTCTTCGCCATCGTCGATGAAGTCCGCGAGTTGACCAGCGACCTGTCGGGCGTGAGGAGTTCCGACGCGATCCGCGGCCACTTGAACGAACGCGGCTATCAAACGACCAAGACGTTCCTTGAATATCACGGCTGGATTGTCAAGCGGACGCAAATGCGCGGCAAGGCGATGGACATGTTCAATCAAACCGTCGCCGTCAAGGACATCCAGAGCCTGAACGACTTCATTCGCAAGCACATGCTGGAGGCTCACGATTGGCGCGAGAAGGTGCAGCGGCTTTTGACCCACTTCAACGATCTGAGCATCGCACACCAGGAACTTGTCCGAGCGCAGAAGGCGGAAGAATTGCTCACGCCGGTGGAAAAGCTGGGTCACAAGTACCGCGAGCGGGCGGTGGAACTCGACACCTCCGAACGGCAGCTTCGTGCGGCGGACGCGTTCTTTTCCACGGCAATCGTCCAACTCTTCACGCCCGAAGTCGCCCGGTGCGAACAAGAGTTCACCGCCACGATCGACCGCAGGGACCGGCTCGGCGACGAACTCAGGGCCGTGGCGGAAAATGTCCGCAAGCTCCAAAACGAAATCGATCAAGCCGGTGGGCAGCGGTTACGCGATATCCCCGCGCTGATTCAAGCGGCACAAGCTCAACTTCAATTGAAAAAGATCGCATGGCAACGATATCACGACGACCTTCGCCGTTGCGGCATTGACGATGTAATCGCGAACGAGGCCGCGTTCGCATCCATGCCGCAGCGGCTGTACGCTTTGACCGAAGACGTAACGGTTCAAAGGACCGTTGTGGAGACCGAGTATGAAGCGTCCCTCGGTGAGCGGGACATCCTGCGAAAGCAATTGCGGGAAGAAGAAATCGAGTTTGAGATACTTGGTAAACGTCAGACGAATTTGCCGTCCCGCTTGGCGACGCTGCGTGGCCGGATGTGCGAGGATTTGCAGCTCTCCGAGTTGGCACTGCCGTTCGCCGCGGAGTTGATTTCCGTCCCACCCGAGGAGCGCCGCTGGGAGGCTTCGGCCGAAATGGTGCTTCGCTCGTTCGCGATGAGCTTGCTGGTGCCCGATCGATATTACCGCCGCGTGCGGGCTTACGTCGAAGCGACGCGGATGGCCGACAGCAAGGGAGAGGGACAGCGGCTCGTCTACTTGCGCGTCGGTAAGGCGGAGGAGTTGGCGCCGAGCGGCGATCGACTCCACCCGCAGTCCCTGTTCCGCAAGCTGCGGTTCCGCACGGGGCACGATCTGACGCCCTGGGTCCGCGACGAAGTGCTCCGCCGCTTCGACTTCCGCTGCTGCGAATCGATCGACGAGTTCAACGACACGCCCCGCCTGGCCATGACGGAACACCGTCACGTCAAATTCGGCAACGATCGGCACGAAAAGGACGACCGACCGCGGGCCGTCGATCCGCGACACTACGTCCTCGGCTGGGACAACCGCGAAAAACTGGCTCGGATCGCCGCTCGGATATGTGAATTGCAGGTAGAGTTGAAGAACCTGGAACGTACGATTTCCGCGCAAACGGGGTCGCTCGACCTCTTGCGCGGGCAGCAGTCCGCCGCGGCCGCGGCGCTGGAAGTCACCGAATTCGACGCAATCAACGTCGGCAAGCACCAGCGGGAAATCGCCGCTTTGGAACGAGAAAAGAGCGAGTTGGAATCTTCCAATGAAGCGGTCAAGACGTTGCGTAAACGCCTCAAGCAGGCGGAAGCGGAAGAATTGCAACTAGGCAAGCAACGAGATGAAACCCTCAAGCGCGAGCAGGCGCTCATTGACCAGATCGCATCGGGCCAGCGGCTGGTCGCCAATAGCCAGCGACAGATCGAAGCGGCCAAGGCGGACGGGACCTACGACGCCAGCGCGGCCCAATTCGATTTCATCCGGGAATCGTTGCGCGAGCCGGCACTCTCCACTGACAATGTTTTC
>Ga0214473_10006980_pt1 | contig 13441 bp, 7 predicted proteins | sample RVTome_7_FD_203509 | JGI IMG/M metagenome (GOLD analysis project Ga0214473, IMG submission 203509) | Soil microbial communities from uranium-contaminated site in the Upper Colorado River Basin, Wyoming, United States - RVT98D197 | ecosystem: Environmental > Terrestrial > Soil > Contaminated >...
CCTGGCGCAAATGGAACCTCGACGCCTTCCGGTATTCAATCGAGATCCTGCCTGCCGTCGACTATCTGCGAATGAGCTACTACGAACGATGGGGAGCCAGCCTCGAGGCCCGGCTTGTAAAATACGGCCTCGTGACCCGACAGGAGATGGAGAGCGGCAAGGCCGCTCCGGGCTCAACCAAGGCGACACCGGCCCTTACCCTGGACACATCTTCTCTCTGGCTCAACCGCGGCATCGCTTCGAGCAAGGATCCGGCAGTCCCGCCGCTCTTCGAGGTTGGCCAGCGCGTACGCGCCCGCAATATCAATCCCATCGGTCACACCCGCCTCCCGCGGTACGCGCGAGGCAAGAGCGGCGTCGTCGCGCGAGACCACGGGGTCTACATTTTTCCCGACACCAACGCCCATTTCCACGGCGAGAAACGTCAGCACGTTTACTCCGTGCAGTTTTCTGCACGCGAGTTGTGGGGGGAAGGCGTTTCGCCGCGCGATTCAGTTCACATCGACATGTGGGATGACTACCTTGAGCGAGTCTGATTCGACGCTCGACTCCGAACGCCTTTCCGATTTGAAGCACCTTCCCCGCGACGAAGGCGGTCCGGTCTTCGCTGAGCCGTGGCAGGCCCAGGCATTCGCGCTCGCGGTGCGACTTTCCGCGCAGGGCTATTTCACCTGGAAGGAATGGGCGGCGACACTCGCCGATGAGCTGAAGGCCGCGGCGGATCGCGGAGAGCCCGACGACGGGTCCCACTACTACGAGCATTGGTTGGCGGCACTCGAACGCCTGGTTACCTCCAAACAGTTGACCGACGACGCCGAGCTCCTCACCCGAAGAGATGAGTGGGCCGACGCCTATCGCCATACCCCCCATGGCAAACCCGTCGAGTTGCGGAAGGCTTCCCATGGGCCGGTGAGCTCGTGATCCCTCAGGGAATCTTTTAGGAGGCAGAGAATCATGCGAAGCGGAAACGGTGTGGCTGCATTCACTGTGTTTGCCGCGCTGCTCGCGGCTCCCGCGAGCGCGCACCACGCGATCGGGGGGGCGACCCCATCGAATGGATGGGAAGGGTTCTTGTCGGGACTCGCCCATCCCGTGCTCGGTATCGATCACTTTGCCTTCATCGTGGCTGCGGGATTGATCGCCGCGCTCCATCGTCGCGGGGTCTTCATTCCCATCGCGTTCGTCGCGGCCTCACTCATCGGGACGGGCGTCCATAGGCTCGCCTTGGATCTACCTGCGCCGGAGTCGATGATCTCACTCTCCGTCGTTCTCTTTGGCGCGCTCCTGGTCGCGAGACGACGGAGCTTGCCGATCGTCGCAGCTTTGGCCTCTGGCGCCGGAATCTTCCACGGGTACGCCTATGGCGAGTCGATCGTAGGTGCCGAGATGACCCCGCTTTCGGCCTATCTTCTGGGACTGGCTCTCGTCCAGCTCGCGATCGGTCTCTCGACTCTGCGCATCTTCCAAACAGCGTTTCGACCGACTCCCGGCATTCGAAGCGTGACCTTACGATGGGCGGGCTTCGTTGTCTGCTGCGTCGGTCTCGCTTGCCTGACGACTCAGTGGCTTGCCTAGCCGGCGGTTCACTTCGCGAGAGGGTCGGGGCGTAGCTGGAACTTGAGGACCTTGCTCGTCGTCCCCTTGCGGCCTTCCATGTGAAAGGGGGCGCGCGTGCTCACGGTGGCCCAGAGTCCCCGGCCTTTCCATCCAGCGTTCGGATCGTCGATACGCCCGTCCATCCATTTGGTGTAGAAACCCAACGGATAGGGGACGCGGAGAACGATCCATTTCCCGTCCTTCAGCGCCAAAAGTCCTTCGGACGCATTACCGGTGTCGATGGGCACACCTCTACCCAACCCGAACGTGTCGAATTGATCGACCCAGGTGTAGTAGCTGGCCTCGGCACTCCCGGAGTCGGCGACACCTCCGAGCTGTGGCAACGGTTCCGGGTAGAGCGTCCAGCCCTCGGGACAGTGCCTACCCGTCGCGGTCGGTCCGTTGAGCGGTCCCTTGCACATCCTTCGGTCGAAGCTTCCGAGATGTCCGCTCGCGAGAGCCGCCCAGACGACCCCGTCCCGATCGATGTCCATGCCGCGGGGCGAGAACCCATGAACGGGCGCTTTCGGATCGTCCACCGGCGGCTCGTAAACTTCCGCCAGCGCCGTCTCGGGCGGGTTCGCTCCCGGATTCAGGCGGACGACGGCGCCGGGGAAGCCGAGCACCGACCCCCAGACCGACCCGTCCGGGGCCGGGGCGACGGAGTAGAAGGCTCCGCCGAACCGCGTGTCCTTCCCCGGATCGGGCGGCTCCCCGGGCTCGACGTACGCGTCTCTCTTTCCGTTTCCGTTGGTGTCTAGGATTAGAGCCGTCCAACCCTGGGACTTCACCTCGTCTCCCGTCTCGTCGTACATCTTCCGGTTCAGCCAGCCGACGACCTGGCCGCCGCCGCTCGTCCAGAGAGTGTTGTTCGCGTCCTCGGCGAACATCAGGTGGTGCGTGCCGAAACAGGTGCTGATGTGCTTGAGCTCTTTCGTCGCCGGGTCGTAGACCGCGAGGTGACGGCTCGCTCTCGCGAGGGGAAAGAGCTTCGCTGACGGGTGGGTCGATCCTTCTTTGCAGAAATCCGGATTGTCGAACGCCCGGACGGCGGAGGTGATCCACACGCGCCCTCTCTCGTCGAACATCGGATTGTGCACGTTGTTCTTGCTGTTCCAGATCACTTCGTCTTCCCAGTAGGGCGATGCCGCTGGCATCTTGGGCGAGGTGGGTGGTGTCGCGGGATCGCGCACCGTCAATTTCACCTGGCTCGTCGTATGGCGCACCGGATCGAGGACGGGAAGGTAGTCCGCGGAAAGCTCGAGCGCGCCATAGATGAGGCCGTTGGCGTTCACTGTGGGATTGCGCCTGTCGGTAGAGACTTCGTCGTGAAGGTACGCCTTCGGGTCGGCCCAGTCCCACTCGGTGATGACGACGTTTCTCTCCAATCCCTGGGGCCGCGACGGAGCCTTCGGAATCTCGCCGCCTTCGATGCGATCCGTCCAGTCGGCGAACATCGCGAGCGTGCGTTTCGAGCCCAGGAGCTCGAGCCCGCTCACCATGTTGCCCCCCGCCTGCCCGGACTTCAGGCGCCTCTCCCAGGCCTCGGACGAGCTCGCAAAGGTCCCCAGGCCCTCGGGAAACTCTCGCGTCGCTTTGTTTCCCAGTTGATGACAGGCGGTACAGTTTCCCGACTTGAGGTTCCGGAGAAACTGGGCCTGGCTCTTCATCTCCGGGGAAATTCCGTTGCCCTCGGGTCCCGTCCCGGGAAACTCGGAGGCCTCGGGAATGTGAAGGAGCGAAAGCCAGTATCCGGCAGGATAGTACTCGGCGGCGGCACGCGAATTCGGCGCGATCACCGCTTTCAAGTCCAAAGTCTTCCCCGGGGCCGTCCGAACCTTGGGCGAATCCACGAGCCCATATCCACGCACCCAAACGGCGTAGGTCGCCTTCGGCAGATCGGGCAAGAGATAACGACCCTGGTCGTCGGTGACCACGATCTTCACGTAGCGGGTGGGAAGCTCCGTCGTCTCCGCGATCACCCAGACCCCGGCTTCCGGTCCGTTCTCGCTTCGGACGACACCGCCGAGGTCGTCGCCCTCGACGGCTGCGGGCTGGCCGCCGGCGATGGCGGCGTACGAGCTCATGGCGAACAAAACGAACGGGGTGAACCTTACCATGCGCAAACTCTAGTCGAACGCCGCAGCCGCCTCAAGCGGACGCTCCGTTCTGTTTACTTGAGTTGAAGAGCTGGGTCGCCGAAGAGGTGGTAGATGGCGAGGAGCTCGGCGAAAGAGCCGGTCTCGAGGAACTTCGCTTGGGCGGCGAGAACGGCGTCGCCGAGCCGCGTGTGCTCACCCTCGAGCAGTTCGCGGAGCAGCGCCTTGTGGAGCTCGTGGGCGGGCTCGTTCAAGCTGAGTCCGCTCGGGGCGAAGACGGCGACGGCGCCTTTTGCATCTGCCTTGAGGAGCTCTTCGGCGAGTGAGTCGAAGAACGGGAAGTGGAAGTAGCCGTTGAGGCAGTCGAGGGCGTTGACGATCGGCTGCGGAGCCTTTGGAGCGAGAACGGCTACCGAGTCGTTATTGAAGATGTTCTCGCTCGCCCAGAGGTGGATTCCCCCGTGACCGATGTAGCTCACGACCGAGGGGCTTTCATCGAAGGCCTCGAGGATCGACTCTCTCGTCCTCTCGGCTCCGAGCGCGCCGAGAGAGATGTGTCGAACGGGACGAGAGGCGAGAACCGAGGTCATGAGGTCGAGGGCGTCGGCGTCGAAGTCGCCGGCGACGTCCGGGTTGTCGGTGACGAGAACGACGGGAGCGGCGAGGCCGCTCTCTCCCGCCTCGTAGGCGAGGATCTTGTCGATCATCGCGCGGAGCTCGGAGGCGTCCGCTGCGGGGAGTCGTCCGATGGCGACGTCCGGAAGGAAGTCGTCTCCATTCACGGCGGCAAGGGTCGGATCCGAGGCGGTCCAGAGATAACTCGTTTTGATGGGAAGCGCGGGGACTCGGTTGGGAGCGCCGGTTCCCAGGTGGTCCTTGAAATCGTACGACGCATCTCCGAGGAGGAGGACGTAGCGGATTCCTCCGGGCCAGTGATGATACGCGTACGTAAGGAAGTCTCGTAAAGCCTCGGGCCTTTTCTCGCCGTAGCCCATTTTGTCGAACACCTCGTCGATGGACACGGAAGCGACCGCGAGACCCTGACCTCGCCGGTGGTCGAGGAGAGGTTGGGCCGCGTCGAGGAGGTCCCGGGGGCCGATGGCGATGTAGTCGGCTCGCGGGGGATTGCTCTTCCATCGTGCCGACGCCGCCTTCCGCACCTCGGGACGCTTCACCGATGCTGGATCCACCGCGAGATAGGAACGACCCGCCTCCACGCGAAACCGGAGCGTGCCCGCGTCGTAACGCGCTCCGCTCAACCATCGGGGTGCGGCCTGAGTGACGTCGAGAACACGGGCGCGGGCTCCGAGCGCCGAGACCTCCGCGGTTCCCGACTCGTCCCATCTCCCGGAGGCAACTCCCTGGGCGGCGACGGCGAGCCTTGGGTAGGTCACCGCAAAACAGTCGAGGAAGAACATCGAGTAGAGAGCTCCGGTGTCCTGAAGGCTCTCGATCTCGAGAGAGTTCTCGCCTTCCCGGAGGATGCCCGCGGGGAGAGCGAGCTCGAGCCGGCGCGGTGCCTTCCCGTCCCAAAACTCTTCGCCGACAAGCGTGTCGTTGACGAAGAGGCGCGCATGATGGTCCGGAGATTCGGGGAAATCGCTCGCTCCCTGGAGCCAGACCTCGAGCTTCGCCGGCGAGCCGGAGGAGGCGAGGGAGCTCACCGAGAAGGGGAAGCTCTTGGCGCTTGGGGCGAGAAGCATGTCCCATAGCCACAGATCCGGCGCGTCGAGAAGTGCGGCTTGATAGTAGCGGTCCTCTTCGCGCTCGATCGACGCCTGGAGCTGGTGGATGGGCATACCCTTGGGAGCTGCGCTCTCGGTTCGCATGCGCTCGCCCGCGCGTCCGGTCTCGAGCTCGTAGACCGCTTCGTTGCCGTAAGGGTTGGCATCGGGGCCCTCGCTCAAGAAGAAGAGAGTCGAGCCCGGGGCGAAGCGGTCCGTCGGAGGCTCGAGTCGGAAGGCGACCGCCTTTCCGAGACGGCTCAGGCGCAGCGCTCCCGCGTCGACGCCCCGGCCTCTCGTCTCGCGGAAGACTTCCTCGTAGCGGACTCGGTGCAGGCCGGGCTCGACGGTCGCGAGGCGAGCGATGATTCCCCGGGAGGCTGCGGTCTCGCGCTCGCGGCGTCCCCTCCGTCCGCTCGCGGTGGCGGTTTCGGAGGGCTCACGGTTGCGGAAACTCAGAGTCACTTGAAGTTTTCGAGCGAACAGGAGGCGCCCGGTCGCGCCGTCCCAGCGAAGGGGCGCGAGCTCGAGAAGAGCTTTTTTCACGTCTCCCTGGAAGGCGACGTCCGCGATTCGCGCCGCCTCGTTCGGGGAGAGCGCCGTCGACCGGAACGACGCGCCCGAGATGCGCGACCTTCGAAGCCTCTGCGTGCCGTCCCACGAAGCCTCGATTTCGCTTGCGGACGCCGCGGAGGGAACGAGCCCCAGCACCTCCACCTGCCCCGCGCGCACCGAAATAATCTCCACCTTGCGGCCGGCGACAGCCTCGAGCCAGTGGAGCTTCACCGGAAGACCGGGACTTTCCTTCGAGGGTGTGAATCCGGGGATCTCGATTTCGACCGTGCCGTCTTCCTGGGGAAAGGCGTAGAAGCCTCCGGTCGTGAGCTCGATTCGCATTTCGGAAGCTCCGCGAGACAGAACACGCAACAGCGTCGCCTCCGGATCCCCATAGGTCGTGGCGGCGGGCGGAAGAGTCTGGTCGGCAGGCAATGCCTGCGCACTCGGGGTCGCCTCCACCGGCCCGTGTCTTTCGATTCGGCCCGTGGTCTCGACGTCCTCGAGGAGATAGTAGTACGTGATTCCGTTTGACAGTGAGGAGTCGCGATAGACGTAGCGCGCGCCCTGAGGCGACGAGCCGAGCCCGGGGATGAGATTCGCGGTCAACCGCTCCCAGGGACCTTCGGCCGACGGCCCCCGATAAACGTGAAAGCCGAGGTTTCTCAGCTCGGAACCCGTTTCCCACGAAAGCTCTACCGCTCCGTCGAAGGCGCGGGCCTCGAACGTCAGCAGGTCGACCTCCGTCGTCGCCAGGATGTCGTCGGCACCGATGTCCCACGGGTTGACCCGCGCGCCTCCGTCGATATCCGCGTACACCAGGCCACTCAAGTCGGTGGCCACGTTCGCTGCCGCGCTCCCCGCCTGAATGTGCAGGTTCTCAGAGCCTCCGGTGGTGGACACGAATTGCATCGCCGGCAGGCCTACCAGGTTGATGCCTCCCCCGGCGGGGCTATGGGTCGTGCCCGTGCCATCGCTCGCCAGGTTGTGCGAGCTGGCGCTGTTCAAGCCGCTCACGCTGAATTCGGCGCCGCCGTTGCTGTGAGAAATGTTGTTCCTCAGGATGGCGGTGGGGTTGCTGCCGGACGCGGTGATCCCGGCCCCGGTGTTGCCGTAGACGGTGTTGTTGAAGATTCGAACCGTGCCCGTGGTCAGCGTGGTGCCGATTCGTATGCCCGTGGTTGCGCTCGCGTAAACGATATTGTTGTAGACGTCGACGTTGGCGCCGGCGTCGTCGATGAGGATCGCATCCTTCGTCGTGTTGTGGACGAGCAGGTTGCGCGCCAAGCCGTGGTTGCTTCCGGGAGAGAGGCTCTGGAACTCGACCCCCTCGTCGACTCCTCCCTTGAGCTCGAGCCACTCGACGTTGACGAAGTCGTCGTCCACCAGGACGACCGCGAGAGACGCGGCCGCCCCATCCACTATGGCTCCTCCTCCCGCGACCCCCAGGTGACGGTTCCCGGGGTCCGCGGTGAGGGTGATGGTGTGAGTCGCATCGGTAATGGAGCCGCTGATGCTCACGCGGGCGAGCGCGCTCTCCTTGTAAACGATCCCCACTTCGGAGCGATCGTCGGCCACGAGGCTCGCGCTTCCGACCGGGAAGAACGCACAGGGATTCCCGTCGACGCAAGTCTCCCAGGCCGCGAGCGTCGTGAACTGCCGGCGGATGAGGTATGCGAGACCGCCGGCGGTCGCGCCGGTTACGGGCGTTGCGAGCCTCAACGTTGTTTCGGAGTCGACCGCGAGGATCGGGTAGTCGACACCGCTCACGGTGAGGACGTCGCCTCGGCCGCGGTTCGCGGAGAGCCACGCCGTTCCCGTCCCCGTCACGTTCACGGAGCCGTTGGCGACCGCGATCGTTCCCGTTGCGTAGTTGGGTGCGGTACCGATGGAGCGGTAGTTCACCGTGGGTGCGTGAGGGCCGAAGGCGATCCAGTGATACAACCTCGTGTTCTCGTTCGTCCGATCGGGAAGGAGCTCCCCACCGAAGCCCACCTGGAAGCCCAGGGGCCGCAGCTGCTGGATATCGTTACTGTCCCCGGTGAAGTCGGCGAGGAACAGGCTGTAGTCGGTGGTCATTCCCGTGGACGCGGGTTTGTGGACCCAGGGCCGGCTGTCATCCTCTCGCTTGACGAGGACCCACTCCGGGCGGAACGTGAGGACGTCCAGGTTCCGGTCGTCGAGGCCATCTCCGGTGTACGACCCGACGGCCATCCGCGGGCTCGCGTTCCAGGCGATGTAATGGTAGGTCGCGAGGTTGGTGTTGACGAAGCTGGCGTTTCCGATCTGGAAGCCGTCCCCCTCGAAGGCCTGGATGGCGTTCGCCGGCGGGCCGATCTCAGTCGCATCGAAGTCGTAGCTGGTGTCTCCGGTCATGGTCGACGAACGAGACACCGGCAGCCCCGCCCCGCCTCCCGCCGCGGGCAACGTGATCACGTACTCGGGCTGAAAGCCGACGCCGGGGATCGAGCGGTTGTCCGTGTTGTTGCCGGTGTACGTTCCGACCTTGAGCTCTCCCGGCGCGGCCTTGAAGGCGATCCAGTAATACGACTGGCCCGCGAGATTCACCTGAAAGTGCGTTCCCAGGCTGAAGCCTGTGGGATCGAGAGACGTGATCCCGTTCGCGAACAGAGCGACCCCTGTGTTGTCCATGGACTTGGTGGCGTCGCCGGCCATCGACGAGGTCTGCACCACCCCGTAGACGGTGTCGTCGCGCTTGATGAACACGACGTCGGGCTGGAACCCGACGTAGATGGATCGCGCGGTGCTGTTTCCTCCGTACTGTCCCGACCTGACCAGCATCTGGCCCGTGGGGTTGAAATCGATGACCTCGAAATGCCCAATCCCCCCGCAGTCCGCCCCACCGCAAAGCCCGTCTCGGTCTCCCTGGACGCTCGTCGAGCTCGCGAGCTTCAAGCGATGGAACGCGGTGTCGCCGTCGGTGCTGCTCGTGCCTTCGCTCTCGATGGTGCCGGGCCCCATCGATGAGCCGTTCCACAAAAGAGTCGAGGCGACGGTGACGGATGCGATCGTCGCCGTCTGCACGGTGTCGGTGTCGGCGTAGCTCAACGTGCCACGCTGGACGCGCACCCCCGAGGGGAACTGAACCACGAAGGCGCGCACGTCCGGAATGGCGTTGCTTCCGGAGTTCTCGAAAGAGCGCTGCGCCTGGACCGTGGTGGGGTTGGCGAGGAAGACGCCTATCTGTCCGTCCTCGTTGTCGTCGCTGGCGTAGGCGGTCTGATAGGACGCGATGACCATGGTCTTGTCCAGGTCCACGGCGGTAATGGCGGCGGTTCCGCTCGGCGAACCAGCCGCGAGCGCGAAGCTCACGGCCTGGACGCTGAACTCGTTGTTCCGCGCTTCGAAGACGTAGTAATGACCATTTAGCGTGCCCGCGCTCGTGTTGCGCTGCCAGGTGATCTGATTCGTTAAGGACAACCATCCCGCGACCGCGTAGTCGTTCCAGCTGTTGGTCACGGCTCCGTGGCGGTAGTACGAGACCAGGGCCGCTTTGGACAAATTGACCGCGGCAATGGGCGTGGTGGTCGAGGCCACCCCCGCAAACAGCGAGAAGGTGTTCTGCTGAACGGCGACGTACGCGGGGTCGAACTCCACCACATAGACCCCGACGGAGAGCGTCCCGCCGGAGGTAAAGCGCTGGGCGGTGACACGGCTGGGCGCCGCCTGGAAGAAGACGTCCGCGAACACCTGATCGTATTCATCGTCGGTCCCGCTCGTCATCATGCTGGCGAAGGGAACGCAGTTGGCCAGGACTTGCCCCTTCGTCAGGTTGCCCGACACCGTGGTCGCTCCCGCGGCCATCGGCAACTCAACGTACTCCACCGATTTGACGAAAGAGGCGGCTTCGGAGGCGGACGGCAGGGCAAGAGCGAAAAGCGCCAGGGCAAGCGGGTACAGTGAGATCGGCGCCTTCTTCATGACCGTTGCCTTGGCGTGCAAGCAGCATGCCCGGTGTACGCGCCTGGCAGTAGTGAAAAAGGCCGCTTTTCCGCGGCGGGTCGTGGGGCAAGGCCCACAGGGGTCAGGGGGGATTGGGCTTCAGTATCCGAGGGCGATCCCCACGCGGTAGGGCTCCATCCCGCCGCGGAAGCATCCGTTCTCGGAGTCGACGTGGATGCCGCTCGGTCTCCCAAACCAGGAGCTCAAGAGCCCCTCCTTCTTTAGGAGCACATCGTGGCCCTTCGCGCGCAGTCCGTCGGCGACCGCGTCTCGGAAGTGCGATTCCACGAGGAGAGGCGGCGAAGCCTCCGTGTGGATTCGAGGAGCTTCGATCGAATCCTGGATTCCCATCCGGTGGTCGACGAAGTAAAGAAGCACCTGGAGGACGGAGCTCATGATCTTGCGCGCACCCGGAGAGCCCAGCGCGAGGATGGGGCGCGAGCCCCGGAAGACGAGAGTGGGAGCGGCCGCGTGGAGCGCGCGCTTTCCCGGCCGGATGGAGTTGAGCCGACTCGGCTCGGGGTCGAACCACATCATGCCGTCGTTGAGGAGAACACCGATCGACGGGACCGTCATCCCCGAACCGAATCGGTTGCCGAGAGTGGCAGTGAGGGCGACGAGGTTAGAGTCGCGATCGGCGACGTTGATATGGGTCGTGTGCTGCCCGGGGTTCTCGAATGAGCCCGGGGCGGAGCTTCCAGAAAGGCCGTCCGGGATCTCGACAGCCCGGCGTCCCTCGGACGAGATCCACCGTCTCCGTTCGTTCGCGTAACCGGGCGAAAGGACGGTTTCGAGCGAAACGTCCTCTGCGACAGGGTCGGCGAGGAATCGGAAGCGATCCTGGAATGCGACGCGAAGCGTCTCGGCGAGAACGTGCAGGCGCGGAATAGCATCGATGTCGAACGCTCCGAGATCGAATCCCTCGAGGATGGAGAGAGCGAGTGCCACGGTGGGGCCGCCGCTCGGGCCCCCGAGGGTCTCGACGCGATGGCCCCGGTAGCTCGTCCGGATCGGAGCGCCGACGCTCGCTCGATAATGCTCGAGGTCCTCGAGAGAAAGAATGCCGCCGTTCGCGCGAACCCACGAGACGATCTCTTCGGCGATCGCGCCCTCGTAGAAGCACCTCGGGCCTTCGCTCGCGATCCGACGAAGCGTGCGAGCGAGAGCCGGTTGCAGCAGCCGTTCGTCGAGGGCTTCCTTCTGGTAGAACACGGCGAGCGTGTCGGGGAACGGGCTCAGCCGCGGTCTCGAAAGGGCGCTCTGCGCGAAGAAATACTCGTCGACGGGGAAGCCCTCCTCGGCGAGGCGCACTGCGGGCGCCGCAAGCTCCTCCCAGGAAAGCGTCCCGTGCGCGCGGTGAAGCTCGTCGAGCGCGGCGACGGCGCCGGGAACGGCGATCGAGCGGAATCCTGTCTCGGACTCGTCGTTCCGCGTCGCCCGCCAGCCGTAGACTCCCCTGTGCGTATCGTCGCTCGAGGCGAGCTCGTACATGTCCTCCCGCGACTCGCCTGGCGCAGTCGCAGTTCCATCGAACGACCGGGTGTCGCCCGACGATGCGTCGTACACCAGGGCGTAAAGCGTGCCTCCGAGACCGCTCATGAAGGGCTCGACGACGCCGCTGGCGAGGGCGGTCGCGATCGCGCCGTCGACGGCGTTTCCCCCGCGCTTCAGGATTTCGACGCCGGCCTCGGCCGCGAGGGGGTGCATGGCGGTCACCATGCCGTTCTCAGCCGAAGCCTCGGTCTTGGTAGTGCGTTGCTGACTCTTGAGTGTCACAAGTTCGCGGCGAAGAACGCGAGCGTCCTTTCTCGAGCGAGCTTCGCAGAGGATTCGTCATACTGCGCGCGGTGGTCGCAGTTGAACCCGTGGTCGGCGTCGTACAGGTGGACGATGGCGCCGGGATGTGCTTTCTGGATGGCCTCGACGTCGCTTGCGGGTATGGAGGCGTCGCGCTTTCCGAAATGCATGAGAAGGGGACACCGCTCTTTCTCGTTCACATAGGGGAGAATTTGACCTCCGTAGTACACCACGGCGGCATCGAGGGGAAGCCGAACGGCGGAGAGGAACGAGATGGACCCTCCCCAGCAGTAGCCAATCGTGGCTACGCGAAGGGCCTCACCGCGCAAGGCGTTCATCGCCGCCTCGACGTCCTTGACGCTGTCGTCCCAGGAGAACTCTTCTCGCAGCACTCGCCCGCGAGCGATATCGTCCTTGGTGTATCCCATCTCGACGTTCTTGGCCGAGCTTCGGTCGTAGAGCGCGGGCGCGAGGGCAAGGTATCCCTCGGCGGCGAACCCGTCCGTGACCTCGCGGATGTGGGAGTTCACGCCGAAGATTTCCTGAAGAACGACGACCCCGCCCCGGGGACGATCCGCGGGCTCGGAGCGATACGCGCCGAGCTCGTGTCCGTCCGCGGCTCGCAATCGGACCCGTTCCCCCATCTCACCCTCCGCAGAGATAGCGCTTCACGTCCCGCTCGTCCGCGTTTCCACCTCCGATGAGGAGGAGAAGGCGCTGCCCGCGGAACCGCTCTTTGTGAGCCGTCGCGGCGGCGAGCGTAACCGCCCCCGCGCCCTCGACCACGAGCCCGAGCTCGCGAAAAATTACCCGCATCGACGACACGATCGACTCCTCGTCGGCGAGGAGGACGTCGTCGGCGACCTCGAGCATCGTCGCCACCGCCTCGGGGACCGGAACCCGAGTTCCGACGCCGTCGGCAATCGTGGCTACGGGCTCGTCGAGCGCCACGGGCTTTCCCGCGCGAAACGAGCGCTCCATCGCCGGCGCGCGCGAAGCACCGACGCCCACGACCGCCGTGGAGGGGGAGTGCGCTTTCAGCCACGTCCCGATCCCGTTGAGGAGCGCCCCGTTTCCGAGCGGAATGAGGACGGTGTCGAAGCCGTCCTCAAAGCGAAGGAGCTCGATCGCGATGGTTCCCGCTCCCTCGGTAATCGCGGGATCGCGGCCGTCCTCGACGAAGGTCGCCTCCCGCTCGGCGGCATAGAGGCGGCAGGCGTTCTTGGCGGCGTCGAAGTCCTGGCCCGTGAGCCTTACTTCGGCGCCGAAGCTTCTCATGCGCGCGACTTTCAAGGGATTCGCGGTCTCGGAGGCAAAAACCAGAAGGGGAATTCCGTGAGCGCGAGCGGTGTAGGCCAGCCCCTGCCCGAAGTTCCCGGCGGAAGCGCAGACCCAGGGTCTTGGCGCCCGGTCTTTATGAAGGTGGGTGAAGTAGCAAGCCCCGCGGCCCTTGAACGACCGAACGGGGTTCAGGCACTCGACCTTGAGCACCACGTCGGCGCCGAGGGCCTCGCTCAAGGCGTCGCTTCGGAACTGCGGCGTATCGAGGAAGACCGGATCGATGACCGACCGCGCCTCTTCGATTCGCTCGAGCGAAACGGCGGTTGAGATCACGGACCCGAGCCGCGGCGCGTCGCGCTTCGCTCGCGCCACATCCCGAAGAGGACGGTGAGCGTCCCCAGGAACATCTCGTCGAGAAACGGAATC
>Ga0214473_10006981_pt1 | contig 13441 bp, 11 predicted proteins | sample RVTome_7_FD_203509 | JGI IMG/M metagenome (GOLD analysis project Ga0214473, IMG submission 203509) | Soil microbial communities from uranium-contaminated site in the Upper Colorado River Basin, Wyoming, United States - RVT98D197 | ecosystem: Environmental > Terrestrial > Soil > Contaminated >...
CTCAGCATTGTACTTTTCGAGAAAGTCTCTATTACACAAGTACTTACGAAAATTATGTCGCAAAACGATTTTAACCAATTTCATAACCAGTTGTCCTTGTTCGACTTATAACGGGACAGTAGTGATTTTACATCCCTTACAATAATTCAATATTATATCATTCAGCTTTGCTAAAAGCAAGGTTTTTTAGGCTAATAAGCATGATAAATCCCAAGCGTCCCAAAATATGCCTTAAAATGTGTCATCTGGTGCAGGTTCTGTGCTAATTGATAGCCTGTTTTATTACCACTGAGCCTCGATATAAGGCCCGGCTGGGCCTTTCGGCTTCGGTTTCGGCCTGTTCTTCAATATCGCCTCGGCTATGGCGATATCGCTTTGCCGCGTAATCTTGATATTAGAAGCGTCCGTTTCGACTACCGAAACCTTCTCGCCTAATGCCTCCACAAGCTGGGCGTCATCGCTGATTTTGCTCTTGTCCAAGTTGGCTAAATTTTCATAAGCCCGTTTCAATAGCTTTACCTCGAAAACCTGCGGTGTCTGCGCCTCCCATAAATTGCTGCGGTCAGCCGTCTCTTTTATCGTCTTGTCCGCAACCTTTTTTATAGTCGCCGTAACGGGACATGCTAATATCGCTGCTCCCGTTTTGTTCGCTGCGGCGATTGCCCCATCAATCCACTCCTTCGTCACACAGCACCGCACCGCGTCGTGCACCGCCACGATATTTATATCTTCCTTCAGTAGTGCCAGTCCCTTAGCAACTGTTTCGAACCGCTCCGCTCCTCCGATAAATATCTTTACATTGAAAAACTTCAGGTTCGGCCCCCATTTGATACTCACAAGTTCCTCATCTTCTGCGGATATCCCAAGCAGGATTTGCTTCACGTCGCTTCTGTCGGAAAAAATCTCCACGCTTCGAAAAAATACCGCTCTGCCATCGACATCCACGAACGGCTTTTTGCGTTTGCCGCCGAATCTTTTGCTCGCTCCCGCCGCACATATTATCGCCGCAACATTTATATTTTCCGCCACCGCAAACTCTCCTTAAATTTCAATATCAGCTAAAACCAGTGCTTCCTTTTTATTTTTCGATTTCGCTATCACTTTTCCCTTCGGATTTATTACAAACGCAGGCCCGACAAACGGAATCAACGGATGGGATTTGCCTATGGGGTTTACAAACGCTGCGTAAAATCCCCACTTTTTAGCCTTTGGGCCAAGTGCTCCCGCGAAAAATTTAAGCATCTCATTGTGCGTCCGGTATCGTACCACCTTGCCCGTCACGAAAGAGTCAATCATATGCTCTTGGTTCCGCCAGACCGCGATTTTGCCGCCCTTCAAAATCGGGTCCGCGTCCCACGCGTGCGGCATCAGCAACAAATCGACGCCTCGCCTGCCATAACTTTCGATAGGTTCCCTGCGATGACAATCTGCGCAAATGCTTATCCCGACACGCACCTTCCCAAACTTGAAAATCGGATGTCTCGTGTCGGGCCGGAAATAATGCTTCTCTAAAACGGTAATAAAATTCTTGCGATAAACCCCCGCAATTTTTCCAACCTTATTTACCAGTACATAACAATTATAAGGCTTCTCTTTCGTCTTTTCGGCAAAACCGAACCCCACCGCGATTCTATATTTCTTCGCCCACTCGCACATCAGAGGCACTATCGGCCCATCTAAAGGCTGTGCGGCCAGTCTTACAAGATGGTTCTTCCACATCCCGTGCACCGACATCTCAGGAAACATCACAAGCTCCGCTCCCTTTTTAGCGGCCTGCCGAATAAATTTTTCCGACCGCCTCAAATTTCCCTTCACATCTCCCCAGCCGCAAAACATCTGTGCCAACGCTATCCGCATCAAACTGACTCCTCTAAAATTCGATTCCCTGTCTCGCCTTTATGCCTTTATCAAATGGATGCTTGATTTTTTTCATCTCCGTTACCAAATCCGCCATTTCCATCAGTTCCTTCGTCGCGCCTCTACCCGTCAGGACAATCTCAACTCGCGCATCTTTTTTCTCAATCACATTTTTTATATCTTCCAACTTGGCCAGCCCCTGCGAAAGACAAAACACTATCTCATCGAGGATTATCATATCATAAATTCGCTTCCCCGCTCCATCGGCTATTTTGGCAAGTATTTCGTGAATGCCCTTTTTCGCATCAGCGGCCTGTTTTTCATCTTTCGCGCCCTTGGCCATATCCCACGGCACATCCAGTGCCTTGAGAGTAATTCTGGTCCCTTGAAGTGCAGCGCGTTCTCCCGTATTGAGCGACGCAGGTTTGAGAAATTGATAGATGAGAACCTTATTTCCATTTCCGGCTGCCCGAATCGCAAGACCCAGCGCCGCGGTGGTTTTGCCCTTACCGTCTCCGGTATATATCTGTACCAGCCCTTTTTCTAACATACAGATATATTAAATCAATGTGCACCAATTGAAAATCAAAAAACAATATATGCGAATTGCTTAAATGATGTGAAATTGCTGGAATGTCTGACTTTAATGTAAAATCCTACGAATATGCTACCACGGAAGCAAAATCTTCTTCCGGCTGGCAGCAATTGCCTTTTTGCTCGCCCGGTTTGAACGGCAATGGTTCCGCGAACTGCACCGCGATACGGCGCAAAAAGCGGTTTACGTTATCCACCCTGCAGATGCGCCCATGACGTGTGAAATGTGCCATCTCAAAAGATTCATCCACCCCAAAGCATGGAACGCTGAACCGGGCCGTTATCGATTGCCCCGGCTCAGGACAATTACCATCCGCGTAATACGTAAATGCCGCTCCACCGCTTGAAATATCCACCATTTGACCTTGCAGCAATGCCTCATTAAAATCCTCGGCGAACCAGACGGGCCAATTATATCTCAGCCTCTGCTCCCTTCTTCGTTCTGTCACAGCTTCCATTCTAAATCCCCAGAAATTTCTTTTTACCTTCGTTGCTTTGGGAATCGACAAATCGGCAGGGGGGCTTTATGAACGATTTTAAGGGAAAACCGCCTTACGCTGTCATTAAATGACAGCGAGGGCGTTTTTGACTTGAAACGGCTGAGAATTTATTCCAGTTTTTTTGCTGCTTTTTTCTTTTTCAAAGACTTGTTCCGATAATCAGCTTTTCGTCATTCTGACCAATCGGCAAAATTCCGTTCCTCGCTGCTCGAAATTGTCGAACATATCGAAACTAGCGCAAGCCGGACTAAGCAAAACAACATCCCCACGTATTGCCTCCAGTTTCGCGAGCTGGACCGCCTCCGCCAGAGACTTGGCGAATTTAATTTTCGCTTTCCCCGATGTTCCAATCGTCTCCGCGATTTTCCCAGCCGTCTGTCCTATAAGAATCGCTGTCTTGACCTTTTTCGCTATCTTTGCCCCCAGTTGTGTAAATGCAATCCCTTTATCATACCCGCCGGCAATGAGGATTTCAGGCACCTCGAACGATTCAAGTGCAACAATCGTGCTGTCCGGTGTCGTTGCCTTAGAATCGTTGTAGTACCGCACCCCGTCTACCTGGGCCACAAATTCGAGCCGATGCGCCAGAGCCTTGAATTTTCCCACACAACTTTTAATCGTCTCCTCATCCGCCCCGGCGCACTTTGCTACCGCCATCGCCGCCGCAAGATTCGACAAATTCGCCTTTCCCGGCAAGATATATTGCTCCCGAATCCCCGCGCTTACATCATCTGCCGAAAATTCGATGCATCTTCTCCCCGTGTCTTTACTATACTTCTCAAACCACTTGCATCCGAACCCATCTTCTGCGTTAAAAATCGAAACCGCAGGCTTGGCCTGGTCCAGTTTTTGCATACTGAACATAAGTTCCTTCGCTGCGCAGTATTTCTCGAATGTTTTATACCGGTCGAGATGATTCGGTGTGAGATTTGTTAATAGGGCGATTGCAGGCATCCTTCGAGTCTCTGCCAACTGCTCAATCTGAAAACTCGAAAGCTCCAGCACCACCAAATCACTAGGCTTTATTTCATCAAGCGTTATCAATAACGGTTCGTTCCCAATATTTCCGCTTAGCCAGACATTTGTGTATTTACAGTTTTTTTTGCCTAAGCCCGCCTGGAGCAGATGTGCCGTCAATGCCGTTGTCGTGCTTTTTCCGTTGGCCCCCGTAATACCGATTATCTTCGCAGGGCACAGCTCGAAAAATATTCCGACCTGTGATGTGATGAACCGTTTCTTCTTTCTCGCTATCTGTAAAAACTTGTTGTCAGGCGAAATCGCGGGATTGGCTACGATTATCTGTGCCTCCGTAAAATCCCGCTCCTCGTGGTAACCAAGCCTGTATTTAATTTGTGGAAATTCCTTAAGCTGTTCAATCGAACCAGTAAGTTCCTCCGAGCCGGCCAAATCCGTCACCGTAACTTTTGCGTCGGCTTTTGCCAAAAACTTCGCGACGTCCGCCCCGCCCCCGAATCTCCCCAGCCCCATCACCAGGACTTCCTTGTCCCTGAAAAAACCTTTGTCCATTTTCTTTTTGATTTCGAATTTCGTGTCCGCTATACGCTCCACGCTATCCGCTACAGTAAAGTCTGCATGGCTTTGGCTATATCGAGCTTGGCGTCAATCACCGCCTGCTCGATGCACCGCTTCCAGTCGTCTCCGTACTGTTCCTTGTATTGCGGTTTCTCATACGCGTAAATTATCGACCGCGACGCGTTTATCAAGGCTCCCGTCCCGTCCGTCTTGCAGAACCGAATGCAGTCCGCCGCTGTCGCTCCCTGCGAACCGTATCCCGGCACTAAAAACCATACCTTATCGTATTTTTTCCGCAGTGCCGCCGTCTCGTCCGCTGACGTGCCGCCGACTATCATCCCGATATTGCTGTATCCGCTCTTGCCGATTCGCTCCTTCTTGTTCGCGCTCTGGGCAACGACCTGGGCGATTTTTTCATACATCTTCACACCCTCGGCATCCGCGAAGTCCTGTATCGCCGCCGCGCTCGGATTGCTCGCGCGTACCCATACGAAAACACCCTTGCCCTGTTCCGTCGCCGCCTTAGCGAATGGCTCAATCCCTTCCTCACCCGCAAAACCATTTATCGTAATTGCGTCCGGTGTAATAACATCTTCCAGACCTGCAAGTTCGGGATTTACTAAGTGCGCTTCCGCATAGGCTTCCGCCGTATGGCCGATGTCGCCTCGCTTCACGTCCCCGATTACCTCCACTCCCAAATCATCCGCCTCGCTGATTAGCGAATAATAACTCTCAATTCCTTCCCCCATATATTTCTCAAAGTACGCGATGTTTATCTTTATCGCCGGCACCATCGGCGAGACAATCCGCATTACCTGCGTGCAGTAATCGAAAATCGCATCCACCGCCGCCGCCGCGTCATTTTCGTCATTCATATCCCGATGACTTATAATTGCCGCCGGCAGTCTTTTGTAAACCGGGTCTAATCCGACAATCAAAGATGTCTTCTTCGCTTTTACCGCTTCCGTCAATCTGTCGCCGAAATAATTCGCCATCTATTGCTTCCTTTACAAATATACAAAAAAGCCCCGATTCAGCCGGGGTGAAAATTCTTTCAAAAAAACATGCTATGACTATAATCGTTCAGGACTCGAACAGCAAGACAGAAATTGAGAAACTATGACAAAATCAAGAATACGATGGCTGTTTATCTATCTTCTCGCCATAGCGGTAGTTTTATTTTTGCTTTTCTACCGGCCTGCCTATTACAAGCCGCAATTGGTTACGGAAGATAGGCAACTCAGCCCCTACCTCACGCACCAGCTAATCCCGCAGTTTTATAACGGGGTACAGCTTCAGGAGCCTTTCGACCTCATCATCACGCAGCAGGGCATAAACGAAATCGCACGCCACCTGCCTTTGCCCGAAGAATCGCGCAGTGTGAATCTGACTTCACCGACCGTGAGTTTTGCTCCCGATAGAATTGTCATCGCCGCTGCCGCCAACGTCCACGGCGCAAAACTGATTATCACCCTCGAAGTTGCTCCCTCCTTCGATGCCAATGGCCTGCTCAGTGTTAATATGGACAAAGTCAGAATCGGTGCTCTGAGTGTTACCATCCCCGCCCGCATCATTGGTCGAAAGATGTATGGCGACCGTTTCGAGCATGATGGCATCGACCCCAACGATATCCGAACGCTATTGGCTGCATCCTTTTTTGACGGTCGGCCCTTCGACCCCATCTTTGATATTGACGGCAAAAAAGTCCGCCTCACCGGAATTTCCACCACGCCCGGTCAGCTTAACCTCCGCTTTACGCCTGTATCCAATACCTCTACCCCCACAATGCTCAAGTATTAAGTGCATAATTACTAATTGTCGGAAAGAATTATTTCTGTCGCCCACATCCTTATCGCCTTTAACAACAGGCACTTACGGCACTTTTTGGAAAATTTATCAAAAATTTTTAAAAAATTGCAAAAAAAACTGTAACGAATTTGCAAATACTGCATCTATATACATGGACAGGAAAGATTATGCCTGAGGATATTGGCAACCTTGAAATGTGCGGTCTGGTCGTGGAGGCGAAACTTGGCGAGCAGGCCAGTATGGCACGCCTCACTGAGGTGGTGGAAGATGATTTGCGCTCATATATCTATCGAATTACATTAAATCCCGAACTTACGCAGGACATCCTGCAGGAGACATTGTTACAAATGGTTACATCACTAAATCAATTAAAACGTGCCGACCGCTTCTGGCCATGGCTTTTGAAAATCGCTTTGTGCAAGGTTCAGGACCATTACCGGCAGCAGCAAAAGCGGAAATTCCAAATCTGGGCCGCTGCTAAAGAACGCCTGATGAAAAACTCCCCTGATAACGGCCCTGACAATATTAACGACCGGATGGCCAAGCAGGAGCTTTCCGACGCGATTTTCCACGTTATGAGCCAGTTAAAATTCGACTACCGGAACGTCCTCGTTTTGCGATGCTTCGAGCAGATTTCCTTCGCCGAAATCGGCGAGCTGATGCAATGCAGCGAGTTATCTGCCCGTGTAACATTTTTCCGCGCGAAAATGTCCCTTAAAAATAAATTGTCTCGCCGAGGAATGGGACGAAAGAATTTCCTTATGGCTGTGGGGTTATTCGGTTTGCTTACCGCTCCGACTAATGCGGTATCTGCAACTACCGTGACCGCCACCACTTTTGAAGTCGGTTCTGCAGCCGCAGTGCTTGGCTTTTTGACAACCAAGTTCGGCATTATTACCGCCGCCGCTGTCGGTGTAATGACGATAACGCTGGCCGTAAAGGCCTTCTTGTGGTTCATCGCCGCCTTGTGCCTGCTGCTCATTACCGCTATCGTCGCCGCCTTCTCAAGAGGATAAGCTCTGCTCTCGAAGGTTATAAAAATAAAAGGCCTGCGGATTTTTCTCCTGCAGGCCTTTAGGCATTTCGTTTTTCTTTAATTTCTTTGACTACTCTTGATTCAAATCCAATCTCCTGCTATTGGCCGTATTCTGTCAGCCAGACATTGGCGAATTCCGCATAGTCTTTAAAGTTCACACTTGCGCTATCATCGAAGTCGCACCTGTTTCCAACAGCATCGTCAAGCCAGTTATTGCGCATTACTTCAATATCGCCGTAACCAATGAAACCGCTGTCATCGAGGTCGTAGGTTTCAATATTTGTATAATTCTGGTTTACCTGATTCGCTATTACATTGTCATAGGTCTTTTGGGCTGGATGGAAGGTGCAATCAGTTTTTGTCGGGATTACCGTTTCCGACCAGCCGTAAGGCACAGTTAGCTGGTAGTAACCATTCGAGTCGGTCATTCCGTCACAGATGCTCTGTTCCGCCGATACAAGTACGCCGCTTATCGGAACTTTGTTGGGTTCCTGAATATAACCTGAGATTATGCACCCTGCCGCCGGAAGTGCTATCGCAGACTGGATCAGTTGACCGATAGCGGTATGACTCCAACTATTCGTAACTGTGCCGGCCGCATCGACCTCCCTGGTGCTCATAGCCGCTGAAGAGCCGGTGGCTGCCTGGTGCCATCTTTGAGTCATATCCTCCGCGGCGGTACTTAAAGTACCTGAAGTATCCGAGGCGACCACATCAACCACATAAGCGCAGTTTGTCAAAGTGGCGATGTCAGTGGAGATTGAATTGCTGTCAGACTTTGCGTTTGTAGCAACAGCCTCCGGAGGTTCTTGTCCGACGTTTTTAAGCGAAACTGCTCCGCCGCAAGCTTCATTGACACTACCATCGTAGGTGACCACGACATTGTAGCTGCCAGGTGTCTCCGGCAGGCTTTCTTTCAGCAGATAGTACAATTCGGTTTTTATATGAGGGTCGCTGCCTGCGGTTTTGCCAGAACCTTCAACGAGGTTCATAGGAACATTGTCATACAGGACACTGCTGATTTCCAAATCCGCTGAGTTGGCATCTTTTCCGGCGGCACCAACAACCAAAATCCGGTTATTACCACTGCCGATAGTATGTGACCAGCTTAAGGTATTGCTGTCTTGTGCATTTGCATCACTGGCGAAGTCGAATTCTATGATTGATGAAACGTTAATAGTGAAAGTCTGGTTCGCGTCAGGTATTAGTCCGTTACTGGCCTTAACTGTTACGTCAAAATCACCCGTTGTCGCGGGCGTCCACTCGATAATACCTGTGTTTGAATCTATTGTCATTCCCTCTGGGCATAAAACAAGTTCACAGTTGGGGTCGGGATAGCCATAGGTATTTACATCATAAGTATAAAGCTGCTGCACAACTGCCGTTGTTGCCGGGGTGGAGACAATTGCCGGAGGAGTCCATTTCAAAAGATTATCCAGAGCTGCAAACCAGACGTTGGCCATTTTCGCATAACCGGAATCGTTGGGATGCAGATTGTCCGCCATATCGGTTGAGTAATTTAAGGCGTTTTCCATATTCACGATTATGATGTCATCGCCATTGGCGATACGGTTCATGGCCATCTGATTAAGGCTGTTGTTATATTGTGTGGTGATTAAGCTGTAGCTTTTTCTGTTGATTATTAATGCCAGAACTACCGTGATGTTTGGGTCGTACCTGTCGATTTCATCGAGTATGTCACTGACTTCATTAACATCCTGGTCGCCACCAGTGATGTCATTGGTGCCGATGTGAAGCAAAACTATATCCGCAGGATTGGCGGTGAGCCAGTTGTACACATTAGGCAGTATCCCGCCGCCGGTTCCTCCGGCAGCATGCCAGCCGTCACGGCCTTCGTGATTTTTGTCGGCAAAGTCACCGTCATTTTGGCATCCGATGAAGTCAACATTGTAACCATTATTTGTGAGACTCAGATACAGGGGTTTGCGATAACCATTGGCGCCAGTTGAACCGTACCAGCCCCTCGTTATGGAATCACCTAAGGGCATTATTCTTATCGGTTCTTCGGCTGAAGCGCTTGAGAAGAACAGGCACAGCAAACATCCGATTAAAGCTATAAATCTTGGGACCGATTTCCTCATATCAAAGTCCTCCTTATAAAAAGCTGACTTTTCATGTCCGTATCCTTCCACAGAGGCACATCAGTTTTTCTTAAACCGGCATTGAACATTGTCCAAATAGCTGTACAATCACCCCCTCTTCCTCTTCTCAGTCATTAATGCGGCGTTTACAATGGTGTTAAGTGCTGTTTCTCAGGTTTTTTTATGCAAAAAACGACGCTCGCATAACAAAACCCTCAAATTAAGAAGCAGATACACACTTTTCTGACTACAAGGTTGCCGCTTAACCCTCAACCCCTCTCTCTTCTGCTGGATATGGACGTTAGCTAAAACGCCATATTGTCGCCTAAGATTATATTCCTTGATGGCTGAATGTCAATAGTTTTCTTAAAAAATTTTTGCTTTTTCAGATGGATAGATTGCCAATAACGAGACGAATCAAATTCAGCAGGCCTGTTTGGTTTATTTGTTTATAAGATTTTTCGTAATTTGCTGTCAGAACAGAGCTTATGTTGGTAGATAAAAAGGCTTTGTCAGCGGTAGATGTCAGATAAAAAAGCTGGTTGATAGTACACATAAAGCGGTTCGGCACTTGCACCATATGTATTTTTCGTTATCATACGGTTTTTGTTTGGCTATTCTTATGATCGAAGATAGAGACTTATCATTTGATGCGTTTCGAGGTTTTGCGGTAATTGCCGTTGTCGCAATTCATGCGGTTTTTAACGTTTTTTCCCAGGAACATTTTCCAGTCAAATCGTGGAATTTTTTATTCCTTTTCGTTTATTTTCAGCTGTTGGAATTTGCCGTTCCTGCGTTTCTTTTTATTTCAGGGTATTGGTTATCAAAAAAACCAGTCAATTCTCTGGAAGACTACACAGTTTTCCTGACGAAAAGGTTTTCGCGGGTTTTTATCCCATATTTGTTCTGGTCATGTCTTTTGCTTGGATACGACGCTGTAAATAAATCTGCTATTGGTATACACGAGACAGTGTATAAGCTTTTGACGGGGGGAGCTTCCATGGGTTATTTTTTTATCATAATGATTGCTCAACTTTACATGCTGACCCCCTTACTGCAGTATATAAATCGCAAGCGGTATGGGTTGATATTAATTGTTATAATTAATGTTCTAAGTCTGTTGGCTTTGTACCTTTCGAGACTATTCCATGTTATTGGGCATCTTCCTGCTTCATTGTTTTTTTATTCGTGGATTATTTTCTTTCAAATGGGACTGTGGGTAGGAATGCAAGATGACAGGTTAAATAACAAAGCGATTTCATTTAGAGGCATGCGTCCTTTAATTTTACCTGCCTTGGCTATTTGCTTCCTGATTTCAGTTCTGGAAGGAATGGTTCTGTTAACGAAATATGATAATCTGAATTTTGCGATTTCTCCCACGAAATATTCTTCGGTTTTATTCTCCGTCTGTGTAATTCTCGGCTTTCTTTATGTACGAGAATATCTCGTGCATTCTCCGAAATTCCTCGTTACGCTGGGCAATTATTCTTTTGGAATATATCTTATTCATATGATTATTTTGGAACCTGTCGCCGGCCTGCTTCAACGCTCTGATATCGTTTATTCGCTCCAGCCGTTATATCAGCTTTTGCTTGTTTTCGTAACTATGTCAATTTGTGTTCTTGTAATCAGTATTTCGCGAAGGTTGCTACCAAAATTCTTCTATTCTAAAATACTGGGCTTTTGCTTTTAAAACCGACGTAGAAAATGCAACCGGCCTGCAGGGACGTCCCTGCAGGCCGGTTGTGATTTTATTCTGGCCTTCGATTTCGGTCTTAGGCTAATTACCAGTCTAAACCAATCTCTGCAAAGTCAAGGAAGTTCACAATATCATCATCAACGACATCGCCGGCAGCTTCCGGATTCGTGTCGAGCCAGTTATCGGCCATCAGCGAAATATCCTCCCAGTCAATGTAGCCGTCGTCATCGAGGTCAGTCACTATCGGCCAGCCGTTAAGTGTAGCCGTAGTTACTTCGAAGTTATCGAGATAAGCCTCGCCTGTACCTATAACAATGCGGTCAGCGACGCCATCAATGGTGACACGGACAGGATTGGATGTCCACTGGCCCTGCAGCAAGCTGGATATTGTTTGCCATGCGTTCGCCGAACCGTATCCCGTAGAGCTCAGGTACAACTTGTCTAAGCTCGCGTTATACGAAATATACAGTGTCCCGTCGTTGGAGCCTCTGGCGATTTGCCCGGATGTCACGCTGCCGTCAACAGCCTTCTCATAGTAGAAGAATGGGCCGTTACTATCGTGACCTGCTGACAAGGAGACGTAATTATCTGCATTATTTTCAATGCTCATCCCGACCCATCCGTCACGGCTGCTGGTACCGCTGTAGTGGTAGTCAACCTTGACCTCGAAATCTCCTGATGTATCAAGAGTCCAGCGGTTAGCTGCGTATCCGGCAGTCGCATATTCGGGTGTCCCGCTGGGGAGAGTCTCAGTTCCATTGCCTTCGTTATACAGAGCTTGTATCTCTTCTGTGGTCAGTGCCCTGTTAAATATCATCACGTTGTCGATGGCGCCTTTGAATGCGTAACCGCTGTAGAATTTTCCGATATAAACCGCCGGACTAGTGGACTGGGTTGGAACATTGGTTGCACTATCAACTTCAGAGCCGTTCTTGTATAGGACCATTCTCCCTGAGTCGACATTGGGGTCAAAGGTAACCGCGACGTGATACCAGGTGTCTGGTTGTAACGCCACCGTGTCCTGTACATGGTCATAGTCAGGCGGACCAGGGTCGGCATGGCCGGCTATCAGTCGCGAGCCTCGTGAAGCCGGCGCCCAGAAAGCGTGGGACAGGTTGGATGATGAAACTATATTGTTGTTGTAGCTTCCGGTATCTGTCTTTATCCATGCGACCTTCGTATATGCTCCGGTACCTATAACATTTCCAATATTGACATAGTCGCTTGTGCCGTTAAACGTTAGCGCACCGTCTATCTTGCCGGTTGTATGCAGCACGGATGTATTCTGTTGTGCGGTTCCGTTTTTACCGTTACCAGAATCGTCGACTACCGTTTTATTGCCGGCATTATCATTCATCTTCCAGTGACCGACACAGTTGCCAGCTAAAGACAACTCGCCTGCGGCTTCCAAATTCAGCACATTAGCGTCTTCAACCAGCCATGCGCTACCGTTACTATCCGCATAGTACCGCCACATCGCACCTCGTCTGTTGTCATTGAAATTATCCTCAACCAGCCGTATGAATGTCACATGGACAGTATGACTGGCTGTAATATCACTTAATGTGTATTCCGTTCCACCAGTCTGGACTTCTACGCTGTCGACCGTCCATTTATCAACCTCATAGCCCGTATCAGGCGTTGCTGTGAACAACTGGCTTGAGCCGTAGTCCTTGACGATATCGCCACTTGGTATGATAGAGCCATTAAGACCAGCCGAAGCTGCGATGGTGTATTGGTCAATCGCGAAGTTTGCGGTTACTGATATATTGGCTGTTACGGCAAGGTCCGTACGCGGATTATCCGTGGATGCATCTGACCAGTTGACGAAGTGATATCCGGTACCCGGCATCGCCGTTACAGCGGTCCCGTCTGTACCGTAATCAACTACCTGAGAGGTCTCGCCTGTAAGTGTTCCGCCTGTCCCGGCCGAGTAATTAAGTGTGAACGTATCAATCGCGAAGTTTGCCGTTACTGATATATTGGCTGTTACGGCAAGGTCCGTACGCGGATTATCCGTGGATGCATCTGACCAGTTGACGAAGTGATATCCGGTACCCGGCATCGCCGTTACAGCGGTCCCGTCTGTACCGTAATCGACCGTCTGCGGGCTTGTCCCGCTGATGGTTCCGTTAGCGCCCGCCGCATACGTTAATGTAAACGTATCAATCGCGAAGTTTGCGGTTACTGATATATTGGCTGTTACGGCAAGGTCCGTACGCGGATTATCCGTGGATGCATCTGACCAGTTGACGAAGTGATATCCGGTACCCGGCATCGCCGTTACAGCGGTCCCGTCTGTACCGTAATC
>Ga0214473_10006982_pt1 | contig 13438 bp, 11 predicted proteins | sample RVTome_7_FD_203509 | JGI IMG/M metagenome (GOLD analysis project Ga0214473, IMG submission 203509) | Soil microbial communities from uranium-contaminated site in the Upper Colorado River Basin, Wyoming, United States - RVT98D197 | ecosystem: Environmental > Terrestrial > Soil > Contaminated >...
CAGCGGCTCACTGGGGCCCCCCTTTGAGCATGGACATGAGGCCTTTGCCCCGGCCCATCTGCTTGACCAGCTTCTGCATCTGGCGGAACTGGTTGAGGAGCTGGTTCACCTCCTGGGGGGTGGTGCCGCTTCCCCGGGCTATCCGCCGCCGGCGGCTGCCGTCGATTATCTGGGGCTCCCGCCTCTCGCGCGGGGTCATCGACTGGATAATTGCCTTCGTCCTCTTGAGCTTGTCTTCCTGGCCCTCGGGAAGGCGCGATGCCAGGCCGCCCAGGCCGGGGACCATTCCGATTATCTGGGAGACGGGACCCATTTTCTGGAGCGTCTCCAGCTGCTCCACTACGTCCTCAAGGCCCAGCTCCCCCTTCTTAAGCTTCTTCTCCACCTCCTGGGCCTTCTTCTCGTCCCACGCATCCTGCGCCTTCTCGATGAGGGTGAGCACGTCCCCCATTCCCAGGATGCGTGAAGCCAGGCGGTCGGGGTAGAAGGGCTCCAGGGCCTCGGGCTTCTCCCCCGTCCCCATGAACTTGATGGGCACGCCCGTTACCGAGCGCACAGAGAGCGCCACCCCGCCCCGCGCGTCGCCGTCCATTTTGGTGAGGATGACACCCGTCAGTGCCACCCCCTGGTGGAACTCCTGGGCAACCGCCACCCCGTCCTGCCCCGTCATGGCGTCCACCACCAGGAGCACCTCGGAGGGGCTGAGCCTGTCCCTCATCTCCCTGAGCTCCGTCATGAGCTCCCGGTCTATATGCAGCCGCCCCGCGGTGTCAGCGATGACCCACCCCACCCCCAACTCCTTCGCCCTCTCCAGGGCCAGCTTCGGCAGGACCTCCAGGGGGGCCTCGTCCTCCAGCACGGGGACATTCAATTGGCGGCCGAGCACCATGAGTTGCTCCCTTGCGGCCGGCCGGCGGGGGTCCATGGGGAGCAGCAGAGCACGCTGCCCCTGCTTGCGCAGATGGAGGGCCAGCTTGGCGGCCGTGGTAGTCTTGCCGGAGCCCTGGAGCCCAACCAGCATCAGCACCGACGGCGGATGCGGGGCAGGGCTCAGTGGGGCCTTCTCCCCCAGCAGGCCCACGAGCTCCTCATGGACTATCTTCACCACCTGCTGGGCCGGGGAGAGGTGCTGCAGCACATCGGCCTGGAGGCACCTTTCCTTGACCCGCGCGGTGAAGTCCTTCACCACCTTAAGGTTGACGTCCGCCTCCAGCAGGGCCATGCGGACCTCGCGCAGGCCCTCCTCTATGTCCTTCTCCGAGAGCCTGCCCTTCCCCGCAAGCCGGCGGAAGACCTCCCCCAGCCTCTCTGAAAGGGTCTCAAACATCCCCCCTATTTTACCCTTCCCGGCCCTGAGAGTCACATGGTCCGCTGGCCGCTATGTTGAAATCAGCTCGTAGCTCCGAGTGCCGGCGCCGAGCCTCTCTGCCGTTTCCAGCTGGACGAGGCTGCTGGTGCCATGCATCTTCCCCAAAAGGTCGGGGGGCGCCGCCGAGGTAGAACCGGGGATGATAGGAGAGCGGTCGATCAGGTCAAGCGACGCCATGTCGATTGCGACCGGGTCGAACGACAGTGCGCTACCCACATCCTGGACAACGGGTTGCCCCGAGGGCGCGGCACAGTCACAGTCAGGAGTGACATCCTGGATGAAATTAACGAACACCACGTTGCCCTTGTATCCTGAGAGCAGGGAGCTTGCTGCGTGCCCCAGGCATACCTGCAGCCTCTCCTTGGCGTGGGGTGGCCAGACCCAGCAGTGTGACGGACATGTAAAGAAGCAGGTGCCGCAGGATGTGCATTCGGCCGCAGTTCGCACGGGCTTGCCGTCCACGAGCGTTATCGCGTCGGCCGGGCACTTATCCACGCATGTTGCGCAGCCGTCGCAGTCGTTTTCGACATTGAACAGTGGCACGTTTACCGAGTGCTGCGCCCGTTTGGTTTGCGTGGATACGCAGCCCATAGCGAGATTCTTTAAGGCGCCGCCGAATCCGGCAAGCTCGTGGCCCTTAACGTGCGACAAGACGACCATACACGGAGATTGCATGAGCAGTGCCGGGACTTTCACTTCCCTCAGCTGGCACTCGTCGATCCGGGCAGTGATTGGCATGGTTGCCAGTTCGTCCTCATCATCCCCTATCACTATGGGCGCCCCCGCACTGGCCTCAACGAAGCCATTCATAGCGGCCGTTTCTACGTACTTCCTCTTGGTGCCCCTTCCACCGGGGTATGCGGCCACGGTGTCAAACAGAAAGGGCACACCACCCGCGCTCTTGACGAGATCGACTACCTTCCGCACGAAAGCCGGCCTTATGTATCGTATGTTCCCCGTTTCTCCCATGTGAAGCTTGACTGCGACCGGTTTCCCCTTTGTTATCCTGTCCAGAAATGAAGACTCCGCCAGAAGACGGGCGAGGCCGTTCAGCGGATTGATGCCATTCGAATAGCGGTGAAAGAACACTCGACTTCGGTTCATCTGTGGCCGTCAACCCCCCATGAGATTTGCACGGGATTCTAGCACTTCCTGTTACCTGAAGACAAGCCACGCACCGCCCTGGGCATCCGAGCATTTGCGGGGTGGCCCGATAGGAATGGGACTAAAGTATGGCAGAAGCACCTACCATCGGGCCATTTTGCCAGGTAGTACGGATGAAGTATGGTTATGCTCGGATAGGTTTGTGAGAGAGCCGATGACAACCTGTGATAATCCGGACCATACGGCGCGGCCCGCGCGTCGCCGGCACCTCAACCCGCCTTCCCGACTGTTGAGGGATGTCCTGGACGATGAAAATGCCGACCACGGTGGAAAAGCCCTGGACATGTCCGGCAATCAGAGACGCATCAGATGCAGCTAGCCTTCAACCCGCAAGGTCTGTTTTCCCTCTTTTCACTCCTTATCGCCCTGCTCTTGATGGCCCGGGCTTGGCGCTATCGCTCCAGGCCCATAGTAAAGACTTTCCTGGTTGCGATGTCAGCTCTTGCCTGGTGGTCGTTGGCAGCGGTTCTGGAGCGTGCAAGCCCGGGCCTTTCCGCCAAAGTCCTCTATGTGAAGATGTCCTATTTGGGGATCGGCGCCCTGCCGGCAGCTTGGCTTGCATTCACATTACAGTATGCTGACAGGGAGAAGCGGCTGACACAACGGAACGTGGCGATGCTGGCCGTCTTGCCCTTCGTGACTCTGGCCATTGCCTGGACCAACGATTTCCATCACCTGATGTGGACTAACATGTGGCTGGATACCAGCTTCTCGCCGCCGGAGATCGCCGTCACTCACAATACCTGGTTCTGGGTCCAGGCTCTCTACGCGTACTCGCTGCTCCTGGCGGGCAGTCTGACTCTGCTGAGTGTCTTTCTGCGCAGTTCTAGTATCTACCGGAAGCAAGTGGGGACCATGCTCCTGGCCGCGGCGGCGCCGTGGGTGGCAAATTTCCTGTTCATCGCCCGGGTTGGACCCTTTGCGGAGGTTGACGCAACCCCACTGGCTTTCGCTGTGACGGGCGCGGCCATCTTGTGGGGCTTGTCCCGCTTCCAACTGCTGGATATCATGCCGATAGCCCATGAAGCGATATTCAGGAATATGGTCGACGGCGTGATTGTGCTGGATACTCAAAACCGCATCATAGAACTCAACATAGCTGCCCAGCGCATAGTCAATCGCAAGAGGGAAGATGCAATTGGACAGCCGTGCGGTCTGTTATTGCCAGGACAGGTTTGTATGCCTGAACTGAAAGCAGGGACGGCTGAAACGCAGGCCATGATGTCCCTGGGAGAAGGACAGACCCTGCGTCACTATGGCGTACATATCTCACCGATTAGCACAAAACAACTTCTCGGCGGCCATCTGGTTGTTTTGCGTGATGATAGCGAGCGCCTGCGGGCGGAGGAGAGACTACGGGAGAGCGAGGAGAAATACCGGGCCCTTTTCCAGGACTCGCGAGACGCCGTCTACATCACGAGCCGGGAGGGGGCATTTGTCGACGCAAACCAGGCGGCTTTGGACCTCTTCGGCTATACCCGGGATGAGCTGATAGGGTTGGATATCCTCAAGCTGTATGCCAACCCGGCAGACCGGCGCTGGTTTCGGCAAGAGATAGAGCAGCAGGGATTCGTCAGAGACCATGTCATAAGGTTCCGCAAGAAGGACGGAACGGAGGTGGACTGCCTGGTTACCTCCACATTGCGGCGCGGCAGGGACGGGGCCATCATGGGATACCAGGGTATCATGCGCGACATCACCCAGGAGCGCCTTTACCACGAAGTGGTGCGCGAACGCGCTACCCTGCAGGCTATTCAGGCAAGTATGGCGGAGGGCCTGGTGGTGTTTGGCCCCGACAGCAGGGTGATGTACTGCAATGACGTCGCACGAGCCTTCCTCAACCCGGCAGACCACTCATCGTGCAGGGACGCCTCCGGCAGGCGAGCCGAGGAGGTCTTCAGCCCGGACAGAATAGCCCTTGAGCCTCGGGAAGCCGTCCGCGAGTTGCTGCACTTCGCCGGGACTCCCCCCGACACCCCGGTGAGCAGGACCGTGACAGTGGCCCAACCAAGGCACATTGAGCTTCAGATAACAGCCTTTCCCATCACGCTGGAGGGAGGGGTAAGACTGGCCGGTTTTCTGATGCGGGACATCACCCACGAACGGGAGGTGGAGCGCCGCCGTGATGCCTTCATCTCAACTGCCTCCCACGAGCTACGCACCCCCATGACCAGCATCATGGGCTTCTCCGAACTTCTGCTCAACCGCCAGGTCCCCGAGACCACCAGGCTGGGTTGGGCGGAATACATACATAGGGGCAGCCGGAGGCTCGCCGGGATCCTTGATGACATGCTCAGCGTCTCCTGCATCCAGGCCGGGAAAGTCGCGCTTACCCTCGACGTCCTCGGACTTGCCAGCGTGGTCCAGGAGGTCATCCCCTACATCCAACCCACGACCGACAAACATGACATCGTCGTGGATATACCCTCAGACCTGCCCCGTGTGATTGCCGACAGGGACAAGCTAGGCCAGGTGCTGACGAATCTCCTGGGCAATGCCGTCAAATATAGCCCGCAGGGCGGCCAGATCACGGTCTCGGCAAAACCCGATTTGGACCGGGGAAGAGTCGTGGTCACGGTGGCGGACCAGGGCATAGGCATCGCCCCTGAAGACCAGAATAGGCTCTTCACCACCTTTCACCGGATACAGCGCCCGGAGACAATGAGCGCCAGAGGCACCGGGCTGGGGCTGTTCATCGTGAAGAGCCTGGTGGAACTGATGGATGGCGAGGTCTGGGTAGAGAGCGAGCTGCACAGGGGGTCCACCTTCCTCTTCTCATTGCCATCGGTAAATGGCCACTCAGGCCAGGAAGGTGCCGCAGGATGAAGATACTCCTGGTCGACGATGAGGAGGACATTCTGACGCTGGTATCAGCCACCCTGGAAGATGACAAGCGGTATCAGGTCATATTGGCCAGGAACGGAGACGAGGCGCTGGCTCTCGCCAGCAGGCAGAACCCGGAGCTGATGTTTCTGGACATACGGATGCCGGGGAAGAATGGATGGGAAGTCTGCAAGGCCCTCAAAGAGGGGCCGACCACTGCTCGTATCAAGGTGGTCATGCTCACCGCGCTCATACAGGAGTCGGACCGGCAGAGGGCCATCGAGGCAGGTGCCGACGGCTACCTCACCAAGCCCTTCAGCCCCCTCGCCTTGCTCAACAAGGCAGAGGAGGTCCTGCGAGGCAGAGAACTGTAGCTGTCTAGCTTTGCAAGGGTTGCCAGCAGGTGGACGCCCCATTAGAATAGTCCCGAATGGCCTTCCTTGATTTCACTCTCCCCAGGGAGCTTATCGCTCAGACCCCGGCCCAGCCCAGGGACCACTCGCGCCTGATGGTCCTTCACCGGGATACGGGGCAGATAGAGCACCGCCATTTCTACGACCTGCCCGGCTACCTGCAGGAGGGGGACGTCCTCGTGCTCAACGATACCCGTGTCCTCCCCGCCCGCCTCAAGGGGCAGAAGGAAGGCACCGGGGGCCGGGTGGAGGCACTGCTGCTGAAAGACGAAGGGGACGGCCTGTGGCGGGCGATGGTGAAGCCGGGAAAGCGCCTGCCGGTGGGGGCGAGAATCATCCTGGGCGGCCTGGAGGCCGAGGTGGCGGGCAGGGAGCCCGATGGCACCCGCCTGCTGAGGTTCCCTCCGGGGGCAGCAGTCCTGGAGGCGGGACAGGTGCCCCTCCCCCCCTACATCCGCACCCCCCTCCAGGACCCCGAGCGCTACCAGACGGTATTCGCCCAGAAACCGGGGGGCCTGGCCGCCCCCACCGCCGGCCTCCACTTCACCCCGGAGCTCCTGACAAAGCTGAAGGCGAAGGGGATAGAGACAGTCTTCGTCACCCTGCATATCGGCCCGGGCTCCTTCCGCCCCGCCGGGGAAGGGGAGAACCTCCCCGAGGAATACGGCGAAATCTCGCCCCAGGCCGCCGAGGCCCTCACCCGCGCCCGGAAAGAGGGGAGGCGGATCATTGCCGTAGGGACCACCAGCACCCGCCTGCTGGAGCAGGCCGCCACAGCCGAGGCCATCGGCCCCTATGAGGGCTGGACGGGGCTGCTCATCTCCCCCGGGCATGTTTTCAGGGCCGTCTCCGCCCTGGTGACCAACTTCCACCTCCCCCGCTCCACCCACCTGCTGCTGGTCAACGCCTTCTGCGGAGAAGACCTCATCAAGAGCGCCTACGAAGAGGCCATCCGCCTCCGCTACCGCTTTTATAGCTTTGGGGATTGCATGTTCATCTTGTAAGACGGACGCAGTGGACGAAGAAAGTGGTCATAATACTAGGGAAGCATTAGTGAGTCTTTGGATGAGGAGGCATAGGCGCTCAGAACAAGTCAGGCGCTGGGAGGAGGCCCGCGTCGGAGCCTCTCTACCGCTTCTCTAATGGATTCCCCTGTTGCCTGGGAGCTAAGAGTGAGGCAAGGCTCTCCGAACCTTCGAATGTGCACAAACTCCTCGTCCTCAAAGGCCTTGAACCCGTCTGCCTCATGCTCTTCAGTGAGAACCCCTTTCAGTGGCCACATATTCCCCCTCCACGCCAAGACCTGACTGAGGTCAGCAACTCCATTGTGCGAGGGTCTTGTTCTCACGCCTATCCCCGAAAAGGGGGAGGTTCTATAGTACTTCCGGTTCTTCTCCATGCCCCAGAGGCTCCAACCTCTAAGATCTTGCGCTACTCACTACCGAGACGCCGCCCAGTCATGGCCCAACTGGGCCAATCCCATTGTCCCGCTGGAGCAGACCATTTGGACCTAACCTGGCAGGCCTTGACAAGAGCCTACAAGTATGGTGGACTACATCACAGACGGCGTGGAGGTGTGAAGGCGTGGGGAAGAAGGTGCCTCCAAGAGCCGGAATTGGTGTTAGGCCGGCGAAGACCGGGGCTGGGTGGCTAGTCAATGTCACTTGGGGCATGCACCTGTGCCATTTCTACAGGACCAAAGCTGACCTGCTTGATATTTTCATACCCTACTTGGAAGCAGGGTTAGGAAGGAGACAGCTCTGCATTTGGGCTACTTCAAAGTTGCTTGGAGTTGCGGCCGCAGAGGCAGCCCTAGCAAAGGCAGTGGTGCATCTGGACGGATACGTCAACCAGGGCCAAATAGAGATAGTCGACGCCAGAGAGTTTTACCTCAGATCAGGGAAATTTGAGGAAGATGAGCTGCTGCAGCTTTGGTTCGAGAAAGAGAGACAAGCCATAGAAGAAGGATTTACTGGGATTCGCGTTGCCGCGGACATCTCTTGGCTTGAAGAAAAGGACTGGGGAGCATTCGCTCACTATGAAGCAACGTTAGATAGTATTATTGGCAAACATCGGATGATTGCCATTTGTTCGTATTCTCTCGATAAATGTTCGGCAGACCAGATAATCGATGCGTCCAGCAGCCATCAAGGGACTCTTATCAGGCGGCAAGGTAAGTGGGAGGTCATTGAAAATCTCGGGCATAAGCGGGCGATGGAAGAAGCATTCAGACGAAGCTGGCTAGAGGGGCAGCAGGGGAAGTTGGGGGCAATGTTGCAGGGAACGGTTAGTGCCATGGCATCAGTAGCTGAAAAGAGGGATCCTTACACAGCAGGCCATCAGCAGCGTGTGACCAGGCTGGCCTGTGCTATAGCCGAGGAGATGGGCCTCCCCGAGATGCAGATAGGTGGAATCCGTGTGGCTGGGACTCTGCATGACATTGGCAAGATGTATGTCCCGGCCGAGATTCTAAACAAGCCTGGCGCGCTGTCCGGCCCAGAAATGGCGCTAGTCAGGTCTCACCCCGAAGCGGGATACGACATAGTGAAAGGAGTAGAATTCCCCTGGCCGGTTGCCCAGGCAATACTCCAGCACCACGAGAGGTTGGACGGGTCTGGCTATCCTGCAGGTCTTTCTGGCGAAGACGTCATTCTGGAGGCGAGGATCTTAGGTGTGGCCGACGTGGTTGAGGCCATGTGTTCCCATCGCCCCTTTAGGCCGGCTCTCGGTACGTTCAAGGCATTAGAGGAAATCTCGCGGCATAGTGGCATCCTTTATGACCCCCGGGTGGTAGATGCTTGCCTGAAGGTCGTCACTGACAAAGGATTCTGGCTAGAGGACGGGATGAAGACAGCGCTTCACCTACCGTAGTTCTTGGTGAAAAAGTCGCTGCCGGCAAACCCGTCTTGACATCAGTCCCGAAGCAGCCCGTGACGCCATGCTGGTGTTGTGACCGGAACCGGCTTGCTTCCCGATGTATTGACAGCAGTAGGTTTGCTAGCTAGAATTGGCTCAACAACTCAGAGGAGGCCAGGATGGTTGAGCAGGCAGGGGAGCCGAAGAAGGAGAAGAGAAGGGGGGCCGCGGGCCTCTTTATCCCGGCCGGCCTTTTTCTGGGCATGGGCATCGGATGGGCACTGGGCTACCTCGTCCAGGGCATGTTCATCGGGCTGGGCGGCGGTTTCCTGGCCTTCGGCATCGCGTCGCTCGTGATACGGGAGTAGCAATACCATCCTGACCGCATTCCGCTTCAGCTTAAAAGGTCCGCAGGCACAGAGACGCTGTCCGCGGACAATTAGTATCTATGTGTTATAATGAGGGGCCATTCTGCAAAACTGGAGAGTAACTTGAAGATTCTGCTCGTCTATCCCCGGTATCCTGATACCTTCTGGAGCTTCAGGCACGCGCTGAAGTTCATCTCCAAGAAGGCGGCCTACCCCCCCCTGGGCCTGCTCACCGTGGCCGCCCTCCTCCCCACCGACTGGGCCAAGAAGCTCGTGGACATGAACGTGAAGCCCCTGACGGACGAAGACCTCCGCTGGGCCGACTATGTGTTCGTCAGCGCCATGTCCATACAGAAAGAGTCGGCGGAGGATGTTATCCGCAGATGTAACCGGCTGAAGGTCAAGGTTGTTGCCGGGGGCCCTATGTTCACTACAGGGCACGAACAGTTCAAGGGCGTCGACCACTTCGTATTGGGCGAGGCCGAGGTCATACTGCCCGCCTTCTTGAAAGACTTGGAAACGGGCAACGCCAAGCCCGTCTACGCCAGCACCGATTGGCCGGACGTCACCAGAAGCCCTATCCCCCTCTGGGAGCTGCTGGATATGAAGCACTACGCCATCATGACCCTCCAGTACTCTCGCGGCTGCCCCTACGACTGCGAGTTCTGCGACATCGTCGTCCTCAACGGGCACAGACCGCGGACCAAGGACAAAGACCAGTTCCTGGCGGAGCTGGAGACAATCTACCGCCAGGGCTGGCGCGGCGGATTATTCGTGGTGGACGATAACTTCATAGGCAACAAGAAGAAGGTGCTGTCGGAGATACTCCCTGCCCTCAAGGTATGGATGGCGGAGAGGGGAGACCCCTTTACCTTCTCCACCCAGATCTCCATCAATCTGGCCTCCGACGACGAGCTAATGCGCCTGATGGCGGACGTCGGGTTTAACACGGTGTTCATAGGCATTGAGACCCCCAATGATGAAAGCCTGGTGGAGTGCGGCAAGCAGCATAACCGGAAGCTGGACCTTCTGGCCTCGGTCAAGAGGATCCAGAACCACGGCATGCAGGTCTATGGAGGCTTCATCGTCGGCTTCGACAATGACCCCCCCTCTATATTTGAGAAGCAGATCAACTTCATCCAGAAAAGCGGGATTGTGGCGGCGATGGTGGGCCTGTTGAACGCCCCCCGGGGCACCAGGCTGTACCAGCGCCTCAAGAAAGAGAACCGCCTCGTGGAAGAGATAACGGGGGACATCACGTCCACCAACTTTGTCCCGAAGATGAAGGCCGAAACGCTGCTCAACGGCTATCACCAGGTGATCAACACTATCTATTCACCCAAGCACTACTACGAGCGGATAAGGGCGTTCCTGAAGGAATACAGGCCCCGGCAGAAGAGAGTGAGAATTCCCTCCTACACCGTTCCCGCCTTAGTCAAGCTTGTATGGGCCCTGGGGATAGTACAGCCGGGTAGAAGGTATTTCTGGAAGCTGATGCTGTCCAGCATGTTCAAGCATCCCTATGTGTTCGGCGTATCCATGGTCCTTGCCGGCTACGGACTCCACTTCCGCAAGATGGTGGACGCCTACAACAGGACCCGGGTGCCAGTCCCCGACCGCGTTGACCCCCTCTAGAGCCTCGCCAGCCTCCGGCTAGAGCCGCAGGTCGGCCATGCCAGAAGGGGAGCTTGTCGCGGTCACGGGGGCCTACGGCTACACCGGCAAATACATAGCCCGCAGGCTCCTCTCCACGGGGAGAAGGGTCATGACCATCACCGGGCGCCCCCAGCGGGAAAGCCCTTTCGGCGACGAAGTCAGGGCCTTCCCATTCAATTTTGATGACCCGGGAGCACTCCAGACTTCCCTGCTCGGGGCGACGACCCTCTACAATACCTACTGGGTCCGCTTCCCCAGGGGGGAAACGAGCTTTGACAGGGCCGTGGAGAACACAAAGACCCTAATCAGTGCCGCTGAAGCAGCCGGCGTGCGAAGGCTGGTCCATGTCAGCATCGCGAACCCCGAGGCCTCATCCCTTTCCTACTACCGGGGAAAGGCGCTGGTGGAGAAGGCAATCCTCCAGTCAAAGCTCTCCTACGCCATCCTCCGGCCCACCGTCATCTTCGGAGCGGAGGACATCCTCATCAACAACATCGCCTGGCTGCTGAGGAAGTTCCCCCTGTTCCCCGTTCCCGGGCGGGGGGATTATAGGGTCCAGCCGGTGTATGTCGAGGATATGGCCGAGATGGCGGTCCGGGCAGGGGAGCAGGAGGAAAATACCATTCTGGACGCCGCCGGCCCCGAGATTTTCGCTTTTGACGACCTCGTCCGCCTCATTGCGCAGAGAGTACACAGCAGGGCCAGGCTGGTCCACGTTCCCGCGGCGCTAGCCCATCCCCTGGCTGGACTGGTGGGCTACCTGGTCAAAGACGTGGTGCTGACAAGGGAAGAAATCAAGGGGTTGATGGCGGACCTCCTCATCTCCCACGCGCCTCCCCTCGGGAAGACCCTCTTCAGCAAGTGGCTGGAGGAAAACGCCGCAACCATCGGCACGAAATACGCCTCGGAGTTGAGCCGGCACTACGGAAGAGGCGGATGACGCTCCGCTTCCGCAAGGAGAACCCGCTGGGAGACTCCGTGGAGTTCCGCTATGACCCCCTTACCGGCTGGCAGACCCGCATTAACCCCGAGCGGGCCCACCGGCCCCGCCAGGGGCAGAGTGCCGGGGACCCCGAGAGTCTCGCCCTGGCCTCCCGGCAGGGGTGCCCCTTCTGCCCCGAGCGTCTGACAGAGGCCACCCCCACCTTCCCTAAGGACCTCCTGCCCGAGGGCAGGCTTTACAGGGGCGAGACGGCGCTTTTCCCGAACCTGCACCCCTTCGCCGCCCACGGAGCCGTCTCCGTCATCAGCCGCTCGCACTGGCTAGCCCCCGACGCCTTCACCCCCCGGCTGCTTGCTGACAACCTGCTGGCGGCCCAGGACTACTTCCTCCGCGTCTTTGCCCATGACTCTTCCGCCCCCTATCCGGTCTATGTGATGAACTACATGCCCCCGTCGGCCGGGAGCATCGTCCACCCCCACAGCCAGCTCTGGCTGGAGAAGGAGCCCCTTCCGCGGCTTGCGGAACTGCTTGAACGGAGCCGTGAGCGCCTTGAGGGCGGCGAAAGCTACTGGGCAGCGCTGGTGGAACGCGAGCGGCAGGAGAGAGTGCGCTTCATCGGGGAGAACGAAGCCATGGCCACCATGGCGAGCTTTGCCCCCCGGGGCTCCCGAGAGGTTCTGTTCGTCCTCAAGAGGCCCTGCCCCCTCACCGGGCTTGAAGAAGGAGAAATAGACCTCTTCTGCCAGGCGCTCGCATCCGTGCTCCGGGGCTACGGTGCCATAGGGGTGGGCAGCTTCAACCTGGCTTCATTCAGCTCAGCGCTGGGGGAGACCCTGCCCTACTTTCCGGCGCATTTCCGGCTCATCTCTCGCCCCTACCCCACAGGAGTCTATGCCAATGACACCGGGCCCATGGAACGGTTCTTCGGGGTGAGCGTGGTTGACGACCTGCCGGAAGAAGTTGCGGCAGCCCTGCGCCCACACTTCGCCTGAGCATCCAGTCCCCTGGCTCTGCGCTGCTAGGCCGCGGGCCTTTCCGCAAGGGTAATGGTCACCGTGAGGGAATCGTTGCCCCGGCGGATGCCCATCTCCACAGTCTCCCCTGCCCGGTGCCGCCTGAGCTCCTGCAAGAAAACTATATAGTCCGGGGTATCTACCGCCCCCACGCGGGATATCACATCATTCGCTCTCAACCCCACCCGCTCCGCCGGCGACCCCGTAATGACCTCCCGGATAAGCACCCCCTCCTGCACCGTCAGCCCGAGCTGGGTGGCCATCGCGGGCGTCACTGACGCTACGGTCACTCCGACCCAGGGCCAGTTCACCTTCCCCAGGCGGATCAGCTCGTCCACGACCGACGTAACTGTATTCACGGAAACCGCAAAACCGATGCCCTGTGCCCCGGTGGCAACAATTGTGTTGATGCCCACGACCTCGCCGGAGAGGTTCAGCAGCGGTCCTCCCGAGTTGCCGGGATTGATGGCGGCGTCGGTCTGGACAAGGTCGTAGAGGGTCACCCCGGTATCGGACACATCCACCGCCCTCCCGAGGGCGCTGACGATGCCGAGGGTGACGGTCGGGCCACCCTCGAGAGCCAGGGCATTGCCCATGGCGATGACCCAGTCGCCCACCTGGGGCGTCCCTGTGGCCAGGGGAAGCGTGGTCAGACCAGTGGCCTCGATCTTGACCACAGCGGTGTCAGTGAGAGGGTCCCTCCCCAGCACGGTCCCCGGAAGGGTAGTGCCACGGGGGTAGCGGGCGCTCGGAGGCAGCGCCACGGTTATCTCCTGCGCGCCCTCAACCACGTGGTTGTTGGTCAAAATATGCCCATCGGGGCGGAAGACGAA
>Ga0214473_10006983_pt1 | contig 13438 bp, 15 predicted proteins | sample RVTome_7_FD_203509 | JGI IMG/M metagenome (GOLD analysis project Ga0214473, IMG submission 203509) | Soil microbial communities from uranium-contaminated site in the Upper Colorado River Basin, Wyoming, United States - RVT98D197 | ecosystem: Environmental > Terrestrial > Soil > Contaminated >...
GTGATCGCATATATTTTAGCATTAATTCTTTTTATCCCCTTTGCTTATACAATGTATTCAGTCTTTTATTACTTCGGCATAGACCGCGCTTATGGCATTGACCATTTCGACCCATCCTATCGCAGCAAGCCCTTTGTAAAACAAGGCATGTTCAAATACACGGACAATGCCATGTACAAATTCGGATTTCTTATCCTCTGGATCATTGGGCTTGTCTTCCTTTCCAATGCAGCTTTATTGGTTGCGGCGTTCAGTCATCTCTATATCTGGGTTCATTTTTATTTCACAGAACTTCCTGATATTCGCCGTATTTATGGCACTCAGCCGAGTCAAGGCAGCAAGGAGCTCGCATGAACTCACGACTTCTCTCCATTATCCGTAAGGAATTCATCCAAATTTTTCGCGACCCGCGCACGCTGGGATTGATCCTGGTCATGCCCATCGTCCAGTTGTTCCTGTTAGGCTACGCGGCTACAACGGATGTGAAGAACGTCCCTATCGCGGTTATGGACCAAAGCCGCACGCCCGAATCCCGCGCCTTGCTGGATGCTTTTCGTGCCGCCGATTATTTCAGAATTGATTACGTGGTCTATTCAGAGGAGGAAATCCAAATCCTCATCGAGCGGGGTGACATTCGCGCCGCATTGGTCATTCCGCCCGACTATGATCGCAGCCTGCTTGGGGGCGATGCGCAAGTTTCCATGATCCTGGATGGTTCTGATGCAACCGTCGGCTCTACTGCTCTTTCCACGGCGAATCAGATTGGGCAATCCTACTCCATCAAGATCCTCACGGAACAAGCCTCCCGTCAGGGTCAAGGGGCAACGGTCAGGCCTCCACTCGAGGTCCGCACACGCGTCTGGTACAACCCGGATCTGGTCAGTGCTTACTTCATGATCCCCGGCATGATCGGGATGATCCTGTATTTTATTACTGCCCTGCTTACCGCCAGTGCCATCGTCCGCGAGCGCGAGCGTGGCACGATTGAGCAATTGATTGTCACGCCCATCCGTTCATGGGAACTCATCGTAGGTAAAGTCGTTCCGTACGTTCTCCTGGGTTTTTTCGATACGATGGAGGTGCTTCTGATCGGACATTACTGGTTCAAAGTCCCGATCCGAGGCGATCTTGGTCTCATCATTGCCACCTCCGGCTTGCTCCTGCTTTCGAGTCTCGGCATTGGCCTGTTTGCTTCCACGATTGCCAACACCCAGCAGGAGGCATTTCTTACTGTCATGTTCACCATGCTGCCAAGCATCTTCCTTTCAGGCTTTTTCTTTCCTCTCGATGCCATGCCGCAGTTCTTACAGATCGTTTCGTCGATTATTCCTCTTCGCTATTTTCTCGTGATCATCCGAACGCTATTGCTCAAAGGAGTCGGCGCGGTGGCCATTCAAAACGAAATCATCGCCCTCGCCATTTTTGGCGTTGTAATCATGGGCGCCGCCGCCGCACGCTTCCGCAAACGCTTAGACTAATTTCTCTATCAAGGAGTTAACCATGCAACATAAACTTCCCCCTGTCCCTGTTCGTATCTTGCTAGTCCTCCTCATTGTGGTTGGTGGATACTATGCCGTTCGCGCTCTGCAAAGAAATGGCGACGAGGCTCTCACCGCATCCGGAAGCATCGAAGCGACGACCGTTAGTGTCTCGCCCGAGATGGCAGGCAAAGTGAAGGAAGTCTTTGCCGAGGAGGGTGGGGCCATCAAAGTGGGAGATCCGCTTCTTTCTCTGGATGACAGCCTGTTGACCGCGCAACGAGCCGTCGCGGCCGCCCAATTGGAATCTGCCAATGCTGGCGCGCAGGCTGCACAAACCGCGTTGCAGACAGCCGAATCCCAGTATGAGATTACGTTCGAAGCCGCACTTGCGGAGGGCAAGAAGACGCGCCTTGAGGACTGGTTCTCAGACCCGGATGTATTCGAACAGCCAGGCTGGTACTATACCCGAGGGGAGCAAATTGAGGCTGTGCAGCTTCAGGCTGACCTTGCGAGAAAAGCAATGGAAGGCGCTCAGGCCCATCTGGATACCATTTCCCAATCATTGGAACAAGCAGCGTTCTTCAAGGCTGAACAGCGCCTGCTGGATGCCCGCCTGGCATATCTGATCGCCCAGACTGTAAACAATCGCGCCCAGAATTCAGCCACTGCGAATGTGCCGGTCGGCCGTTATAACAGTACGCATTGTGGGACCAACCAGGGTTATTTTGTTGAGAGCGCGCGCTTGACCAACGAAATCTATAAATGCACTGGCGACGAACATCTCGCCAATGCAGGCCGGACCCTGTATTACGATGCGCGCGAGGAACTGGAAAATTCACAGAAAGCGTATAACGAACTGCTGACCAGTGATGCCGCTGACGAAATACTCCAGGCGCGTGCAGATCTATCCGTGGCGCAGGAGCGTTATTATTCGGCTCTTGATTATTTGCGCAAGCTGCAGATTGGTGATCAATCCACAAGCGTCACTGCCGCGCAGGGATCGGTGGATCAGGCACAGGTCGCGGTGGAGCAGGCACAGAAAGCCGTGGAACAGGCACAAGCCAATCTGGATTTGATCGATGCCCAAATTGCGAAGTTGATGGTTTATGCCCCTATAGATGGTGTTGTCCTCACACGCAATGTCGAACCCGGTGAGTTTGTCCAGCCTGGCGCGAGCGCCCTCACCATGGCCGACCTCACCGAAATAACGATCACTGTCTATGTTCCTGAAGATAGATACGGTCAGATTCGTCTGGGGCAGCAAGCGCAAGTTATTGTGGATTCCTTCCCCGGTGAGACCTTTACTGCCGAGGTGATCCATATTGCCGATGAAGCCGAGTTTACGCCGCGCAATGTTCAAACTGTTGAAGGACGCAGTTCCACGGTCTATGCCATAAAATTGAAAGTGACCGACTCGGAAGGCAAGTTGAAGATCGGTATGCCGGCGGATGTGGCTTTTGGAAACTGAGGCAGAATTGTGCCTCGATTTCTTCCCACACTATTTCGGCGCGGCCATAGATAGCAAACTCTGCGATTCCGGTTTGATAAATATGAGGTCGTATGAAACCTGTGAAGTTTGACTGGCAAAAGATGAAAAATATTCAGAAGATCCACCGCGTTTTGTATGCCATCGGGTTGGGACCCTTGGTCGGCAAGATCATACTCCTGTTGACGACAACAGGCCGAAGGTCCGGAAAGAAGCGGGTGACGCCTCTGCAATACGAGGAAATCGACGGTACGTATTATCTCGGCGCGGCACGTGGCACGAAAGCCGATTGGGTCCGCAATATCCTGGTCGATCCGTGTGTTGAGGTACGCGTCAAAGATCTTCAATTTATCGCCAATGCTGAAGTCATCATCAACCCGGCTCGCATTGCCGACTTCATCGAAGTCCGATTGCAACGGCATCCGTTCATGCTCGGGCTGATCATGCAGAAGGCGCATGGATTGCCAAAGCACCCGAGCCGGCAGCAATTGGAGAAACTGGCAGAGAATGAAGCACTCGTCATTGTCCGCCCGCACACTTTCAGTGAGAATTGACGTGGCCGAATATTTAATTCAAGCGACAGGGCTTCACAAGCATTTTGGCAATACTCGCGCAGTCGATGGTGTGTCTTTGCAAATCAAAGCAGGCGAGATCTACGGGCTCGTCGGGTCCGATGGCGCGGGAAAGACAACGAGCATGCGTTTGCTCGTCGGCGCGTTACTCGCAGATTCGGGTGAGATCAATATCTGCGGTTATGATGTAAAGACCCAGACGGAAGAGGCGCGCGCACAGTTCGGTTATCTCTCGCAACGATTTTCGTTGTATGAAGATTTGTCCGTTCTCGAAAACATCCGTTTCTTCGCCGAAGTCCGTGGACTCAAATCGGACGAATGGCTTCCGCGTTCCATGGAAATCCTTGAGTTTGTTGGACTCGATCAATTCATTGACCGCCGCGCAGGTCAACTTTCTGGCGGCATGAAACAAAAACTGGGACTCGCCTCCGCGCTTGTCACGCGTCCGCGCGTGCTGTTGCTCGATGAACCGACCACCGGCGTTGACCCTGTCACCCGTCAGGATTTTTGGCAATTGGTAATAAAACTTGTTTCGACCCCCCTCACCCCAACCCCTCTCCCATTGGGAGAGGGACAAAGGGTGAGGGAGGGCGAGGGAGCAGTCGCTGTCCTCATTTCCACTCCCTACATGGACGAAGCCTCCCGCTGCCATCGCGTGGGATTCATGAAAGCTGGGCGCCTTATCGCGGAAGATACGCCATCCAATTTGCGGGCGCGGTTGAATGGACGTGTCCTTGAACTGCGCGGCTCGCCGTTGAATCTGCTCCGGCACGTAGCGCACAAGGACCAGGATGTCGAAGACGTCCAGGCATTCGGCGATAGGCTGCACATCCGCGTCGGGGAGAATAAGGCTCAAGATGTCCTCAACAGGTTGAAGTCCAAGATAGGAAGCGAGGGCGGTCGCGTGGACGAACTTCGTTCCGTGCCTCCTGTTCTCGAAGATGTCTTTATCGCACTATCGGAGTCTAATCATGAGTGAAGCAGTCATCCAGGTCGAAAACCTTACGCGTCGCTTCGGCGATTTCGTCGCGGTCGATCACGTCAACTTCGATGTGCATGAGGGCGAGGTGGTTGGCTATCTCGGTCCGAACGGTTCGGGGAAGACGACGACGATCCGCATGTTGCTGGGGCTGCTTGAGCCGAGCGATGGCAAAGCGACCGTGCTGGGATTCGACGCGTTCAAACAAAGCGAAGAGGTGCGGGCGCGCGCGGGATACATGTCGCAGAAGTTCGCGATCTATGATGATTTGACCGTGCTGGAAAATCTGACGTTTTACGGCGGTGTGTATGGGATCACCGACAAAGCCCGCATCACGCGGACTCTGGAACTGGTCGGCCTGACCGGGCATGACTCTACGCTGACGCGTTCCCTCTCCGCAGGCTGGCGGCAGCGACTCGCGCTCGGTATTGCGTTGGTGCATGAGCCGAAGTTGTTGTTCCTCGACGAACCCACTTCAGGTGTTGACCCGACCGCGCGCCGCGCCTTCTGGGATTTGATCTATGAGCTTGCTGGAGGCGGTGTGACGATCCTCGTCACCACACATTACATGGACGAAGCCGAATATTGTGAACGCGTCGGCATCATGCGCGATGGAAAATTGCTGGCGATGGATAAACCTTCAAAATTGAAGGAAACAATCATCCCTGGCGATGTATGGGAAGTGTACACTGAACCATTACAGGATGGGTTGGCGGTGTTGCCTGAGTTGGAGGGAGTATTACGCGTGGGATTGGCAGGAGATCATTTGAGGACGATCACGGAAAGAGGAAAGAAGAAAGAAGAGTTGTTGAGTGCATTGAAAGCAAGAGGCGTGAACGTGAGAGATGTCGTGGTCGGCGAGCCGACGCTGGAGGATGTGTTTATTTCGCTGGCGAGGTGAGGTTGCCAACTTCACCATAGAATTTGCAAAAAATCATACATCCGGTAAAGCAAAGACCTGGCTGATTTGTAGGTCACGTTTCAAACATGGCCCATTGTGTTATTTGTGTTTGCTCAAGGATAACGATCGCTATGATGATGTAGACGAGGGTAATCCTGCCGAAGCCCGTGAAAAATGCTAGCACGGTCAGCAGGTGGACGATGGTTGGGAGCGTTTTATGGGTTTTGGGGAACGGATTTGTCAGGCAACTTCTTGACAAAGTCTTAAAAATATCTATACTGGTAGCAGACAGAACGTTCATTGCCAGGATCATTAGCTTGACGGGTCGGATATGCCAGAAAAACCTCCCTCACTAGACCAGTTTGAACACTTCGATTTCAGTGAACTGCCCATTGGAGTCTATATGACCTCCCTGGATGGGCAGTTTATTGTCTGCAACACAATGTTACGGAGAATGTTGGATCTGCCACTTAATGGGCCGTTAACTGCAAACATCGAAAACTATTATGCCGATCCTGCTGATCGGAAAACAGCCATAGAACAGGCAATGAAATTTGCTGAAGAGGGCAAGCACATTGATATGGGGGTATTGCACCTGAAAGTAAGAGACAGGGATGTTTATGTAGAAGATTACTGCAAGATAATGCAGAATGACGAGGGTCATGTGATTGGTTTTGTTGGTTGCATGGTGGATGTTACCAGCGAGGTCGATTCCAGAAAGCATGAGAGGGAATTGCAACAGCGAGTTGAAGAGCTGACATTTGATATTGGACGGATCCTGCACGCAAACACCACAACGCTTGTAATGGTGATTCAGAGTTTAAATTCGGTCACTCAAGCGTTTATATCGAATCCATTTGATGGTTATGGTTTACCTTCCATAGAGGAGGTCGATACTGAATTGACAGAACACGCAAGTCGATTGGCTGGCGCCATTGAACGATTTACGAAAACCGGAGATGAGGACCGAAGATCGAAGGCCTTACCGGAGCATAAATGGAGAACGCTTGCCGATCAAATGAATGCCTTGCGCGAGTTTAAACAACGCATCCCTGTCCTGGAGTCTCAGCCAGTCGCTTTAAGAGTTTCTGCCCACTCCATTGGCCAAATTAGCCAGAGTATAGTTCCGGGTTTCCTGCCGCGCGAAGCCGTTCGTGATCTTCAGCAAGCGGCCTGGCATCTGGAGAGACTTACGACATTGATCGATGTGCTAAAGACGCGCACCGCGGTCATGCAGATGGATTACACCCTTCAAAGCTTGCGGGAATATATCACAACTGATGTGCGTGAAACTGCAAAACGCACGACGATGACTGTAGAGAAATTAATTGAACAAACCGTAAGTCGATTGGCAAGTTACGCGCAAAGTTCCCGTGTGGAAATCAAGACCTATGATATTGTGAATGTCAAGGTTTCGGTAAATGAACGTGAGATTGTGCGGGCGCTTTCAAATTTACTGCATAACGCAATAAAATATACATGGAGACGGGATCTCGCAAGGGCACCCTGGGTTTCCATACAGGCAAAACTCGAAACAAATAAAGTTCACGTGGAATTTGAAAACTGGGGCGTACCCATATCAAAAGACGAACTCGAACAGGAACTTGTTTTCAAGTTGGGTTATCGTGGAAAATGGTCTACTGATCGAGGCCGGCTGGGGACCGGGATCGGTTTGACCGACTCGCGTCGAATTGCCGAGGCCCATAGCGGAGGCATTTTAATTGAGAGTCATCCAACACGATTTCACAAGGAATCTCATGAAGATTATTTCAAGCAACCCTTCTTAACGAAGGTGACGCTTTTTCTGCCGATTACTGGAAATCCATGATTGAAGGAGACAGAATGAAGCCGAGAGTTTTGTGGATCGAGGATAGCGCTCGTTTTGAGTTGAATAACCTGACTGGTCCAATATATTTTTATGGGAATTATGATTTCCAGCAGGTGGAGGATGTAACTACAGCCATCAGTTTCCTGATGGCAAAATCCTTCGATGTAGTGATTGTGGATATTCGCCTTCCACCGGGTACTGATCCCTATTGGAGGGAGCTATACCGGAATGTGACAGCGGATGGAGGCGGAGAAAAACTGGGAATAAAGTTCTTGTATTGGCTTCTTTCACGGGATGGAACTTATCAGCAAAAACCGCCTGAATGGGTGAACCCGGATCTGATTGGAGTTTTCACCGTTGAGAATTATCAGGAGATCCATGACACATTAGAGACGCTGGGAATCGGGGTTTTTAAACATAAGTCTGCAGGTCTGTCGGATACGACCCTGCTTGATCTGATCGACGAGATTTTAACGAAACAGGCGGGAGGTAAGAAAAAACATTAATTCTTGGGTATCGCTATGGCGAAAGAAATTTCCTTTGATGCGATTATCACCCTGCTTCTATTCTTGGTAGGCGTACCTGTTTTGGTGCTTCAATTCATGTCGCCGGAAATCCGAAACGTTCTGAAGGTGGAGAGGAGAATCATTCGTGCGGCAGGGTTTTACCTAGCTATTTGTATAACAATCATAATTATTGCCATAGTGATTGGGGGAAACAGAACAATCCCGGAAGGCTGGATACCTTGGATATGGGTTTTTTTGTACGCTTTTCTGTTTGGGACTGTTGGCATTTCTTCGGTCAGAATATTATCGAAATTCGGATTTCGAGAAAATGTTTTAAAAGAACTTACACGACTAATTCTCCAGGATTTGCCGAAGACAGGAAAGCCTAATAAAGAAAACCTGCGCGAATTGATTGAAATCGGCAAGCAATCGAATCCCGGCCCCAACCGCGAAATGATATTGGAATCGATGCGGGTTTTGGTCGACGCGATTTGCAAACATGAAAAATATAAAGGCGACTCCCTCGAAGACCTGATCATTGGAATTGTACATGTACTGGCAACCCGGCCGACAGCAGAGGATACAAGGAATTATCAAACAGCGGCGGGGATCCTGACTACCATTTTGTCGACAAAGATCAGTAACGGGAATGAGGCAAAATTCGTGGATCAATTTCATGCGGTCAATGCCATGAGCACGCTGGGACAAACCATGCTGGCTCAGAAGGATTTTTCCGCGGAAGCGGACTATATTTTGATGGACTTTGAGGAGGCGCTGGGTCTGGTGGTTTCGGTCCACCCTGAATTACTCCCCGATGTGACACAGGCATTGCTCACCATGGGCTCAGTGGCACTATACCATGAGCGATATTTATTTGCTGTGGCTACCATGGAGCGAATGTTGACACTTATCGAGGCAAACCAGGCGGTCGCCGTCAAGCCATTGGCGGAATTGCTTGGGTTAACGGCTCATTTTTGGACTACAGGTGGAAGCAGTAAAGATTTTATCGAAATGAGGATCCCTCGGATATCTGCACTTTTTTCGGGGGATCTTTCAGAAGTTATCGAAAAAGCCAGACAGCGATTTCAAATGACGATGCGTTTCGATACCGCAGATAAACTTGCCCATATGGCAAAAGAACTAAAACCGAAAAGAACTTCCCGCAGGAAAAAATGAGACGACCCATTGGGTCGTCTCTGCGTTTATTGCTTACTGCGGTTGTGCAGTCGTCTGCTCAGGGACAACGATTGCCATGATGATGTAGACGAGAGCAATCCCGCCGAAGCCCGTGAAGAAAGCCAGCACGGCCAGCAGGCGGACGATGGTCGGGTCAATGCCGAGATATTCGCCCAGGCCCGCGCATACGCCCGCGATCATGCGGTTGGACGTACTGCGAGTCAGTTGCTTGTAGTTGGTGTTCATATTGCACTCCTTTCAATGATTTCTACAGGGACATACGCAGAGCATTGAAAGAAGTTGCAAGTTAGATAAGCACCTTACGGTGGCACCGCTTGTGTCCAAAACATGGGCTGTGAGGACCAGCCACCCCAGGCATCCAAACCATCCTTTGCGCGGACTCGCCAACTCAGCCAATGCCCGCAATAGGTATTGACTTCTTTAGTAATGTCAAACTCTGATATGGAACTGCCAACAGAAAAGGCTCCGATCATGCTCCACTGGCTATTGGTAGATTCGTAAAGTTCTACTTCGTAACCTGCTATTCCATCTGAATCTTCGGGCTTTTGCCATATTAGAAATATACTGCCGCTAAAGCAATTCACTGAGTCTAAATGTTGAGGGCTGACTATTTCGGGTGCTGGAGGTGGAAGGTTGATGACGGGCACGAAGAGCAGAACAGGTTCTTCTCCGAGGAAGACCGGTTCTGCCGACCATGCACCCCATGTGCCTGCCCCATCTCTAGCTTGAACCCGCCAGCGAAGCCAGTTCCCGCAATTGCTGAAGAACTCCTTGGTAATGTCCAGCTCGGTCACATCAGCGGGGATTTCCCGATCAAGAATATTCCGCCATTCTCCATCGATATTGGTATCAAGCACAACTCGATAGCGGTCTATTCCGTTTTCATCAAAGGGCTCATTCCAATCGAGGGAAATGCTCCTCACCCTGGAACATACGACTCTCAGTCCATGATATGGACTGACGATCTCCGGCGCGGGCGGGGGAGGGTTCGGTGTGGGTGTGGGGGTGAAAGTACTTGTCGGTGTTGGGATTTGGGTCGGAGTGCTTGTAAGTGTAGAAGTGCTGGTCGGGATGGGTGTACTTGTTGGAGTTGGGGTCGGGGGATTCAACACGGGCGCCAAGGCAATGGCGGATGCAAAGAGGGCGCCAAGCAAAACTCCCGCTCCGATCAGTATCAGGAGAAAACGAGGGAGGAACGAACGGGGCGGTCTTAAGTTGAGTTTTCCAATCTCACCCGTTTTCACCAACACAAAATTTTCCTCCCCATCCAGTCGCAAAGCGTCGATTCCGTATTCAATCAAATCTCTATCGCGGTTCAACGCGGCGGTTTCCAGGGTGTATGCCGCGTCTGCGGGCATCTCCACAAAGGCATGCACACTGCCTGCTGTCAAATTCACCAATCGTAAATCGGCACGCCGAGTCTCAGCCTTTGATGCCATGAAATTGAGAAGTTCTTCCTGTTCTTGCCTCCCAAACTTCTTGACGCTCTTCCCTGGAATGACTGCTTCCACGCGCCGCGTTTCAGGCGGTGGAAATATAGTTTTCTGATGAGCACGCAGAACTTCGACAAGTTCCTGATACTTTTCTTCAGGATTTTTGTAGAACTCGATCCACTGGATGCCGATTAATTGATACTGCAATTCCTCCGGCAGATCAACCGAGGCAAGCAGGAACGGAAACAAGGCGCGATTTGCATTTTCTGCCAGGTCCACTTCCTTGCGAACGTTTTTAGACGCGGTGGAATTCGGGGAAAGCATCAAAACAAACGCATCTGTTGTGTGGATTGCCTTGACGATTTGTTTGCGCCACAGGTCGCCGCCCTTGATGCTTTCGCGGTCGATCCAGATTTCGAAGCCGTCACTTCTCAACCGAGCGACCACATTGTCAACAATCGCTGTATCACTTCTCGAGTAACTGATAAAAACAAAACCCATAAGATTGCCTTGTCCGGGGCGTGTATTTCGTTGGCAGGATTATAAGGACATCCATATCCTTTTTCAATAGGCAATTGGTAGAGCCTATTTGTTTCCCAACGGTTCTTCGTAGGGTGATGTCAGAGACTCTGGGAGCAAACTGACACTGCTTTTCAATCCATCGAGGTTTTTCATGCCTTGTATTTTTTGTTTGACGCGCAATACCGCTTCTATGCTGTCATCCACCATGCGGCTCATCGTTTTTTCATTAAGATAACGATATGGCAGGGATAGAAACCATTTGTCTTCCTGTTGGCTGTAATACTTGCGGATGTGTGCATATTGTTGGTGGAGTGCTTCATTCTTCACAAAAGGCAAATAGGAGGGTGGGTCTGCATTTGCCATGATCACGCGCCAGAAACTGTTTTCAGGATGATCCCGTACGTAAAGTTGATCCAGCCCATACCAGTCATCTTTGACAATGCCGACAGCTTCTTTTGGATTCTTATCGAATAATTCCTTGAAATCCCTTTTTGTTGCTGTAGCGATCCTTCTTGCCCACATGATGTCACAGATCAGATGGAAGAAATAGCCCAGACGAAAGCTGTAAGGTTTTAGATCATCTTCAGGTTTTATGTTTGCCAGATATTGTTCATAAAACACAAGATCGTGGATGGCGTGCTCGCCCTCTCCCTTTTGCAGGAAATGGGTTACTTCTTTTGGTGGATCAAACTCCGTCCAATCCGCGTTGGGGATCCCAGAATCAGGTGACAGATTGCCAAAGGTAAAAGTGATTTCATCCAGTTCCGGGAAATGGGGCAATAAATTTTCGGCAATCCGCAAATGTGATATCCACGTGCCCATTTATTTGTACTTTCGGCTTTCCAAGTAATTCGCTACAGCTGCATAAAGCAATGCCAAACCGATCAACGAATAGACCATTGCCTGCAGACCCAGCCATCTGAGTTGGGAGATTCCAAAAGCGGTGAACAATATTCCAACGATCCCGTAAAAAATCGTATTTCGCAAATAATCTGACCCAACGCGTTTGGATTGCAAAATGTTCTTTTGCATCAGCAATTCCATGGCACGGACTTGTCCTTCATGCAGGTTCTTGCAGGCTAAGGAATCTCCCGCAGGCGCGGCGCAATCGGAACACAGCCCGCGCTGGCAGTATTTGCAGAGTCCAACCGCAGGTTTGTCTGGGTGGTAGTAGCAGACCAAATTATTCTCCAATTGCCTGTAGGGTCAATTCTCTTTTGCGGGGTCTGTTATCAAAATCCACGTAAATGATTTGCTGCCATGTGCCCAATACGAGACGTCCATTCACAAATGGAATAGTCAGCGATGGACCAAGCAAACTGGCGCGTACATGGCTATGTCCATTGCCGTCACCCCAACGCGCGTTATGGGCGTATTCTCTGTTTGGTGGGATGATCTCGTCGAATAATCGTTTCAGGTCGCTCAGGGCTCCCGATTCGTACTCGATGGTTGTGAGCGCGGATGTGGAGGAAGGGCAAAAGATCGTCACCGTTCCATCCTTTAGCCCACTTTGGACGACATGGCTGGCAACCTGATCGGTAATGTCGTGAATGTCCGTGTTCCCGTGGGTGGATAAGAGAATAGAAAAGGTTTTTACTGGCATGCCATGATTATATCTTCTCCACCGGATGCCTCAGCACCGTTTTGAGCTTCGCGGGGTCAGCCCTGCGTGGGTCGCCGAGATAGATCTCGTGATGCTTGCCGCCGCTTCCGACCAGATCACGGTACCCATTTTCCTCTGCGTAGGCCCTCATTCGTTCAACGGTGGCAGGTTCGGTCGCATAAGGACCGATGTGCATGACCTGCACGCAAAGTCCTTCTTCAAAATATTCCAGCCGCGCCTTCAACAGGGCTGCCGAATCCCCGCGCTTCTTGCGGACCTGCGCGCGCGCCTCTTCAAACATCTCCTGCGATATGTGTTCGGGCTGGAGCATCATCACTGTGTAAGACCAGTTATCCTTGACTGTGATATCGAAGTGACCATCCTCTACCCACCACAAACCCTCGAGCGCCATGACAGGATAGTCGATCGGGTTTTTCTTGCGCAGTTTGGATGTGAACTTCAGCGTGTATGAGAGGCCATACAAAGCCATCATCGCCTCTCGAAAGGCAGGCGATGTCCCTGGCTCGCCGCCTCTTTCGATCGCGCCGTCGATCATGGCAAATTGCAGACGCGGCACTTGGATGATTTCCACCCTTTTTGCGGATGGTGCATAGAGATATTTGAACTGTTTTTTCAGGTCAAGTGTTTTCATGATTCTTTTCCTTTTCCAAATCTATTTCAGTTTACTGGCTTTCAATCCTTTTTCATTGTAGTTCTTGCCCAATAGTAATGACTGCTGGTACTGGAGATGAAATACGCGCCAAGTGTATTGTTCTTTGTCCACGCGTATCGTCCGCGCGTGAACAGATCTTCTTCAGATAAACTTTGAATCGTGTTCAGCATTTTTTTGTAGGAAGACTTGAACTCTTTTTGAATATCAGCCAATGGTCTGTTGTGGTGTTTTTCATAAATTTGCTGGTTGAGCTGTGG
>Ga0214473_10006984_pt1 | contig 13437 bp, 15 predicted proteins | sample RVTome_7_FD_203509 | JGI IMG/M metagenome (GOLD analysis project Ga0214473, IMG submission 203509) | Soil microbial communities from uranium-contaminated site in the Upper Colorado River Basin, Wyoming, United States - RVT98D197 | ecosystem: Environmental > Terrestrial > Soil > Contaminated >...
CTCCGTCAATCTGTGATACTGCATTATGATCAGGGTGATCATGCGTCACGAGCAGGATGTCGGTAGCGATGTGTTTGGGAAACTTAAGTCCCACCATGGCGCTGTCATACGGGTCGATGACAACGCTTGCGTTTTTCCCGCGAATACGAAACGAGGAATGGCCAAGATAGGTTATATCCATGCTTGCATTTTATAGCAGATTCACGTATCCTTAGCAACACCCAGCCCGCCACGTAAGGACGATACTGTGCAGTGTTGCGGATGGGACCCCCTGCCGAATTTATTTCAGTTCTAACACATATGAATCGTGATGCGATTATCGCGACACTTATCGGTTTTGCCATCGGATTAGTCATTACCGGAATGATCCTCCTTGGTCCGACCATCACGAGACAATTGCCCGGTATCCGATTTCCGCAGATACAATGGCCCACAATTACATTGCCGTCCTTTCCCGGTTTCGGTTCGAAATCAGCCCCGTCTCCGGCACCCACAAATGCTCCTCCCGCCCTGACGATAGATGCACCTCTTCCAGACACGATAGAACCCAAAGACACGCTCATTGTCTCCGGTACGGCACCGGCGGGAAGTGTTGTTGTTGTGGGAGGACCGGTTGATGAGGCAGCGACGCACGCCACTGCCGAAGGAAAATATGCGGCACAGGTATCAATTCTTGAAGGAAAAAATGATATTTCCGTCACCATGATATCCGCGACTCAACAGGTGACGCAATCCGTAACGGTTTACTATACGCCGGAGGAATTCTGACCATGAAAACCGTACAAAACACGATTCTTATTATTTGCCTGCTATCAGTCTTTTCCGGGTTAGTTTACGGGCAGGAAAGCTCTCCATCAGCGACACCAGAGGCGGATAAAACAAGACAGATTGAAGAACTCAAAGAGCGTTTAGCCACGAAAGTCGCAGAGCTTCGGCAGACTCAAAGGAGTGCCATGGCCGGAACGGTCCAATCAACGTCGGTTTCCACGTTTGTCGTCGAGGCAAAGACAAAAAACGTTAAAATTGAGCTCACGGACGACATTTTGGTCACTCAGTATGTAAAAGGAAAACGGACAAAACTGACAGCAGCGGACATAGAAAAAGGTGATCCGGTTGTCGTATTCGGCGAATATGACTCTACGCTGGACATCCTCAAGGCGAAAGTCGTATTTATCGGGGCACCTGCCCCGGTGCGAGTATTCGGAATCATCGCAGATATTGACAGAACGGAATATACGCTGACGCTCAACAATCCACAGGGTCAATCGTACGTTATTGATATCGAGAAAACGACGAAAACCTTCCAATGGAAAAATGAGGCAACCGAAAAAAGCGGATTTTCCAAGGTCGCAATCGGCGATACCGTGTTTGTATTGGGTAATCCGGTGCCCAAAGTTGATAACCGCCTGAGCGGGCTTCGGATCCTTGATATCGGTAACCTTAACGGGACTGCAACCGGATCCGCCGGATCCGCCCCGGAGGAAGTTGCATCCCCAAGTCCCGCGGTTGAGGAAACCGCGCCCGCCCAATCCCAGTAAGTTCACGCCTGTGATATACTACTCCCTGCTATGGATACCCGAACACTAGCTCATGGCTATCATCCGGCTTCGGCCGGCGGGTTTTCCGTGGCGTGAAGTCAATACCCTTTACTTCTGTCCCGAACCCCGCCGCAAGCGGGGTTTTTGTATGGAATATAGCGTTACGGAACAGTATTTGATAGTCTAAAAGGAGAGTTGTACGTATATGAACTGGTTACTAACATCGTTGATGGTAATTTGCGGATCTTCCGTTGCTAATGCTCTGGCAAAATCATTTTCCAGGAAAATAGCTCCTATGTACGCACTAATGTTGTTTGCTATAGGTGCTCTTTTCGCGTCTTTAACAGGTTTTATCATATTACGACTAGTAACAACGAAGGGTGACGTTTTTACAAAAGAAGGGGCTCTGTTGGCTATACTCGCAGGAATAATATGGGGTATCAGTCAATTGTTCTTGTTTATTACTTTGTCAAAGAGCGTACCTATCGCAATCGTACTTCCGCTTATTGTAGGAGGCATCGCTATCGGGGGTGTTATTGCAGGGATCGCAGTATTTAAGGAATCATTGACTACAATACAAATTTTGGGTATTGTTCTTGTTCTTGTCGGTTCTGCCGTGTTGGCAAAATAATATGATCGTACCGCAAACACTCAAAGGATTTCGTGATTTTTTACCCCAAGTCGCTTTGAAGCGACAATTTGTCGTGGCGAAAATTAAGGAAGTTTTCGAACGCTTCGGCTTTGACCCTTTGGAAACACCGGCCCTCGAGTATGCGGAGACGCTTCTGGGAAAATACGGGGAGGAAGCAGACAAGCTGCTGTACCAGTTTACCGACAACGGAGGAAGACGGGTAGGACTGCGCTATGATCAGACGGTTCCGGCAGCCCGTGTGGTTGCTCAGTATCAGAATCTTCCCAAACCGTTCAAACGGTACCAAATCCAACCGGTCTGGCGTGCGGAGAAACCCCAGAAGGGAAGATTCCGTGAATTCCTGCAGTGCGATGCGGATATTTTCGGGAGCCCGGATTATCTTGCCGATTGCGAAATCATAGCGCTTGCGGGCAAAATCCTTGACGAGTTAGAGCTTCGCCCCTATACGATCCTTGTCAATGACCGGTCGCTTTTTGAAGGCATACCCCCAAAAGCTCTGACAACGATAGACAAATTGACGAAAATCGGCGCACAGGCGGTGCGGGACGAACTTGGTGCAAGAGGATTTGATGCGAATCTGTTGGATCGGCTCCAAGAACAAAAACCGACGGAAAACCTGTCTAAAATCATCGAGACCCTTCCCGATTTCGGCGTACAGCGGGAAACCATACGCTTTTCGCCAACGCTTGCACGGGGACTTGAGTACTATACCGGTACCATATTTGAAATCGAGATTAACGATTACCGCTCAGGCTCTATCTGCGGCGGCGGGCGTTATGACAAACTCATCGGTCAATTCACGGGTACCGACGTGCCGGCGGTCGGATTTGCCTTCGGGTTTGACCGCATGCTGGAGGCTATGGAAGAAAAAAAACTGCTCGACAGGAGTACCACGTCAACCCAAGTGCTTGTGACGGTATTTGGACCGCGGTATATCGATGAAGCCCTTTATGTTACGACAAAACTGCGCGAGGCCGGGGTCAACACCGAAGTAACGCTCGCGGGTGATGCGAAGCTCGACAAACAACTGAAATATGCCGATACGAAAGGCATCCCGTACGTCGTCATCCAGGGACCGGACGAAATCGCCAAAAGTATCGTTCTCCTCAAGCAAATGCGCACCCAGGTGCAGGAAGCACTCACGCTTGAGGATTTAGTGCTCAAACTGAAGAAAAAATCCGGAGAGTCATGAAATATTCCGCGACCCAAAAGGCAATAGGGGCTCTTATAATTGCCAATATCATCTGGGGCGCAACTGCTCCGATTCTCAAAGTGAGTCTCACCAATATCCCGCCGTTTACCCTTGCGTTCTGGCGCTTCTTTCTGGGAGCGGGAATACTACTCCTGTTCCTTCGAAAGCGCGCCGCGTTTCCGGTAACCCTTCACAAGGATTTGCATTTGCTGGTCTTCTATGCGTTGTCGGGAATCACCATAAATATCATCTTCTTTTTTCTGGGACTGCGGCTCACCTATTCCATCAACGCGCCGGTCATAGCATCCGGCCAGCCTCTCCTGACCATGCTTCTGGCCATACTGCTGCTGAGGGAAAAATTGCAGCGCAAGAAAGTAGTCGGAATGCTCGCGGGACTGGCGGGAATGATGGTTATCATTCTCCAGCCCCTTCTTCAAACCGGACTGGACAGCGCGTTTCTGGGAAACTTCTTTCTGCTGTTGGCCGCAGTCGCAGCCGTCGGACAGACCATTATCGGCCGGGCCGTGCTGCCGAAATATGATCCGGTGAACTTTACGTTCTGGGCGTGTGTCATAGGGTTCATGAGCTTTCTGCCTTTGGCCATCTACGAAGCCGGAAGTATCCCTGCCCTTTATACATCGCTTGATTGGCGCGGATACTTGGGCATCGGATATGGGGCATTGTTTTCTACCGCAATGGCATACGGGTTATTTGCGTGGGGATTATCAAAAATTCCGGCCTCGGACGCGCAGATGTTTACCTATATAGATCCCGTTATTGGAACAATCCTCGGATCATTATTGCTCCATGAGCCTATAACGAAATTTTTCCTGCTGGGAACACTGTTTATTTTCGGCGGTATTTTCATTGCGGAAGGCCGCATACACTACCATCCTTTCCATAGGCTGACCCACAGGGAGATTACTCCACCCGAATAATTCGTTCCTTTTTGGCAATTCCTGTGGTACAATTGGACTCTATGAAATCCGACATTCACCAGAAATGGTACCCCGAAGCCGTAGTGACCTGCGCGTGCGGCAACCGCTTTGTCGTGGGAGCAACCAAACCGGAAATGCGGGTGGAAATCTGCAACAAATGCCATCCGTTTTTTACCGGAGAAATGAAGTTCATCGATACGCTCGGCCGGGTGGAACGCTTTCAACAGAAACAGGCAAAGGCTGCGGCTCAATCGCAAAAACTCGCCGACAAAAAAAAGAAAAAAGCAGAACACGAAGCGCAACTCCGCCAACCCAAATCCCTCAAAGATATGTTAATGTCGCTTAAATAGCGACAAATCCTAAATCCAAAATCCAAATGATAAAACTTTTTGAACTTTGGATTTGATTTGACATTTAGATTTTGAGCTTTGGATTTTATTTATGAACACAGACATTGCAATCCTGGAATTTCGCCCCGGTCCCGGCGGTGAGGAAGCTTGACTGGTTGCTTAGCGACCCTGAGCGTTGCGAAGGAGAGCTTAGCAACCATCAATGCAGCATGAACAAAAAAACAATATGAACAATGATATTGCTATCCTGGAATTTCGCCCCGGTCCCGGCGGTGAGGAAGCGAGGATATGGTCCTTCGACCTTATGCGCATGTACACGCGATACGGAAATCTGCTGGGTTGGAAAGTGGAAGAGATAAGTGATACTGCTCTTCGTTTGAGAGGACCCCAGGCGTTTACCAAGCTTCAGTATGAAGCCGGGACGCACCGCGTGCAGCGAATACCGGTAACGGAGCGCCAGGGGCGCATACATACGTCAACCGCGACAGTTGCCGTATTACCTGAGATTCCGGAAAACGAGGTATTGGTGCGGCCCGAGGATTTGGAATGGGAGTTTTACAGAAGCGGGGGTAAAGGAGGGCAAAACGTCAACAAGGTGAGCTCTGCCGTTCGTCTTCGCCACAAACCAACGGGTATCGTCGTAACGGCGCAAACCGAACGGGACCAGTACCAGAACCGCCAGGTTGCTTTATCAATGCTGCGGGCAAAACTTTGGGAAAAAGAGCTCATGGAAAAAGAGCTCGCCCTGAGCGACAGTCGAAGGATCATTGGTCGCGGGATGCGGGCGGAAAAAATACGGACATATAATTTCGCCCAAAACCGCGTGACGGATCACAGAATAAACAAATCATGGCACAATCTGGATGCCGTCATTGAAGGGAAACTCCACAAGATCACTGAAGCGCTCGTTCACGCAGGCATCTGAAGGAAAACAACACTCTTATTCCTGGGTATCCGACTGATTCCCTAAGGTAACGGTGAGCGCTATTTCTTTGGTGTCCCGGTAGACCGTGAGCGTAACTCTGTCCCCTACTTTTTTTTGTGCGATAACTTTTGCCAGTTCTGCGTCTTCACCCGCCAAGCGCATACCGTCGATTTTCGTTATGATATCTCCGATTGCCACATCCGCATCCTGGGCAGGGCTTCCGGCAATCACATCTAAAATATACACACCTTCGGGAACGTCATTGAGGATCGCGATGTCCTTGGATACGGTTTTGTACCGCACTCCCAGGTACGGCCGGTTGAATTGTCCCGTTTGGTTGAAATTGGTAAGAGCTTCTTTGATGACATTAATGGGAAGCGCAAATCCGATATTCTGTCCCTCGCCGGACACCGCAATATTAACGCCTATGACCTGTCCGGATGAATTGAGTAAAGGTCCGCCGGAATTACCGGGATTGATGGCAGCGTCCGTCTGGATAACATTGTCCAGCCGCTCCGCATAGCCCTCAAAGGGACTGCCAGCGGTTATGCCCCGCCCGACGCCAGAAATGACTCCCGTGGTAACGGTATTGCGGAATTCTCCCAGAGCCGTACCGATGGCAATGGCAAGTTGTCCTACTTTAATTTTGCTGCTGTCTCCCAGCTCAACGGTCGGAAGTACCGGTTCGCCAGCCAATGGGTTGATTTTGAGAATGGCAAGGTCATTGGTCGGATCACGATAAATTTTGACGACGTCGTATGATTTATCGTCTTTAGTGATGATCCGATACTTGCTTTGCGTGTCTGACACGACGTGTTTATTGGTGACAATCAGCCCGTCGCTCCCCACGATAAATCCCGATCCGATGTCCTGTTCAACGTCCTGCGGCGTACGTTCGCGCTGTTGAAACGGGCCAAGGGGATTGAACGGATCAAAATCAAAAATAGTCCCGAGATTCCGTGTCGTTCTCGTCACGCCGACAGTCACAACCGCAGGCGATACTTTCTCTACTGTATCGGTAACAACCGATTCCTCCGACACTATCTTTACATTCTCCGTACCCCCAATAACGAGTGAGGATGTTCCGAAATCAGGAACGCGTAAGAATTTCCCGACAGTACTCCAGCTGACTCCAAGCCGACCCGATCCTACCAACCCGCCGAAAATCAGCAGGAGCGTTGCGACCAGAAGAATTGACCGATAAAACTTACCTCCGTGTGCTTGCTGCATATACCAATAAATGAAGTTCTATTTTAATAGAAGCTCTATTGCCTTTGCAAGTTGCCCGTCCCCTGTCGCTTCCGTGCTTTCGGCAGCTACGAGGATGTCGGGCGTGACGCCTTTCTTGTTTATGGAGTCGCCTTTCGGAAGCAGCCACCTGCCGGTCGTTATGTGTAAACCCGCCCCGCCCGCCAGATCCTGCGGTGTCTGTACCGAACCTTTCCCGTATGACGTCTCACCGACCAGCGTTGCCCGCTTATAGTCGCGCAATGCTCCCGCGACAATTTCCGATGCGGACGCACTTCCCTTATTGATAAGTACCACTAAGGGAATCGTCAGGAGTTTTCCCTGGCGGTTGACACGGTAGTCTTCCTTGGTGCCGTCCGCGTTGACCTGGGAAACGACAATGCCGCTTTTGAGAAATTCGCTCGCGATGAATACCGATCCGTCCAGATATCCGCCGGGGTTGTTGCGCAAATCAAAAATGAGACCTTTGAGAGTGCCGTTTGCCTGTTGTGCCGCCACAATCTGCCGAACGGCATTCCCCCATTCCTCGTTCGTGCGATCGCCGAATCGGGACAGACCCAGATACGCGATTTTCCCCGGCAGTCGGATAAGTTCATCTGCCTGCGGTAACGCCGTTATTTGAGATATTTCTGCTGCTGTTTTTACCCATGACTCAACCGAAGGAACTTCAATTTTGTCCCGCAATATCCGTAAATCCTCCGGCTTCTGCCCGTTTTTGTGAAGGATATTGAGCGTGACGGTTGTTCCCCGCGGTCCCCGTATGGTATTGACCGCCTGCGTAACGGTCCATCCGACAGTCTCCTCATCGTTGACCTTGATAATCCAATCACCGGCAACGACTCCCGCCTTTTCCGCAGGAGTACCTTTGAGCGGGGCAACAACGATGATGCGATTATCTTCCAGTCCCAGTTGAGCACCGATCCCTTCAAACTCACCCCCCAAATCCTGTTTGAATTCCGTATTCTCTTTCGGAGGCAAAAAAACGGTATAGGGATCATCCAACGCGCCCACCATTCCGGTAATCGCTCCCCAGACCATCTTTTGGGTATCCAGTTTGGGAGCGTCGATCCAGAAGCGGTGTAAACGCTGCCATACGTCCCAGAAGAGTGAAAAGTCCACATTTACGCCCCCGGGAGGATTTTGGTTGACAACGATTGCCTTATCGGGCGTGAGAGATATGCTTACACGGCGTTCGCCTAACCGGTATCCCACGCCGCCGGAAAGAAGCAAAAAAGCCAGAGCGATGAGAATGTTTCGTATTTTGGAAAACGGCAGCAATTTCATAAAAGAACCAATACTACCAATAGTACAAATACTACCAATAAATGGGCTCGTGAGTAAATGGGAAAATAACCTCCGTCATTTGTCGGATCTGTAGTATTCGTAGTATTTGTCGGATTTGTGGTGCTAAGCTCTCTCGACAAACGGAAGAAGCGCCACTATACGTGCGCGTTTGATTGCAACCGAAAGATAGCGCTGGTGTTTGCTGCATAAACCCGTCCGGGTACGGGCAAGAATTTTACCCCGTTCCGTAAGGAATCGTCGGAGCGTGGGAACGTCCTTGTAGTCAGGAAGTGTTTTTGTTTCACAGAATGAGCAGTTGCGCGCAACCGGTCTCATCCGTCGCATCGTCCTTCTTCGTCTTTCCATAGTTTAGATATTAGATGTTAGATATTTGATGTCAGATATTTGCCTGCCTGCCGGCAGGCAGGATATCAGAACGGTATGTCGTCAGGATTGATTTCCTCCGTTTCCGTTGTTTGTTCCTCTTTTTTCGCACCTTTCCCCTTTTTTGCCGTTACCGGTTGTGCAACCACTTTCGTTTCAGGTCCCGCTTCTTGGGGCGTAACCGCTTCTGTCCCAGCATGTACCACCGGTACTGCCTCTCCTGCCGTCTCTCCCGCTTCTCCAGTGACGACTCCCGGACGGCGCGAATCCAAAAGAATCATATCATCAATAATGACCTCCGTAGCTGAACGCTGGCCACCGTCAGGCGTCTGCCATGAATTGGTACGCAGCCTTCCTTCTATATAGACTTTCCGTCCTTTGGTGAGAAGCTGACTGCACAGTTCCGCAAGTTTATTCCATGCAACGACTCTGTGAAATTCCGTTTCTTCCTTCTTTTCGCCGGATTCCGTCGTCCAGTAGCGGTTCGTAGCAAGCCCTATGGTACAAACCGCAGCACCTGTGGGCGTATAGCGAAGCTCCGGATCACGGGTCAGGTTACCGATAAGTTGTACTTTATTCAGACTTCTTGAAGCCATATACTCTTGTGACGGGGGCGGACTGAGTCGATTCTTAACTGTTTTCCTCTTTACTTGTCAAACCGCCAACGTCGCCCTCCTTTTTATAAAACTGCCCGCGTATTTATTTTTGCGGTCAAAAGAAACCTGATGACACTCTCTCCTAATTGCACCTGGCGTTGAATTTTTGCGGTCGAAAGGCCGATTTTTGACTCAAGATTAGTCAGTACATATATCCCTTCATTGTGCTTTTCAATAGGATACTCAAGCCGTTTTTTTCCGATAACGGTCGTGCCGGAAATGACCGCGTTCTCTCCGACAAACTTTTTCAGAGCGTCTTCCGTCTTTTTTTTGTCTTCGATGTCAAAATCGGGCCGAAAGATGATCATGAGTTCATAGGCGTACATGATTAGCGCATGATATCAAAAGAAATTCAATCTGACAAGGGAGCGGCCCGGCAGTATCAGGTACCGGTCTTAAACTCAACGACATCCCCGTCTCTCATAACAAAATCGCGTCCTTCGCTTCCGACCCGACCGGCCTCGCGTGCACGCGTCCAACCGCCGAGGGCAACATAGTCTCTCCATGGGATAACGTCCGCCTTAATAAACTTTTTCTCAAAATCCGTATGGATGACGCCGGCGGCCGTTTGTGCGCTCGTCCCCCTTTCAACCGTCCATGCACGCACTTCTTTTACCCCTACAGTTAAAAAAGATATGAGGCCGAGCGTTTCGTACGCTTTTTGTATCAGCCGGTCCAACCCTGATGTCTCCAATCCCAATACTTTGAGGTAGGAGCGCTGTTCGTCGATTGCGAGCGCCGCAAGCTCCGCTTCCGTCTTTGCGCAAATCCGAAGAGAAGAATGTTGGGAAATTGAATCATCCGATAATTGATTTTCAGACACATTGATTACCTCTATTACCGGCTTCATGGTCAGCAGTTGTAAATCCCGTACCTTTTCTTTCTCATCGGGATCTGTAATCACATCCCGTGCGACGTTTCCTTTGTCTAATTCTTCCCGGAGTTTAACTATCAGTTTCCAACGTTGCTGCACTGACCTGTCTTTCACGCCGCGCGGCTCCGTTTGCTTTGCGAGCGTTTGCAAATCCGCCAGGACCAGTTCGGTATCAATAATCTCCCGATCCCTCTTAGGACTAATCTCTCCTGCAACATGGACGACCGTAGGATCGGTGAATGCACGAACCACATGACAAATGATATGGACTTCACGAATATGGGAAAGGAATTTATTTCCGAGCCCTTGTCCCTGCGAAGCGCCCTTCACGAGTCCCGCAATATCCACAAACTCAACCACAGCAGGAACCAAGGGCGGGCGTTTTCCTTCTTCTTTTTCCACAACATCCGCAAGTTTTTCCAGTCGTTCATCCGGAACCGGTACGACGCCGACATTGGGGTCTATCGTGCAAAACGGATACGGCGCCGTGTCCGCTACCTGTTTTTTGAGAAGCGCATTGAACAGCGTTGACTTACCAGCGTTGGGAAGACCGACGATGCCAACCCTAAGATTCATGTTTGAACTCCTTCTGAAATACCGATAACACACGCGCAGCGTTGGGAAGACCGACGATACCGATCCTAAGATTCATTGGACAATTGTATCACTGACGCCTCTATTAAGAATAAGAATCTATTTTAGCTACTACTGTCCTTGAACACGTGCGCATAAACCAAAGGTGTGAAGCTATGCACACCTCTAAGGTGTGCAAAATACTAGAAGAAATACTTTCTACCTATTTACACAAATTACTAATTTGGGAACTCAAGCTTTTTTGCTCAGCATAAACCCAATCGCATGCACTAGAACTTGATGGGCATTTTCTAATACATGTACTATAATTATCCCATACCTGATTAGTGCAGGCATTATAGTTATCCCCTGTATAACCATAAGTTGTTCTACATATATCCAAATCATTATTGTTTATAGACTCACAGGATAAGTAACAACTATCCGTATTGAAGAATGTGTCCGCACAATTATTATAGTCGGTTGCCCACTGGGATTTTTTGCTCTCCATTGTAGAATTAATGCTCATTACTGCCCCTACGTTTTGTGATGGACAATATATCGTATAGCCCCCATATGACAAGAAAACTGGAACCTTATTTGCAGTCTGTTGATTGATAATTACAGGCACACTTTGACCAGAGGAGCTGTTGTCTCCTTGATCCTTATCGCATTGAGCATTGTCTTTATAAAAAACCCATCTCCCATCAGGAAAACCACAACAAGTTGAGCTTGCACATTCACTTTGCTTTAAAGGCATTGTTCCACCACCACAGTTAGGATGAATTTTACAGTGCACAGGCGGATCAGAATCTAGCGTGGGAGCTATGTATGTTTTTTGTTGAACAGTTGGTGTTGGAGTATCAATAAGTGGCTGTACAATAATTGTGGGTTGTATCGTATTTGTAGGTTGATTCTCTCTTGAACCCAGAAAGAGCTGATTATTTTTTCCAAATAAATATGCCACGACTATAAGCAACCCCATTGAAACGTAAAACCATGGATTTTTATGGATACCTTTCTTCTGTACGGGTTCATTTCCCTGATGTTCGTGGTCTTTTACCTCTAAAACCTTATTCGTCTGTTTACCTGAGCTAGAAAAAGAGGCGATAAATACGAGAAACGCTATACATCCAAGAAGAATGTCTATTATCCAAGCAAACGATAATGTTGAATAGAGTGCAACTGTATCACCAATTTTATCCATCCATACGACCAAAACAACAAAAAATACTAGAGTAAGAATCCAACAAAGAAGACTGAACAATCTAATCTTCATCTTCCACTTCATGTACTTGAATTATACACCAGTCGTTCTAGGGCATTATAGGTTTTTAAGTGTGCCTAGACATACACGATTACAAGCTTCGGGAAAAAAGGGTGCTATCCTAGAAAGTTTTTTGATATTCAAGCCGTTTTACCCACTTCACAGCCTCGCTTGTAGCCAGGATTGTCCTTGTAGAATCGGTGTATAATATGTATAACAACAAGTACTTTTTATCTATGAGCAATGATAATATTACAAAAATAAAGCCAAATTCATTTAAACGATTATATTTATTAGCACTACTTCTTGGCTTATTTTCATTTCTATCTTACTTTTTCTATCAGCTAATTACTGAATTATTTAGTCTTCCTAGAGAAATGTGGGTATATTATGTTTTGGTTTTTATTTTTATAGGGGTTTTGCTATTACTTATTTTCACATTCATTTTTGACAGGGTGTTGCTTAGGATTAATTCAGGTTCATCGGAAATAAGGAAACGATTGTTTATAATTTTTATATCAATAATTGTCATATATATTTCTTTTTTTATCTATGGCAGATATGCAATAATTCCTCGAAATACAGCATTATCTATAATCAATGAGGCAAACTCTTTGATAAATAGCAACCCTGATCCGAAGAATTTAAGTGAAGAAATTACACAACTTAAAAAATTTGTTTATTTATATGAACAAGCTAACAATATTAACTTTAAGCAATATCCTATACTTGTAGATTATTCTATACTTGAAGGGTATATTCAAGATAAGTACAAATTGAGCAAAGAGATGTTAGATTATGATGAATCAGTGTATTCGGGAAAATTTAATGTTACACAAGCAGAATTTAAGCAGAATATTACTCATTTTATAGATAGACACAATGAACTTCTAAATAAATACAGCTCCTACGATAGAATTCATTTATGGATGCGATTGGTATTTTTACGGTAAATGCCTCTTATCAGACTCTCATCCGCCGACCTAGAAAAAGTATCCCTTTTCGCAAAGTGCTGAGGCTATCTAGATTTACTATCGGGTATGAAAGGGTGAATTATAACTTTGCTAGCTTCGAAAATACGTCATAATCTGCGTTTGTGCGACATTAATCAAATCCATCTTTAAATTCAACAGACAATGAAATCGCTGATATGTTTGATGGTGAGTTCGGTACTGTTATTGGCGTAGTCGGGGCAGGCCTGGGTGTCCTTTGAGGTGGTACCAAAGTAAACCTTTTGATTAATATCAACTTATTACCAGCTACATCTACTATAGCTCCTCTAAATTGCCCTCTTGTGTCCCAGACGAATTGCCCCTCTATCCAGCCTAAATATATACCATCACGAGAGTAAAGATAACCATTGGTTATAAATCCGAAATACAGTCCGTTAGATTTGTAAATAAATACTAAGTTTGTGCTCATTTCTGTAATTTCTTAACAGCTTTAGCCTTAATAGGTTTAATTTCCTTATATTCAGGAATATAACTTGCTGGTACGGCGTGACCAACTCCAAGTTGCAAATTTTTTATTAATGACTGGTAAATCTCAACTACATC
>Ga0214473_10006986_pt1 | contig 13433 bp, 10 predicted proteins | sample RVTome_7_FD_203509 | JGI IMG/M metagenome (GOLD analysis project Ga0214473, IMG submission 203509) | Soil microbial communities from uranium-contaminated site in the Upper Colorado River Basin, Wyoming, United States - RVT98D197 | ecosystem: Environmental > Terrestrial > Soil > Contaminated >...
TAATGTTTACCTTCCATATCTTTGCCATTTCGCCGGAAACGATACGGTTGCAGACATCCGTTCCACCGCCTGCAGCCCAGACGACCGTATTCGTGATGTCCCGCATGGGGAATTTTTTCTCAGCGGCAAGCCCCCAGCTTGCAAAGACGAATAGAAATAAAACTATTAATGACAGATACTTCTTCATGACCTCCTCCTTTCTTTCAGTTGTTAATGTTGAGTTCGTAGTGAAAAACACTGAAATGATGATTCGTCTTTTTCTCCCAACAACTAACGATGAACTCTACTTTCGTCTCACCTCCTTTTTCCAGGGTGACCCCTCGACCGGGAAGGGGTCCGATTCAATCGGCTAAGCCAGAACCTGATCCTCCAGCCATTTCAACGTTTCGATGGTCTTTTCCTGATCGATCATCGACTGAAGTTTTCGGGAATCGAGGCGTTTGACGATGCGGATCACCTTTTCCGTCGTGGCAATGGTCCGTTCAAAGGCCTGGATGGGATCGAGGCGAACAGGGCTCATGTCCGAGGTGACCCATCCTTTGTAATTGAATTTTTTAAGGTAGTAAAAAAGTTCCAGGTAGTCCCACAGATTCCGGGTTCCCGGAATGAGGTCCCAGTCCCATCTCCTGTTGTTATCATTAATGTGGATATAGAAGGGAATGCCCTTTGATTGGGACAGGCAGACAGACTCCGCAACGGTTTCGCCTGCCATGAGCGCATGGCCAACGTCAATGGTGACTCCAAGATTGGGCTCGTTGATATCATAGATCATACAGAGGGTTTTGGCAGCAGTGTCCAGGTAACAGTTGACCCGTGTTTCGGACCCCTTGTATTCAAGGAAAAGACGGACATCCTTCCGGTGCTGAGCCGCTTCCTTGAAGGTGGAGACCATGTTCTTCCATGCCTTCTGATAGTCTGCCTGAAAAAGGTAGTCGTACCCGTCGCTCAGAGGGCAGCAGGTCACCTTGTCCGCGCCTAATTTGACCGCCGCATCCATGCCCCCGCAGAGAAACTGGATGGCTTTGTCTCTTAATTTTTTTGAGTTGACACTCGAAGATCCCTTTATAAATTCGGGCTCACCTTTGATATTGACATTGACGGCGGCGACTCCGAGGTTATGGTTCTTGAGTGTCTTCTTGATCCCATCAAGATCTTCACACTCGTACGGATAGACGATCTCCACCCCCTTCGCCCCCTTGACGCTGGCTACCGCCGCAATTTTTTCCTTCGGTGTCCTGGCCTCATGATATTCACAAAAACGGTCTTTCAATTTTCCCATGAACCCCGTTATGATCGCTTGCTTGATTTCCATATTTTTCCTTTCCCTTGGGTAAAAGTCGTTCGATCCACCAGTGCGGATGGGCCCTATTCGTTTGGGTGATTCGCTTTCTCTTTTTCTTTTGCTGCTTCCTTGATCAGCCTCTCTCTGGAGTTGATCAGATGGAGGCGTGCAAGTTCTTCGGCTTTAACCGCGTCCCTTTTACAGATGGCTTTAATTAAGGCCAGATGCTCATGAAGGGTTTCCCTGGGGTGTCGCACCAATCCTTCCTGAAAACCTCCCAAATAACTGAAGGTGACAACGCTATAGGTTCCTAAAATGCTAGTCAAAAGGTCATTCCCCCCGATCTCCATGAGGAAGTTATGAAACTTACGGTCCTCCTCGGCATATCTCTTAATTTCCTTCGGGTCGTTCGAAATCTTCACCCCTTGAAAGAAGCGGGTCAACTTTTCAATCTGTTCAGAGGTGATAATCATGGAAGCCCTTCGCGCGGCCAGGCCTTCCAATACCTCCCGAAGTTCAAAGATATGGATCATCTCCTCGCTGGAAAATTCGCGGACATAGAAGCCTCGCCGGGGGATAGCCATGATGAGCCGTTCCTGTTCGAGCTTTTTAAGAGCACCCACCAGGGGGGTCCGGCTGATGCCGAGCTCCTGGGCCAGTTTGTCCTGGTAGATCTTGGTCCCGGGTAAGAGCTTCCTTTCGAAGATCATGGACTTGAGGGTTTTATAGACCTTATAGTCAAGGTTTTCGTGTTGGGTTCCTATTTTCTCCATAGAAGCTTTTACGGTTTCTCAAGGGATGAGAAAGCGGACCTGTAAAGAAAAGAATATTGAATATTGAATTTTGAATTCAAAATATATTACCCCAACTTTTTTGTCAAGGATTATTTTTGAAACATTATTTATAGGAAAATTGATGAAGGGTCCTTTGCCTGTAAAGCTTCCCCGGCCGGAGAAGTGTGGAAGGGAATTGAAGGGTGTTGACAGAATTTGGAAAGTGCTGGGCCTCCAAGCAGAAGCCGTCATGTTTATTAAAAAGGATCCCTCTGGCACCCCGGTAGTTCTTGAGGAAATGGCCGGAATAAAACTGGAGCCCGGGTTCAGTCGTGTAAATGTCCATAGCTCTCCCACTGAATGGTTCATACACGCTTGCGGCCAGGGAGAGAGCGTCAGCCCCTTTCTTTAAAACATAGCAATGATTGTACCCTCCTCCGGTCACCTGATCGATTCGGGCGCCAATCTTAACGGGCCGGGTAAAGTCCATGGCGGTCCCCTGAACGGCCCGTAATTCTCCGGTGGGAATGCGGTCCTCATCGGTGGGAAGGTAGGACTCCGCATGGAGGGTCAGGAGATGCTCCAGGACGTCCCCGTTGCCCACCCCCTTGAGGTTCCAGTAGGTGTGATTGGTCAGATTGATGGGCGTGGTTTTGTCCGTCTCCGCCCGATAATCGATGGCTAACTCATTTCGGTTGTTCAGTGTGTAGGCAACCGTCACTGACAGATTTCCAGGGTACCCCTCCTCGCCATCCGGGCTCAGCCGGGAAAAAACGACAGAGATGGAGTCCTCATAGCTTCGGGTCTCTGCGCTCCATACCATCTTATGAAATCCCTTGGGTCCTCCATGGAGGTGACTGGGGGGGCTGTTCTGAGCCAGTTGATACTCGGTCCCATCCAGGCTGAATTTTCCTTTGGCAATGCGGTTGGCATAGCGGCCGATGGTCGAACCGAAAAACCAGATGTCGGCAAAGTACTCTTCCAGCGTGTCCAAACCCAGCGTAACCGTCTCAGATCTGCCTGACCGGTTCGGGACGGTCAGGGAAATCAAGATGGCTCCGAAATTGGTCACGGAGGCGGTCAGTCCCTGGTCATTGGACAGGTCAAATTTTTCGATCTTGACTCCGTCGGGAGTTTTCCAAAAAGTTTCCCCTCTGATGTCCACCCAACTTCCTCCCGGAAAAGTGTTTCAAACAAGATCCATAAAACGTTCATCAAGAATGAACCGAACATTCAAAAAATATTAAAAAGAGAATACAGTTGTCAATGAAAAAAATAATATATTATTGACATCGGACGGAAGGTTGAAATACTGTTGAATTAGTTTTTTCACGGATTCGCTAAACAAGAGGTGAGTGAATGGGCGGCAATAAGGAATTTGTCATTGGGGTGGATGTCGGAACGTTGAGCACCCGTGCCGGCATTTTCGATTTGAAAGGGTCGATGATGGGAACCGCCAGTTATCCCATCGGGATCTTTTATCCCAAACCGGATTTTGTTGAGCAGTCTTCGGAGGATATCTGGGACAAAACAGGACTTGCCATCCGGGAAGCAATCAAACAGGCGAACATCCAACCAAAGAATATCGTAGGGATCAGTTTTGATGCGACGTGCTCCCTGGTCTGCTTGGATAAAGAAAACAAACCTCTCACCGCTTCACCGACAGGCCACCCGTCCCAAAATATCATCGTCTGGATGGATCATCGTGCCATCCAAGAGGCGGATCGGATCAATGAGACCAGGCACCGCGTTTTAAGATACGTGGGAGGAACGATTTCCCCCGAGCAACAACCTCCAAAACTGAAATGGATCAAAGAGCATCTGCCAGGGACCTGGAAACGGGTCGGGAAATTGATGGACCTGGCCGATTTCATGGTGTACCGGGCGACCGGAGAGGATAAAAGAAGCCTCTGCACCTCCGTTTGTAAATGGACCTATCTGGGCCACGAAAGGGAGCAGGGTGCATGGGATTATGCTTTTTTCGGAAAAATAGGACTGTCCGATCTATTTGAAAAGGAGCGGGTGGAAAGGGTCGCCTACCCGATGGGGTCCTTGGCCGGAAGGTTGACAAAAGGAAGTGCCAAGGAACTGGGCCTTCAACCCGGGACAGCCGTCGGAGTGGGGATCATCGATGCCCATGCTGGAGGAATAGGGGTTTTGGGCCCTTGCGCTAAGAAAGGATTGAAAGACAGGCGCGTCTGGAATAGGGCACTAGCGCTGATCGGAGGGACCTCCTCCTGTCACATGGCGACCTCGGCAAGGCCACGATTCATTCGGGGGGTGTGGGGGCCTTATTATGGGGCGATGATTCCCGGGATGTGGCTCAACGAAGGGGGCCAGAGTGCCACCGGTTCCCTGATTGATTATGTCATCAAAAATAACTCGAGCTATCCTGAGATCGAAGCCTTGGCAAAAAAAGCGAACCTCGATATTTATCAACTCTTGAATCGTGAACTGAAACGATATCCCCGGCCCGAATGGACCAAAGACCTTCATGTCCTGCCTGATCATCATGGAAACCGCTCCCCGAGAGCGGATGCCCATGCGAGAGGGGTGGTGTCGGGGCTGACATTAAATCAATCTCTTGCAGAAGTGGCGAAACACTATTACGCCACCCTACAGGCCATTGCCTATGGAACAAGGCACATCATCGAGGCCATAAATGAGAAGGGGTACGACATTTCCGAAATTTACATGTGCGGGGGACACACCAGGAATGATGTCTTTTTACAGGAACATGCCGATATCACCGGGTGCCGGATCTATCTGCCTGAGGAGAAGGAGGCCGTCCTTTTGGGCACGGCGATCCTTGCTGCCCTTTCAGCCGGGAAATACCGGAATGTCCTGGAGGCGATGAAATCGATGTCGAGAGTGGGGCAGGTGATTCGACCGAATACCCGGCACCAGCAATACCACGACGGCAAGTACAAAATTTATAAATTGATGGTGGAGCATTTTAAAAAGGTCCGTTCGTTAAGCCGTGAACTGTAATTCAGCATCCGTTTATACAAGGCGAAAGGAGGGTGTTTAAATGAAATATCGTTTTTTAGGATCTTCAGGATTGCTCGTCTCCCGCATCACGCTTGGAACGATGACCTTCGGTGTCGCGGACTGGGGGTGTGGCGAAAAAGAGTCCCACGCCATCCTCAAAAAGTACCTTGAGGCAGGGGGCAACTCCATCGATTGTGCCGATGTCTATGCCGGAGGCAGATCCGAGGAGATCGTCGGAAGCTTCGTGCCCCAGATGAAACGGGACGAAGTGATCCTTGCCTCAAAGTGCTATTTCCCTGTTGGAAACCTCCCCAATCGATACGGCCTTTCGAGAAAACACGTGATGGCCTCCTGCGAAGCGAGCCTGAAGCGACTTAAAACCGATTATATTGATCTCTATTATATCCATGGCCCCGATCCCATTTCACCGCTTGAGGAGAGTCTGCGTGCAATGGACGATCTGGTCCGGCAGGGTAAGATCCGTTATCTGGGATGCAGCAATCTCTTCGGCTGGCAGATTGCCAAAGCAGCCGGGATATCGGCGCGGATGAACCTGGAAGGTCTTGTTGCCGGCCAGTACCTCTACAACCTGGTCCATCGTGAACCGGAGAGGGAGATTGTGCCTGCGGCAGTGGATCACGGGATAGGAATAGTTTGCTTCAGCCCCCTTGGGGGAGGTCTGCTGACCGGCAAATACAAAGGCATGGCTGAGCCTGCTCAAGGGACTCGCCTCGCTTTTCGAACCCAGATCGATGGTCCGCGGTTCTGGCATTCCAATGGGTTCAAGATAGCTGAGATCCTTGAACAAGTGTCCTCGGAATCGGGCATTCCAATGGTCAAACTTGCCATTGGCTGGCCCTTGAAACGCAGGTTCGTCACCTCTGTGATCATCGGGGCACGAAACCAGGCGCAACTTGAGTCAAATATGGAAATGGGCGACTGGGATGTGCCGGAAGAGGTCTGGAATGCCCTGGAAGAGAAGACTCGGCCGGAGGAGGATTATCTCACCTGGTTCAACAAAAAGAATTACGAGAGGTTTTTTTCCGCATCAGAGTTTCATGATGAGGCGAAGGAGCTTCCATGAGTACTTTGGTGGAGCAGAAGGGGTTTGTCCCCCGACCTGTATGATTCCAGGCTATTTGCAAAATCAGTAGAATAAATCAAAGAATCCCAGAGATTCTGGATTGTATGTCCAAGGGACTTACTCCCCAGCAGATCTATTATAATGGAAATCAGAAAGGCGATAGATAGGGCTACCATGAAGGCAAAAAGAACGGCATCGTGGTAATGATAAAACTTTCCGACCCATTGGGCAGTTTTGTAAAAGGCAGTGTTTTCGTAAGGCGAACCTTTCCGTTCCTTTGAATAATAGGGGGTATCGATTCCGGAGAAAAGAACGAGGAGCCTTGAGCCGAGGTAGAGGAAAAAGACGAGGAGACCTGCGGCAGTGGCGGTTTGTTGAGACAGGTCCAGGGCAAAAAAGATCTCATAAGTGAGCAGACCATAGAGAATTCCTCCCATGATTGCAAGCGGAATCCTTACGGTGAGGGAATTGAAAAAGCCCATCTTCTGAATCCAAATGCCAAATGCCAAAGTTTAAATGTCAAATGAAATCCCAAATTCAAACACTAGATTGGATTAACTCTGAAATATTACGTTTTTTGTTTTTTGAAATTTAACATTCCTTTGACATTTGGGTTTTGAAATTTGAACTTATTGTCTTGAATCTCACAAGGTTCGCTAGCACTTTGGCGGCTCTCTCCGGAGTGGGATAGTTGGGAATGCCTGAATGTTCAAGGCGTTTGATCTCCTCATCCCAGATCCCGTCGGGTGCGGAGATACAGCAGATGACCGGCTTTTTTCTTTCCATCTGAAGCAAGGATTCTGCGAGGGTTCCAACCGCTGCCCTGTTGGCGGAGGCAAACATGATGCATAAAATGATGGCATCTACCTTTCTGTCCTCCAGCACAGACTCAACGATTCCTCTGATGGCTTCGGAATCATACCAGGCAGGTCCCATGTCCACCGGATTTGTCCGGAGGGCAAGAGGCGGGAGAAGAGTATCGACCCTTTTCTGGGTCTCGGAAGAGAAGGGCGATACCGATAACCCTTCCATCTCGCAGACATCGCAGGCCACCATTCCAGGCCCGGCCTGGCCGGAAAGCACAGCCACCCGGTTTCCATCCGGGAGGGGAGAGAGGGCTAATGCCTTTGCCGTATCGAGGAGTTCTTCCGAATTTCTCACCGTTAAAATGCCAGCCTGCTTGAAGGCGGCCTCATAGATCTCATGTTTTCCTGCAAGGGAGCCGGTATGAAATTGTGAGGCTTTGTCCCCGGTTGAAGAACGCCCCACCTTATAAGCAATAATAGGTTTTTTCGAATTTCCTATTCTTGCCGCCTCGATCAATTTTCTCGGTTCATCGAGTCCTTCGAGGTACATGGCTATCACTTTCGTATCCGGATCTTCCTCCAGATATTCCAGCATATCCCAGAAATCGACATTACAGCGGTTTCCCAGACCTACGATCTTGCTCAACCCAACCTGATTCTTCATCGAAAGAAAACCTATGAGATGGGACATCCCACCGCTCTGGCTCACGAAACCGATTCCCCCTTTCTCAACCCTTGAAAACTCGGGTGTGAAAGAGGCATTTAAAGGAAGATGAAGATTGACAATCCCGAATGTATTTGGGCCGATGATTTTAATGTCGAACCGGTTTGCCAGTTCCGTGATCTCTTTCTGTAAAGATTCTCCTTTTCTGTCTTCGATCTCTTTGAAACCAGCAGTGATAAGAACGATCCCTTTCACGCCCTTCTCTTTGCATTCCCGTATCGTTTTGGGCACCTGTTCGGCTGGAAGGACGATGATGGATAGATCTACCTTGTCCGGGATTTGAAGAAGGGAAGGGTAGGTTTTGATTCCAAGGATTTCCTCTCTCCCGGGATTTACCGGAAAGATTCTACCTGGATATTTCCCTTCCGTCAGACTTCTCATCACATGAGACCCTAATTTTCCAGGGTTATCCGACGCCCCGATCACGGCTACAGACTTCGGATTAAAGATTGCGTCCATGGTCTCCCATTTCTTCTCCATAGAATTCCTTTCTTTTTAAGGTAGTAAGATTCTTCTAATTTATACCAATTATTGATCATGATCAAATAATTTTATAGGGATTTTTCAAAGGTGGTGTTTGAGGTAGGGCTTGAATTGATCGACACTTTCAGGCTAACTTACGGCATTGAATGTTGCGGATCATGCGCGGCTGTAAGTCGTTGCCTGCATCCGGCTTGTTCGACACTTCATATCGTTACGGTGCCCTCCATATAGAGAACCGCTTTGCCTGATATCTTGACGCGATCGCCAACATGCTTGCAGAACAACTCACCGCCTCGCTTCGAGACCTGAAACGCATGGAGATCGTTCTTACGAAGCACACCTGCCCAATAGGGAACCAAAACACAATGCGCAGACCCTGTCACCGGATCCTCAGGTATGCCGACTCGGGGTGCGAAGAAGCGTGATACGAAGTCGCTCCGATCCCCTCTTGCTGTAATGATGATGCCGCGACATGCTACACGTTCCAAGGCGAAAAAATCGGGCTGCACTGCCTTGACGGTCCTCTCACTGTCCAACACCACAAGCAGATCCTCTGCGGAGCCGAGTACTTCTTGCGGTGTGACTCGCAATGCCTCGTTGAGTCCGGCGGGAGGAGCCTGGACATAGGCAGGTTTTGCAGGAAAGTCCATTTCAAGGAAATCATTACGCCTTGTTACCACAAGCTCACCGCTCTTACGTGTCTGAAACCGGATCTGTTCCTCCGGCCATTTCTGGCAGGAAAAAAAAACGAAGGCGCTGGCCAATGTTCCATGGCCACATAGTGCAACCTCAGTGACCGGGGTGAACCATCTGAGGTCAAAACCTTGGGCATTACGAACTAAGAATGCCGTCTCAGACAAGTTATTCTCGGCAGCTACAGCTTGGAGGATTGAGTCGTCGACCCAACGATCTAAAAGACAGACTGCCGCCGGGTTGCCAGCAAAGACCTGTGAGGTAAAAGCATCGACCTGGTATAGCGGTATTATCATCTTCTCTTCCCTCAACGTTTAGGTCAGCGGTAGCTATCAGCCCTCCGCTGGAATGTGTTGTTAAGCGGCTCTTTTGCCTTCTGCATGATTCGTGTGAAGAGTATTGTTTAGCTTTGACCCCAAGCTTTCCATTTTACTTTCTACGGCCACCCGATGGATTCATTTTCATAATGTACTTCGGTGGTTCCTCCTCCATGCAGAAGTATTCGTGCCGGAGCCAGGCATCGGTCATATCGGTATTGTGCCTGCTCAGGAAGTGCTCGTTTTGCCCGGTGATGAGCATCATGTAAGCTTTAGGTTGTGGGTCGAAGCGCACAATGATCCTGGGTGCGGAAGCGAGATCCGTTACGAAGGGTGGGGAGACCTCGGGAAACCGGGCACGATTGTTTGTCTCGCCGTCACCCCCAAAAGGGAAAGGCCCGTAGTTGACGAGGGGGCGGAAAAGCGCCGATTTCCCGAGCACATGATCGAAACGGATGACATGAATTTTTCCCCACGCCCAGCTTGAGGGGTCTGCATTCTTAAAATGCGTTTCCAAGAGGGAGCATGTCTCCCTGAAGGCCCGCGTGGCGATGTCCGAAACGCTTTCCACGGCAGGAGTATTCACATCGTCGAAAAAACCGTCTCCTTTTTCAACCATGTCAAAAAATCGTTCCATGCTGATGTATCGCTCTCCGATGTATTCGGTTGCAAGTTCATCCCCCAGCTCATCGGCAAACGTATTAAAGGCAAAGCGAACATAGAAGGTGTTATAGATCGAAGCTTCCGCCGAATCGACACGGTTTTCGCCGTTCCAGGCCAGCACCATATCATAGGCTTTTTTCAAGTTACCTTCCTCTTTCCCGACTTTCACATGTTTCTTGATAACGTCCGCGATTTTTTTCGCGAGCACCGTATGCGTATCCGTCTGGACTTTCTTGAGATATTCAACATCGATATCCCGCTTGCCCCTCAGCATCCTCGCAATGTTTTCATATCGGTAACCTGGTGCGTAGGTCCCGTTGAGTTCGTATGGATAATCATTTGTGTTCTTGTTATTGGCGGTGGCAATAAATCCCCGTGGCGGGTTTTTTAAAAACGGGTACCTCTCGTCAGGCACGTTGCCGTTCCAGTTTCGGCGCGTGCGCTTTCCGTCGCTTATCAGGTTGCCCGTACCTTTTACGCGCAGGGGCAGGGAACCGATCACCCTAAACGCTATATTGCCCTTGTCATCGGCGTAAGCCATATTCTGCGGAGATATCCTGACCCGGCTGGCGCCCTTCATAAATTCCTCGTAGGTTTTTGCTGAGTTCATCAGGAAAAAACCCTGGAAATCGATGGAATCGAATCCCGCCCAATCGAGGCTCACGTCAAAGCCCAGGTCCTTGAAGACCTCCGTCAGCACGGGCTTATCGCCCACGTAATAAATGCTTCGGGTCACCGGGTCTTTGCCCTTAACCCCGAACACCTGCTTTTTCTCCGTCAGCGGGATGTCCCTACCTCTGAACCGGTAGGTCTTTGTGTCCCAGTTTATCTTCTCCATGAAAAGATCGACCATGTCCGCGCCCTGGTTTGTAAGGCCCCATGCGCAATTCCGGTTGTATCCCGAAGCGATGAAAGGGAGCCCGACCACCTGGGCGCCGGCCACTTCAAAATCTCCAGCCCGCACCCTGATCAGATAGAAGTCGTTAGGGAGCTTGGACTGGTGGACCTGCATGTCACTGCAGAGCACCGCACCTCCATGTTTTGTCATCTTCGGTGCGATAGCCCAGTTGTTGGACGCCGATCGGCCTCCCAGTAGCCAATCGAACTCTTTGACTATCGCCGCGATCTTGCTTTCATCCATCCTGGACGCAGCGGTATCGTTGATGATGGTGGGTGTCCCGGGCGGCATTAAGCTCAGCAGCCTCATGCCCTTTTCCTTGCCGACCTTTTTCAGTATTCTATGATAAAGAAGCTCGTGTTTCATGTTGTAGGCAAGGCTCCAGCTCATCATTATTCCCACAAGAACCGAGTCGGATATCTCCCATCTCTCTTTCTTCATGCCCAGCAATTTCATGTACACATGAGGACCATTCATGTCAAGGTAGTGATTGATGCCGTCGACATAACGCTGATAAAGAGCTTTGAAATGGGGATCGAGCGTCGTCGCGTATTCCTTTGCCCTGTCGTTAAAGCCGACGCTGCGAAGGAAGATGTCCTTGCTCAGGGACTCCTCGCCGGCAAACTCCGAGATGCGCCCCTGCCCGACCCTTCGGGTAAATTCCATCTGGAACATCCGGTCCTGGGCGTTCACATAACCCCACGCGAAGAACAGGTCTTCGATGGTATTTGCAGTAACGGTGGGAATGGCGAATCGGTTACGCTCCACCCTGACGGCAGCGGAAAGGCCGGGAGCGGTAATATTGGATGAGTAATTCGGGAGTCCTTTCCTGAGATAAAGATACACGCCGCCGATAGTGAACGCCAAAACGATCACGAAAACAAGAAGTATCTTTTTCATTTCTTCCTCCCGGATAGTTGCGCTCAAAAGCAGTGTAGCAAGCCATTATGAAAAAAACAAATACTTTTTTCCCCTCGTTATCATTAATAAAAATGGACCTCTCTTCAAATGGTTAAATTGTTATAAAAATATTATTCTTCCCGTGATGCTTTTTTGGAGATATATTAAACGCCATGGAAATAAAATATCGGAATTGGTACTGGGTCATTCTCCTCTCTGTCCTGTTAATCTTGATAGGGTCATTTAGGGCCTTTGGCGGTCAGCATCCGTGTTGTCCGGAGGAGCCTGAACTTCTCTATCTCCTCACCCCCCAACCCTCCCAGAAATTTCACTACCTGGTTCGATATGAGACCTTCTACTCAACCGTCCTGGGAAAGGAGAAAGGCTTCTTCATCATCCTCCCGGAAGATTTTTATCAGAATCCTAAGCTCAAATACCCGGTCCTCTATCTTCTGAACGGTTATAGTTTTCACCGGAGGGGATGGAGTTGGAAAGCCCAGTCTCCAGAGGAGGCGAGGAGCATCCTGTGCCAGGTAAAAGAGGAAGAATATCAATGGCTCCTCCATGAAGACATTGCCATTGTTGCTTACGCCATGATGGATTCAAAAAATCGGACCTATCGGGATCTGCAAAGATCTCTGGAGGATCGTTTTGATGAGCTTTCAAGACATGGAGGCCTTCTCAAAGAAGATTATACTCCAAAGGAGATTGCCCGATCCATTGTTTTGCCGAACCTCCATTCTAAAGGAAACCCGGATGACCCCTTTCATCCCATACTGAAGATGATCATCATGCTTCCAGACGGGGACAACGGATTTTATACGGATGAGAATGAAGGTAAGCGGTTTTTCCCCCAAACAAAGAATCCCAAAGCCTGTGATGATTTTAATTCAGGAGAAGGACTGAACTACTCCCTCTTTCCTTTCCTCTATATGAAACCAGGTGCCCTGGGAAGATATGAATCCTATTTTCTTGAATTCGTAAAATATATTGATTCCCAATCACGTTACCGGGAAAACGTTCTTCCCCTTAGGGGTCTCGGAGGAATGTCAATGGGTGGTTTTGGGGCCGCGAAGCTGGGACTGAAGTATTCCCATCTCTTTCAGTCGATCAGCAGTCAGAGCGGACTCCTCGACATTGAACTTCTCGGTGATAAATGGATGCTCAAGATGGTCCTGCCAGAATTTTTAGAGGTTTTTGGACGCCTTGAGACACAGAAACTCCCTCCCGGTTCATCTCTTGATTTGAAATATATTCAATCGAACAATCCCGTCAGCCTGTTGAAGCAGAAGGGAATTGAACGATTGCCCCACTCGGTCTACTTCGATTATGGCGAAAAGGAGTGGTATCCCTGGATTTTGGAAGGAAATAGAAATTTTGAGAAGGCCTTAAGTGAGAGAAGCCATCAGATACCTGCACAGCCCTTCAATGGGAATTCCGAACACAACTACCAATTCTGGCGCAGCCGCTCCGGCAATATCCTCCGACACCACTCCGATGTCTTTCAGAGGATATTTTCCACTAAACCTCAACCTCAGCCTCAACCTTAACGTTTATTGTTCCAAAAGCAGGCGGCTTAGCTTTTCTTTATCGATTTCCATCCGTTCCCAGGCTTCGATATAGACCGGAAGGCCTTTTTCGTCGTATGGATCGATAAGGATTTTTCTTAAAAAGAAAGAAGAGTTCTTCGTGTGGCAGTCCTTGCAACCCCTTGCGCCGATGACACTCAGACCGGACATCACATTATGGCTAAGGGAGAAATCAAGTGTTTCAGCCTGGTTATGCCTGATCTTTTCGACTTCTCCTTTTTTATCCAACC
>Ga0214473_10006987_pt1 | contig 13433 bp, 9 predicted proteins | sample RVTome_7_FD_203509 | JGI IMG/M metagenome (GOLD analysis project Ga0214473, IMG submission 203509) | Soil microbial communities from uranium-contaminated site in the Upper Colorado River Basin, Wyoming, United States - RVT98D197 | ecosystem: Environmental > Terrestrial > Soil > Contaminated >...
CTCCTCCGCAGGGTGCGGCCCAAACTCTTTTCAAGCCAACGATGAAACCCTGACTCCCCAACGGCCTGCCCGTGCGTTCATGTTTCTTGAAGAGCATAATCTCGCTCTCATCTACGCGTTCCGAAAGAAATGACCTCCAGTCCAGGACAGGTTGTTGAAGGCGAGCTATTTTGACAAGCAGGTCATCCCGGCCCGCCATGTGCGCAGATGCACTGCTCCAGCGATATTCCTCGGGCCTCCGCACGAATGCAGTGCAGCACGAGCCGGGTTCAATTCTATGTATCGCACCGCGGCCAACAAATACCCCTCCTCCATCGCATGAGAAGAAAACCTCCCCTCCCAAAGATACCCCCACCATCCTTCGCGAAAATTGACCGCTCGGGCGTATCGCCGATGGGCTTCCCCGATGGCTCGCCTAAAACCATCCTCCGCTGATGGGACTGCGATTCATTGCAGGTGTTTGGGCATAAGACAATAAGCCCAAATTTCCACTCCGTAGCGCGAACCCCACTCGGCCATTAATGAAATACAGGTCTGGTAATCTTCTTCGCAGAAAAAGGTCTCCGGTCTTCGGTTGCCCCGCTTGGTCACATGATGGAGGATGCCCACAGCCACCGTCCGCCCCATTCTCGCCATGGGCAAATGGGGCCACAAACAATTTCAAGAATCAAGAATTAAGCATGGTTCCTCCGGAACTCCTTTGTTTTAATAGAATTTTTCTGGGGAAGTCAAGGAAGAAAGGCGCAAGAAAGAATAGTCAGCCCGGGCGACCTGCTGTATAATGTTTTTGCAAGGGCTTTATCCGGAAGTTCACAAATTCCAAGTGTCAACCTTGCGAAATCCATGGGGTACCCGATGAAAGAGCAAAATGGTTTCAAGAGCAGCCTGAACGACCTGATCGATGATGCCATTTACGCGAGATTTGACAAAAGAAAGTGCGCCCTCTACTACGACCAGTATTTGGGAGAGGGACAACGAGCGAAGATGAAAAGAAAAGCTCGTGAGGATACGATTGCCGGAATTAAGCAGAACAAGCCGGGATTCGGGCTCAAAGACAGAGCATTGCTGGGCGCCGCGTGGCTGCAGGATATGTCCGATCCGCTTTGCTCGGGCCCCAATAAGAGCAATGCCGGGGTCCGGTCTTGGACGAAAGTGAACAAATCTTTGGCGACTCCCCAGAAATTGGGAGTCCCTCCCTATCAGGGCGGCCCGAAAGAAGCGGCCAGGATTGTGAAGCAGGCGGCAATGACTTTTGGCGCGTGCCGAACGGGGATCACCGGGCTGGACAAAAGGCATGTCTACCGAACCGAATGCGACGGCAAGGAAATTGTCTTTGAAGCGGTGGATGAGCCCTATGAAACCGGGGAGAAGCGGGTGATCCCGGAAAAATGCAAATATGTTGTGGTGATGCTTGTGCAGATGTCCCCCGAGGCTTTCGCCTGCGCCCCGTTCCCGGTTGGATCGGTCATGCCCGCGCTGTCCTACAACCGGATCGATTATCTCACGGGGGCCGTGGCTGAGTTCATTCGAGGCCTGGGTTACACCGCTATCCCTTCGGCTAACGACATCTCCAGCAACGGACCCTTTGCGGTCGAGGCCGGCCTGGGTGAACAGTGCCGTATGGACAAGGTGATCCATCCGGATTTTGGCCCGATGATCCGGATCTGCAAAGTCATAACCGATCTCCCCATGGAGCTGGATCAACGACAGCATTTCGGCGTAACCGAATTCTGCAAAGTCTGCCGTCGCTGCGTGGAAGTTTGTCCGGTCAAGGCCATCAATGAAGAGCCGGAACCCAACTTCGCCGTACCGGGCCCCTGGGTCAACCCCGGACACAAGACCTGGCATGGGGATAACCCGAGATGCTGGGCGTATGCGGAATCCACCGGCGGAGGTTGCGGAATCTGTCTGCCCGCCTGCCCCTGGAACAAGCCGCGGGGAATTCTCCACTCTTTGGTCCGGGCGGTCATCAAGAGAACTTCCCGATTCAACAGACTCTTTGTGGCTGCGGATAAATTCTTCGGCTATGGCAAACCCCTGGCTCCGGAGAAATGGTGGAACCTCGACTTACCGACCTACGGAATCGACACCCGGCGATAAAGGAAGAAAAGAGAGGTTCAGGAATAAGATTTGGCGGAGATCAACCTGCGGTTTGCGAATCCATTGCCTGGAATTACCCCCCTCAGGGCATGACCGCTAGGAGGGCTTTTTTGATTAAAAAGCTGCTTTGGATAAGACCGATCAATTAAATAGATTTTTATTGACAACCCTCTCCGAAATACTTAAAATCTCTCAAAAATCGGGTTGGATAGCGAAAAAATATTTGCCCCCAATTCATCTCCTTTTTTCGGTTTAATCCCAGGACATTGCTAATGGTTTCAATAAGAGAGGAGGAAAATGTTTAGACCGGGATTTAGTATTGTTATCATGCTGGCCATTTTCGTCGCGACAGTACCCTGGGTCGCTACTGGTAACTGCCAGGATAAACCCATTGCCCTGAAGTTGGGGCATGCCGTGGCTCCGGAACATCCCTATCATCTCGGAGCGATGAAATTCGCTGAACTCGTGGCCCAGCGGACGAAAGGCAGGCTGAAAATTGATGTTTACCCTTCTACTCAACTGGGTAACGAACGCGACATGGTCGAGGGCCTCCAGCTGGGTACCATCGATCTGGTGGTCACTTCAACGGGTCCCGTGGGAGGATTCGTTCCTAAAATGTTCGTGGTGGACCTTCCCTTTCTTTTCCGCGACCGTGAGCACGCCTATGAAGTGCTGGATGGTTCGATCGGGAAGGAACTTCTCACGGCTCTGTCCACCCGGTCCATCAAGGGCCTCGCCTTTTGGGAAAACGGGTTTCGTCAGATCACCAACAACTTGCGTCCCATCACGAAACCCGAGGACCTGAGGGGAATCAAAATCCGGACCATGGAAAATAAAATCCATATCGCCTCCTTCAAAGCCTGCGGAGCGAGCCCCACCCCCATTGCCTGGGGCGAAGTCTACACGGCGCTCCAACAGAAGACCATCGATGCCCAGGAAAACCCGATTGCCATCATCTACCACCAAAAGATCTATGAAGTCCAGAAGTACCTCTCCCTGACCGGCCATTTCTATTCCCCTGCCCTTCTTCTCATGAGTGAGAAGGCGTTCACCGCACTCCCCAGAGATGCGCAAAAGGTCATGGCGGAAACGGCTTACGAGTGTGCGGCCTACGAGCGCAACCTGCTTCGTGATTCCGAGGTAAGCCAGATCGCCGTGCTCAAATCCAAGGGGATGCAGGTGAACACCCCGGACAAGAAGCCCTTTCGAGACGCCGCCGCCTCTGTCTATAAGGACTTTGGGGCACAGTTTGGGAAGGAGATGGTCGATCGGATTATCGGAACGAAATGAAGAAGAGGGTAATGAGTCCGGGTGAGGGTTGGTGAAAAATATGATCTTACGCCGAATCAGCCGGTTCGATGAAAACCTGGCCAAAGGAGAGGCTGCCGCCCTGATCGCCATTGTTGCGGTCATGACCGTGGTCGTCTTCCTCCAGGTGCTCTATCGCTACGTTTTCGCCCAGTCCCTGCAATGGTCCGAGGAGCTGGCCCGCTACCTGTTCGTCTGGCTATCCATCTTCGGGGCCGCTCTGGCATTGCAGAAGAAGGGGCATTTCGGGCTCGACCTCTTCTACAAGATGCTGTCAACCCGATGGCAACGAGTCATGAAATTCCCTGTGGTTCTTCTCATGGGAATTGTGATTTTCGTGATCCTTTTCCAGGGGATTATCCTGGTGCAAAAGACGGCGCTTCAGGAGTCTCCGGCAATGGGCATCTCCATGGCCTGGGCTTATGCTTCTCTCCCGGTGGGGGGAGCGCTCATGGCCATCCATCTCCTTGCGCTCTCTCTGAAAGAGGCGTAAGAATTCCCTGTGGTCGATCGATGGGTCTGATTCTCAGTCTTTTTTTTGTCGCTTTTGTGGCCATCAATATCCCCATCGCCTTTGCCATGGGGCTGGCCTCGACTTTTGCCCTTTTGCTGCAAGGGAGCATTCCCCTGGTCATCGTTCCCCAGAAGATCTTCACGGGCTCCGATTCCTTTCCGCTCTTGGCGGTTCCTTTCTTCATTCTCGCGGGCGCGCTGATGGATACGGGCGGGATTTCGCTGAGACTCGTTAGGCTGGCGCATGCCCTCGTGGGCCATTTCAGAAACGGGTTGGGAATGGTTTCCATCGTTTCGGAAATCTTCTTCTCCGGGATTTCGGGTTCTACGGCGGCGGATACGGCGGCGATCGGTTCGATCATGATACCCGCCATGAACCAGGCAGGTTACAGCCCGGCCCGCGCGACGGCAATCGTCTGCGCCGCCTGTGGTATGGGCATCCTGGTACCTCCCTGCATTGCGATGGTGGTTTACGGAAGCGTTGCCAACGCCTCGATTGGATCCCTTTTTGCCGGTGGGTTCCTTCCAGCTTTTATCATGGCGTCGGCATTAATGATCCAGCTTCATATCCAGGCTCGCCGGGCAGGAACACCCCCTGGGAAGTGGCCGGGGGGAAAGCCACTCGCCAAAGCTTTCAAAGAGTCCATCCTTGCGCTCTTCATGCCCGTCATCATCTTCGGGGGAATTCTGGGTGGAGTCTGCACCCCTACGGAGGCCGCTGTCTTGGCTGTGGTCTATGGCCTGGTGGTCGGCATGTGCGTCTACCGGGAGATTACCCTTGCAAAGCTGAAAGAGATCCTGTTAGAAACGGGCCTGGTTACCGGCAAAGTGATGATCATGGTGGGAATGGCTTCGGTTTTTGCCTGGATCGCCGCTCGCGAACAGGTCCCGCAGGCTCTCGCCGGCTTCATCCAATCTCTGGGCGGCGGAAAAATTCTCTTTCTCCTATTCATCAACATCGCTTTTCTTTTTTTGGGGGCTGTCCTGGAAGGGGTGCCGGCGCTCATCATGACGGTGCCGATCCTTCTGCCCATCGCCATTCAGTTTGGGATTGATCCCGTCCATTTCGGGATTATCTTAATTGCCAACATGGGGATCGGTCTTTTTTTACCACCCGTTGGCCTCGGTGTCTTTATCGGCTGTAGCATCGGCAAAATTACGGTTTCTGAAGTCGCCAAACCACTTCTCCCCTATCTGGGAGTCAATTTTGCCACCGTACTCTTGATCACCTACTGGCCCTGGCTGGCCATGGCGATTCCCGGGCTTTTGTTCAAATGATTTCTCCGCAGGAGGATGGATCGGCATGCGGGTCTTCGAGAAAAAAGATGAGATGAAAAATTTTGTAAGCAAGCTGAAGAAAAGGGGACGTACGCTGGGCTTCGTTCCAACGATGGGTTATCTGCATGAAGGCCACTTGGCCCTTGTCCGGGAGGCAAAAAAGACCTGCCAGGCCGTAGTCGTGAGTATTTTTGTTAACCCGACCCAGTTCGGTCCTCAGGACGATTTTGAGCGTTATCCGCGGGATTTTGAGAGAGATTTGCGTATGCTTGAAGAGGAAGGGGTGGACGCGGTTTTCGTGCCCACCGTAGCTGAAGTTTATCCGAAAGGGCATGTTACCTATGTCATGTTGAGAGGTTTAACCGATTGTCTCTGCGGTCGTTCCCGTCCCGGCCACTTTGAGGGGGTGGCCACGGTTGTAACGAAGTTATTCAATATGGTTCGTCCCGATAAGGCTTTTTTTGGCCAGAAGGACGGACAACAGGTCCTGGTGATCCGGAAGATGGTGGAAGATTTGAACATGGACCCGGAAATTATCACCGTTCCCACGGTCCGTGAACCGGATGGGCTGGCTATGAGTTCTCGCAATTTCTATTTGAGTAGAGAGGAAAGGAAAGCCGCGCCGGTTTTGTACAAGGGGCTTATGACCGCCCAGGCCGCATTCGAGAAGGGAGAACGAAACCCGGAAAGATTTTGTAAAATCGTTATGGACATGCTTGCCGGTGAACCCCGGGCCAGGGTCGATTATGTGGAGATTCGATCGATTCCCAACCTTGACCCCGTAGAGGTCATTGACCGGCCGGTTTTGCTTGCGGCGGCTGTATATTTCACGAAGACCAGGCTGATTGATAACGTCGTACTCGACCCGGGAAAACGGCGCTGACTGAGGATAATCTCTTGCCGGATTAGAGCCTCTTCAAGGCGGCAGCCATCCGGTGTATGGCTTCGGTCAGAGTTTTTCGGGCACAGGCGAAATTCAACCGTACAAATCCTTCCCCTCCCCTTCCAAAATCGGCCCCATCATTCAAGGCCACTTTGGCTTCCTTGAGGAAAAAATCGAAGGGATTGCCCGGAATCCCGGCCCCCTTGCAGTCGAGCCAGGCCAGATAGGTGCCCTCCATACGGGTCATGCGTAGACCGGGAAGTTTCTCAGCAATATATCGCCCCAGGAAATCCCGGTTGTTTTTCAAATAGACCAATACCTGATCCAGCCACTCCTGACCCCCCTTATACGCCGCCAGGGCGGCGACATGCCCCATGATGTTTACACCGGAAATGAGGCCGAGGCTGGTGTTTTTCCAGATGTTCTGCAGCTCGGAATTCCGGATGACGGCAAACCCGAAACTCAGGCCCGCCAGGTTGTACGTCTTACTTGGAGCCATTAGGGTCACGGTGCGCTCGGCCACCTCCGGGCTGATGGAAGCAATCGGGATGTGACGGAATCCCGGATAGAGAAGATCACAATGGATCTCATCGGAACAAATGATCAGGTGATGACGCAGGCAGACCTCGGCCATGGTTTCCAGTTCCTGGCGCGTGTAAACCCGGCCCACCGGATTATGGGGATTGGAGAGAACAAAGATCTTTGTCCGGTCAGTAATCGCCCCTTCAAATGCATCAAAGTCGATCTCATAGGTGTCTCCACGGGGAATGAGGGGAGGATCGACGAGAGCCCGTCCGTGAATGACGGGGTCTTTGACGAAGTGAGGGTAAACGGGCGGCTGGACCAGTACCCCATCCCCGGGGCCTGCGTAAGCTTGAAAGGAAACGTTCAAACCGGTCACCAGCCCGGGCAGAAAGAAGAGTTCTTCATCCCGGACCGCCCAGTTGTAAAGCCTCTTGAGCCGCTCCGGGATGACGGAGCATAATTCCGGGGTTGGGCGGGTGTATCCGAAAAACCCGTGGTCCACCCGTTGATGAAGTGCCCGGAGAACGGGCTCGGCAGATATAAAATCCATGTCCGCAACCCACAAAGGGAGAACTTCATCGCCGTATTTTTTCCATTTCGCGCTGTCGCTGCCCCTGCGCTCTCTCACCGTATCAAAATCGTATTGCATCCTTTTCTCCGGGGTCGGAAATGACTGAATTGCCTAGAGTGCCTAAAATGCGCTAAAGTGCCTAAAGTTATTAAAGCGGCAAGACTTGTAGGATTGAACCATTTTTTCTCGCAATCGGTCAATGATTTTTCTCTGCCAGCTTCAAAAGGATTCTTAAAGGCCCTTGCTTGACAACTCCTATCTCCAGTGCTAGCTTCAAAAAAAGATTTCATCCTTCTTTCTATTTTACATGACGGGTTCTATACTCGTGAACGATGAAAATCCCCCCTCGCCCCCCTTTGGTAAAGGGGGGATGGGGGGGATTTGAAATTTATTCTCTGACTAAGTGGGGAGGCCGAGATGAACCAGGCAATCAGGAAGACCGTTTTAAATTCCTGGCACAGGAGCCATGGCGCTCACATGTTCCAATTTGCGGGCTGGGAGATGCCCCTCAACTATGAGGCGGGAATCGTGGGAGAACATCTGGCCACTCGCAAGTTCGGGGGTCTCTTCGACATCTCCCACATGGGACGATTTTCGGTCTCCGGAGAAGGAGCTCTCCCCTTCTTGCAGTACGTCCTCACGAACAACGCCGCAGCTTTGGACCCGGATCAGGGGCAATATACCATCATTGCCAACGAGGACGGAGGGGCGGTCGACGACGCCTATCTTTACCGGCTGGAGGAGAAGGAATACCTTCTGGTCGTGAACGCGGCCAATTCGTCGAAGGATTTGGCCTGGCTGCGGGAACATCTGGGAAAGTTTCCCAACGTAATTCTGGAAGACCGGACAGAGAGAATCGCCATGGCTTCATTCCAGGGTCCAGGGTCAAAAGCCGTTATGGAAAAGATTCTGCGGGAGACCCATTCCAGGTTGCCGGACCCCGGCAGAAACAATTTACGTAAGGCTTCCATCGAGGGGATCGGGGTGACGATATCGAGGACCGGCTACACCGGCGAACCGCTAGGGTTCGAGCTTTTCTTCCCGGCTGATCAGGCACTGGTTATTTGGGAGAAGATTTGCCATACGGGTCAGGGCCAGGGGATCGTAACCGCGGGCCTGGGCGCACGTGACACGCTTCGGCTGGAGGCGGGATTGCCGCTGTACGGCCATGAATATGGAAGGGACATGGAAGGCCAGGAAATTCCCGTCCTGGCCGTTCCCACGGCGAAAATTGGCGTAAGTTTTTCCGGTGTCAAAGGAAATTATATCGGCAAGAAGGCCCTGTGGAGCCAATTCCAGGAAATCAAGAATTGGGAAGAAGGCCGGCTGGACCTTCTGCCGGAAAGACCCCTGGTCCCGCGCAGGGTTTTCCCCGCAGCGATCCTGTCCGAGGGTGTAGCCAGGGCCCAATTCCCCGTCTACGTTGACGAGTCCCCTGTCGGCTACGTTCTCAGCGGGACAATGGTTCCATACTGGAAGTTCCAAGGAGAGGGGATCGCAGCAACCATCACGCAGGAGACCGGGCGCAGAGCGCTCGTCTTTGCCTATTTACCGGCTGGCTTCAAAGAGCGTCAGGCCATCAAAGTTTTAAGCCGGGGAAAATTCCTCTCGGGCCAAGTCGTCAAACGCCATCTAAGCGCCGTGGCCCCCCCTTATGCTCGGCCGGTCCCCGTTCGGGAGATCATCATCAAAAAGCCCCGGCCCCTGGAGCCGCTGGAATTTTCCGTCCAGACGTTATGGAAGAAGGCCATCCAGAACACCGCCTGGAGGCAGAGGCAGACCTTCAACCTTATCCCTTCGGAGCAAACACCTTCTCCCCTGGTAAGACTATTATCCATCTCGGACCCCTGCGCCCGGTATGCGGAGCACCGGCTATTCAAAAGTCTGGGCGATGCCGAGATTTACTACTACCAGGGGACGGACTTCATCGAGGAGGTAGAAGCCAGGCTGCGGGAAGAAATGATGAGATATCTGGGCTGTACGGCGGTGGAGACGCGGATTATTAGCGGACAGATGGCCAACGCCGCCGTCTTCAGCTCCCTGGTGGATTACCTCAACCGCTATGACCGCAAGTCCCCGCCCCGGCGCATCCGCAAGGTCATGAATCATCACCTGGGCCGCGGAGGCCACCTCAGCTCCCAGCCCATGGGCGCCTTACGAGATTTTCTGGCCATCGATCCCCGGACGGATAAAGCGGCCGCAGTCAATTTCCCGGTTCTGGAAGAAAATCCTTATCAAATCGACTTGCCGCTCGCGGAGCAATATCTCCACCAGCATAAACCCGAGCTCATCATTCTCGGGAAAAGCATGGTCATCTACCGCGAGCCTCTTGTCGAGCTGCGCAAAATGGTGGATGCCATGAAAGAAAAACCCTTCATTATGTACGACATGGCGCATGTCCTCGGCCTCATCGGGCCGCATTTCCAGCAGCCCTTCCAGGAGGGCGCGGATATCGTCACCGGCTCCACCCATAAGACTTTCTTCGGAACCCAGCGAGGGATTATCGCCAGTAACTATGACGAAGCCTCGGATTATTACGACCTCTGGGAGGCCATCTCCCGGAGGACCTTCCCCGGGAGCCTCAGCAATCACCACCTGGGAACGCTCCTGGGCCTGCTCTTGGCGGCTTACGAGATGAACGCCTTCGCTGACGAATACCAGCGACAAATCATCGCCAACGCCAAATCCTTCGCCCGGGCCCTGAAGAATTCCGGCCTGCAAGTTGAGGGAGACCCGAAAATCGATTACACCGAAACCCATCAGGTGATCCTGCGCGTCGGCTACGCCCGCGGCCCCGAAATGGCCCGGCGACTGGAGAAGAATAACATCGTCGTCAATTACCAGGCATTACCCGATGACGAAGGGTTCAGCGCCGGCAGCGGCCTGCGGATGGGCGTCCAGGAGATGACCCGCTTTGGGATGAAAGAAAAGGATTTTCCGGAACTCGCGGGAACCATCGCCGAATCGATCCTGAAAGACCGCCCGGTAGCGGAGGAGGTGGCCCGTTTTCGGGCCAATTTCTGTCAGATGCGGTATTGCTTCCCGGAAGAAAAGGCCCGCCCCCTGATCCAGGATCTTCTCGGGATGGTGTTTGGGTAAAGACTGTGTCGCCACCATGATTTGCCATTGCGAGCGACCGAAGGTTAGGCGGCAATCTTGAAAGCAGATATCTCCTTTCGAAAAATCTGTAGGGGCGATCGGCCGGTCGCCCCTACACTCGTTGCTCGACTTCACTTTGGGCTGCGAAGGCGGATATAAACCAGTTCTGGATAGGCTTTGAGACGCATGGGCGGGCCCCAAGTCCCTACCCCCCAGCTGACATACAGGTAGCTCTCCCCGATTTTATGCAGGCCCGGGGTACGCGGATAGATTCTTTTTGAAATGTAAATAACCGGGAAAAGCTGCCCCCCATGCGTGTGCCCGCTCAACTGGAGGCCGATGCCCAGAGAAGCCGCTATTTCAAATCGAATGGGCTGGTGGTAGAGCAGGATGCAGGGTTTTTGCGGATCGATGCCGGAAACGATCCTTTGAAAATCCGGTGCGGCCTGCCTCATTCTCTTGGACCCCGTAGGGTCATCGATTCCCAGAATCTGCAGTCCTCCGGGCAGGACCTGCACCTCGTTACGCAGGACCCGGATATTTGCCGCCTTCATGATGGCCACCGCCCGGTCCACCCCGGCGTAATACTCGTGATTTCCCGTTACCGCAAACACTCCATACCGGCTTTTTATGCGGGAGAGAGGAACTCTCATTTCCTCCATGTGGGAGACGCTTTCATCCACCAGATCACCCGTAATCGCCACCATATCCGGCCGGAGATCATTGACTTGACCCAAGATCCTCGAAAGTTCCTGGTTTCTGGTCAGCATACCATAATGAACATCGGAGACCTGGACGATCGAAAACCCGTCCAGCTCGGGAGGTAGGCCCCGAAGGGGAATCTCCAGGTGGGTCAGCCGAAAGCTGCGGGCTTCCCGGAGCGCGTATCCTCCAATAATGAGAACGCACCCCGCAACGGCGACTACGAGAGCGCGCTTATAATAGAGCGGATTTCTTGCCCACCTCTTCCGCCCCAAGCCGATTATTTTAGCAAGAGTGATAAGGAGATCACTTGCCAGGGCAAAAAGGAAAAAATAGAAAGCATGCCCCATCCAGACGGCCGCGATGAGGTTCAACCAATAATCGAACGCATTGAAATTGCGCCACCCGAGAATTTTGCCGACAGGGAAAGAAGCCACCAGGAAGATGAAGAGGGAAAGAAGAATACGCCTCACCTTCTTGGGCGGCCGTACCAGGCGGACAAACCAGGAATAGATATAGTAATGCGCCCCACCATAAAGCAAAGTAACGACAGGAAAGAAAATGGCAAAGCCAAACCACTGAGGCATAATCTTCAGTCTCCCAATTTTCTATTTCCGCTCCGAGGCCGGGAAAATGCTTTTGAACAAAGGAGAGAACCATTTTTTGTCTCCCATTGTTTCTTTATATAATTTTTTGCCGGATAATTCAAACTCTCCCGCAAGGAACCCGGCCAACGAAATATAGATGACGAACTTGACAGGAACAGGCCAGGTCAATCCCGTGGAAGCGAAGTGTAGGGGCGGTTCACGAACCGCCCTTACTCGATTCCCCCATATCGGGTGCGGGGCAGGCTTAGTCATACCTGATATGGCAAGGGGCAGATAATTTACGGCCTTGTATATAGAAGTTGAAGGATATGGTTTAGGTTGGACAGTGAAGGCGGATATAAACAAGTTCTGGAGGAGATCCCAAGCGCATGGGCGGCCCTCCCGTCCCGACCCCGCGACTGACGTACATATAGCTATTGCCCTGGCTGTAGAGACCACGGAGGTGCGAGAAGAGAACGTGAGAAATGGGACGGAGGGGGAAGAGCTGGGAACCGTGCGTATGCCCGCTGAGCTGAAGACCGACCCCGGCGCTGGCTGCCCTTTCAAAATTCTGGGGCTGGTGGTAAAGCAAGATCGATGGCTTCCGAGGGTCGAGGGTCGAAACGATCCTGTTAAAGTCCGGCACCGGTGCTCCTACCCGGCGCGCGCCAGTGGGGTCGTCAATTCCCAGAAGCTGAAGGCCGCCGGGAAGGACGGTGACCTCGTTGCGCAGGACGTGAATTCCCGCTCCTTCCATGATGGCCACGACGCGGTCCACACCGGCATAATATTCATGATTCCCCGTTATGGCGAAAACGCCCAGGCGACTCTTCAGTTTCGAAAGCGGGCCGGCCATCCTTTCCATGTGGGAAACGCTCTCGTCAACCAAATCACCGGTGATGACCACGATGTCCGGGTTCAGCTCGTTGATGCGGGCGACAATTTCGGAAAGTCGCCCGTTTTCAACGAGCATCCCGTAATGAACATCCGAAACCTGCAAGACGGTGAGCCCTTCCATTTCAGCCGGGAGCCCGAGGAGGGGCACATCCAGTCGCGTGATCCCAATCTTATAAGCTTCCCGCAGGGCGCATCCTCCCGTCACCAGGGTCAATCCTGCAATGACGGCCACCAGGGTCCGGCGAAAGCCACGCGAATTCGCGATCGAAACACTCCCTCGAACAGGGAACGTCTTCAAAAGAAAGCGGATTAGGTCGCTCGCCGCCGCAAATACGCAAAAGAAGAAGGTGAAGCCCATCCAGGTCGAAGAAGAAAAGGAAAGGAAATAACTGAAGGAATTAAAATCGTAGCGCCCCAAAAATTTTCCAATGAGCAAAGAACCTACGAGGATAATAAAAATCAGGCGAATGGTATGGCGAAGGCGCGGGGGAGGCTGAAGGAGCCGGATGAACCAGTTGTATAGGTAGATACTGGCCAGGAAATACATCGAATGCACAAAAAAAACACCAAAATTCTGCCACAAAAGCATGGGATTTAGTTCCGTCTCCCCCGGAGGACAATGCCGAAGGCACAATTCCAGCTGCCAATTTCAAAATGACCGGCTGGGCCCCCGGAAATTTAGCAGTTCTTTCCAAAATTTCAGATGGCTAAAGTGCCACAATTTTCCAAAGATATATCCCACAATCCATAGAACCCGTCGATGATGCAAATCATCCATTGTCCGCCGGGCAAATCGCCGAAAATATGAGTTGGGGCTAAGTCTTGTTATATCTTATCGGAGAATTATTAACAGTCTCAAAATAGTATTCACAAATGTCGTTCTTATCCGTCATGCCGGAGATCCTTAATCCGGCATCCAGTGCCTTTAATCCCGCTTAGAGCGGGACTGGATTCCGGCTTACAACCTGCC
>Ga0214473_10006988_pt1 | contig 13432 bp, 17 predicted proteins | sample RVTome_7_FD_203509 | JGI IMG/M metagenome (GOLD analysis project Ga0214473, IMG submission 203509) | Soil microbial communities from uranium-contaminated site in the Upper Colorado River Basin, Wyoming, United States - RVT98D197 | ecosystem: Environmental > Terrestrial > Soil > Contaminated >...
CTCACGATTCGACCTGCCAGCCCCAGGGACGCGGCCCGGCTCACCGCCATCGCGCTCGCGGCGAAGCGCGACTGGGGCTATCCGGAAAAATGGCTCGCCGCCTGGACGGAACAGCTCACCGTGACCCCCGCGTACATCCGCGACCACACCGTCTTCGTCGCCCGCTCCGCCGGAAGGCTCCGCGGCTTCTGCGCGCTGGTCGAGCATCCCCGGTTCTGGGAGCTGGGCCACTTCGGGATTCACCCGGACTCGATGGGCCAGGGCATCGGCCGCCGGCTGTTCGCCCACGCCCTGGACCACGTCCGGAGCCGAGGCCCGCGGATGCTCCGCATCGTTTCGGACCCCAATGCCGCCGGGTTCTATGAGCGCATGGGTGCGCGACGGGTGGGCCGCGTGCCCGCCCCGGTCGCGGGGGTGAAGCGACAGCTGCCCCGGTTCGAGGTCCGTGTCTGACTCACCCGGCCGCCCGGACCGCCTCCCACCCGAGCATGGCCTGTTTCCGCTCGGCGCCCCACCGGTAGTCGCCGAACTTGCCCGATTCCCGCAGCACCCGATGGCAGGGAATGAGGTACGCGATGGGATTCCGACCCACCGCGCCGCCCACCGCCCGCGCGGCGTCGGGCTGGTCGATCGCCTCGGCCAGCGCGCCGTAGCTGGTGGCGGCGCCCGCCGGAATCCGGAGCAGCGCCTGCCAGACCTTGAGCTGGAAGTTGGTCCCCTTGAGGAACAGGGTGAGGCGTTCCCGCCCGGCGGCAGCCGGCCCGAAGATGCGGCCGGCGACGGCTCGCGCCGCGGGGGCGTCCTCCTCGAGCCGCGCCCCGGGCCAGGCGCGCCGCAGCCCCTCGACCGCGGACGCCCGGCCCCCGTCGGCCACGAACTCGAGCCCGCAGATGCCGCGCTCGGTCATTGCCACGAGACACTCGCCGAACGGGCTCGGCGCCAGGCCGTAGCGCACCTCGAGGCCGGTTCCCAGCGCCTTGTACTCGCCCGGCGTCACCGCCTCGACCGCCACGAAGAGATCGTGCAGCCGCCCGGGACCCGACAGCCCGGCTTCGTACGCGGCCGCGAGCACCGAGAGGCCGTCCCGCAGGGCCCGCTTGGCGTGCTGCACCGTAAGGAACTGCAGGAAGCGCTTGGGGCTGACGCCGGCCCAGCGCCGGAACAGCCGCTGCAGGTGAAACTCGCTCAGGCCCACGGCCCGGGCCGCTTCCTGCAGGGAGGGCTGCTCGCCGGCCTTCGATTCGAGAAACCGGATCACCGCCTCGATCCGGCGGTAGTCGCGGAGGGACTGGGGACCGTTGCTCATGGCTCTGCGTGCCTCCAGAAACCTGATTCCGGCCGTCACCCGGCGGTAGTCGTGCAGCACGTCGGCATTGGGGATCATGGGTCGTTCCTGTCGTGGCCTGGAGACAAGATGGGCGGGTCCCTGACGGACAACCACCCGGATCTTGCGCTGCGCGGTCGAGCCCTGAAGGGCTCGCCTCGGCCGTGGCGAGGGCTTGAGCCCTCGACTGCCCCCAGACTGGTGCAGCGCCCGCCTCCTGGTTACTATTGTGGCAGCGTTTTTGCGCGAGGAATGCGCTTCGAATCCAGCGACACTGCAAAGGGGACCTGGCTCAACGCCGGCCCCCTTTTTTGATGTCCGTTTTTCGCCGGTATTCATCCGGCAGCCCCACGCGGGGGGCATGGTCCCGCGGCACCTGATGACCCGATCGGCACGTACGGCCTGACCGCACTCCGGACGAGCATCAGCGAACACCAACACACAAGGAGTACGGTCATGCGTACGAAGGGCACTGTGAAGTGGTTCAACGACGCCAAGGGCTTCGGGTTTCTGACCCGGGATGACGGCGAAAAGGACTGCTTCGTCCACCACTCGGCCATTCAGGCCAGCGGCTTCAAGTCGCTGAGCGAGGGGCAGAAGGTGGAGTTCGACGTCGTGCAGGGGCAGAAGGGCCCCGCGGCGCAGAACGTCGTCGTGGTCAGCTGAAGCTCAGCGACCGCTGACAACAGGCGGGGCCGCTCCGAAGTCGGGGCGGCCCCGTTTGCGTTCCGGCCCTAGGCCGTCCGCGCCGCCCCCAACCCCGCCGCCCGCCCTGTGGCCCAGGCCCACAGGAAGTTGTATCCGCCGATCGGTCCGAAAGCGTCGAGCATCTCGCCGCACAGGAAGAGTCCCCGGTGCCGCCGGCTCTCCATGGTCCGGGGATCGATCTCCGTGAGGCTCACGCCGCCGCCCGTGACTTCCGCCTTCTTGTAGCCCTCGTGCCCGGCGCACGGCAGCGCGCCCCGCACCAGCGTCTCGATCAGCCGGAGCCGCTCTTCCCGTTTGAGCTGCGCCAGCGGGCGCGCCGGATCCACCTCGGCTCCGGCGGCCAGTGCCAGCGCCAGGCGCTCGGGCAGCTCGCCCCGCAGGACCCCCAGCACGGTGCGGCTTCCCTCGGACCGGAGCGCCGCCTCCCACTCGGCTTCGCCCCCAGCGGTCCACCGCACCCGCACCGCGGCCGGGGACCCAGGCGCCGCCCGCACCACCACGTGCGACACGTCGAGCACCGCGGGCCCGCTGTACCCCCGATGGGTAAAGAGAAAGCCGCCGCTCGCGGTCGCGGTGCGTGGGCCGTCTCTGGCCGTGATCGTCACCGGCAGCGACACGCCGGCCAGGTGCGCGAACGGCGCGGGGTCGGCCGTGAGCGGGGTGAGCGCCGCGTAGGTGGGATGGACCACGTGCCCCAGCCGGCCGGCGATCGCGAGGCCGCGTCCGTCGCTGCCGGTCTTGGGAACGGAGAGCCCGCCGGTGGCCAGCACGAGGGCGTCCCCCTCGACCGGTGACCCGGTCGCAAGCTCGGCCTTCCACCCGCCGGGCGCCGGGACCGCGTCCACCACGGTCGCATTGGGGCGAAACCGCACGCCCCGCCGGGCCGCGAGCGCCAGCAGGCCGTCCCGCACGTCGCGCGCGCGGTTGGAAACCGGAAACAGCTTGCCCGACCCGGGCTCCTCGGCCAGCGGCAGCTTGAGCTCGCGCTCGAAGAACGCGATCTGCTCCGGCAGCGGCCACGACCGGATGATGTTCCTGAGCGTGTGGGGCGACGAGTCCGTGACGAACCGGGACTCGTCCAGCCGGGCCGGCAGGATGTTGCAGCGCCCGCCGCCCGAGATGAGGATCTTCCGGCCGCCGTCCGGCGTGCCCTCCAGCAGCACGGCGTCGGCGCCCGCGGTCGCGGCGAATATCGCCGCCATGGCCCCGGCGGCTCCGGCACCCACCACCACGACTCGCGCCAGCGTTCCTCCGGCCAGGGGACCGGAACGTAGCGCGTCCCGGTGTGGCCGTCGACTGGTCCGCCGAGCGGGCTTCAAACGACCGGTGAGGGACGCGAGCCCTGCCCATCCCCGTATATTGCTCCCGGGTGTCGGTGGCCTGGTTCATCGCCGGAAGCTGGCGGAGTGGGTTCGACTCCCACGGCGACCAGGGCCGCCAGACCGGCCTCCGGGTTCGAATCCCGGCGACACACGTACCGGTGGGGGACTGAATGACCCGACTCGACGCTCAACCCGTGATGTACGTCCCCTCGATGGACGTCTTTCTCCATCGCTGGTTCACCACCTACGACGCGGCGCGCGCGGCGCACCAGTCGGAGGGCGGGTATCTCCTGCCCTTCCGCCACCAATTCTTCCTGGCGACCGGCACGAGTATCCGCGAGCTGGGGCTCGATCCCGACGACCCCGACTGGGAGCGAATTGGCCGGGACTGGGTCCGACCGCTCGACCACGCGGCGTGGGAACGGCTGCGGGAGCGTCGGGAGCTGGCCGCGTGAACCGCCGGCCGGCCGGCGCGCCCGGGTGGCTCGCCCTGCCGTTCGTCGTGCTGCCGCTTCGGGCCCAGGAGCCGCCGGAGTGTGCCCACGGTCCCGCGTCCGCGGTCCCGGTCGGGGTGACCCAGACGTTCAACTATCCGTTCGGCGACGTGGCGAGAGCGGCGTCGAACGCTCTCAAGGGGATGTGGTACCAAATCGATTCGTCGGCGATCGAGACCGCGCCGCCCGATTCCGGTGGCGGCAAGCGCGGCTACTGGCGCACCCGGCGCTCCACCCACTGGCCCGCGGAACTGGACCGATCGCCTTGGCGCGGCCATCCGCATCCGGGGCTCATCGTCACATTGACGCTCACCCAGCGGGGCGACACGGTGGTCGCGAGGTACGGCGCCCGGGTCCTGTGCGCCGCCGGAGTGCCCGACCTGGACGCGCGGGGCGGCCCGATTGACCAGCTCCAAACGCGCGCGAGCCTCGAGATCTCGACGCGATTGCGCCGCGAGGTGACGGATCGCTACCGGCGATAAGCGACCGCGCATGCTCGACGCCATCCGGGCCTTCGTGGTCCGCCGCATAGCGCCCGCGCCGCCGGCCGCCGGCCCGGAAGCGGCGCGCGACGCGGACCAGGCCCGGGTGCGGGTCGCGACCTGCGCCCTCCTGCTCGAAGTGGCGCACGCCGACGAGGAGTTCAGCCCCGCCGAGCGCCGGCACATCGAGGAGGCGCTGGAGCGGCACTTCGGACTGGACGAGGCCACGCGGGCGGAGCTGATCGCGCTGGCCGACGCCGAGCGCCGGCGGTCGATCGACCATTTCCAGTTCACCAAGCTGATCAACCAGCACTACGATCTGGGACAGAAGATGGTGCTGGCCGAGGTGATGTGGGGGATCATTCTGGCCGACGGCACGGTGGCGAAGCACGAGGCCTACCTCGTGCGCAAGCTGGCCAACCTGCTCGACCTCGAGCCGGCCTACCTATCCCAGGCGCGCCGCGCGGCGGCGGAACGGTCGGCCGACTAGGGCGGCTCCAAGTTGATTCGCCGAGGTGAGTGCCCCCTGGCGCCGCCCCGGTCGTCCTTCCAGTTTCCCTTCCCCAGTCACCCGAGCCGACTCATGATCCGATTCCTGGTGTTTCTCACCGCGGGGCTGACCGTGGCCGCCATTCCGGCGCCCCCGCAGGCGCGCATGACGTTCTTCATCACCAGCGCCGGCCCGGGCGACGGGGCCAACCTGGGCGGCCTGGCCGGCGCCGACCGCCACTGCCAGACGCTGGCGCAGGCGGCGGGAGCGGGCGACCTCCGGTGGCACGCCTACCTGAGCGCGGGGGCCGCGGATGGCGAGCCCGCCGTGAACGCGCGCGACCGGATCGGGAGCGGCCCCTGGCATAACCAGAAAGGCGTGCTGATCGCCCGCGACGTGGCCCAGCTCCACGGCGACAGCACCAACCTGACCAAGGCCGCCATTCTCAGCGAGAAGGGCGACACCGCGAACGGCCGGGGCGACCGGCCCAACATGCACGACATCCTGACCGGCTCCCGGCTCGACGGCACGGCCTACACCGCCGAGGGCTACACCAATTGCGGCAACTGGACCAGCAACGGGGAGGGCGGCGTCCGGGTCGGCCATCACGACCGGCAGGGCGGCGGCGAGAATCCCACGTCATGGAACTCGGCCCACACGTCGCGCGGGTGCAGCCAGGCCAACCTGCAGGCGACGGGCGGGAACGGCTTCTTCTACTGCTTCGCCACGACGCGATAGGCGCGCGTATTACGGGCGGTAGCTCACCCCCGCTCCGCCACCGGCCGCGTCTGGCGCGCCTTCCAGATCTCGATGGCCAGCGGCAGGACCGAGAGGATGATGATGCCGATCGTTACCAGCCCGAAGTGCCGCTTGACGAAGGGCACGTTGCCCACGAAATAGCCGCCCAGGGTCATGAGGAACACCCAGGCCACGCCTCCAACCACGTTGTAGGTGAGAAAGCGCCCGTAGGTCATGTGCCCGGCGCCCGCCAGGAACGGCGCGATGGTCCGCACGATGGGCACGAACCGCGCGAGCACGATGGTCTTGACGCCGTACCTGGCGTAGAACGCTTCGGTCCGCGCCAGGTACTCGCGCTTGAGAATCCGGCGGTCGCGCTGGAAGATCCCCGTCCCCACGATCGCGCCGATCCGGTAGTTGGCCGAGTCGCCCACGACCGCCGCCGCCGTCAGGCCGGCGAGCAGGATCCAGATCGAGAGCGCGCCCGTGGCCGCGAGCGCGCCCGCCGCGAAGAGGAGCGAATCGCCGGGGAGGAACGGCGTCACCACCAGCCCGGTCTCGCAGAACACGACCACGAAGAGGATGGCGTACACCCAGGGGCCGTACTCCACCAGCAGCGGCCCCAGGTGGCGGTCGAGGTGGAGGAACAGGTCGATCACGTCGTGCAGCATTGCCTCCGGCCGGGCTCGGTGACCGGGCAAGATACACGAAAACCACGCCTCTAGCCTCGCGGCGGTTCCGCAACCATTCTGATAAAGGGTTTTCGCGAGCGCCCCCCGAGCGCCGGGAGCCGAAACCACCGTGGCCGACATCCTGCACGAATTCCCCATCAAGGCGCCGCCCGCCCGCGTGTTCCAGGCGGTGAGCCAGCCGGAAGGCCTGGACCGCTGGTGGACCAAGCGGTCTTCCGGCCGGCCCCAGGCGGGAACCGAGTATCACCTATCGTTCGGGCCCGGGTACGACTGGGCCGCCACGGTCTCGCGCTGCATGCCCGACGCCGAGTTCGAGCTGGAGCTGACCCGGGCCGACACCGACTGGCGCGGCACCCGCGTGGGATTCCGGCTCGACCGCCACGACCTCGGCACTTGGGTGCGCTTCTCGCACCTCGGCTGGCCCAGCCCCAACGAGCACTACCGGATCTCCAGTTTCTGCTGGGCGATGTACCTGCGGATCCTGCGGCGGTACCTGGAGCACGGCGAGACCGTCGAGTACGAACGCCGTCTGGACGTCTGAGGAATCCACCCATGTCCCGGCTCAACGCCACCTGGCACAAGGCACACCCCATGCCCCGGAACGCCACGCTCGATCAGCGGGTGCGCTGGCACCTGGCGCACGCCCGCGCTTGCGCGTGCCGAGCCATCCCCGGAACGATCCTGGCGGAGCTGCGGGCGCGGCGCATCAAGCCCCCCAGGGCGCACCCGTGACCATGGTCGAGACCTTCGGACTCACCCACATCGCCCTGGGCGTCCGCGACCCCGAGCGGGCCTTCCGTTTCTACAAGAAGGTGCTCGGCGCGGTCGCCGTGTATCGGGGGGGCGACTTCGTCCAGGCCCAGACGCCCGGAAGCCGGGACGTCCTGGTTTTCGAGCGGTCGGCCAACGGGAGCGGGCCCTCGGGCGGGATCAAGCATTTCGGTTTCCGCCTGAGGGACCCGGCCCACATCGCGGGTGCGATCCGTGCGGTCAAGGCGGCCGGCGGCACGATCCTCGATCACGGGGAGTTCGTCCCGGGCGAGCCCTACGTGTTCTTCCGGGATCCCGACGGCTACGAGGTCGAGATCTGGTACGAGATCCCGACCCCGGTGGACCCCAAGCCGGTCCGGCGCCCCCGCCCCCGGGCCGGGCGGCGCCAGTAAGCCTCGGAACGCCGATGCAGCGTGACTATATCCTGCGGCTCATCGAGCAAGCCGGCGCCGTGCTGCGCCGGCTGCTGGATCGCGTCCTGGCCCGCTCGGCCAGCCGTGAGGACATCGCGCGCGACCTGCGCCACGCCGCCCACCTCGGCGGACTGGATCTCGATCTCCTCCGCCTGTGCGACGGCCCTTCCCTGCTCCAGCTGGTGACGCCCGGCGGGGAGCCGGAGCCGGCCCGCACCTGGCTCGCGGCCGAGTCGCTGTACCTCGACGGCCTGGCGGCCGATCTCGAGGGCGCCGGGGACGAAGCGGAGCACAGTCTGGCCAAGGCCCTCATGCTGTACCGATTGGTCCAGCCGGGCCCGGTGCTCCCCACCGGAATCCCCGAAGCGGCCGACCGGGTGCGGGACATCGAGGCCCGCCTCGCACGGCTGAGCGGCGAGCCTGCCCCCGGCCCATGAATCCCGCGCCTCTCCTTCTATATGACGGGACTTGCGGCTTCTGCAGCGCCACCGTGCGGTTCATCCTCCGACACGACCGCCGCGGCACGGTGCGGTTCGCGACCCTCGACAGCCGCGTGGCCGCCCGAGTGATTGGGCGGCATCCGCAGCTGGCCGGCGTGGATTCGGTGGTGTGGGTGGAGCCGGCCGGACCCGATTCACCGGAAACGGTGGCCGTCCGGTCCGCCGCCGTGGTCCGGATCGCCCGTTACCTGGGCGGGCCGTGGCAGGTGGCGAGAGTCGCCGCCCTGCTGCCTCGCGCATGGCGGGACCGGGCCTACGACTGGGTGGCGCGGCACCGGCACCGCCTGCCCGGCGCCGACCAATGCTATGTCCCGCCGCCCGAGGCCCGAGCCCCTGACTCTTGACGCCCGTCGCGCCCGGCCGTAAGCTTCTGCTGAAATTTCAGCACAGACTGGGGTGACCGCCATGACCGCTACCGGAACTACGCTCAGTCGCCGTGAACGCGAGGTGATGGACGTCCTGTACCGCCGCGGCGAGGCGACGGTGGCCGAAGTCATGGAAGAGCTGCCCGACCCGCCCACCTATTCGGCGGTGCGGTCCATTCTCCGGGTCCTGGAAGAGAAGGAACACATCACCCACCGCGAAGACGGCCCGCGCTACATCTACTTCCCCGCGGTGGCCCGGGACCGGGCCCGCTCCGCCGCGCTGGATCACCTGGTGGAGACGTTCTTCGACGGGTCGGCCGAGAGCGCGCTGGCGGCGCTGCTGCGGCGCTCGGATCTCGAACTGTCGGAAGCGCAGGTCAGGAAACTGGCCCGCGAGATCCGCGCCGCGCGTGAGGAGGGACGGTAGTCATGCTCCCCATCTTCGACCTTTCGACCGCCGGCGCCGGCTGGGCGCTGGGGATGCTGCTGAAGGGGACCGTGCTGCTGCTCGGGGTGGCCGGGCTGGCCGCGGTGCTGCGCCGCGCCTCGGCCTCGCTGCGCCATCTGCTGTGGAGCGCCGGGATCGTGACCGTGCTGGCCCTGCCGGTCCTCTCCCTCACCGTGCCGTGGCGGCTGCCGGTGGTGACGGTGACCGCGCCGGTGCCGGCCGAAGAAACGGCAGCCGCCGCAGACGTGGCAGATGCGGCCGAGCGGGTGGCGCCGGTTGAGTCAGCGCCCCTCGCCCCCATCGCGCCCGCCCCGCCCGCCCCGCCCGTCGCGCCCATCGCGACCATCGCGACCGCCCTGACCGCCCTTTGGGTCGTGGTCGCCCTGTTGCTGCTTGCGCGGCTGGCCTTCGGCGCGCTGATCCTTGCCCGCATCGTCCGCCGGGCGACGCCGCTCACCACGTCCGATTGGACCCGTCCCCTGCTCGAGGCGGCCGACCGGCTCTCGCTCGACCGCGCGCCGCGGCTACTTTCGAGCGATCGGCTGCCCATGCCGTTCGCCTGCGGCCTCTTGCGGCCCGCGATCGTGCTGCCCGCCGCCGCGGCCGAGTGGAGCGACCGGCGCCGCCGCGCCGTCCTGTGCCACGAGCTGGCCCACCTGCGCCGGCTCGACCTCCTGCTCAACGCCCTGGGCCAGCTGGCCTGCGCCGTCTGGTGGTTCCATCCGCTGGTCTGGGTGGCCGCCCGCCGCCTCCGGCTGGAGAGCGAGCGCGCCTGCGACGACCTGGTGCTGGGCGTGGGCACTCGCGCGTCCGAGTACGCCGACCATCTGCTCCAGATCGTCTGCGGCGCCGCCCGCGCGCGGACGCCCGCCATCGCGCTCCCCATGGCCCAGCGCCGCGAATTCGAAGGCCGCATGCTCGCCATCCTCGAGCGCGGCGCCCGGCGCGAGCCCGCGTCGCGGCGTCACGCGGCCGTGCTCGCCGCCGTCGCGCTGGCGTTCGTGGTCCCGCTGGCCGCGCTGGGGACGGCGGTGACAGCGGGAGAGGCGGGAGAGGCGGGAGTCGCGGGAGATACGGGGCGGACCGACAGCCTGGCGATAGTGGACACCTCCGCCTCGGCTCACCCGGTGACCCTCGCGGACAAGCCGCAGGACAAGGCACCCGGCAACGTGGTCTCCCCTCCAGCGGCTCCCGCCCTCCCGCAGGACACCAACCGCGTCGTCTCCGCCCTGCTCCGGACGCTGAACGATTCCGTGGCGGCCGTGCGCGAGGATGCCGCGTACGCGCTCGGTCAGCTCGAAGCTCGCAGCGCGGTCCCGGTGCTGGGCGCCCGGCTGCTGGACGATCCGTCGGCCGGAGTGCGCGAGATGATCGCCTGGTCCCTGGGCCAGCTCGGGAGCCGGAGCGCCACCACCGCGCTGAGCACCGCCGTGATGCGGGACTCGTCGGTGGCGGTGCGCGCCATGGCCGTCTGGGGCCTGGGCCAGCTGGAGGACCCGGCAGCGGTTCCGGCGCTGGCCCGCGCGGTCGCCGAAGACCGGTCCGACGAGGTGCGGGGCCGGGCCGCCTGGGCCCTGGGCGCCACCGCCGCGCGGCCGGCGCCGGCCGCCCTGATCGCGGCGCTGCGCGACGCTAAAGCCGAAATCCGGCTGCGGGCCGCCTGGGCCCTGGGACAGATCGGCGACGGCGACGCCGCGCCGGCCCTGTCCAACGCGATGAACGACGCCGAGCCCGCCGTTCGCCGGGCGGTGTTCTGGGCTCTGGGCGAGTTGCCGGGCGAGGTCGCCCAGGGCGCCCTGATCAAGGCGCTCGAAGACGCCGACCCCGAGATCCGGGCCAAGGCCGCCCGGGCCCTGGCCGGTGGCGGGGGCGACCCCTGGCCCTGGCCGTGGCCCATGCCGATCCACCGCTAGTCTCCCCCAACCCCGCGGGGTCCACGGCCCGGGCTTGACAAGCCGGGCCGTTGTGCTGAATATTCAGCACAGACTGCTGAAATTTCAGCATAGGGAGGAACATCATGCGGGGCATCATGGAAGTGCGGCACGCCGCGGTGGGAACGCTGACCGCGGCCCTGGTCCTGATGTGTGGGGTGGGCAGCGCCAGCACCGTCCCCACCGAATCGGTGGATGAAGCGGCGCTGGCCCGCGAGATTCTGGCTGCGGCGCGGGGCGCGCCTCCGCTCCTCTGCGGGCTTGCGGGTCGGGCCGTCGACGGCCGCTTCGGCGGCTGGGGATGGTTCGCGCCCCCGGACGCGCTGGGCGACACCTCGGGCGCGCTCCGGTGGGCCATGACCGACCAGCCGGACGCCGCCGCCGTGGGCGTGCTGCTGGCCGGCCTGGAAGAGCGGGACGACTGCGTCCGGGCCATCGCCGCGCGGCTCGTGGCCCACGCCGGTACGCCGGCCGCCACCACCGGACTCCTCACGGCCCTGCAATCCGGCAACCCCGGCACCCGGGCCGCTTCCGCGCTGGCGCTTGGCCTGGCGACGCCGCCCGAGAGTGTGGACCCGCTGATCGGCCGTCTGGGCGACGATGCCGCGGACGTGCGTCGCGCCGCGGCGTGGGCCCTGGGTGTGCTCGAAGACTCCCGCGCCGGAGCGCCGCTCCGTCGCGCGCTGGCGGATGCCGTGGCACCCGTGCGCGCGGCCGCGGCCCAGGCCCTGGGTCGGCTGGAGGATTCCGCCGCGGTCGCGGCCCTGGCGCGCGTGCTGCAGAACGACACGGACGCTCGGGTGCGGCGCGCCGCGGCCGCCGCGCTGGGACAGATCGAGCACCCGGCTTCGGCCGAGGCGCTGACCCGGGCGCTGGCCGGCGACGGGGATGACGAGGTCCGGCGCACCGCGGCGTGGGGGCTGGGCCAGCTGGGCCACCGGGCGGCCGAGAACGCGCTGGGCACGGCGCTCACCGACAGCAGCACGGCCGTGCGGGAAATGGCCACCTGGGCCATGGGGCAGATCGAAGACAAGGCTGCCGTGCCCGCCTTGAGCCGCGCGCTGCGGGCGGACGCCGCGGTCGAGGTCCGGCGCCGGGCCGCCTGGGCTCTGGGACAGATCCAGGACCAGGGCGCCGTCGAAACCCTGGCGGCGGCGCTCCAGAGCGACCGTGACCGCGAGGTCCGGAAGACCGCCGCGTGGGCACTGGGGCAGATCGAGGCGGAGAGCGCCGTCCCGGGACTGCGGGCGGCCCTGGCCGACAGCGCCGCCGGCGTGCGTCGGACGGCCGCGTGGGCCCTCGGCCAGATCGAATCCCGCGACGCGGTGCCCGCGCTGAGCACGGCCCTGCGGGGCGACGCCGACGCCGAAGTGCGGAGCACCGCGGCCTGGGCCCTCGGTCAGATCGAGGATCCCGCCGCCGTGCCGGCCCTGCGCGAGGCCATGCGCGACCCGGCGGCGGAGGTGAGACGCAACGCCATCTGGGCCCTCACCCAGATGGACGACGAGACCGCCCGCGACGCGTTCGTGGAAATGCTTCAGAGCACCGACCCGGACGTGCGCGCCACGGCCGCCCGGGCGCTGGGGCATGGGCACGTGAACCCACAGCCGCGGCCGCAGCCCCGGCCCATGCCACGACCGTTCCCGTGAACCCGGGCAAGGGGCTCGCGCGCGCCGTGGTCGCCCTCGTGCTCGCCGCCCCACTCGCCGCCCAGCCGCCGCCGCTCTGGGGCGGTCTCAAGGCCGGACGGCACACCGTGGGATACCGCCGCGCGTCGCTGGGGGCGGGCACACTCCACGTGTGGTTTCCGGCGACGGACGCGCGGGGCAAGCGGCTCCGGGTCGGCGGGTACTTCGACCGCGAGAGCGGTGAGGCGCTTCCGGCGCGCCTGCGCGACGCGCCCTCGGCGGCGTTCCCCGAGGCCGTGGCCGCGGGCGGTCCGTTCCCGCTGATCCTGTACGCGGGTGAGCCGGGCGCCGCGGGACCGGACAACACGGTCCTGGCCGAGTATCTCGCGAGCCACGGGTACGTGGTCGCCGCCGTGTCGGGCACTGAGACCGGGCTCGACGCGGCGCTCGGCGCGGTGGCCGGCCTCTCCTACGTGAGTCGCGACGCCATCGCGGTCGTCGCCCGGGGCCAGGCCTGGCTTCCCGCCGTCGAGTTCGCCGCCGCGCGGCCGGCGGTGCGCGCTATCCTGGGACTCGACCCGCCGCCCGGCGCGCCGGCCGCCGTGGCACCGGGGCGGTCGCTCGCGGTCCTCCAGCTCCGGGCCGGCGCCCCGGTGGACGGATCGCACGGCGACGCCGGCCCACCGGGGACCGCCGGCGTCACGGTCACGGTTCCGCGCAGCACGGCCGATTCCTTCGGCGACCGCGCGGCCCGACTCGACGTCCTCGATCAGCCCGACGATTCCGCGCCCGACCATCGCCGGCTCATCGGGGGCGTGGCGCACGCGTTCCTGGACGGCGCGCTTCGGGCGTGGGGGCCGTCGCTGGCCGATCTCGCCACCCGGCTCTCCCGGGCCGGGCTCGAGGTCGAAGGAGTCCGTCGGGCACCCTGACCCGTTGCCGGGCTCGGCCTTCGGTGTCACGTTCTTCTTCATGCGACACGCACTCATCGGCCTGGCGCTGTGGTGCACCGCGGCGCTCGGCGCCACGGGCGCCCGGGCCCAGGATCGGACCGTCATCCTCGTGCGTCATGCCGAGCGGGCGCCGGAGCCGCGCGCCGATCCGCCACTCACCGAGGCGGGCCGCG
>Ga0214473_10006989_pt1 | contig 13430 bp, 13 predicted proteins | sample RVTome_7_FD_203509 | JGI IMG/M metagenome (GOLD analysis project Ga0214473, IMG submission 203509) | Soil microbial communities from uranium-contaminated site in the Upper Colorado River Basin, Wyoming, United States - RVT98D197 | ecosystem: Environmental > Terrestrial > Soil > Contaminated >...
ATCTTTCCCGTGGACCGCTTATGACGTTGATCGCGACCGTTTTCCCACTGCTTTGCTGGTTCGCCTACAACTACGGCGTGCCGATCATCGAACGCTACCGGCCCTCGCTCTCGGTGATCATGAGCAGGCAGCGCCGCCGCTGGGTTGCCAACGCGGCGCGGCGCGAGAGCCCGCTCGATGCCATCCTTGCGGGCAATCTGTTGGGTGCGGTGAGCTTCCTCGCCTCGACCTCGGTGCTGTTGGTGCTGGCAATCTTTGCCGCCTTCGGTCAGCTCGGCGCATTGATGGAAGCGCTCGAGATCGTCGGCTTCGGCCGCGCCTATTCCGCCGCCGAAGTACAGCTCCACCTTGTGGTCATGCTGGCAATCTTCGTGCTCTCGTTCTTCTCCTTCACCCTGGCGCTGCGCCAGTTCAACCATTTCTGTATCTTGATCGGCGCCATGGACCATTCGGGCAGGGTGACCGATGCCGAGATCGATGCCATCACGCAGATCAACATGATCGCCGCCAAGAACTTCAACAACGGCATCCGCGCCTATTACTTTTCAGTTGCCACCGTCGCCTGGTTCGCCGCCGAATGGATGTCCATCGTCGCCAGCCTGCTCACCGTTGGCTTCCTCATCCACCGGGAGTTCTTCTCGCCCGTGCACCGCATTGCCGCTTCGGCCGCAGAACTCGCTAGTCGCCGCGAACAGGAACTGACCAAATGAGGTCGGCGGCTCAGCGCGCCATCGACCTCATGGCGGAAGGCTAGTTGTCGATCTTGCTTGGCGGATAGGACTTGGGCCCCGCCTCGACTGCCGGCTCTTCGACGGGTGGCGCCAGCAGCCGGTCGAGATTGTCGCGGCCGAGCTGATAGCTGGCGTCGGCGCTGCGCTGGTAGTACTCGATCGCCTTTTCGCGATCGACCGCCACCCCCAGTCCGTTTTCGTAGATATGGCCCATATTGTTGAGCCCGACCGGATTGCCGCTGTCGGCGGCAAGCTGCGTCCAGCGCAATGCCTCGGCGTGATCGACGGCGGTGCCGGTGCCGTTGAGATAGAGCAACCCCAGGTTGACCGCGGCACGCATCTCGCCGTTCTCGGCAGCCTTGCGGTAGAGTTCGATCGCCTTGGCATGGTCCTGGGTGACGCCGCGCCCGTCCTCGTAAAGCAGCGCCAGGTTATGCTGCGCCAGCGCCAGTCCCTGGTCGGCGGCCCGCTGATAGAGATCGGCAGCCAGTGCAGGGTCGGCGGTGGTGCCGTAGCCGTTCTCGGTGAGATATCCCAGATCGTTCTGGGCCTGCATGTCGCCCTGATCGGCAGCGAGCCTGTAAAGGTCCGCCGCACGGTAATAGTCGACCGGCGTCCCCAGACCCAGCTCGTAGATTCGTCCCAGGCTATGCTGCCCGGGCACGTCGCCGCCATCGGCGGCGCGCTGCAGCCACGCGGCGGCAGCCACATAGTCGCGATCGAGACCCAGCCCCTCCTGATACATGAGCCCAAGGTTGGCCGCCGCCCGCGGCAGGCCCTGCTCGGCCGCAGCGCGATACCAGCGCACCGCCTCGCGGTAGTCCTGCAAAAGGCCCTCGCCGAAGTCATAGGAGAGCCCGAGGCTGTTCTGGGCCGGCGCAAACCCTGCCTCCGCCGCGGTTCTGAGCATTTCAACGCCACGTGCCATGTCCTGCTCGACCGTGTCGGCCGAAATCAGCATGTCTCCATAAAGCGTCAGCGCCACCACATTGCCGGCCGCCGCGGCTTCCTCGATCAGCGGGACGGCCAGGTCCTTTTGCCCGTTGGCGTAGTAGGCCCGCGCCAGCCAGGCCTTGACCTCGCTCGCCTCCGGGTTCTCGGTCAGTGCCTGCGAGCAGGACTCGATCGCCGAAGCGGCATCGATCTGCCCGGTATCGTGCCCGGAGGATTCGTATCCTGCCTCCCATTGGCTCGCGGCTTCGGTTGCGCAGCCTTCGTACGCCGACTGGGCCAGGGCGCCAGACGCCGCAACCGCAAGGGGCAACGCGAGAGCGAGCGCCATCAAAGCCTTGCGCATCCGGTATCCCATCCGAGCCTCCCTCGACCGCTTCGCCCGACACTACAGGCGACACTCGGCGCGCGGCAAGCTGTCGAGCGTCAGTCGCCGGCGATGAGCTCCGGTCGATAGCCCTCGCCCAGATAGATCTGGTAGGTATCGATGCCATTGCCGTGACGCATCACCGTGACCGTCTCGACCAATGTGATCCGCTCGAAGCGAGCCTCGATTTCGGCCGTCAGCGGCCGCCAGAGATCGCTCACGATGACCGCGCTCTTCCCCGCAAACGCGGCCGGCACGAACCAGAAGTCGAATTGCTCGCGCCGCGGACTGAGGCTCGTAACGGCAGGATCCCTGAGCGCGAACGCCAGCTGCGAGGCGATCCCGTATTCCGTCGCCGCAATGAATGCGGTGCCATTGGCCGCCGCGATCACCTCGACGCGTGGTGCCGCCTCGTCCCAGCCATAGGACCACGCTGTCGTTTGGTCCGTGAAACTCACCAGCGCCATCACCGGCACGATCGAGTAATTCACGAGCGCCAGCCCGGCGGCAATCAGGCCATAAAGGATTTGTCCGAACAGGACCCAGCGCTCCCGCACGAAGAATGCGAGGAACGGCAGCGCCCCGACATAGGCGACGAGGTTCCAGTGAAACAGCACGTCGGTGAGGAGCGATGCGGCAAGGATGACCGCCGACGACACCCAGAACACGGCGCGCCCCAGCCCGAAGGCAGGCATAACCTCATCTCGCGCCAGCACGAACCGCACCAGCGGCAGCAGCAGAAAGGGGCCGAGTAACCCCACCATGCCGAGCACAAACCCGACAAGGCCGGAAAGCGCCGCCGCGTTCGACTGGCCGCCATGGCGGCTGCCGAGGATGAAATCGAACGAGGCGAAGCCATGCTGGGCATTCCAGATCAGGACGGGCGCCTGCATCACGATTGCGATCAGCAGTGCAAAATAGAGGTGCTTGTCCCTGAGCAGGGGCCGATAGGCTCGGCTGAAAACAACAAAAGCTACAAACCCGGCACCGAGCAGCACGCCGTTATATTTGCCCAGCGCCGCCAATCCGAGCGTCACCCCGCCCAGATAGAGATATCGGTAGGAGTGAACCTTGCCCGTCCGCCAATCGAGCAGGAAGCGGTGGAGGCAATAGAGTGCCAGGAGGCCGAGGAACACCAGCACATGATCGGGCAGCGCTACGCCGGTCAGCCCGAAGAACACCGGCGTGGCGAGGAAGAGGATCGCCGAAAGCCAGAACGCTTCACTGTTCCCGGGGGCGAGGCTGCGGGCGAACAGGCTGAGCAGCCAGAGGTCGCCGAAGAGCGTCAGCACCACCATCGCCCGCATACCGGCGATGTTCCAGCCGAAGATACTCGCGGAAAGCCCCTGCAGCCAGGCGTTCAGCGGCGGATGGTCGAAATAGGAAAGATCCGGATGCTGGCCCCAAAGCCAGTAGTACGCCTCGTCCATGAACACGGGTGTCGCTGCCAGCACAAACAGCTTGACGACCAACAGCCCGATGGCAATGCCGCGCAGCCAGGCCAACGGCAGGATTGGCTCGTTCGCATCAGCCATTGGGCCGGAAACCCTTGCCCAGGTAGATGCGGTGGGTATCGAGTGGCTTGCCGAAGCGGCTGACCGGAATCTCCTCGATGAGCGTCACCTCCGCGAACTGCGCCACCACCTCGGCGCTGAGCGGCCGCCAGTCGTCGCCGAAGAGGATGGCGGTTTCCCCCGCATGAACGGCCGGATCGAACCAGAAATCGAACTGGTCGGTCTTGGGAGACAGACTCACCACGTCGCGATCGTGCAGCGCAAAGCCGAGCAGCGCCGCGGTGGTGTAGTCGGGCGCCGCGACAAAGGTGGCCCCGTTCGCAGAGCGGGCGGCCGCCACCGCCGTGGCGGTTTCGTCCCAGCCGTAGACCCAGGCCGTGGCCTCGTCGCGGATGGCGTTCACGTCGGTCAGCGGCACCACCGAATAGTTGACTAGCGCGAAGCCCATGAACACCACGCCATAGGCGACCTGCGCCCAATAGAGCCACCGCCAGCGGAAGTGGAGGGCAAGGAAGGGCAATACCACCAGATAGGCGACGAGGTTCCAATGGAACAGCGTCGAGGTGAAGAACGAGATGCCGAAGATGGCCAGCGTCGACACCAGGAACACCGTGCGTGCCAGCCTGCCGGCGTCCGATCCTGGCCGCAGCAGGAACGTGCCGATCGGGATCAGCAGAAACGGCGAGAGAAAGAGCGCCACCCCCATCAGCCAGCCTATTACCCCAACCGAAGACGCCGAGAGCCCGGCATGCCGCCCACCGAGGATGAAGCCGAATGAGGCCCACCCCTCCTGCAGATTCCACACCAGGACCGGCGCCTGCAGCGCGAGGCTGATCGCCGCGGCGAGATAGAGCTGCGGCTTGCCCAGCAGCCGCCGGTAGCGGGCAGAGAGCAGGATGAACAGCCCCAAACCCAACCCGAGAAACACCGCATTGTACTTGGCCAGTGCCGCCAACCCCAGGAACAGCGCCCCCAGATAGAGGTCGCGGTAGGGAGCGCCCGGCTCGTCTCGCCAATCGAGAAGAAACGAGACGAAGAAATAGACCGCTGTGAGCACGCCGAGCACCAACAGATGATCCGGCAGTGCCACCGCGGTCACGGCAAAGAAGATCGGGGTCGCAAGGAACAGCACCAGCGTCAGCCAGAAATGCTGCCGCCACTCCCCGGGCACGAGTTTTTTGGCGAGGAGATAGAGCACGAGAATGTCCCCCGCCAACGCCAGTACGACCACGATTCTGAGCCCGAGGCGGTTCCATCCGAACAGGGCACCCGCGAACCCCTGCAGCCAGGCATTGAGAGGCGGATGGTCATAGTAGGAGAGCGCCGGATGCTGCCCCCACATCCAGTAGTAGGCCTCGTCCATGAAGGTACCGCTGGCAATGAGCAGCGCGAGCTTGCCGGCAAGCAGCAGGGCAGCGGCCCACTTGAGCAGCGTGAGCGGGACAAGCCCCTGCCATCGCGCCGTCGCTGCACCCTGATCCATTCGGCGTCCCCGAGAAATCGCGTTGAGCCTTATGCCACGCGAGCCCGTGGAGGCGAACAATTCCTTTTGCCGCGCCAGCCGGACGACCGCCGCGGCATTATCTGACTGACAATCAGCTTTGGCTGTCTATCTATGCGTCGCGATCTGCGTGCCCGCGTGATCAGCAGAAGTTGCACTTTTGCGGTTCGATAGCGCGACAAATGATCGAAAGCGAGCGGGAAGCTCCATGCTTGTCTGCCAGTGCAACGTCATCACCGACCGGGAGATCAAGGAGGTCATCCTCTCCTTCCTGCGTGACGATCCCTGGGCCATCATCGTGCCAGCCAAGGTCTACCGGGAGCTCGAGAAGCGCTGCAAGTGCAGCGGCTGCGTGCCGAATGTGGTGGACATTATCACCAGGGTCACCGAAGAATATCACCTCCAGATCGTGGAACTGCCAGCCCAGCAGGCCAAGGCCCCGGCCCATCCTTCCCCGTTGCGGCGCAAACGCTCAGGAGGTGCCAATGAAAGGCGAATCGCAGGTCATCGAGCGGCTTAACGAGGCCCTCTTCCTTGAGCTTGGAGCGGTCAACCAGTACTGGGTTCACTACCGCCTGCTCTCCGATTGGGGCGTCCAGAAGCTCGCCGACAAGGAGCGCGCCGAGTCGATCGAGGAGATGCACCATGCCGACAAGCTCATCGAGCGCATCATCTTCCTCGAGGGCCACCCAAACCTGCAGCGAGTCGCCCCGCTCCGCATCGGCCAGAACGTCAAGGAAGTGCTCGAGGCCGATCTCGCCGGTGAGTACGACGCACGCAAGGCCTACAAATCCTCGCGCGAACTCTGCGAATCCGTCGGCGACTATGTGAGCAAGAACCTCTTCGAGGAACTCCTCGCCGACGAGGAAGGCCACATCGATTTTCTCGAAACCCAGCTGCAGCTGCTCAATAGCATCGGCCTGGAGAGGTACGGCCAGCTCAACTCCAAATCGGCAGACGACGCGGAATAGGCCTGCGCAAACGGAGCAGCGGTCCGAAAGCCTGCGCGGCGACGGCCCGCTGGTTGACTTTCGTTCACTATTTGTTCACTCTTCATCGTAGACAGAGGAGAGGCAAGTGACTTGGCACTTCGGACGCCTGATCGACCACGTTCATCTCAGGGCGCGTGACTTCCCCAAGACCCGCCGTTTCTATGACGCAGTGTTCGAGGTGCTCGGCCTCAGGGTCGAGCATTCGGGCGACAACTGGTTTCAGCTCGACGAGCTTTTCGTCGATGCCTCCGACCCCGACACTGTGCCAACGCATGTGCATCTGGCCTTTCAAGCCAGCGATCGCGCTATGGTCGACGACTTCTACAAGGCTGCTCTTGCAGCAGGCGGCACCGACAATGGCGGACCGGGCGACCGGCACTATCACCCGGGCTACTATGGTGCTTACGTCCTCGATCCCGATGGCAACAATATCGAGGCCGTCTTCCACGGTCCGAACACCCGCTCCACGGTGTCGGTGGAGATCGAACAGGCATGAGCCGTAGGGCCGTGCACGTCACCGTCTCCGGGGTCGTCCAGGGCGTCGGCTATCGCGCCTGGGTCGGGCGCGAAGCCCAGGCCCGGGCGCTCTCCGGCTGGGTTCGCAACCGCAGCGACGGCTCGGTGGAAGCGGTTTTTGCCGGTGACGACGGCCCGGTGGAGCAGATGCTGCTGGCCTGCGAGCACGGCCCCCGGATGGCCGAAGTCGAAGCGGTCAAGGTATCCGAGACCGTCGAACCCGAAGGCCACGGCTTCCGGGTTCTGCCCACGGCCTGAACCTCACCACGGCTCGACAATGAGTTCCGGCCAGATCGTCAGTGCCCGCGCCGCCTTGGTCTCGTGCGTTCGTCGGTTGTCGTTGACTCGGTTGGGCGTCAGCCGGAACGAGAACATCTCGTCGAGCCCGTATGGAGCGTAGACCAGCAGGTCGCCCAGGCCATTCAGCTGCACACCGACCGAGTGGGTGGTGGTGGCAAAGCGGTCGATACCCTCCCGGCTTGAGCGCAACGGCCGATAGGGCGTGCCGAAATGCCCCTCGTACCAGAGATGCACCCGCGCCTGGTTGCGGATCTCGACCGGCAGCGGCAGATGCGCGAATAGCGGCGCCGCGCGCTGGATAACAGCATCCTCGGCTTCGTAGCTGAGGTCAGTGTCGTCGAAGTAGAAAAGGTCGATGTCCTTGATGCCGGTCATCGAAGGCCTGCCCGTAAGGCTGTTCCAGACCGAATTGTAGATCGCGCCCGACACCAGCCAGCAATCGGGCAGTTGGAGGTCCCGCGCCCGCGCCAGAACCTCCATCAGCACCGGTTCGCCGCTGACGATCCCCTCCAGTACGGCCGCCTGCATATCGCGATCCTTGCCGGCGTAACGCAGATGATTCCCCATCCGGCAAGGATAGACGATTCGGCTGGTGCGGCCCCGCTTCAGCTGAAGCCGGTGATCCCCGTCGGCCGGTACGGTGCCTCCAGTCTGGCGATCTCGTCGTCGCTGAGCGCGATCTCCAAGGCGCCCACCGCGTCCTCGATATGGCCGGTTTTGGTAGCCCCGACAATCGGCGCAGTGACCGGCTGCTTCTGCAGCACCCAGGCGAGCGCCACCTGCGCCATCTTCACGCCACGAGCCGTGGCGATCGCCGCTACCGCTTCGTTGACCTGACGGCCGGCGTCCTCGGCCTCGGCATACAGGGTCTTGCCGAATTCGTCCTTCTCGATGCGGTCGGTGACCTCGCCCCACGGGCGGGCAAGCCGGCCACGCGCCATCGGTGACCAAGGGATGGCTCCGATCCCCTGGTCGATGCAGAGCGGCAGCATTTCGCGCTCCTCCTCGCGGTGCAGGAGGTTCAGGTGATCCTGCATCGAGACGAAACGGGTCCAACCGTTGCGGTCGGCGGTGAAAAGCATCTTGGCGAACTGCCACGCATGCATCGACGAGGCGCCGATGTAGCGGGCCTTGCCCGCCTTCACCACATCGTGCAGCGCCTCGAGCGTCTCCTCGATCGGGGTCTGCCGATCGAAGCGGTGGATCTGGTAGAGGTCGACATAATCGGTACCGAGCCGCCGCAGGCTCGCATCGATCTCATTCATGATCGCCTTGCGGCTGAGCCCTGAACCGTTCGGGCCCGGACGCATCTCGCCATGGACCTTGGTTGCGATCACCAACTGATCGCGGGGCGCCAGCTCCTTGAGGACCTTCCCGACGATCTCTTCGCTGGTCCCCGCCGAATAGACATTCGCCGTGTCGAAGAAGTTGATCCCGGCCTCCCAGGCCGCCCTGAGGATGGGACGGCTTTCGGCCTCTGGCAGGGTCCAGGGATGGCCGCCAGCCTCGGGAACCCCGAACGACATGCAACCGAGGCAAATGCGTGACACCTGGAGGCCTGTGTGCCCCAGCCGCGTATACTTCATCTTGGTACTCCGTTAACCATTCTCAACGTCGTCGAAGCGAGCCGGCAACGCCTGTGGGAAGCGCGTGGCCTGACGCGCGCGGCGTGTCGATGTCCAACCTCGCCCGGTATCCCCGGGGAGGATGATTGTCGGTTCGCGGTCGTTCGCGCTAGAGTTCGCGGCGACCACCCGGAGGACGTACCCGAAATGTTGATCCGAGCGCTAGCCGTTGCGGCCCTTCTTGGCTCATCGAGCATCACCGCCTCTGCGTTGAGCCCGGTCCAGGCGCAGACCGAGCTGGCTCCAATTTCGGTAGCCGAACTGATGCAGGCGACCGCGCTCGACGAGGTCTTCACCCAATTCGGCGCAGCCATAGAGGCCTCGCCGCAGGAGCAGGGCGTCCCCTTCGATGCCATGCTGATGGGCGTCTGGGTGGAGGCAGCGCGCGAGGTTTTCGACGCAAAAACCATGCATGGAGCCCTGGCGACTGCGCTCGAAGGCGAATTCAGCCCCGAGGAAGAGACGGTGCTCGCAACCTTCTTCCGCTCCGATTTCGGCCACCGGATCACCGACCTCGAGCGCGCGGTCCAGACGCTCGGTCCCCAGAGCCAGTTCGCCGCCCGCCTCAAGGGCCTGTCGCTGGTCGAAGCGATAGCGGAAGGCTCCCGGCGCGACCTGCAGTTCGACGAGATAATGACACTGGTCAGCGCCGACATCGCCAGCGCCATGGTCGGCCAGTCGGTGCGCGGCATGCTCATCGGCATGTCGCTGACCCAGCAGCGCGGCGACATCGAAGTCCCCTGGGAGGAGATCGACCTGCATCTCGCCCAGATCCTGCCCAGCATCGAGGAAGATGTCTCCTCCACTCAGCGCGCCATGCTGGCCTATGCCTATCGCGACCTGCCCGAAGCCGATCTCGACACCTATCTGGAGTTCCTCCGCACCCCCGCGGCGCAGAAATTCTATGCGCTCGCGAGCTATTCGATCGGCCAGATCGTCACCGACACCATGACCACTTTCGGCGAGAGGCTGGCCAGCAAGATGGGCCGGGTCAACGTTTAGCCGCTATTCGTTCCGCCTGCCCATCGAGATCGGCTCGAGGATCGAGTCCATCTCCTGGATGAGCGCCGTCATCGGGTCCTGCTGTTCGACCGGCGGCTCGGGCGTGAAGACTGGCCGCGGCGTGCCGCTGGGGAAGGCGCCGAAGCGCGAGAAGAACTCCACCACGTCGGCGAGCACCGGCATGCGCCAGCGCCACATCGATCCCAGGGCGATCACCGGCTCCATGTGCCCGAAGCCGTCGTAGTACTTCTCGGTGACCCAGATCCCCTGCTCCTTGAGCCTGGCGGCCAGCGCCTGCGAATTCTCCACCCGCACGATCGGGTCGGTGGTGCCGCTGGCAAGCAGCATGGGCGGCGCCTCGGGAGTGACCAGATTGACCGGCTGCGTGCCTTCGGGATTGGGCGCGTCGCCGAACGCATCCCGCACCTCGCCATATTCGAACGGGTAGAAGTTGTACGGTCCCGATATCCCGGCGATGGCACGGATCGGCATGGTGACCCCGTACTCGCGCAGGAAGGACTTATCCAGCGCCAGCATCACCGCGTTATAGGCGCCTGCCGAGTGACCGGCGACGAAGAACCGGTTCTTGTCCCCCCCATAGCCGGCAATGTTGTCCTCGATCCATTTGATCGCCTGCGCATTATCCTCGAGGAACTCGGGATAGCGCACCTCGGGGAAGACCCGGTAGTCGGCGATCACCGTGACGAACCCCTGCGCCGCCAGGGCCCGGCCGACGAATTCATATTCGAACCGGTCGCCTGCCCGCCAGCCGCCGCCATAGATGAACATCACTACCGGGGCAGGGCCGTCGCTCTCTTCCGGCCGGTAGACGTCAAGCTTCTTGCGCTGCCCGTCTGCATAGGGAAGGTCCGTGTGCTTGCGCACCCCTTGGTCAACCGCCGCCGAGAGATTGAACGGCGAAAAGATGGTGACCTGAGCCGCCGCCGGCTGGCTGGAGCCGAGCAATAGCAGAAAAGCAAAGAGCAGCCGCAAAAGAGCGGAGAGACGATATGGCATCGGTGTGATCGCTGATTCTGGTTTCGGGATTGCCCTGTCACTGACCCGAGAAACCGATGATTTTGTGACCTGATCGCAATCGGACCAGCGATCGGGACGAAAAGACCCCGGGTGTGGGCCCGGGGCCACAGAAATCGCTTGTCTGCCGACTAGAGCCCCATTTCGATTGAATCGAAATGGGGCTCTAAGTCTTTGTATTACCGCGTGATCGAACCGCAAAAGTCTACAACTTTTGCTGATCACACTCTAGTTCTTGAGCTTGTCAGCCTTGCCACCCCCGCCGGAACCGCCACCGCCATCGCCCGACCCGCTGCCGCCGCTGCCGCCGCTCGCCAGCTGCTGTTCCATCGCGTCGAGCCCGCCCTTGGCGAATTCGAGCCCCAGGTCATAGGCCTGCTGGTAGAGATCGCGCGCCTTGACGTAGTTCTGTTCGACGCCCCAGCCGTTCTCGTAGAGCCAGCCCAGATTGTTCATCGACATGGCATCGCCAGCGTCACGCCCCTTCTCGAGCAGATCGCGGGCCTTATCGTAGTCCTTGGGCACACCTTTGCCCTCGGTATAGAGATACCCCAGATTGCCGTAGCTCAGCCGCTCGCCGCGCTCGATGGCGATCTCGTGCCAACGCGCCGCTTCGGCGAAATCAGCCGGGACGCCGATGCCCTGCTCGTAGGAAACGCCCACATTGAAGGCACCGATCCCCGAACCCGTGTCGGCGGACATACGATAATATTCATAGGCTTTTGCCGGATCGGCGGGGACGCCCTTGCCGTTCTGGTAGAGCAGCGCCGCATCCACCCAGGCGTCGCGATTGCCGAGCGCCGCCGAGCGTTCGTAGTGGGCAAGCGCCGCGACATAGTCCTGGATCGCAACGCCCAATCCGCGCTCATAGAGCGTACCCAGCCCGCGTTCCCCCCAAGGCTCCTGCAGTTCGGCCGAGCGGACATAGAGCTGCAGCGACTGGGAATAGTCCTGCGGCACGCCGTCGCCGACCTCATACATGTTGCCCAGATTGTAAAGCGCCCGCGGATGCCCCTGATCGGCCGCCAGCTGGTACCACCTTGCCGCCTCGGCGAAATCGGGCTCGCGGCCGACCCCCCAGTCGAAGATGCGAGCATAGTCGAACTGCGCCTGCGCGAAGCCGGATTCGGCAAGCGGCTTGAGCAGCGCCTCGGCGGCTGCTGCGTCCTCCGGTACGACGCTGCGCCCCAGCAGCAGCTCGCCGTAGAGGCTCTGCGCGATCTGAATGCCGCCGTCCGAAGCCTCCTTGAGCAGCGGCGCGGCGTCCGTGTCATTGCCTAGATAGTAATAGGCGCGGCCCAGCCACGCCTTGGCCTCAAGAGAACCGGGCTCGGCCTCGACCGCCGCCTTGCACAGATCAATCGCACCGGCCTCGACCTGCGCCCCGTGCTTGCCGATTTCCTCGTATCCGGCCTCGAAAGGCGAGGCAGCAGCTGCCGCGCAAGCATCGAACTCGGGCCCGGCGAGTGCCGGCGCTACGCTCCAAAGCAATGCGCCCGCGACCACGGCCGCAAGGCTCGCTACACGCCCGCCTCCAGCCGCGCCCGTATGAACCTTGCCCCTGCCGAACATAGTTTCCTCCCCGGAAATACCTTGCGAAGTCTAGCACAGTATCTAGGGACAATTACGCTTTTGCGGCAAGGGAGCAACGTTGTAGCGGCTGTCGCGCGACCGAGCCTTGCGGGCGCCGGGATTGGTCACAAATGGGGGCGCTGCCGGGCGCACCAGACCCTCCACATACCGCGGAATGCCGCTTCGAGATCGCGCGCAAAACGGGGGGCGTCGCAGAGCGGGGAGGCGAGCACCTGCTGGCGAAGCGTCCGGCGCAGCGCCGCCAGCCCGTGCCGGTCTGCGGCGAACGCGGCCGCTCTTGCCACATAGGTGTCGATATCGGCCGCGACCCAGTCTCCGAGCCCCACCGTATTCAGGATGCTTTCGCCGACATGGGCGATGAACCGGTCGCCGGCGATCGCGAGCACCGGAACGCCCATCCACATCGCCTCCACCGTCGTCGTCGTGCCGTTATAGGGAAACGGGTCCAGCGCGATGTCGATGAGGTTGTAGCTCTGCAGATGCGCTTCGGGGGTCGGGTCGCGCCCCTTGAGGGCGACTCGGCCGGCCTCCACCCCCTCGGCAGTGAAGCGGGCCAGCGTCTCGGCCGCAACGACTGAATCGGCGAGCGCCTGGTGCTTGAGCAGCAGCCGGCTGTCCGGCACCGAGTGCAGGATCCGGGCCCAGGCGGCAATTGTAAGCTGGCTCAGCTTGCTCAGATTGTTGAAGCACCCGAAAGTGAGCGGGCCCTGCGCCCCAGCCGGGAGCGGCCCGACCGCGACCGGCAGCGCAGGCGGCGCGAAGCAGAGGTAGCTCGCGGGCAATCGCCAGGCCGTTTCAGCCAAGTGCGCCGCCTCGCTCTCCGGCGTGACCCAGCGGTCGCCGAGGATGTAGTCGATTGCCCCAAGGCCCGTCGTTCCCGAATAGCCAAGCCAGGTGACCTGCACCGGCGCGGGCCGGCAGGCGAAGGCCGGCAGCCGGTTGAACTGGGTGTGCCCCGAAAGATCGACCAGGATGTCGATGCCGTCGGCCCGGATGGCGGCGCAGAGCGCATCGTCGTCGAGACGCGCAACGTCGCGCCAATGGTCGACCATGCCAGCGAGATCGGCACTAATCTGGTCGCGCAGCACGGAGGTCGGGTAGGCGAACAGCTCGAGCCGTTCGCCGCGCAGTGGCGTGAGGACGTCGCTCAGAAAGCGGCTTACCGCGTGGGCTCGGAGGTCGCCGGAGACCAGGCCGACGCGCACTCGCCGCTCCGGGTCGGGCAGGTTCGGATGGCGGTCCGCGAGAACGACGCCGCGGCAGACCATTTCGCCGTAGGCACGCGCCAGCGCAGTCATTTCGG
>Ga0214473_10006990_pt1 | contig 13429 bp, 14 predicted proteins | sample RVTome_7_FD_203509 | JGI IMG/M metagenome (GOLD analysis project Ga0214473, IMG submission 203509) | Soil microbial communities from uranium-contaminated site in the Upper Colorado River Basin, Wyoming, United States - RVT98D197 | ecosystem: Environmental > Terrestrial > Soil > Contaminated >...
GTGAGGAAGCTCCGCGACCTGCCGGCCGCCGACCTCCGCTCGGTCGCGGGCTATGTGGGGCGGGTAATCGTGGAGGCTCTGGCGTCTCGCTGAACCTGCGCCGGCGGCACCTGGACGAGTCGCAGCTGGCGCTTGTTGCGGCACGGATCGCGACGCTGACGAAGGGCTCGAATCAGCATGCGCAATCTTGCGCACCCTCCCAGGACGAAGCCGCCGATCTTGTGAACGTCTCTCGCCGCAGTGTTCAGACGGCGCGCGAGGTGCTCGACCAGGGCGCCCCCGAGCTCGTTGCGGCCGTCGAGCGGGGCGCAGCGCGTGAATGACACGCGCTCGCGTAGGGTGCCGAGGCGCCCCCGACCTGGCGCCCGGCCCCGGCCGGGGTCGGATTCTACAGTGCCGAGCCGTAGAATCCGCGCCGGCGAGTTCACGTCGGCCCGCCGCCTCGTGGCGCTCCCGCTCCGGGCGGCCGCCGCGGTGCGCTGGGATCGGGGGCGCGCGCTCTTCGGTCCCGACTGGCACGGGGGCGAGCCGCTCCACGAGCTCTACGAGGAGCTCGCGGACGCCTTCAACTACCTGGCCGAAGATGCCCGCCGGCACGGCGAAAGAGCGTGGCACGGGGCAGCCCGCCGCTCGCTCGGGGACCTGGCGGGCGTGGTGCGGCGTGTCGTGCTGGCACGGGAGCGGCGGGTGGCCCCGGGGTAGGATTCCCGAGCCCCGACGCGGGGAGATAGTTTGCAATGCAAATAGAGTGGAGGTACGATGCCCTCGGAGAAGAGGACGGGACGCAAGAAGGTGGGTAGGCCGCGAAAGCCGCTCGATGAAACACGCCGCAATCGCGTGGTCGTCATGCTGACGGACGCGGAGCTGGCGAAGCTCCATCGACTCGCCGACGAGAAGGGTCTTCCGTTCGGAACGGTGGCCTATGAGATCGTGGCGAAAGCGCTTGCCCGCCGGAAGTGACCGCCCTCCCGCAACGGAGGGAACGAACATGACGATGATGCTGCCGCCCCCGGATCTGGCCGACCGGGACGCCGCCCTGGCGTGGCTCGCGGAGGACGCCCCTGCGCTCCTCCACGCCTGCCGCTCGGCATGCCACGAGATGAAGGACGAAGAGGGACGCGAAGCGCTCGCCTGCGTGCTCTCGGATCTCACCGAGCTCGTCACGGCTGCCGCAGAAGTGGCGCGGAGCGGCGAGCCGATGACCGCCTCGCTCTTCTACACGGACGATCCAGACTGGTCCTGGCCGACACGCGAGCTCGCTCGCATGGTAGAGGCGGGATTCGGGGGCGATTTCCATAACGGCGACGTCCGCCAGGCTCCCGGCTTCGCGTTGCTCGCGCGCGTAGTGGCCGAGCGGCTCAATGCGGAGGCCGACGAGCGCAGCGCGCTTCGCTTGCCTCGCGTCGAAGACGACGGGGAGGGCGAGTGATGCCGCGGCACAACCTGACGAGGAAGAACAATCCGAGGCCGACCGGGCTCCTGCGCGCGGTCGCCATCCGGCACGAGGAGGGCGGAGAGTCCGTCGGGATCGTCCCGCCTCCCCGCTTCACGAAGCCCAGCGATCTCCCCGAGTACCTGCGTACGCTCCGCGAGTTCGCCTACATGGGGACGCTGATCGCGTGGAAGCGCGCCAAGGCGGCGGGCGCCGAGCACCCGACGGATACAGACTTCGTCGCTGGACTGCTCTGCGATCTCGAGGGGATCCTCGACGCGCTCGCCACGGCGCTCGAGACGGGGACGCTCGAGATCCTGAACGACTGGCCAGACTCGATCCCCGCGCTGATGCAGGCGTCCGCGGAGCTCGTCAACTGTGACGATGGCAGCGAGCCGGAAGCCCTACTCCCGCTCCTGACCGAGTCGATCCAGCGCGCGATCCGCGCCCGCGACCGTGAGCGGCTCGAGGAGATGGGCGCGCCGGCGCACTGGGTGGAGGCGCGATGATGGCGAAGCGCAACCCGACGAAGAAGGCGAACGGCAAGGCGCGGTCGGAGAATGCTCCGACCCTGCGTGAGCTGCGGCGGCTCGAGCGGCTCATGGCCGTGCGCTATCACCTCGTCCTGGCCCACGCGGAGATCGAGGCGCTCTTCGGCGCGATCCGCGAGGGCAAGCTGTGACGCCCCTCGACGTCGCGAAGCTGCGCAAGGTCGCCGACCGCCTGGCCGTGCTCGGCGCGGAGCCGGAGGCGGAGGAGATCGTCGCCACGCTGCGCCCGCCCGAGCTCGCGTGGCTCGCGGCCGAGTTCGAGAGGCGCGCGGAGGTGTGCCGCGCCGCGGCGTCGGAGCTCGAGGTGACGTTGCGCGCGGCGGGGCGCGGGGAGGCGAGGTGATGGCCGACCCCGCCATGCGCGCCCTGGCCGAGGCGGCGCTGCGCGCCAGCGAGCGCCGCGCGAAGCTGCTCGAGCGCATGAAGGCCGCCCTGCTCGCGCGTGACACTGAGGAGGCCCTTCACCTGGCGCGGGTGCTCGTGGGGCTCGAGGAAGACGGGCGGGCGGAGGGAGGAGCGTGAAGCGCGAGATGGATCTGGTTCGTGGAATCCTGCTGTTCGTCGAGGAGAACATCCCGCACGGAAGACAGGTGGAAGTGAAGATCGAGGGTCGTTCCGAAGCGGAGATCGCCTACCACATTGCGCTTCTTCACGAGGCGAAGTTCTTGGAGGCCATCGACACCTCTGGCACCGGGGAGGACTGGATCGTCTTGCGGCTCACGTGGACGGGACACGAGTTCCTCGATGCCGCGCGCAACTCGAAGGTGTGGGAGCAAGCGAAGTCGATCTTCAGGGAGAAAGGCCTCGGGATGCCGTTCGAGGCTGTTCAGGCCGTCCTCACCAAGCTGACGGTGCAGGGCGTTCTAGCAGCGATCTCATGAAGGCGAAGCCGAAGGGCGCGAGGGAGGGAGCACGATGAAGGGGCAGATCGAGAAGCGCGGGAACGGGGCCTACCGGCTCCGCTGGTACGACGGGCGCAAGGACGGCCGGCGCGTCTACAACAGCGAGACGATCCACGGGACGAAGAAGCAGGCGGAGACGCGGCTGCGCGAGATCCTCACGCGGCAGGGTCGGGGCCACGCCGTGCCCTCGCCCTCGCAGATCCCGACGTTGCGGGAGTACGTGAAGACGTGGGAGGTGGGGGAGGCGGCGACGAAGCTCCGGCCCCGGACGCTCGCCGATTACCTGGAGATCCTCGGACGCCACGTGCTTCCGAAGCTCGGCGACGTGCGCCTCGACGCGATCCACACGGGCGCGATCGAGGGCCAGGTGGTGAAGCCGCTGCGCGAGGCCGGCAAGCTGCGCTCCGCCAAGCTCGCCGTCGCGGTGCTCTCGAACGTGCTGGGCGCCGCGGTGAAGGACCCGACCTGGGGGCTCGTGGGCAACGCCTGCCGTGGGGTCAAGGTCGCCTCGGGTGCCAGCCGGCCGATCGAGCCCCTCGACCGCGAGGAGAGGGCGCGCTTGCGCGAGGCGATCCGCGGCGCGCGGCAGGAGTGCCTCTTCCTGCTGTTGATGCTGACGGGCTTGAGTCCCAGCGAGGCGCTCGGGCTCGGCTGGGAGCACATCGACCGGGAGGCGGGCGAGGTGCGCGTGGTGCGCACTCTCGAGTGCAAGGGGCGCACGCTCGTCGAGGACACGAAGCGCCCGAAGCGGCGGCGGGCCGTCCCCCTCGTACCCGAGCTCCGGGTGGCCCTGGCCGAGCGGTGGATGGCGGCCGGGCGCCCGGCTACGGGGCTCGTCTTCACCGACGCGAAGGGTAAGCCCCTGCTGCTCCAGACCCTCCGCGTCTGCCACTTCAAGCCTGCGCTCAAGGCGGCGAAGATCACCCGGCAGGTGCGGCTGTACGACCTGCGCCACGGGTTCGCGACGGCCGCGCTCGAGGCCGGGGCGGACGTGCGGACCGTGGCGGACCTCATGGGGCACAGCTCGACGCGGATCACCCAGGACATCTACCAGCATCCGAGCGGCGAGCAGAAGCGGCTCGCCACGGAGCGAATCGCCGCGATCCTCGGCGGCACCCAACCGGCACCCAAGACCGCCTGATTCGACACGAAAAGGCGTCGGGCGGGAATGAGAAAAGCCCTTGGAGACACGCGGAGATAGCAAGCGGATTCGCCTGCCCGAGAGGGCGCCACTATTCCTGACCGCCAGTCAGGCTCACGGTTTGACGCTGACGCCGCGCATCGTGTACGTTGGGAACATTCCATCCGCCGCGACCGCAACCCGACGCCCGCGAGCGCCCACCTACCTAGCGAAGCCCCGGAGGGTCGATGAGTCAGACCGAAGTCGTGATCGCCAGCGCCACCCGCACCCCGATCGCGTGCTTCCAGGGGGCGTTCTCGGGTCTCTCGGCCGCCGACCTCGGCGCCGTCGTGGTGCGCGAGGCCGTGAAGCGCGCCGGCGCCCGCCCCGAGCACGTCGAACGCGTGATCATGGGCAACGTGCTCTCGGCCGGGATGGGCCAGGCTCCCGCGCGCCAGTGCGTGATCAAGGCCGACCTCCCGGTCTCGACCGGGGCGATCACGGTGAACAAGGTCTGCGGCTCCGGCCTCCAGGCGGTGATGTTCGCCCGCCGCGAGATCCTGGTGGGCGACGCCAAGGTGATCGTCGCCGGCGGCATGGAGTCGATGACGAACGCCCCCTACCTGCTGCCGAAGGCCCGCAGCGGCTACCGGATGGGCAACGGCGAGATCCTCGACTCGATGATCCACGACGGCCTCTGGGATCCCTACGACCACGTGCACATGGGGACCTGCGGAGACCTCGTCGCGGAGAAGTACGGCTTCACCCGCGAGATGCAGGACGCCTTCGCCGCCGAGAGCTATCGGCGTGCGCTCGCGGCGCAGAAGGAAGGGCGCTTCAAGAAGGAGATCGTCCCGATCTCCGTGCCGCAGCGGCGCGGGGAGCCCCTGCTCGTCGACACCGACGAGGAGCCGGGTCGCGGCGGACCGCCGGACAAGCTGGCCCAGCTCAAGCCCGCCTTCACGAAGAACGGCACCGTGACGGCGGCCAACGCCTCGACGCTCAACGACGGCGCCGCGGCCCTGCTCGTCTGCTCGGCCGAGGTCGCACGCGAGCGCAAGTACTCGGTGCTGGCCCGGATCGTGGCGGACAGCTCGGTGGCGGTGGAGCCCAAGTGGTTCACCCTCGCGCCTGTCCACGCGCTGGCCCGCCTCTACGAGAAGACGGGCACGAAAGCCGCGGACTGGGACCTCTACGAGATCAACGAGGCCTTCTCCGGCGTCACGATGGCGGCGGCGAAGGAGCACAAGCTCGACGCCGCCCGTGTGAACGTGAACGGGGGCGCCGTCTCCCTTGGGCATCCGATCGGCTGCTCCGGAGCGCGCGTGCTCGTGACGCTGCTTCACGCCCTCCAGGACCGCGGCGGAAAGCGCGGCATCGCGACCCTGTGCATCGGTGGCGGCGAGGCCGTGGCCCTCGGCGTGGAGCTGGTCTAGCCGTGAAGACCGTCGGCGTCATCGGAACCGGAACGATGGGGTGCGGCATCGCGCAGGTGGCGGCCCAGATCCGCTGCGACGTGGTCTTCCAGAACCGTCGCCAGGAGTCGGTGGACCGCGGCCTCGCAAACCTCCGCAAGTCGGTCGAGAAGCTCGTCGCGCGCAACAAGCTCAGCGAGGCGCAGGGCGAGGGGATCCTGGAGCGGATCCGCGGCACCACTTCCCTCGAGGACCTGAAGGGCTGCGACATCGTGATCGAGTCCGCCCCCGAGGACTTCGAGACCAAGCGCCAGATCCTCCAGGCGCTCGACAAGATCGTGGGCGACGAGTGCATCATCGCCACGAACACCTCGAGCCTCTCGGTCACGCGGCTCGCGGGTCTCCTGAGCCGCCCGGGGCACTTCATCGGGATGCACTTCTTCAATCCGGTGCCGGCGATGAAGCTCGTCGAGATCGTGAGCGGCCTGCGCACGACGGACAGCACCGTGACGCGCGCCCGCGACTTCGCGGAGAAGCTCGGCAAGTCGCCGATCGACGTGAAGGACTACCCGGGCTTCGTGGTGAACCGCGTGCTCTTCCCGATGATCAACGAGGCCGCCTTCGCGCTCCAGGAAGGCGTCGCGGACGCGAAGGGCATCGACGAGTGCATGAAGGGCGGCTGCAACCACCCGATGGGCCCGCTCGCGCTCGCGGACCTCGTGGGCCTCGACGTGGTGCACGCGATCCTCGAGAGCCTCTACCACGAGTACGGGAACCCGCGCTACGCGCCGTGCCTCGAGATCACCAAGCGCGTGGAGGCCCGCTGGCTCGGCCAGAAGAGCGGCAAGGGCTTCTACGATTACGGGAAGTAGCCCCGACGTCGTCGTCACCGAGGTCGGCCCGCGCGAGTGGGCACGACCCGCGGGCCGCTCGGGAACGACCGCTTGAAGACCGCCGACGAGCTGCTGGCGGCGCTCGCCCGCGCGCGCGCGGGCGGCGAGACTCGCCACCACGAGAAGGCGCGCGAGCAGGGCAAGCTCTTCTGCCGCGAGCGCCTCGCTCTGCTCCTCGACGAGGGTTCCTTCGTGGAGGACGCGGTGCTCGCGAACCACCTCGCCGGGGACCTCCCGGCGGACGGCGTCGTGACGGGAGCCGGCCGGATCGACGGGCGCACGCTGTGCGTCATGGCCAACGACTCCACGGTGAAGGCCGGCTCCTGGGGCCGGCGCACCGTCGAGAAGATCCTGCGCATCCAGGAGCGGGCCGAGCGCCTGCGGGCTCCACTGGTCTACCTGGTCGACTCGGCCGGCGCGCGCATCACGGACCAGCTCGAGATGTTCCCGGGGCGACGCGGGGCAGGGCGCATCTTCCACAACCAGGTACGGATGTCGGGCATGCTGCCGCAGGTCTGCCTGCTCTTCGGGCCGTCGGCCGCCGGGGGAGCCTACATCCCCGCCTTCTGCGACGTGGTCTTCATGGTCGAGGGCAACGCGAGCATGTATCTCGGCTCGCCGCGCATGGCGGAGATGGTGATCGGGCAGAAGACGACCCTCGAGGAGATGGGCGGCGCGCGTATGCACTGCAGCGTCTCCGGCTGCGGGGACCTGCTCGCCGCGAGCGAGCCCGAGGCGATCGCCGCCGCCCGCCGCTACCTGGCCTACCTCCCGACCTCGGCGGGAGCCCCCGTTCCCGAGGTCGAGGCGCGCACCCCCGCGCACTCCTGCTCCGATCTCGAGAGCGTGATCCCGCGCGAGGAGAACAAGCCCTTCGACATGCGCCAGGTCGTCGAGCGCGTGGTCGACGGCGGCTCCTTCTTCGAGATCAAGGCGCTCTTCGCCGGGGAGATCCTGACGGGCCTCGCCCGCATCGAGGGGCACCCCGTCGGCATCGTCGCGAACCAGCCGCGCGTGCGCGGCGGCGTCCTCTTCGTCGATTCGGCCGACAAGGCGGCCCGCTTCGTGTGGCTCTGCGACGCCTACGGGATCCCGCTGGTCTTCCTGGCCGACGTCCCGGGCTTCATGATCGGCAAGCAGGTCGAGCGCCAGGGGATCATCCGCGCCGGGGCGAAGATGATCATGGCGGTCTCCGAGGCCACGGTGCCGCGGATCTCGGTGATCGTGCGCAAGGCGTACGGCGCGGGCCTCTACGCGATGAGCGGACCTGGCTTCGAGCCCGAGGCGACCCTCGCGCTCCCCGGCGCGATGATCGCCGTGATGGGCCCCGAGGCCGCCGTGAACGCCGTGCACTACAACCGCCTGCAGGCCCTCCCCGAGGCGGAGCGCACGCGCGAGACCGAGCGTCTGCGCCGCGAGTACCGCGACGACGTCGACATCGCCCGCCTCGCCAGCGAGCTCGTGGTCGACGCGATCGTCCCGCCGGCCGAGCTGCGCGACGAGATCGCCGCCCGCCTGCGCGCGGCGCGGGGCCGCCGCGACGATCCCCCGCGCAAGCGGCGGAGCGTCACACCGGTCTAGTTCGATGGACTCCGCTCGCTTGCGGCCGGCCTGATGAACTCCGCTCGCCTGCGGCTCGCTGCGCGCTGCGCTTGCGGCTATCACCTTCGCTCGCCTGCGGATTGCGAGGGCGCGAGGCACGCGGCCGTCGCGAGGACGACGAAGACCACGGTCGCGAGGCTGATCCAGGTAAAGACCTCGTCGAAGGCCGTCTCGTCAGGCGGAGTCCCGAAGCCCGCGATCCACCAGCCCGAGGCGGAAAGGGCGCAGAGGGCGGGGCCGATCCAGGGGCGGCGCTCCCACAGCAGCGCGTAGGCGACGAGCACGGACCAGTAGTAGCCGGTGAGCTCGAGGGCGATCGGGACGAGGCCGAGCGCGAGCACCGTGGCCGACCAGTCCTCTTCGCGACGCACGGCGGCCGCGAGGAGCACGACGAAGCCGAGCACGCAGGCGACAAACACCGGGCGCCGCGCCTCGAAGGCCCGGCGGCGCGCCTCCTTCCAGGGGGCGTAGGGGTCGTCGAGGGTCTGGTCCTCGAGCTTCGTCGCGGTGGAGCGTGGATCCCAGGCGAGGAGCGTGCGCAGGCCCACGTGGTTGCGCAGCGGCGTGCCGAGGAGTACGCGGCTGTTCTCGGCGAAGGCCGCCCACGCCGAGAGGCCGCCCGCGGCGACACCGGAGAGCGGCACGACGATCGCCGCGGTCAGCAGGGCTCCCACCGCGATCCGGCGATGGGCCGACGCGAGCCACCGCCGTCGTTGCATGGCGAAGTCGGAAAGCGCGCGCAGGCCCACGCCCGCGAAGCCCACGGCCGGAAAGACCCGCACGAGCGAGGCCACTGCCAGCAGGGACCCGCCGCACGCCGGCCGCGCGCGGCGCAGGCAGCAGATGCCGACCAGGAGCGCGGCGAGCTCGACCTGCCGCAGATAGCTGCCGCCGACCCAGCCGTAGTGCGCCGGATGGTTCGTGCCCCAGTAGAGCAGGGCGACGCAGAGCGTTCGCCACCCGAAGGCCCACGCGACCGCGGCTCCGGCAGCGGCGAGCAGCAGCGGGTCGAGGAGCCGGAGCACCAGGATCTGCCCGGGGGTCGCGGGGCCCGACTGCGCGAGCAGGCCGCCGAGCAGTCCCCACGCGGGCGTCGCGTTGTAGCCGTGGTCGACCTGGGTGCGGTGCCAGCGCTCGACCGGGAGCCGCTCGCGGAAGAAGCGGACGTCGCGGCGGAAGCTCCGCCAGCGCTCGGGGCTGAAGCGCTCCTTGCAGCGCTCGGGCTCGAGCAGCAGCTCCGCGGCGGGGACGAGCCGGTTCGTGCCGAGGTCGCGCGCGTAGCGCGCCTCGACCTCGGCGCGGAGCCCCGCCTCGGCGTCGGCGAGGGCCGTGCAGCGATACAGCCCGGTGTAGCCGAGCTCCGGGAAATACTTCGCACCGACGTAGTAGTGATAGGTCTCGGACGGGTGGCCGAAGCTCGGAAAGTTGAAGCGGCCGAGGTTGCACCAGCAGGCCGCCGCCAGGGCGCCGAGTGCGGCGAGCAGGGCATCGAAGAAGCGCCCGGTCGGGCGTCCCCGGACCCTCTGAACGGCGCCGACTCCGAGCAGCAGGGCACCCGCGGCGGCGGTACCCGCCTTGAGCGCGCCGATCTCCGCCGGGCCGAGCTCCGTCATGCGCGTCGGAGCGTACTACGTTCCCCGCGGGGCCAGCGCCTCGTGGCCGGGAAGTGCCTCTCGTGCTACCCAGTTGACGTGAACTGGCAAGCAGGAACGGAAGCGCCGGTCCTCACGATTTCGGAGGTCGGCGCCGCCACGGGCCTCTCCGCGAGGACGCTGCGCTACTACGAGGAGCTCGGCCTCCTGCCCGGGGTGCGGCGCCGTGCCGGCGGGCGGCGCGTCTACGGCTCCGACGAGATCGAGCGGCTGCGCTTCATCCAGAGGCTCAAGGCGCTCGGGCTCTCGCTGGCCGAGGTGAAGCAGCTGAACGCCGTCTACGCGATCGGCGGGTCGACGCGCGCGATGCTCGAGCGGCTCGACGTGCTGCTCGGGCGGCGCCTCGCGGACCTCGACGCGCGGATCGCCGAGCTCCGGGATCTGCGCGACGAGATCCAGACCTACCGCGAGCGGGTCCACGGGCGCAGCCGAGCCGGCGCAACGCCCGGGCCGGCGCTGCCGGAAGCAGGCAAGCGGTGACGGCCACCGCCCCCGCGCCCGTCACCGCGCGCGGCTCGGAGCGGATCCGCGTCGTCACCGCCGCGTCGCTCTTTGACGGGCACGACGCCGCGATCAACATCATGCGCCGCCTGCTCCAGACGCAGGGCGCCGAGGTGATCCACCTCGGCCACGACCGCTCGGTGGACGAGATCGCCGAGGCGGCGGTGCAGGAGGACGCGCACGCGGTGGCCGTCTCGTCCTACCAGGGCGGTCACCTCGAGTTCTTCGGCTACCTCGTCGAGCGGCTGCGCGCCCTCGGCGCGGGGCACGTGCGCGTCTTCGGAGGCGGCGGCGGAACCATCACCCGCGAGGAGGCGCGTGCCCTCGAGGCGCGCGGCGTGGCGCGCATCTTCCGCCCGGAGGACGGGCGCGCGCTCGGCCTCGAGGGAATGATCGGCGCGCTCCTCGACGCGTGCCGGGGAGGGCCGGCTCCGGCGCGTCCGGACGTGGCACGCCTCTCGGCCGAGGACCCGCTCTCGCTCGCCCGTGCGATCAGCTGGTTCGAGGGCGCCGCCGCTGCCGACGTCGCGGGTGTCGAGCCTCTGCGCCGCGCGCTCGCGGCGCGCAGGACGCGCCCGGCGGCGCCGGTCGTGGGCTTCACCGGGACCGGCGGCGCCGGCAAGTCGAGCGTCGTCGACGAGATGGTGCGGCGCTTCCGCCTCGAGTTCCCGAGCCGGCGCATCGGCTGCCTGCTCGTCGATCCCACGCGCCGCCGCTCGGGCGGGGCGCTGCTCGGCGACCGGCTGCGGATGAACGCGATCCACGGCCCGGGCGTCTTCGTGCGCTCGCTCGCGACGCGCCAGGCGCACCTCGCGCTCTCGCGCTGCGTCGCGGACGCCTTGCGGGTGCTCCAGGCGGCCGACTTCGACCTGCTCGTCGTCGAGACCGCCGGAATCGGGCAGAGCGACTCGGAGGTGATCGATCTCGTCGACCTCCCGGTCTACGTGATGACCCCCGAGTACGGAGCGCCGTCGCAGCTCGAGAAGATCGACATGCTCGACCTTGCCGAGGTCGTCGTGCTGAACAAGGCCGACCGCCACGGAGCGGCCGACGCGCTGCGGGACGTGCGGCGCCAGTGGCGGCGCAACCGGGGACGGCCGGAGCTTCCCGACGCCGAGGTCCCGGTCTTCGCGACGATCGCGCGCCGCTGGAACGATCCGGGGGTCGACCACCTCTACCGCGCGCTGCGCGATCGCCTGCTCGGAGCGCCGGAGGCCCCGGCCGCCGCGACGGGCGACGCGCCCTGCGCGCTGCTGGCCCCGATCCCGGCGTCGCGGTCGCGGCACCTCGCGGAGATCGCCGAGGCGGTGCGAGGCTGGCACGCGCGCACCGAGATCGACGCGGAGCGTGCAGCGGACGCCGAGGGGATCGCCCGCGCGCTGCGCGATCTCGGTGGCCCGTGGCCGGCCATGGCCTGCGCGCTGCCGGAGCCTTCGGCGCCCGAGGGAGCCCCGATCGAGGCGCTGCGCGGGCGCTACTCGGCCGCGCTCGAGGCGCTCGCGCCCGACACGTGTGCGGACCTCGCGGCATGGCCGCGGACGCGCGCGCGCTACGCGGCCGAGAGCCAGGAGTACGTCGTCCGGGAGCGCGCCATCGCCGTCGCGAACCGCACGCCCACCCTGTCCGGGACGGAGCTGCCGAAGGTCGCGCTGCCGCCCTTCGCCAGCTGGGGCGAGCTCGTGCGCTTCCTGCGCTCGGAGAACCTGCCCGGGAGCTTCCCGTTCACCGCGGGCGTCTTCCCCTTCCGGCGCCAGGAGGAGGATCCGGCGCGCATGTTCGCCGGCGAGGGGCCCCCCGAGCGGACCAACCGCCGCTTCCACCTGATCGCGCGCGGTCAGCCCGCGGCGCGTCTCTCGACGGCCTTCGATTCGGTGACCCTGTACGGACGCGACCCCGACGAGCGCCCCGACGTGTGGGGGAAGGTGGGGAACTCGGGCGTCTCCGTGTGCAGCGTCGACGACGCGAAGAAGCTCTACTCGGGCTTCGACCTGTGCGCGCCGAGCACCTCCGTGTCGATGACGATCAACGGGCCCGCGCCGGTGATCCTCGCCTGCTTCCTCCAGACCGCGATCGACCAGGCGGTCGAGCGCCACCTGCGGGAGACGGGCCGGGCAGAGACGGTGGCGCGCGACCTCGCCCGCCGGGGCCTCCCGCGCTACGCCGGGCCACTCCCGGAGGGCCACGACGGGCTCGGCCTGCTGCTCCTCGGGGCCTCGGGCGACGAGGTGGTAGACGCCGAGAGCTACGGGCGGATCCGCGCGGACGTGCTCTCCCGGGTGCGCGGCACGGTGCAGGCCGACATCCTGAAGGAGGACCAGGCCCAGAACACCTGCATCTTCTCGACCGAGTTCGCGCTCAAGCTGATGGGCGACGTGCAGGAGTGGTTCACGCGCGAGCGCGTGCGCAACTTCTACTCCGTTTCGGTCTCCGGCTACCACATCGCCGAGGCCGGCGCGAACCCGATCACCCAGCTCGCGTTCACCCTCGCCAACGCCTTCACCTACTGCGAGGTCTACCGGGCGCGGGGCATGGCCGTCGACGAGTTCGCCCCGAGCTTCTCCTTCTTCTTCAGCAACGGTCTCGACGCCGAGTACAGCGTGATCGGTCGCGTCGCGCGCCGGATCTGGGCGATCGCGCTGCGCGAGGTCTACGGAGCCTCGGAGCGCAGCCAGAAGCTCAAGTACCACGTGCAGACCTCGGGGCGCTCGCTGCACGCCCAGGAGATGGCCTTCAACGACATCCGCACGACGCTCCAGGCGCTCGTCGCGCTCCAGGACCAGTGCAACAGCCTGCACACCAATGCCTACGACGAGGCCGTCACGACGCCGACCGAGGAGTCGGTGCGCCGCGCCCTCGCGATCCAGCTGATCATCGGGCGCGAGCTCGGGATCTCCCGCAACGAGAACCCGCTCCAGGGCTCCTTCGCGACCCTGGACCTCACCCGGCGCGTCGAGGAGGCGGTGCTGCGCGAGTTCGAACGCCTCTCGGAGCGGGGAGGGGTGCTCGGCGCAATGGAGACGCTCTACCAGCGGAGCCGCATCCAGGACGAGAGCCTGCACTACGAGTCGCTCAAGCACTCGGGCGAGCTCCCGATCGTCGGCGTCAACACCTTCGAGAGTCCGGACCCGGGCGAGGCCCTGCTCCCGCGCGAGCTCGTGCGCTCGGGCGACGACGAGAAGCGCCAGCAGGTCGAGAACCTGCGGGCCTTCCAGGCGCGCCACGCCGCGCGCACCGGCCCGGCGCTCGCGCGGCTCGAGGCGGCCGCGCGCCGCAACCAGAACGTCTTCGGCGAGCTCGTGGAGACCGTGAAGGTCGCGAGCCTCGGGCAGATCTGCGACGCCCTGTTCGAGGTGGGCGGTCG